>Ga0257110_1000043_pt1 | contig 69581 bp, 81 predicted proteins | sample LP_taG_7_FD_190184 | JGI IMG/M metagenome (GOLD analysis project Ga0257110, IMG submission 190184) | Marine microbial communities from Northeast Subartic Pacific Ocean, Canada - LP_J_2015_P26_10m | ecosystem: Environmental > Aquatic > Marine > Oceanic | place: Canada: Northeast Subartic Pacific...
TTTAAAAAAAGATATCCCGTATTACAGTTTTAAAAATCGGCTTCCATATTAAACTGTTCGTTGTTGGACGATAGTGCGTACTCTGAAACCCTGCGCTCAAAGAAGTTTGTTTTGGAACCAACTGAAATAGCGTCCATGAATGGAAACGGGTTCTCTACTTTGTAGTACGCGGGTACGTCGAGTGCCATGAGCAGTCCGTCTGCAGTGAATCTTACGTACTGGATCATGAGTTCTTGGTTCATTCCGGTAAGCGGTTGTGGCAATGCGTGTTTGACCCAAACCTCTTCCACTTGGACAGACTCTTTGACAATTTGGGTGATTTCTTCATGTGTCAAGTTGTTCATGAATGTTTTGTATAGTTTGACGGCAAAGTCTCTGTGGAGCCCTTCGTCTCTTGCAATAAACTCGTTAGAGAACGTGAGCGCTCTGCACTCAAAGTTACGGCTGCTGAGCCAATAGATGCCGCAGAAGGAGGCTGAGAAATTGATCCCCTCTACGCAGGCGAACGCAACAAGTCTTTTGGCAAAGGATTTATGAGGATCGGGTTCTACAATATCAAAGTGTTTTTTCGCGAACTCGGTTTTGGCACGCACTGGCGGTGAAGCTTGCGCTTCCTCGAGAAGCTCGTTAACGTTCTCTCCCGCGTAGACCTGCAGAAGGCGTGCGTACGTCTCCGAATGTATCTGTTCGTTGAACGCTTGGTAGCTGTAAAAGTATCTGGCTTCTGGGAGCTGGACTTCCCCGCAGAAATTTTCTACGAGATTCTCAATGACGATGCCGTCCGCGGACGCAAAGAATGCGAGTATTTGAAGTACAAAGTGTTTCTCGTCCGCGTCCATACGGTTAAACTCGACGACGTCGTTGTTAAAGTCTAGTTCTTCCACCTGCCAGAAGGAAGCGATGGCTTTTTTCCCCATTTGGAATATTTCTGGAAATTTGATGGGGTGCAGTACAAACCTGTTTTCGGAAACATCGAGCAGGTCGTTGGGAGTTGGCATGTTTGAAGGTTCACTCGTTCAGTAAGTACACCATGATATATGGCAGTCTGGAAGTTTCTGGAATTTTGTTCAGCTTCGTGACGTGTTCGTCGTTGAAGAGGTACCAACCGTTGTCCGTGAACGCGGATGCCGTGTAGTGACCGCCCTCCATGCAGCCGATGTGGTTGCATGTGGCTATAAGCTCGTAGTCCTTCCACGACTGCAGTACGGGTATCTTGTAGGTGAGTTTGCTAGTCGCATCAAACCTTTTTAGGTGTACGCATATCGCTTTTCCTGGTTTGACTTGTGTTTGTTTCGACATGCGAGTAAGGTCACACTCTTCACACTTGCATTCGACGTCCTCTGGTTCCTCTAACGCGAGCATGCCCTCCTCCACGGATCCGTTAATAGAGAGGGACACGAATGGCTGCGTGACCGTCCGCGTGTGTCCCTTTTCGCACGTGAGCGTGGTTTCGAAGGTTCCCTCGAAGGGGTTCTTTGTGGGAACGGACTCGTACAATTTATCGAGCACTGTGATCATGAATTCGTGCGCGTCATGCTGCCTGCGTGGGTGAAACCCGATGTCCTTGAGTCTTTGAACGAACGGTAGAGCGTCTGCGCCCTGATACAGTAGATCTAGAAACAGCTGCATGGTCTTGTCCGAGGGTGTTTCGTCGATGAGGTCTGCCACAACGGGTTTCGTGTATCGAAGAACCTGAATAATGCTGTTGACGTAGCACGTGCTTCCGAAATTATGTAGTCCGCTCATTTCGTCAGTATATATCGGCATAAATACACCATTCTAACAAAACTGTAGGGGTATTAATGCATCACGGAGTCTGGCACAATGAAGCAAGTCGTCTCTATCTCGGACGTTACCGACCCGACGCACATTTTCAAGTGCAGCGGCACGGTGGAGCACGCGCACGTTCTCTCCGTCACTTCCGGAAAGTACTGCAGCGTGTCGTGGCTGAAGTTACCCGGGGACGAGGACGCGGAGCGCATCGCCAAGGTGAACGAGAGTCTTCCAAAGATCGAGGAGGTTAGGTTTTCCTTAGACTGCACGTTGAAGCGTGGATCAAGCAAGTATTTTTTCCTAGAGAACCATATTGTGAGCGTCGAGGACGGCGTGATAATGGAAATGCCCGACGCCGTGTACCTGCAGCGGATAAGTCCTCGAAACAAAACCTTCGACATGGTTTGCTTTCACGGAAGAAAGTTCAGCGTGTTCTCAGCGATAGACAAGAAGCATGCGCATACGATCAACGAGTGGTTTCCGGAACAGGTTTTTTCAGGAGGTGCGGATCCGCTTCCGCTGAGGGCGATAAGCAAGCAGTTGGCGGACATGACGCATGCTGAGATTTTTGAGGCGCTGTTTGGAGAGAGCAGCGCGGAGGAGAGCGAGTACGAGCCTGACTCTGACGACGAGCAGGAGGGGGATCACGACTTGGAGGACGAGGTGTACGAGTCTGAGTACGATACAGAGGACGAGTGGGAACCAGAACGTAAACGATTTAAAACTTAGGCTTTGGGTGTAACAATGTAATCTGTAACTGTTTCTATGACGAACTCTTGTAACGAAAGGTGTTTCCCCTCTAGCATCCCCATGCACGCGCGTTGTATTTTTTCTAGAAAGGGTTCGTACCGCATGGGGTTGGATCCCTCCTCTAGCTTGAGCTCCGGACATAACCATAGAGCGAACAATATCATGCATATCTTGGGCATCCTGCTGTGCGTGCTCAGAACCTTGTCGAGCACGTCCTTGTACCGTTTCTCGAGAGGGATTGTCGCCAGGTGTTGGTATATTTTCTCGATGTGCGGCTGTAGTGGTTTGCGCCCAAAGAACATGGCGTAGAGCAGGTCTTCGTCTGCCTCTCGTTGTTCCATTGCCTCTTTCTCATTGAAGCTCATGCGTGATTGGCAAAGATTACATAGGTACACCTTTATAAATTCGCGCACACGCCGATGGACTCGCGCATGGTTATCTGGAAGACGTGCATGCACGTGTGCGCGGGCAGGTGGATGAACATGTTTTTGTGAAACAGTATGCTTTGCACGAGGACGTTGACGGCGCCGTCGAAGGTCTCTCTCAGATTCTTTTTGTCGAAGAGGCTGTCCCACAGGAGCAGTGTGTCTTGCAGTGAGAAAACGTTGGCGTAGAGCGTGGGAACCATGGAGGAGACGATGCTCGTGATGAAGGGTAGGTGTGTGTCTAAGAGCAGCACTCGGAGATCGGCGTCTGCTTCGAAGCAGCGTAGACATACGATGTTGGAAATGGACTGGATGACCTCTAGCGCCGACGTGTCTTTGCTGTCGAGCGGGTATACGGGCAGCACGATGCCCACGAGGCTCTGCAGCGAGTAAAACGTGTCCTCGATGGCGTTGTCCGGGTTGTCGGTGTAGTATACGTAGAAGAGAGGGAAGGCTAGGTAGTTGACACCCTGTGGGTATCCGAATCCCTTGTTGATGACGGAAAATGTGTTTAGGATTTGTACGATGGTTTCCTTATGGTCTTTGAACCACGGATTTGTGGAGGTGCGTCGGACGTCTAGACGTATCTGCTCGTCGTATGGACCGTACTGGAACTCGATGGGGGCGTAGGGAGAGGAGGGACATAGACGAGAGCGCCACGTAGAGGCGCGCATATATAAAATGAATTCTTTAACTTATAGGAATACGTGACCAATCATATCAGTGAAAATGTAAATGACTATAGCTGCGAGTAGGTGGAGCTGTGACCAGTTTGGTGTGAACGGATCCTTTGACGGCGATGGTGATGTAGGCGAAACCTCGTTGTAGCCTATGTTCATCACACCTGCACATACGGCTAGACCAATGAGTACAAGGGTTGTCACAGCCCAGCGGAATAGTGGGATCCTGCTGAAAGAAATTTTACCCAATATACTCTCATCACTCCCTGCAAATAGCGAAAAAACAACAAGCAGAATATGTGCGAGTACAAGGACCAATGATGTGATGATCCATCCGTTGAAAACGTTTTCAGTACCATCCAACAACTTGTTATTATCACCATAATCGGTTTGAGCATTCTCCCTGTTGATCACATCGGATAGAAGCACAGCTACTGATATCAATCCCCCAAGAACAAGCCACGAACGTGGATTATCAGCCGTTGGGGACAAAATATCTTTTTGTCGTACTTCTTTCCAATTTCCTAGTAACGCAGTCCTGTCAGCTCCATAATCTAAAAATTGGTCTTGCATACAGTCTACGAAGCGAGCAAGAACTGAAGTAAGGAGTATGGCTGATCCCCATCCAAATCCATCATTTTCAGCGTCACTATTTTCTAAGATTGTGGATGATAGAAGCAGTACAATTGTCGAGCCTTGACGAAGTGTATTTTCTACATTCTCTTTCATTCCCGGTACAATGCCGATTTTCGGGGGGCAGGTGACAACTGTTGGTAAATGGAAAGAGTAGAAGAATCCTGTAATTTTCACCAGCGATGCAACAACAACAAATAGCCTAAGCGGTTCAATAACTCCTAGTTTTGCGTCCGTGACCTCATCTTTCATGTAAACACTCAGTAGTCCCAATATTCCAACAACAAGGTGTGCAGCTCTGTAAATTACAGCCATACCTTTTGGCAGGAAGCTCATAACAGTGTCTTTTTCTCTTTTTGACATGGACCCGTACCCGAGTCTTGAAATGTCTAGAATGACTGCACCAAGAGCTGCAACAAGCGCACCCTCGACGGATACATCTTTATTTATTTTGTCTGCTACACTGAATGCCGAGAAGATGACCATAACTGTAGATGCTAAACCAATGGACGCCCATGCGTCTCCGTACCCCCATTCGAATGCACTGCCAATAAAATATTCGGCAACACCATCACCATCCCTGACTTTTAGCCCAACATACCATTTTTCAATTGCAACGAAAGCCAAATATACGATAAGTGCAACATTGAACATCAACGAGTAACCATTCCACATATCATCGTTACTGTAGTGTAAATTGTACACTAGTAGTGCAGTGCCTAGACCGAGAGCTGGACCTCGCATAGGCTTATTCGCATATTCATCTTCGAGACCGTATGCAGTTCCTAAGTAAACGTCTCTGCTCACCTTCTTTATATTTCTAGCGTCGCGTGAGTGTCTAAATTCAATTATAGCACGTAGAACACCGACAAATGTAATGAATGGAATCAACCATTGATCTCCAGTTATACTGCCTGCTAGTTTGGTTTTCAAATCTTCGTTTACATAAATGAATACAGAAGAAAAGAGTATGACTGTAAGCATGTGGTACTGTAGTGGAGCAATAAACTGCTGGTATTTTCCTTCGAAAGTGTCTTCTCCACTGAACACACCGCCTAATGCATCTAGCGTTTTTTGAAATGATTTTTCATCTTCTCCGAACAGTTTCACCAGTACAAGTGTAAAAAAGAGTATTAATGCAACGACTGAGAACAGCAGAATAATTGATTGTGCCAAAAGAATGAATAAGCCAACATGTTGCTCGTCCTGACCAATCATAGCAGCTGTATCTATGTTAGATACGTATACTAATCCCCATACACTTAGAACTAAGTAAAGTACTTGAGTTGCAAAGTTTAACTTGTCAGCAACTTCAATGAGTGCATTGGCAGCAAATGTAATGGTTTTTGGAATAAGTAACAGTAGCGAAAGAAGACCGTAACCAAAATTCTTAAACCAATCCTTAATTTTTTGACCTGTAGTCCTATTTTTCTTCAAATCATTGCGAAAATTCTTTATTCTTTTTTTAACTCCAGCAATGCCGAATATTGATGGTCCTTTCCGTTTAGCATCAGCCATATTTTATTTAAACATGGGGGTCCTATTATACTGTTAAAAATTTGATGATGGTGTAGTGTGGTCTATAGGACTGGTTGGACAATGACTCTCCGTCAGATTGCCCGCGACTTGTTTAAGATACGCGGGATACCTCTAGACTACGAGGCGTTCGTACACGAGGCAGACATACCCTACGAGTACTCTGTGCGTCGTCTGTTAAACGGGGAGCTACTCCAAACGGTCTTAGGCAAGCGGGAGATTGCGGACAGCGTGACGCGCTGCAGATGCGGCAGCTACAAGGTGCTGGAACGGTCGGTGCAGACGAGGAGCGCGGACGAGGGGGCAACGTCGTTTTACCACTGCACGACGTGCAAAAGGAACTGGAAACATTAATATATAAACGTAGTGCATGATATACAAATGTTTCGAATAAAAGCACTCTCACAGGTACCACGTAGAACAACGTACGAGAAAAAATATCCAGAAAGAATGGATTATAACGAACATTTTACTTTAGCTAAGCGTATGGAGACGAACGAGTTCTCGGACGACCCCGACAGCGACAACTACTGGTTTATTTGGTTTGAGGGGGACCCTCCTGTAGACACTGGAGATACCATTACCTACTTTGGCAAAGCGTACACGGTCGCTTCTTTCAAGTGGCGCGCGTTCGGAAGACAGGACACCTCCTGCAAGGGACTGCTAGAGCTAGAGCTTTAAGCGTTTGCGCAGCAGAGCGTCCTCCTCCGTCTCGTAGCACACCTCGTGCACCGCGATAATGGCGTCCGGAAGCTGTTTCATTATACACTTGAGATCACTCAGCGCCCTTATAGCGCGATCCTTCTCGGGGGACGGTCCCTTTTTCTGCGCAACTAATAAAAGCGCCTCCAATTCTGCTGCCGGGGAGTGATGGTCGGGGCGGTTGCAGCACAGAGACAACATGACACCCACTGCGTTAGAGACGATGACGGTTATCCAAATGTACGCGTTGTTTCCCGTGATGAACAGGATGCTCGTCACCCCTAGGACGCCTGCAATCAATTCGAAGCCTACGAGCTCGCCTAGTTTTCCGAAGATCTTTCTTTCCTTCTTCTCCATGTGCATCAGCTCTCTCTCCAGCTGCCCCATGCGGGCTCCTAAAAAGTTCTGTGCGATTTTGATGACAAAGGTAATCATGGCGATCACCACGATCGCCAGCACGTCTTCTTGGCACTCGAATCCGAACAGGTGCACGTCCGCTTTGAACGGCTCGATGTGTGTTGGACGACAGCACTGGTCCGGCATCTGGCTGAATCCAATACTGTAGTCGGTCTGTGCCAACTCACACAACGAATCGTTCACAGGCATTTTACTAGTACAAAGACCAATATATATAGCACGAAAAAAGGTGTATCCAGAGTAGCCTCGCTAAGTTGAATTGGAGACGGGGACATATTCGTTTGAATTGGTGCCGGCGCCGGTGTCATAGTGCTGTCCACTATTCGTGTCTCACACTCTGCGCCTATGGCGTTGAGCAGTTGCCGCGTGTCCTCGTCAAAGCCAATACACTTCATGGGTTCTATGGCGTACCACATGAGTCCCTTTTCGTCGGTATGCGAGTAAGAGCTGCCTGCGTTGTACACGGGCGGGTTATAGAGTTTGATGTTATTGACGTAAGTAGGAGTTCCGACGGTATGCGAGTGAGAGCATGCCGATACAACATTTTGGTTCGACTCGTCTCGTATGAGGCTGTCGAACATTGTGGGGTAGCACTCTGTTCCGTAGTAGTATCCCACAGAGTCTGGGGTGATGCTGGAGGACACGCCGATCCCGTGCGCTATTTCGTGGCGCAACACGGTTCTCAGATCATACCTGAACCCCGACTGGCAGGTCCCGTCGTCTACGTACCACCCGTTGGGCACAGTAGGGTTGACTCGAATTCGGATACTGCCCAAATGTCCGAACGAGTTCAGTGCACCGGATCTCCACACGCCACCGTCTAGGAAAAGAGTTCGAGACGCGTACGCTAGTATAGGGCGATCTCCGATAACACCGTCGTCGTACTTTACATCTAAAATAACGTTATTTAAATGACAGTCTTTATTTATTTCTTCCCATACTTCCTGTGCAATTTGCTGTAGGTCTGGTATGCCTAGAGCTTTTTGTGGGTGGCTTTCCAAATACTTCCACCCATTCATTAATGACACTGTATCGTTGGTAAATAGGGATTTATAATTTGTTGTTGCTGAATGCTCGCCAGATAACTCAGCTCTTTTACACGCTGTTCAAGGTCGTGTATGCGGGCGTACGCGTCTACCAGCTGCCTCCTCAAAACGTCCTCCGCTTCGTGTCTGACACGCTTGGCTGGGGGTAATTGAAACGCGTGCTTTCGTTTTGTATTCGTATCGTACCGCATTCTCTTTGCCCCATGATCTAGAGGCTCTGCACTTCTTTTGAGACTAAATACCCGTTGACGCTTTGTATAAAATGGATCCTGTTCGAGTCTACGTTTCATTTTTAACCTCGACATGCTTGTAAATACACCTTGACAAGAAAAATTGTAAACGTCTTTTTCTTTCGTTTAGTCTAAGTCTGAATCCAGTGCCGAGTGTTGCGTTTTTTCGGTCTCTTAGAATTGCGTAACCGTTCATTTATGAACGACGTTATATCTAATACACCTATATCACAACCGTTGATATTTGGCGAGTGCCGGACTCGGTCAGCCGGCGACCTGAGCAAAGAGGTATGACATACTTAATATCTATCACGGCTCTGCGTCCGTCGTACAGATCCTTCAGAGGAAGCAGCGAGAACGATATCCAGTCCATGACGTTGTTAATATTTGACGCGCACTTGTCTCCAGCGTAGTCTGCGTACCCTTCTTTCAACTGTACGTGAAAGATGCTGGACGAGGTGGTCGCCGCCGCCGTGTAGGAGCTGTTGCTCAAAAAGGTGAACTTGGCTTCTAGGTACTCGTGTGGCGTGTCGAAGCAGCCTCTGTACGGGCACTGCTTTGCTTCGTTTGTGATACACTTGTACATCGCCGTTGGATTCGGTATGCACACTGCGACGTCGGTCAGCCACGTGTTCTGCCCTTCTACGGCTATGGAGGAAGTCACGGTATACCCCGATCGGTCAACGGATAGTTTCGCTACAATGTCAATGAGCGCAACACTGTTGAGCGGACAGCTGAAGAGACTGAATGGAACCATGACAAGGGTCTGCACAGGCGTGTCCATCTGACAGTGGGTGCCGTGTATGTTCGTGCACGGGTAGCGCTTGACTTTGAACTCGTACTCTCCGTTGATGAAGGGAAAGCAGTCTGCTATCAGATCCTCGCATCCGGTTCGCATAGAAAAGTACGTCCGAATACCGTTGTTATCGTAGAGGTAATTCGTCTCTACGTCGAATGCCGTGAGTGGTGGGTATATAGGTATAATAGACTCTGTCATGGGGACAAACATGATACCGTCCTCGACGACACCGTCCATGAAGAAACGCATTTGCAGCCTCCCATGATCGGGCGGACACGTCTGGGTGTCTAGTTCCCCGTGGGTCATACGAATAATCATTTCGTCTCCGTTGGCGTCCGCGCACATGCCGTCCCAACAAACGTAGTTCGTGTTTGTTCCTATTGGATGGCAGTCTGCGTTCTCCGTACAAACCGTTTCGCACTGCTCGTTAGATAAGGGATGCACGCACGCGCCAGACCCGGCGAAGCAGGCGTCTAGCGTGCATGGATTCCCGTCGAAACAGTTCTTAAATGTTGAAGAGTACTTACCGTCCACGCACTGTGCGGTAGTACATTGATCTATGGTCTGAAAGCTATCTTGTTTGTTGACCGTGACGCATCCAACCTTTGGATCGCACACTCCCATGGTGCAGGTCGTGTTGGGACAGGCGATCGGTTCGCCCAAACAGGCTCCGTTTTGACAAGTTTCGTGCGCGGTGCAGAGGTTTCCGTCCACGCACTCGTTATTATTCTGTAATACGTCTGGAACAAAGATACCGTCCACGCACTTGGAGCACTGCTTTGTTTTGGGAGTTCCTCTGCAGGTGCCTCCAGAACATAAATCGAACTCGGTGCACTCGGATCCGTCGTCGCACTGGACACCGTTGACGGGAACATTGTAGCACTTGCCGTCAGAGTCGCACTTTCCCACATGACACTCAGAGTCGGGACACGATTTATCAGATGTACAGCAGTCTGCAATAGGATGCAAAATACAGATGCCCCGACACTCTGCCTCCTGACATTCCGACGCCTGACAGGACGCACTACTGGAACATACCTGTAGCGTGTTCGATACAATAAGTACCGTCATACAGATGGCGAGCGCAACAGAAAGTATACATACAATAGTATATGCATATGTGTACTTATGCATATCTTTATCTGTGAATCTCTCTTGCCTGGTAAGTTTCACCGTCCGCATTTACAGACAATCGATGCCCATAAATACAAAACAAAAAAATTACACTATAATACATTACCCGAAGGATATAAATGAAACTTGCCTCAGCGCTTTTCATATTGGGCGCGAGTTCCGCGTCTGCGGCGAGCCTTCAGGCGGACGAGATCGCGCATTTTGTGTCCTCTACCGGGACAGCCGTTCAAATTAAACAACTGACAAATACCAAACTTAAGCTAGAAAAGGGTGAGGGAACTATCAACTGCGCCGTCGCCGGGGGTGACGGTTCGGCGTTCCCTACGTATGGTGACTTTGTGGCGACGACTGCCACGGAGGGTACCGAAGTCGATATTCCCGTGACGGAAGTGCTCACCGGGTCTACCATGGGCTACATCTGCGGTGTCAAGGATGCAGATGGCAACTACATGGACGTGGCTGCCTCTGGAAACGACGGTCTCACGTTCCGTGGAAATTCCGTTCTCGTTGTTGTTGACGGGACGTGTACCACCGGTACGGATACCGAGGAGGTCACTGCGATTTCTCAGGTTTCAGACAACAGCTATGTACCTAACAAGCGCGCGTACGTCCCTACTGTGACTGCGTCCCGTACGTACAAGTGTATTCAGGAGAAGACGCACACTGTGACTACCACTGCTACTCTTAACTACGAAAAGAAGGATGACGTGGATAATATTGTAGACGACCAGACGCTCGAGAGCACGTCGCTCACTCTGTCTACGACCACCGACGGGAAGGTCTTCTCTGGAAGCACAGTCCTGTCCTTCGACGTTGGCGTGGACCTGCCGCACGACAACTACTTTAAGGATCTTCAGGGGTGCGGCGCGCTCTGTAAGGGGTCTTTGGTTATTAGCGCGGACTCGAAGAACAGCAGTCACGCGTCTTTTTTCACCACAGCGTACAACAGTCTTGCAACGTACTACAAGTTCGAGCCCTGCGTCTCGTCAGGCGTGTACTTTGACGAAAACGGTACGTTCACCCGCTCTGGTATCTACACCATGGCGACGGTCTGCGATGCGCCTCTCGAGCGGGTGAGCGGACCTCTGAACACCAAGCTAGAGTGCCCGTACAAGAAGCTTGATCTTAACTCGTCAACACTGGAAGATAAGGACCTCTGCCTGTCGCACGCGGACGACGCGGACGAGAACGGTGAAAACACGTGCGAAAAGAACCGCCCCGGTACTCAGGTGACTATCGGCGAGGGATCCAGTTTCTTTGTCACCGTCAAGTACGTGGACGGTAACGTGAAGACGCGTTTCGGCGATGTCTCCAAGTGTACGCTTTCCGCCACGTCGGACTCGTACAAGGACCTCGGATCCGAGATCCACCTTCCAGAGGTTGAGTTCAACTGCACGGAGAACGTTGTTGCCGACGAGAACTCGGACCTGCACGGCGCTACCAACTTCTTCCTTGAGGGGAAGAACAGTTTGGGCAACGTCACGTTTAGGCGTGACATCACCGACGTCGAGGTGGCTTCCGCCTTCAAGGTCAAGATCCCGACGACGCACAAGAACGATACCTTCACTCTGCGCGCAATGTACAGGGTGGAGTGCAACCTGACGGAGACAGACATGTCTACTCCTGTGTCTCTGCCGTTCAGCAGGAACACCAAGTCATCTGGGTCTTTCGTTATTGCGGGTAACACGACGTCTGAGAAGAACGATAACATCTGCCGCAAGCGTTTCAAGTTCACTGCAACGGACAATAGTACCTACGGTGACGGCAGCCACAGTATGTTCGGTACGGACGCGTTCGTGTGCAACAGTACCACGCAGACGAACGATGACTGTCGTGCTATGAACGTCCAACTGCTCAAGGACGGTGACAACGTGTACCTGCCGACGATGTGCGACGATATTCGTGATCAGGATCTCGGAGGGTTGATCGATTTCGACACCGACGATATGGTTTCGGCGACTGTCATCTGTTCCGGTGTCTGCGGACGTGCATCCCTGTACGGACTGGCGCTCGACTGGACGGACGAGCTCGTAGCGTCTACCGTCAAGAGCGATAACAGGCTCGAGGTCAGTCTCGGAAGTTCATGGTCGGACGACCGCAAGAACAGTGCCGGTGATCTTCTGTACACTGCGGCGGCGACTGCGTACATTGGCGCTACCGACGACTGTCTCGTCGATGGACGTATGGCAACCCCAGAGCACTCTATTGTCAGCGACTGCCGCGCCAACACCACCGAGGGTAACACCAGCTACGGTAAGTTCTTCCAGGAGCAGCTCGACGCTGCGGGCATGGTGGATCTCTTCAAGACGTGCGGTGACACGCTCGCCTCCAGTCCCTCTCTGTTCCTTAACCAGCAGTTTACGATTGACTACACTGACTCTGCAGACGGGACGGACGCTCGCTACTGTAACTCTAAGAAGCTCACCATAGGCGTGGAGGAGATGACCGGTCAGGTGACTGCCGCCATGACGGTGCAGCAGGAGGCTGGTGGCGCCTTCGCGCTGACCGCCACCCTCGGAACCGTCGTCATGAAGAAGTGCGAGGTCGGAGGAGAGCTTATTGGACACCAGATCGAGGTCAACGTCGAACTTGAGGCACCTTCCTTCGTGGATATGGCGCACTACGAGAACACCGAGTCGTCCCTCGTCTACGGTGAGGATGACGTCAAGAACGATACTTCTATTGTCTGGCGCACCGCCTGCGTGCAGGTCTGCGGTGAGGGCGCCTCTGTGCCCGGATCTTGGCAGAAGGACCAGACGCTCAAGTCGAACGTGAATCTTACGGATACGACCGACGAGGACGCTTCCAGTGTCGTTGAGGTTGTGGAGACGTCCGTGCGCGTGCTCGGAAGCCCCTGTGAGTCTTCGGACACCATCGAGGCGGGATCCGTCTCGCTCACCATGCACAAGGGTAAGTCTACGGACGCTACGTGCATCTCCAACAACACGGATCTCGTCAGCCCCGACGACTCCATCTGCGGTATTCTCAAGATTGATTCTGACTTTGCGGACAGTCGTCTGCGCATTACGAGCCACGAGCTGACCCGTCTTCGCGGCGACGAGGAGGAGGTGCATGTCCCCACGGGCAAGACCGCTCTGAACCCGGTGTTCCACACGAACGAGACGTCGGTGCTCCACGGAAACGGTACGGAGGTCCGGGGAGACTTTGTCACGGACACGAACGACGCGGGCGCGACGTTCCGACTCATCGTCAACTACGAGCAGGACAACAGTGCCGAGCGCCGCCGTCTGCGCAGCACGTTCTTGTTCGGTGCGGGAGATGCGGAGGTGCGGGCGTCGATCAAGGTGCTGCCAGCCTCGGTGGAGATTACGGACGAGCTTGAGGCGGGTGACAGTGCTCCAGCAGAAGGAGAGTTAACGGAACCAGACACATCTGATGGTCCTGTTAGTAACAATGTATGGGTTATTGCGGTCTGTTCTATAGCATTTATGGTCCTAGTTGCAGCATATGCCGTTTGGAAGTGCATGAAGTCTGATCAAACTTCTACAGTTGTCAAGGCTGTTGGGAGCTTTATTAAACCAGGTAAAATGGTCGAGATGCCAGAATACAGTAAACTTCGTAGAAATGAGAGATTTACAATTAAAAGTTTTTAAATTTTATCTAAAACATACGCCTACGCTTTGTCTGACTATTTTTCACCATTTCCTCCATCAGGCTGGTGCCCTTGGATCCAACGCGGTAGGTGTTGAACGCCTTCATGAAGTGATCCTCGTCCGTCTTCGGCTTCTTCTTCTTGCTCGCAACGTGCGTCGTTTTCTTCGTCATCACCGCCTCGAACTCCCGCTTCAACGCACCGTTCTTCGTGGACTCCATCGCCTCCTTAAGCTTCTGCTCCCGCGCGGCAAACTTCTTGGAAGCACTGTGCGCGATGCGGAGAAAGTCGTTGCTCTCGCGAGGAAACTTCTTCGCCATGTTGATGATCGCCTCGCGGTTCGAGTCCGTCAGATCCGACTCGTCAAGTGTGTTGCTCCACGACTCTACGAGGGCGTTCGCCATCGCCTCCGACTTTGCGACGTCCTGCTCGAACGCGAGCTTCTCCTTCTCTGCCATCTCTGACTTGAGCTTCGCCAGCTCGGCAGCCTGCGCCTTCAACTGTTCTAGATCCTTCTGCTGGTTCACGATGACTTCCATCATCTGGGTAGCGTCGGGCTCAGTTTCTTTTGGCTCCTCGGGAACCTTGGCGGTCTCCTCAACAATCTCTTTAGGGGTATCTACAGCTTTGGCGTCAGACATTTTAAGTGGTTTCATAGATGCCTTATAGGTGTCGATTCTTGTTTGGATATCACTTTTGTCCACGAACATGATCCTGCAGTCTTGTCGCCGCGGATCCACGCACAGGCTAATCTCCACGGGTTTCTTCTCCGTCGTACCGTTTGCGTACTGCGTGTGGGTGTGCGTGAGGCTAAGACCCGTGTAGTATCTCTTTCCAGTGGAGGATTCCCGCAAAGCGTGCCTCGCGAAGGATCCCATCATCCCGGGATCGTCTATTTTGCCTACGATCCACTTGCTGCCGTCCTTATTGTTCCACGAGGACATGACGGACCCAACCTTCATGCCGTCGTCGTGCTCCATGTGGATCGGGACATCCTTCAAATCGAACTGCGCCTCCTCCCGGGTAAAGCTGAACGTCGGATCGTGCTGCTCCGGTTGGGTGTCCGTAGGACTCAGCACATTCCCGACAAAGTACATTTGTGCACGATGCGCGTGTATTTATAGGCAAGTGCTTTCTTTGAATGTACTTTTACGACTACGAAACCACGTTTTTAGCCAAGGGATCGAAACGAGAAGACCAGCAGCTGCTAGAGGTCGGCATCGTGAGGGGTACAAAGTCTTTCCAAGCGTTGGTCGATCCGGTAAAGGGATATCCCATCGTCTCCAGACTCCAAGAGCTAGGGCAGAATCCGAAGCGCTCGCTGGGGTTTTGGACCAAGCTGCTCGCCGCCAAGGGAATTCTCAACACGGCGGTGCGCAGACAAGACATGCACGGGCAAGCGATGGCTATAGACAGGGTGAGACATACGTTCGTGAGCCCAGAGGAGGCGATTCGAGGCATGGTGGCGTTCGGGGAGGGCACGTGGGTGGCTCACAACGGCAACGGGTTTGATCACAGAATCACAAAGGCGCACTTGCGTAAATTTGACATGGTGCCGAAGATTGAGTTTAAGGATTCGCTTCCAGAAGTCAGGAAAATGAAGCTGGAGTCCCACTCGTTAGGACACGTGTACAGGCATCTCTTCGGAGGCGTATTCCGCCAGCACCACGCGCTGGACGACGCGGTTGCCCTCCAAAAGGTGTGCAGGAGGATCAAGGCTTTCCAACACACGCCGCTGACTAAAATAAAGGGGATTGGTCCAAGGAGCGAGGAGATACTGAAGAAAGCCGGCATACGATGCGTAGAAGATCTCAAAAAATGGATTCAGAATCATAAAATAGAAGACTTTACGTTTAAAGTGCACCACCGCAAGAAACTCGCCGCCAAACTGTTCAAGAATTTTTAGCTCGTTTTATTTTTTTGGCATATTTTCCCACTGCTTTGTTTCGTTTCTTTTTGGGGTTTTGTTTAAATAATCCCGTTACAAATCCCTTTAATCCATTAATAATTCTCCTCTCTGGTTGTGTACCGCGCGCTGCACCTTCTACAGTTTTTGTACTACTTTTTGTAATCAAATCACCTAAAAAACTTACCTCAACGTAATCGAATCGTTTTTCTCGTATGGGAAACATTATGTAGTTATGTATTTCTATTTATACTCAATTTCTGTAGCAAACGCGGCATATTCGCTGATGCCGCATACGTTTCCCGATCTCGATATGTATCCGTAGCCCTTGTCCCCCCACTTTGTCCCGTGCGAGTTCTTCACGATCCAGTAGTCTGGTGTGTACCCGACGACAACCACCGCATGGTTTGGGTCTGTCCCGCACTTCCGAATGATGCCTCCGCTATACGAGCCCAGTTTTCTAGAGTCAATACCGACGGCGATGGGTCCGAACTTATACACAACGTAGTCCAAGTACGCTTCAACGTTGGAGATGATTACCTTGTAGTCCGTCACAGTCACTCCCTTATGAGCTTGCTCGCACCTATGCTTTACTCCAGAATAGTGTTGTGTAGATCGAAGCGGGAAGATACCAGTATACTCAAACACGCTCTTCATGACACCACCCTCGCATCCCAGCGTGTGTGGCGTGCAGTCTAGTAGAGCCTGCACGTCTACGTAAAACCCTGGTTTGTCTTTTTTTACTAGATGGTCAATAGACCCTGCTGCTGAGAATGCCCAGCACGATTGGCAGTGCCCTTGTTTCTGTACGGGTCCAACCGGGCGCCAGTCGAACGATTCCGGTATATTTTCCAGCCGTCTGTGTACGTAGATGTTTGTTTTTGCTGAGCTTAGCGCAATCAGCGCCAGCGATATATTCATTGATACTCTACAGATGCCTATTTATATGCCGGGTTTGTTCTGAAATGCTCTATGCGTCGTTCTTGCGTCCAGAGGGCGTGTACGATTCGTATTTCAACAAGTTTGTGGCGTTTGTGACACGTGGGGGTAATTTCTGCCACTCAGAGTTCGTATTTCGCTGGTCGGAGGAGCAGTTCGCAGAGGTACGTGACAAGATACAGGGGCTTGCGCGTTACAAAAATCACAAGGGTCCTATCGACATAGCATTGTACGTAATTTGGGGTGATACAGTAAAGTACAGGGTATTGAACGGTCATGGAGATTTTTTTTCTGTACCTGAAAAGGATATGATGGACATGGATATTTCTTGGGAAGACGAGCTTCGGGTGTCGCGATGGCTTTGGAATCAGGTTGGTAAGCCTTATGACGAGGTCGGTGCACTCACGTCTCCGCTCACGTTCCGAAAATCAAGGGACACCTACAATCGGTACTTTTGTTCGCAGTTGATGGCGTGCGCGCTGCAGCGGGTCAACAAACTTCAGCACTGTAACCCAGCCAGTCTCACGCCAAATTCACTGTATTCTGCTCTTAAAAGTTCTTAAGTATTCCCAAAAATCTTTTGATATTACCTTTGCACTTTCTTTGTAGGAAGGATCGACTAGTTTCAGCGCGCTCACCGTGGCTAGAACTGCGGACGCGATCGCTACGTCCCGGTGTGGTTTCTCTCTGTAGTGAAAAAGAGCGGAGCCGACGCCTAAAACGACCAAACCAGTAAATGTGAGAGAATGAACTAACTGCATTTAAATACCCTTTGCTCTTACTTATAGTTTACTATAATATCTCTCAACTGCCAGAGCCCCTCCATCATGGTGCAGTTCAGGCAGTACGCGCCTCTGAGGACAGCTTCTTCCGCGACGTACCTATCTCCCTCGTTGATCACGTAAAATCCCGTCATGTCCCATCGTAGGTGTGCAATCTCCTTCACAACCATGACGCACACGTCTGCGTAGGTCTGCACAACGTCCCACTCCGTGTACAGCCCGGTCGTCCACACTTTCTTCCCCTCCCACATCATAGTCGAGACGACGGGTGCGTCGCCGTGTACAACGATCATTCGTCACTGTCCTCAAAAGTAAATACGTCGTTTTTTTGATCTAGTGAAGACACGTAGCCATTTTCTCTGCGTGTTGGCAGTGCAATTGGCTCTTCTTCGCGTATCTCACAGACCACGTTGAACACCACCATGCTGAAACGTATCGCCCAAACAGCTGTCCTAAACCAGTTCCACGTGAGAAGACTGTTGTAGGACATCACCGTCCACTCGGCGTACGCTAGTTCGAGCTGCGTGGGTATGACGAACGCAACGGATACTATCCAACCAACTGTCAAGATTCCCAACCCGCTCATACGCAGGTAGTACTCGAACTCTTCCTGTTTGCGCAGCTTGTACACCACGTATATGTCCGTTAATATTTCGCACACTGCGAAGATGATGAACGTAAAAAATGTTCTCTCCAAGCTGGTAGACCAGTCGTGCTTGTTCCGCCTCATCGTAGGGTACTGTACCACAGACGCATTTAAAAATAGGGTGAACATAACTGTCGTGCATACCACGTTGAGCGAAAGAATAAGGTTACTATCGAGTATAATATACTTTGACATTGTATATATTCTCTAAATGTTTATATGAATGCGTTTCCTTTTGTTCTTGATCGTTTGGCACAGACCTGTTCGGATTTAAAATTTCGTACCAAAATAGTGGATGTTGTACAAGCAACGTTGGGCTTCCGTCATTATTTGTGATGACACACCCTTTTAGCATACACCATGTTAAAAACGCAATGGGGTGCAAAACTCCTCTGCCGTCTTTTTTGCTTTCCATATTGCATTCGCGTATTTATCGATAATCGCCTGCGCCGCTATGTTAGCGTCGTTTTCCATACTGAGCCTTTTTTGCACAGTAGTTAAGTTTTTTTCGTTTTTTTCTTTCACGGTTTGCAAATCGGTAAAGATTTTGTTTTGGTCATCAGTAAGTTTTTTTTTTTTCATAACATTCAGATAAGGCTTTAATAAATTATCAATTTCTTTTCCAGTTGTGGCTACGTCTTCTAGATTCTGTTTTAGCTTAATCATAGAATTACCCGAAATAAACTTAAACGCCTCCATAGCAGCCACCATAACCTCTGCTGTATTCGCCTCGTTCTGCTCTTTTATAAAATTCACCACAGGTTTCCCATCGTCTAGTTTTTTATATAACTTGTTTACCACCTCGGCAGCTGCTATCGACACTGTTTTTGCGTCCGCGACCGATGCCAAATGACTTCGCGCATACGTGAACGCAAATACTGCAGCGTCTCCTTTAATTCCACCAGAGGATTCCTCTCCATTTGTCCCTTGATTACTATCTGACATTTATATATTTACAACATATATATATACGTAAAAAATATTATGCGGAAATTTCAGCCGACTCGTCGCGCACCCAAGGATCCACAACACACAAACGCCCACGACGCTTGCGGCGTATCTGCAGCTGATACCCGTTGAGCGAAAGAATAAGGTTACTATCGAGTATAATATACTTTGACATTGTATATATTCTCTAAATGTTTATATGAATGCGTTTCCTTTTGTTCTTGATCGTTCCAGCCATGGCACAGACCTGTTCGGATTTGAAAATTTCGTACCAAAATAGTGGATGTTGTACGAGCAACTCTACGAGCTGCACGGTAGCCATACCCCACTGCGACAACGCTGACAGCGGCAAGGTCTGCTACGACGGGTCCGACATTGTTGTGAAGGGGTTGCTGGACGCCCTTGGGTTCGGTGCGTCCGCGATCACTCTTAAAAAACACGTTATACCGGATACCAACGCTGCTTACGACTTGGGAAACGCAGAGTACAAGGTAAGACATTTATTTTTGTCAGATAACTAATTCAGGTACTGCCCATGGGTCAGACTCTGGGCTTCGCGGTGCGTACGATGGACTATTTGGTGCGTACGTTGGACTCTGTGGCTCGAAAAACGTCTGCAGCGGCATCCACGTATCCACACCCTCCTCGACGGGCGGGTCTACCTTATATTTCTTCTCCATGACGTGGTCCTTTAGTACTGTCACCGTGTTTGATCCGAGAGCGGCGACCTTTCCCGTCAGAATGCACGCAGACACTCCCTTGACGGGATCTACAACGTTGTTCAAAGCAGCATCGTTCAACACGGTAACGACCTCTTCAAACGTGCACCTTTTTAGCGTAGAAGCTTCGCTCCTCTTCAGCCCGTGTCTGGTGAGCGGCGTTAAATTTCCGTAGTGCGTCATCGCGTCAACGAGCACTAGCAGGTGCCGCGCGTTCACGTAAATCCCGTAGTGATTCAAAATCTTTCGTATTTCTATCAGAATGCAGACCCTAGCAGCCTCCACGCCGTAGGTTTTGAACATTTTGTATATGTCGTTCGTGTACAGTGACTCTAACTTCTCGCACGCGCGCATGATAGGCTCGAAGTTTTGAAGAGTCGTCTCCACGTGATCGTCGATCCACTTGCACCACTCTGCTCCCACAACTCCAGTTTCCTCTGGAATATCCCCAAATACGTCGCACACGAAACGATCTCCAATCTTGTTGTACGCACAGTACTCAAACATACTTATAATAGAATGATCCGCCTTCACGCTCATTCTCTTCGGCTCCCCCCACGTCATGTACGCTTCCTCCTTCGATATACCCTTGTCCGGAAAGGTCCAGTAGTTTCCAATAGTATCTTCCGGATGATCTTCGACGAGCACGTCCTTGAGAACGTGTCTCTTCAGACCTAGCGCAGAACGATCGCGAATGGTGGTCAGGGGTGTTTTTGTGTGCTTCGTGACACCCAAAATCTCCTGTAATCGAGGTATGCCTAGCGTCACGTTTTTGCTGCCGATTCCTGCAAAGTGAAACGTGTCTCTGCACGCGATGCCGTTCAGTGCGACCATATTCTTCGTCTCTACCACAGTGAGGTCGTACACGTAGTCGTGAGACGAGTAGATCTGCTCTATGTCTACTATAGCCTCCTCCACGTACCCACGCACCGGCTTCACGTCACCGTTAAGTTTCTTAGTGTTTTCCTCGTCTAGCATGATCCCCCTTGGCGACACTCTGCATCGAATATCAAAGGCTAGTAGGAACGTGCTCAGCCCGTCGCTCATAGGGGACTTGCACTCTACGAATGTGCACCCGTCTTCTACCACTCCCTTTCCGTAGATGTACGCCCTGCAAAACTCAATCCACGTGTTCTCTTCCATGTCGTAGAGTATTGTGGGAAAGTCTCCGAGTCCTTTGACCATGTAGATGAGCGTCTTCGAGTATATTTTCATGATATCGTGCTCTATCTCGTACGTCGATCTGAATCGTAGGAGCTTAAAGCTGAAAAACTTTTTCATTCGCACCGGCATGATAATAAGGTTTCCCTCTATTCGTCCAACGCTGAAGATGGCGCCGAGCATCTTTCCATAACCGTAGAAACCAGAGCCGTACTCTGGCTGCAGCCTGAGCACCGGCACTTTGTCGTTCAGCTCTAGACTCGTTCCGGATATGACGCGAATCCTACCGTTGCGCACGATGAGGAAAGATTTAGCTCTGGACGCGACAAGGGTCTTTCCAGACTCGGTAGTAATCTTGATGAGCTTTTTGCTGCCACGATAAGACGCAGGAGGATGGCGCGTGACGTGCGTGATCTCCTTCCACGAGACCTCGCCGCTGCAGCTTACAGTAAATGCCTGCAGACCCGTAACGCGTTTCACGTGAGAGTGACCATCCTCATTGTAGCCTCTTTCTTCCATGATCTCGTCAATCATTTGTCCAATACAACAGCTTTTCGGATACCCCTTGACGATGAGCCACTCGTTGTAATCGACGCTGTTCAGCGTGCACTGCGTCGTGCGCTCACCAATACTCTGGGCTGCAAGCGCGCCGACGCCTTCGCCGCCGCAAATCTTCGCCCTGTCCAGATACGACTTTATATCCTGCTCGTATCTCTCCCGCAGGAGCGGTGACATCCTAGGCGTGTGCACGTTAATAAACGCGCGTAAAAGAGGGTTCTCCACAAAAGTAATCGGGCGTCCACATCTGTTCGTCACGCCTCCGTGCAATTTTATTCTGCGAACAATCCTGTGAATTGGCACTGGGAAGTGGTACGTTTCCTCCGTAAGCATGTCCATGTCCGCCTGCTTCGCACCGGGGAGTGGACGCAAGCTCTGCGACTCAATGCGTGCACCGTCAAATCCGTCGTCTCCGTACTTGAACTGGATGATACGACTACCGTCCCGCACACTACCGTCTTCGTGCGCCACAATATTTTCAAGACACTTCATGAGCTTGCGCTCGACGTACCCAGTCTGAGCCGTCTTGATCGCAGTGTCAATAAGTCCCTCACGTCCGCTCATAGAGTGGACGAACATCTCAAAGGGTGTGAGTCCGTCCAAGTAGGAGCTGGACACGAATCCGAGCGCTTCCGGCGACGTATCTCCTCTCTTAAACTCCGTAGCAGTGCGGTCTTTCCAGTGCATTGGAATACGTCCCCCGACGACGTTCATTTGACCCAGAGCGCTTTGAACCTGCGTAATATTGACGACCGATCCCTTGGAGCCGCTGTTGACCATGCAGTAGAAATTATTCTCATCGTCCATGCCCTTCATGACAGCCTTTCCCATGATAGCACGACAATTGTTCAGCCTGTAATTAGGGTTTTCCAGATGCTTTGCCTCTTCGAACGCAGCAACCTTCTCCTGTTCGCATACAATAGTTGCCTCCTTTGTGCGAACCAAATCCTTGATACCAATTGTAAAGCCGCGCACCTGTAGATACCTATGCGCCAACCCCTGCAGGTTGAAGATGAAATCTACGCACGCGTCTGCGCCGAAATCGTTGAAAATGATGTGCACGAGGGAACCGTTGGATTTACCGACGTCCTTCTTCTTCAAACGTCCCTCTAGGAAGACGCCCTCTATGATTTTCACGCCTCCGCGTTCGTACGTGATCTTTGGCAGCACGGTGCTGATAATTTCACGCCCGGTGACGCCGCACGGGACCTGCGCCACCTGCATCGCGTGCGCTCTCGAAAGAGTCGCGTCGCTCAGCAGGTACACTCCGAGCAGGGCGTCCTGTATGAGTCCAATCACAGGGCAGTTTGCCTGTGCGGATATGATATTCTTAGATACGAGCATAATTTCCTCCGCCTCCGCTCTGGCGAGTATTGTCTGAGGAACATGAACGTTCATTTCGTCCCCGTCAAAATCAGCGTTGTAGGGGGAAGTACACGCAACGTTCATGCGAAAGGTATCAAACGGTAGTACGCGCACGTGGTGCGCCATTAAACTGTTTTTGTGCAGAGACGGTTGGCGGTTGAATAGCACAACGTCACCGTCCTTTAAGAAACGCTCCACGACGAAACCTACCTCTAGGTCTAACGCCTTGGAGCTTCTCGACTCTCCCTGACTCACGTACTTGAACTTGCCGGAATCGACCAGAGCTTGCAGAGATGCCTTGTTGTAGTCCGTGACTTTGACAGGTATCGTCAGCGTGTTCGCAACCGACTCCGGAATACCTATTTCGGTAAGTTTGAGCCCGTCGTCGGGAGTAATCACACATCTGGCGGTGAACTCAACACGCTTCCCCATAAGATTGTACCTAATACGCCCTCCCTTCTTTTGTATACGTGAAGTAACCGACGCGTACTCGCGCTTATTCCTAACGTGTCGTGATGATCCTAACTTCTCATGATTGATAAACCCCGTGATTGCGTTCTGGAGTCCCTCGCGCCCCTGCTGTACAACTTCCGACGGACGTTCGCAGCGCAACAGATCGAGTAACTTTTTATTCTTGCGCACAATATTCTGAAGACGGTACGTGAGATCGTTCTCGCCTCGAAGAACACCGTCCACGAACAGAGGCGGACGCACGTGAGGCGGAGGCACCGGAAGAACAGAAATGACAGGAGGATCTTCCATCAACTCGAAAAGACGATATGCTGGAAATATTTCTCCGTCCTTGCGAATACTAGACACGCGTTTATCCCAGAAAAACTTTCCCTTGTGTTTCTTAAGCATTCTGAGCAGGTGGGAGGTCCAAGAAACATTGTACATAGGCTCTGCAAGACGGATGCTCCCCCAATGACCCGGACACTTATGCTTTGTCTGAAAGCACGTTGGGCATTTGCCGTCAAACACAACGCCAAGTTTTTGGGAAGACAGATCCGATTCCTCCTCAACCGCAATAACACTGGATTGGAGAATAGAGGCGGGTTTCCATATAGAAAAGTGAACATTGGATACAGAAAGCATTTTATATTTGTATTGTATATATCTACACCATGATCAGCGCATGCTCCGAAGTCTTTTAAGGTTGCCGGGTTTGCAGTATACCCTTTTATGACACTTCCGCGCCGTCCTGCACGTGCGTCCAGGAATCGCGTAGCTATAGTAGACCTCAGCTTCGTTTTTAAACTCGTCCCAGAGCATATACCCGTCACGTTTGGCACGGCTCCGTGGTTTGTACGTACAAGACACGTCTACTAAGAAAAGCATCTTTGCGTCTTCTTCCTTGAAAAATAATAGGTCGCCGCTGAACCAAAAGTCACCTCGCTGTAACTCTATCCAACCGTTCTCGTAGAACAACTCCCGCACGCGTGTTTTTACGTCTACTAATTCAAACATTTGCTACTTGAATCGTTCTATATACACCTATATATAATATAGCTACGAATCTTAAATGCTTCATATATCACGAACTGCAGGTAGACAGTTACAGCGCGTCGCCAAGGAGAACAACACAGATAAAATATTACTCTACTTGAAAGGCGGCGGATGTAACGGTTTCAACTATTATTTAAAACCTACATTGGATGACCCTAAAGCCGACCGCGTGCGTTTTGAAGACATCGAAGTTCTTGTTGCACCAGAGAGTCTATTATACTTATTCGGCACCTCCATAGACTGGAAAGATGATATTATGGGTCAGTCCTTTCGTTTCTTAAACCCCAATGCAGACACGGTGTGTGGATGTGGTACATCCTTCTCCGTATAATCTACACCACAGGTATAGCTTCCATACAAATAGGACATGTCGGTTTCCACCTTGCCCATTCCTCAATACACTTCCGATGAAATATGTGTCCACATGGGAGCTTTATCTTTGTGAACTTGGAAGACATACATATGGTACATCGGATACGTTTACGCGTTCGTACGCCTACCACGGTAACCTCTTCTCCTCTTGTCAGCTCGTTGTAGTAGGTTTCCATGGAGGCTTCTATCTGACATGCTTCTGCCATTTCCTGTGGGACCATGATTGAAAACGTGGCTTCCGATGACACGTCGGTCATTTTCCTAGAAATCCAATCGTCTATGTATGCCTGCGTGGGTAAAATACCCCGTTCTACCTCTGCCAAGTACTTATTGCGTACGCGCCTGAAGGACTCCGAATAGGGAAGTCCTATAGTATGCGTACGTATCACCCACATTATACTATTATGAAACTACATTTATAATGGTGTAGGTATATACATTGTTTATGAAAAAATGGTATCCAGACACATAGAAGGTACATTTGATGTTATTATTATCGGATCAGGAGTTAGTGGTTTGACGTGTGCGTGTATACTAGGTAAATTCGGCAGAAGGGTTCTCGTTCTAGAACAACACGATCGTCCTGGAGGCTGTCTTCACACGTTTCAAGAGAAAGGGTTTACGTTTCGGAGCGGGAATCACTATATCGGTCATATAGACCCACTATGCAAAGCACTTATCAAAACCTGCGGCAGCACCTACGAGGAGAAAGAAGGCATCGTTGAACAGTACATATGGGACGGTGAACGCAAGTTGATGCAGAAAAACGGGTGGGAAGACGTGATGAACGGACCTGAAAAAGACGTTATATCGATGGCGGATCACATGTGGTGGATTGCACTCGTGAAACTCGCACCCGCATGGCTCGCTGTTATAGCGTGGTGTATTTTGAACACTCTTTTCCCGTTGAGCTTCATGTCGTACGGGATTTGGATGAAGCAGCAGGGGTACAGCAAGTGGTGGAAAATGCAGGAGGGAGACGTAGGATGTCAACCAATCGCCATGGTCGGTGCGGCGGTGGCAAGACACTACATGCACGGGACATCTGTGCTCTCCGATAAGTTTGTGTACGACTGTTGCCGTACTATAAGGAAACAAGGTGGACGCGTCGTCGTGAATCACGCTGTACAAGAAATTCATAATCACGGCGTTGTTTGTAACGGTAAGCTTGTGTCCTGCACGAAGGTCATAAGCTCCGTCGGAGCGCTTCAAACAACTAAACTAGCGAACTTGCCCAAACTGAAGAAAACCTGCCACTTTATAGGTCAGGGCGTCTACCATCACTTTGTCTTTCTGGGTCTTTCATGTACCAAAGAGACTGCAAACATACCGGGAGTCACGTGGATTAAGGAGAAGGACGATTATATGTTTGTATCTGCAGAAGAAAGTAAAGGGAAAACTTCAGTACATCTCGTTGCTGACCAAGGTAGTATGACCACGGAAAGCATGATTGCTCTCTTCATAAAATACTTTCCAGACGCTATCGGATATGTTACACACTCAGAAGACGCAACGGCACACTCTGTGAAAAAGTATCTGGGTAGATTCTCGTCTTACGGACTTCATTGTTCGAATAAAAGATTCTCCAAATATTCCTTTGTGCGTGCACTTCGTCCAGAAACAGAGATGCCCAACCTGTACCTTACAGGTCAGGATATCCTCATGCCCGGAATCGTTTCTGCCATGACGACTGCTATGATGACGTGCAGGCAAGTTCTCGGATTTACTCTGATGGACACGATACGTAAGCAAGATCTCATGGATAAATTATAATGGTGTACAGACGAATACTTAGAAATACAAAAAATGTGCATTGAACTATTTATAAACCACGCTCTACTCTTCGTCAGTAACTGCACAGTTGCAAATATGTCCAACGTGTCGGATACATTCGATATGGCGCACGTGTATGAAACGTTCACGACTGTCGCTCCATTCATTACGGAAACCAATACAACGTACAACGCTACGTACAACATTACGGACACTACGGACACAGCGGTTGAACGCGCAGCCAAACCTACTCATCCAATCTACGGTCCATACGTTTACATAGCTATAATTGGTCCCGTATTTGTACTAACACTCATCTGGTGTGTAACTGCGTATGCGCGCGCACATTGTACCCCCTGCAAGCCGAAGAAGCCGAAGAAGCCGAAGAAGCCAAATGAGTCGTGCTGCTGTAAGCCGGGCAAGCCGAAGAAAGTCGAACCTATTATTAGTCCTGTGTAGATTTAACCACAAGTAAAAATAATCGAAGTCGTCTTTCTAATTCATTCTGTAACATTTGTAAACGTTGATTCTCATTATGATAATTCCTCTGGAACCAATGTTCCTTGATTGATGTAGAACAGTACTTTAGAGAATCGACACCCTGTTCGACGAGTTGTTTAGATCGAAAAGCAATATGATCTTCTTTCATATTTTTATGCTTCTCTAAAATAGGCAGCACCGCCGCCAAAAGTGATTCGCTATTATCTTCTAACGTCTCTTTCTCCAACACGTACTCGGACGTCATGTTAAACAGCTTATTTGCCAAGTGCGACGTACCGTAGTACGCCACTGGCAGGAGGAGCAAGTACGCCATTTCAAGGTTTACCATTTCCATTTATACTCATGACTCCGGATGCAACGCCCATTCCATGATCCTGCATCATCGATATAACGTGATAATTACTGCAATTCAAATCAATAGATCTGCATTCATTTGGAATAAACATATAGAGCGTTCCACTGTAGGTTCCATTATCGAATGTATATTGACCAGATGTACGAACTTGTTTTCGGTTCAGCCCTAAAATTTCTGCCAAGTCATCCAAATCCCGGTTCATTGTGTTCCACGTGGATTCGTCAATTGTACTGTAGACCCTTCCAAGCAGCTTCCTTCTATTATCTGCCATAGATTTCTTGAATTTGTCATGATCTGTTTGATAACATAGCATGACATATATATCACCGCCATTGTAGTACTTTTTTAGTTCTTCTATTGGGATAGTATGTGCAACAGCACCGTCTACATATTCGTTTCCATCTATAGTCACCGACGGAAACACTACAGGAATGGACGCAGATGCTACAATGTCTGTTATGCCGGGGTTTACTTTCATATGGTACTTTCCTTCCGTGACATTATACGAACCAACAACCAGTTTTTGGTGTGACTTATTTTTCCACACCATCTCAATAACTTGTCTTAACTTAGATTTATAAATGCTAGTATGCCAGAATATCGCAGATACTAGATTCAGTACAGATGATAATTTTTGACTTAGTATACTTGAAGATACATGCGGCTTCAAAATTTCGACATGCATTTTCATGAGTTTATTTATTTCTTCATCAAACTCTTTGCTTTCAGTCTGCGCGATAAGTGCTCCCAACATGGCTCCTGCACTGATTCCAAAAACGTGTTCCCAGTTTTGGTAGCCAACTGCTTTCAGAAAGCCTTGCGTGTAAGCCGAACGCTGTCCACCCGAACTTAGTAATAACGTCTGCTTGGACATTTTAAACCAAAGGCTCCTATATATAATGAAAAAGTTCACATGGTGTATGGATCATATATCAGACTTCCAAACATGAAACGTTTCCAGAATGTCCTCGCTCAAAAAATATTTATCCACAAGTACATTGATGGTCTTCCATTCGAAAGACTCCACGTCATCGACACGAAACACCAGCATTCGAAACGGCTTATTCAATCGCATCCCGTATCTCAGATGGGGTATGACTTCAATATCAAGAGCACGGACTATCTGAAAAGCGGTCAGGACCCCGACGACGTCGTCTGGCTTGATTACTGTTGCACAGCCTCGAAACCATTTGTGATTAAGGATCTCAAACTTTGTCAAACCAAATGGGTGTTCTGTACATTTTCGACTCGCGCATGCCGCTGGAAAGCTCAAGTTAAACATATCGTCAAAGGTACGGACTACAAAAAAGCATGGGCATATGAATACAACGATACGTCTCCTATGATTGTAGTTGCGTACTACAAGGATACGCCACCACCCCTTCTTGTGAATCCGGTCGGAAAGACGTACAAGTTCTTCTACAAGCGTAAGTGGTTTTATCGCACATGCACGAAACTACTGAACGGTCCGAAAGACGAACCGAACGAGCTATATCTGAACTTTAAAGATTCAAACGAACCGATTCGCAGATGCCGAATGGTGTACTAATACGTAGTCTTATCTTCAAAATGATTCACCTTAAAATAGGAAAACCAGCGCATGCATTTGAACAAGGGGTTGAAGCAAAGGGTGATATTATGCTCATAAATTATAAACAACATAAATCTATTTTCGTGAATAACGCGCATCTACAACCAAATATAGCTGTGTTCGCACGTATGTGTAAACAAAGTAACATACTGATTCAGATTTGTGGATTACGTAACACTTTCACAGAAGAGGTTATACCGTCTGCGGATATTATGATGGTGTACTAACATAGATACAGATTTACAAAATGCTCGGTAACGGGGTATATGGAAGTGTAAGGGTCGTGCGTAAATTAGGGTTTGAACGGGCGATTAAAGAAACAACCTTTGGAGAATTTCCCGAAGACCTGGAAAAGGTTATGGCTTGTCTCAGGGAGGAAGATTTTAATTTGGAACATCCATTTCTTATTCATAGGTTCTGGACACGTTGGAAACCGGGCGTCTTTCAAGTTTGCATGCAGGTCGGTATGCCTATCACGCAGGCTCCAGCAGAAAGGATTCTTCACGATATCTCCCAAGCGCTTTGTTTCATGCACGACCAAGGATTTGTCCACAGGGACGTCAAACCTGAAAATATTGTGTTTGCGAACGGTTACTATAAGCTGATCGATTTTGGGCTTTCGCGTAGAGGCGGGGCAAAGACGATGCTCACCGGATATACAATCACAAGATACTTTCGTCCACCAGAAATGCTCCGCGCAGGGATAGAAGACGTAGCGTACGACGGCAGAGTGGATATGTACTCGTTAGGACTTACAGCGTATAATCTGGAAAACGGCGACCCACTGTTTTACGGATCAAGCGAAGAGATTCTAGAACAGTACGAGAACTACGTTCCAAAGGGTATTTATAAGCATTTGATATGCGAGTATGATGACAGGTACTCTGCGCGTGAACTATTGGAGGACTACGGTGTCACCCCAATAGTAGGCACTACAAATGAGCTACAAGAAAGGGAAGGAAAAGTCAAACAATTCGTAAAGCATATGCTCAACGGGTTTGACGCAGATGCGAAGGAAGTAGGTTATAAAACAATTTACAATGACTTTTAACCAACTTGCACACATGTCAAATTATGTATGTCTATATGTTTATCAAACGCCTGCAAGACGTCCTCCAACGAACACGCGCTCACCTTGCTCGCGTCCAAAAACGAGTGCTGCGCCTTGCAGAACATATCCGCCCTGTCAGAGATCGTCGTAGGCATCAGATTCAGTCTACGGATCTGCTTAGAGACCTCCGCCTGCGTGATAGAACCCTTCCAGTTTGCAAGCACCTGCTGAATATCGTCCAGACCTCTCTTCAAATTTCTAGGCGGAAAAGACGCACCTATTTGAAACTTTCCCGGCTCAATGTGGCTTGAGATACCGTACGTGAGCCCGTCCGCCATTCGAACGCGTTTCATGAGCATGCCTCCAAAACCATACCCGAGTACGGACGCAGCTACGGTCAAAGGGATATAGTCAGGATGGTGCCTTCCAATTTCAGGCAGGGCGTGTGCGTACAGAACTCGAATAGACGTCTTCCCCTGCTGTTTCACTACGTCGCACGGTGAAGTACTAGCCATAGGAATAAACTCAGAGTAAGATCCGTTTTTATTCTCAAACTCGTGGCGCACAATATTCAGTGCGTCCGGGTGCCCTGCAACGCAGACTACGCGCGTGGGGGCGTCTTTCACGATGTCCACTGCCTTTTGCAAGGGCATGTCCTTGTACTTTGGAAGCGAAAATAACTGTTTCTCCATAAGTAGCTTGGCATACTCGTTCACGTCGTGCTGCATACCGAGCAGCATGCCGTGTCCTCTCTCCCCCGCATGGTGATAGTCCTCCTTCACACCCCACACGGATTTCAACAGGTCGGGGTTCTGACGGAGTTGATCACATGAACAGTTGAACGTCAATATCGCAGTTCCCGGGCTGGCGCTCCATTTTATGCGTGGATCCGAGTTCATCGAGTTCATAGCCATCGAAAACCATCTAGTGTCCACATTGTCTGTCCTGAAGCGGACGCTCATATTCAGCGTACCGGGGCGCTGCCAGTACACACCTCCGCCGAGAGACGGTGCCGCAACGTTCGATACAAGAGAGTTCGAGCGACTGGAGACCAGTGAGGGCTCTATTGTAGTGTACTGCGGGAAATCGAGAATCTGACCAGTGTTTTTGGTACCCTGAGATACTAACGCGGGCACGTCTGCCATCGGACGAGGAATATTTCGAACGGTATACGGGTACATCATCCCCTGCGAGCATCCTTCCTTGACGAGCCACGATCCTATTGCAGTCGAGACGTGGTAAGGCTCAAGGTTTTTCAAAGTCACAAATTTTCCGTTGATATCGTTCGGATCTCCCATAGAGATTGCCTCTGTCAGCGCGGAGCACATACCAGACGTGCTTTCCAGCTCCTGCGACCAAGAACTCTCCAACTGTGCCTTGACATTGTTCAGCTCCACGTCGGTGAACGGATGTTGCATCTTGGCGTCCTCAATCACAGACCACACGTGCCCCAGCACAGCCTCTGGGTTTTGGAATCCAACGCACCACACGCTGAAGAGCGAGTCCATTCGAGATCGATCCCACATCGACTCGGTCTGCATGCACACACCGTGCTTCACCAGCTGATCGTGCAGTCTGTTCCGGAGCATCTTCGACGCCACCGTAAGCGCGACGCTGTCCGGGTGGGTTCCGGGAGGACCTCTGAACCCCAACGCGATCATAGTCGCTTCTCCCGGCATTGTGAAACTGCGCATTCCCGTCTGTGCGGGCTCGACCTCGTAGTTGCACGGGTCTGCACAGTTAGACTGAATATCTCCGAAAGACTGCTCCACGTTCTCGTGCAACTGGTCTATCGTGAGCGTCTCCGGTGAAAACGGTCCGGCAATAACGTACGTCGCATTGTCAGGGGTGTACGACTTTTTGTGGTACGCAAGCAGAGTCTCACCGTTACACGCCACAGCCGCTTTCAGATGCTTGCGCAGCCCAATCGTCGGATGCATTGGTTGACACCGGAACGCAGTCTCGTACATCTGATTCATCATCATACGCATTGGATTCGTCTGCCCTATCTCCATCTCATTCAACACGACGGTGCACTCCTTCGTGAGGCGCTGTGCAAAAATTTTCGTATCCAGACCCCGCATGCGATCCGCCTCTCGATCAATCACCATAGGTATGTAGTGTATGGGGACGGTTAGAAAGTAGTTGGTTCGGAAGAAGGACGTGGTGGCGTTCTCTAGCGCACCGAACATCTCCATGTCCGTAATCAGACCACCCTCCGTGTTCGCGTTGTACTTTGCACTACCAAAGTGCATCCCGTGCTCGAGCAGGTGGCTCAATCCGTACTCTCCCGGCAGTTCGTTCGCGGAACCAATATTGTATACAATGTTAGAACACGCACTTCCGGCAGTATCCATAGGAACGTACATACACTTCATACCATTAGGTAACGTACGTACTTGATATTCAACTTTAAGCATTTAGATTACATGTATGACTATTTATACCCTTTTGTGAAACCCGTATCAGAGATCCACCATATACCTCAACGTTGTAACGAATACGTCTTTGCCGTACGCACGATCAAATATACTCTCCAAGTCTCTCACAGGCTCTACCATAATCACGTGTTGCGATTTCGGCACTCTGCCTCCCTCTGCTCGATTCAAACAATATATATCCTTGTTGGGAAGCTCGCGCTTCAGCAAACTCACAACGTTCGAAAATTTAGATATAATAGTAGATTTGGGGTACGTTCGGAGGTAGTCTATTTTAGATCCCCAACTCCGTTTGTCGATAATTCTGTAGCATGTGCCTTTGTGCATCACAATCTTACCAGGAGTGTTCTTCGCAGAGATGCGCATATACCCCTTAATATTTGTACGACACATAGGACAATTTGACACGCCTCTGTTCTGCATCTCCGAAGCACACTCTGCGCAGAATATATGACCGCAAGAAGTTACTGTTGGATTCTCGAACGCTTCCAAGCAAACCGCGCACTTATCTTTAAGGTTTTCGGTCAGTCGCGACTCCTCAACATCTAGATTTTTAGATATAACGTCCAGCGTACCCTCGTACATAGCAAGCTCTTCTCCACCAAGATGCTCTGCAACAAGCGACGGATGCAGTAAATATTTTGACAGCATCATTTGCCTCCGTTTTCTACGCATTCGTCTCGTATTGAAAAGTATGTTTGTAGTGTTCCCGGTAGGACAGACAATATTATTTACACTTATATCTGGAAATTCAACGCCCATTGCCAATTGATCTTCCTTCGTGAGTCTTATTTCACCTCGTTTGTCCGAGATTTCCAGATTATGAACCTTCCAAGCTCGAAGTAAGTCTACGCTATCGTCAGTACAAATTGCCCAGCGTGTTTTTGCATCAAAGTTGGAGAGCGCACGCCTGTAAGACCCAGAGTAAGGTAAAGCGATACAAATCACGCGATTAAATCCCCTAAGCTCGCTCATATGCCGTACGAACATGTGCTGGGTCGTGACGACAACTAGATCGTCAGCCCTGTGTGTGCCATGGTACTTTGCAAATCCGTTCCAATTTTTGATGGTGTTCGTCTTCACAATAATCAGAGTTTTGATAGGTCGCAGGCGGACGAGTTCACGAACCATTTTCTGCATATTCAAACCGTACACACATAACACACCACCATACGAATGACGGACAACCCTGCACCAGCCTTTACGAAGTGTCAGCATCTCGTTCCCCATGCGTCTCAGATGCAGATTGAGCACGCTCTCGTCTTCCATGCCTAGCATTCTAGATAGTATATAACTCATAGCAGGACTGCTACACACTTCGTAGGTAATGGGATTATATCTGACGGGCACACTCAAGCGCGTAAACAGCTCTACTAGCATAGGGTCCCACATGTTAAAGGTAGATCTGAAAATCTTTACAATGACCTTTCCATCCTTGTAAGAAATGTCCATGTCCATCACGGGCGTTGTATGGTATTGACCTACAAGATACTCTGCGAACGCAAACTTTGAGTAATGTTCCCCGACAGTCAAAAGCTCGTTGACGCGTCTAACATCTCCTTGATCCAACGCTACTTCGACATATGCTCCGATACCATCATTGTTTGTTACAACATACTTTGTACCCCTACACTCGGCATACTGATTTACAAGCAACGTCAGCGTACTGGGCATTTCTATGGGTAGGTTCGTGCGCAGGTCCGCCACAATTTGAGAAGTATCAAACATATTATACATGGAAATTGGGAAGGACTCGGTATTGAAATTATCAAAGGATAGACTTGTCACGTACTTTCGGCTCGTTATTGGAATAGGGATACCTTCACCATACTCCCAAGGAAATAACAGTCCAGTACCACGCACAAGCCTTGGAACGCCTTGGTATATCACGTCATAACTTTTTTCTACGTGCCAAATAGGGAAATCATGATCTCCCTTTGATATTTTTGATGAGTGTGCCGACTCTTCTAGCGTAAAGTTAGAAAAAGAAGGTTGAATTGTAACAGTGCCGGAATTGTTCGAAAGTACCTTTGCCGGTACCCACGCGTTATGAAAAAAATACTCAATCGGATCGTTATGTTTCAAACGATCACGCCAAGTTTGATCCGCGTGTTTCACCCGAGATTTACGCACAGTTGCACATGCCCCTAGCGTGACCTCCCTGCGTACAAGCTTTACACGTTCGTCATCCTTCCACACAACAATCCACTCGCGGTTTGCATACTTTACAAAGTCATGCACACGAATGGCGCGACGCTTTACCATTTACACTATAGCACAGCCATTTATACACCTTTAGATTACAAGCAATGGCAGCCACATGACAACTGCGCATAGCACTAAGTACAGACCCATATCGTCTACCGCGCGCACAGCATAGCTTTCTAAATACTCTCCAACCACGCCGCTTAAATTCATTATGGATACAAACAGTGCGTAACTGACACCCTCGCTGCCGTCACAAGAAAGTTTTGCAGCCTCGATGACGACCGGCAACACGAACAGCATAGATCCAGTGGCGCTGAGAACGCTGCGCACGATCTCGAAACCAAGCATAGGAGCGCCCATGAATATAGCGAACGCTATCACGGCACACACAATATTTAAAACAACAGACACTTGAAGGCATCTCCGAAAACCGCCAGTATACTGGTACGCGAAGGAAACGACGCATCCGGCAAACGCACCGGAGACAGACGTCAACGATATTTGAATCGGACTCAGTTTCGTCTGAAGTACCTGAAAAAACGCATTGTCTATTTCGGGCATCAGCTCCATGAATACAGCAACAAGAATAATGTACTTCATCTTACGGATAGACTTGACCGAGCTCCACAGAGACGCCACAGTGCGCTCCGGCTCGTCGAGATTCCAAATCATCAGACTCAGTATGAAGGGTCCCACGCTTGCAAGGCGCATCACATTATTATAGTGTACGTATTGGTACGCCGCACCAGAGAGACCCGTAGCGATCATAGACCCAAACGACCGAGACGTCCAGCACGTGCTCTGCAGCTGCCTTCCGTGCGTCTTCGTGTTCGTCACTACAATAGAGTCTGACGCAACGTCCGCAAAGCAAATGAAGAACGATGTAAGTGTCAGACCATACACGATTTTATCGCCGAACAAGGGCAGGTACGCTAGGCAGACTCCCGCACAGAAAGAACCCACGCTAATGCATAAACGCCGACCAATGCGATCCGACACGTACCCGTACAGCGGCTTGAACCCCCACGGTGCAGACACGCAGCTCCACGCAAAGGCTAAGTCGGCAGCAGTGTACCCAAACGTGTTCACCATCTCGTACTGCGCAGACAGCCCTATAAACGCAAACGTAAATCCGTACATTGCGTACGCGAAATACAGGGTCTGCATTGAAGCAACACGGTGTACATAAATAAGGTGCCGACCTGTAATAATCAGAGCATATTTACCTTGGCTCAAACAGTAAAATGGCACTCGAACACGAGTACCTTCATCTCTTAGAACGGTGTCTCAACGCGCCTCTGCGCGAAACACGTAACGCGAAAGTTCACTCCGTGTTCTCAGCCTCACTCTCGCACAACCTAGCAGACTCCTTTCCTCTTCTCACCACAAAGCGCGTATTTTTCAGAGGCGTCATAGAAGAGCTCGCATGGTTTCTCAGAGGATCCACCAACGTATCCGAGCTTCAAGAAAGAGGAATCAAAATTTGGGACAAGAACGCAGAAAGTTTTGATCCCATTCACAAGTTAGATGCAGGCGGCATCTACGGGTTCCTCTGGAGATACTTTGGCGCAAAGTACCAAGACTGTCACACAGACTACACGGGTCAAGGAATAGACCAAGTCGCGAGCGTAATTCGCGGTATCAAAGAAGACCCACACTCCAGAAGACATATTCTGAACGCGTGGAACCCCACGACGCCCGCGTCTTTGCCCCCGTGCCACGTGCTCTACCAGTTTTACGTGCACGAGGATACTCTCAGCGTGCAGATGTACCAAAGATCCGCGGATCTTTTCCTAGGGGTTCCTTTTAATATCGCCTCCACTGCGCTTCTCACACATCTCATCGCGCACGAGGTCGATATGAACGTAGGCACTATGAACATTACCTTTGGGGACTGCCACATCTACGAAAACCATACAGAAGCGGTCATGGAGCAGATCGGTAGGTTCCCCAGACAACTGCCACAACTGAGCATCGTCAGACCGAAGGACGGACTCTGGCACGTCGATGCGGACGAGATCACGCTGCTGAACTACTCGGCAGAGCCGACGATCCGCGCGGAGATGATTGCGTAGAAAAATAGTCTGTATAAATATATTAATAATATCCTTAAATGAGACTTCTTTACTTTTTACTACCTCTAGTAAGCGCCTGCTCTCCAGAACTCATGATATACGATGCCAAACAGTGTAAGGGTGCCGCCCGGAAAAAAGGAATCAAAAGGTTTAGAGCGTACAAGCACGAAATGAACAAATTTCCAGCCGGATGCTCTTTCCAAAAAATTCAGGGCGTCAAGCTCGCACAGTTTGTTCCGGGAGAATCGACCATGCCCTGCTCCACCGAAGCACATCCAACACCGTTCGAGTGCATATGTAAGGGACTGCCAGAAATAAGAAAGTCTCTTGTAAATAAACATAGAAAACAGTAACTATTTCCCTGAATCAAACGCATACGAATGGAAGCACGGTTCCAAGAAACCGTGCTGCGAGGTCTGCTCATGAATAAATCAAGCCTGCTACGCGAAGCAGACGAAATAGCCCGAGACAACGCCTTTTCAGAAGAGACGCTGCTAAGATGTCAGAATAATATTTTTAGATGGCTACGCTATCACAACGTTGCGCCGCTTTTTACATCCGAAAAAATCGCCATTCGCATCATGCAGAGGGCTGTAAGGAGATGGCTCGTCAGAAAGAAACTGTACGTACACTTCGATATGCTCATGAATCTCTGCAGAAACGGAGCGCACCGCTACGTCGCGCAAGCCCAAGTGTACCAAATGTTCATATCCAAAAAATAAATGGTAATCACTGCCGCAAGTAAAGTACACTTAGATATAGGATGATCTTCAAAATCTTTTACACAAGGAATCATTTTTTTAAATTCATCTCTTCATAAATACCCTATCCTTCCTGCCGTCCAGACACTCGTCCAGCGTGTTCAGCTTACGAGTCGCACTCTTAAACATATGATCGTCCAGAGATCCGTTTGCAATCACATACGTCACCGTAACAGGCTCCTTTAGACCAATACGATGAGCACGGTCCTCAGCCTGCAAGAGCACTCCCGGCACAAAGTAAAGCTCCGCAAACACAATATTGGTCGCCCGCGTAAGTGTTATTCCTGTTCCTGCAGCGAGCATGCTCAGACACATATAATCCACTCTACCCTCTTGAAAGTCCTTTACGTACTCGGCGCGTTTGTCCTGAGGAGTACTCCCGTCAATGCGCAGGCACGGGACAACCTCCTCAATCGCATCTCCAAGCACCTTGTGGTGATGGAAGATCAAAGTCCGAGGTGGTAAGTCCGCACAGATCTTCTTAATCACGTCTACTTTGGCATCCGCAGTCATCAAAAATAACTCGGAGACAAGACGCTTACGTTCAGAAATCATCTCATACGTCTCCTTCTGCATTAAAAGCCTATTGATTTCCTTCCAGCGCGCGAACTTTTTTTTCATACCCTTTGTAGGTACGTCCACCTCCATCGTCGTACGAATTTTAGGAGGCAGGTCTTGCAGGACGTCACGCTTCAGACGACGAATAAGCACCGTGCTCCGAAGCAACCACGCGAGCTCCCTCTTGTGCGTAGCTCCGCTCACGTCAACGAATCCAAGCGGTGACATCTTGGCACCACAATACCGCTTCGTAAAATTAGTGTACGTGCCGTAGTCCCGAAGCATGCTGATCTGAGAGAACAGCTCCACGGGCTTGTTCGGAGCAGGCGTGCCCGTAAGAAGAAACACGTGAGGTACGTGTGCAGCTAAACGGCGAAGTGCCTTTGTTCGCTTCGCACTCTTAGATTTAGCATAGTGGCTCTCGTCCAGAATAAGCACGTTGAACTTCCCAAGCGCACGACGATGCGTTAAATCATAAGATACAATGATAGACGTATCAGGTACGTCCTTCTTCACAATACCAATATCTAATTCAGGATACCAAAACTCGCACTCCCTTTTCCAATTATTCTTCAAGTAGCTCGGACACACTATGCACGTCCGTCCACCAAAATGTTTTGCCAATGCTACTGCCTGAGCGCTTTTACCCACCCCCATCTCGTCGCCTATCATTGCTTTACCCCATGACGCTGCCCGTCGCACTCCCGAGAGCTGATGCGGATACAGCCGCTCATCGAGGGCAACTCTGGGGGGGTCTGGCAGCGGGTAGCTGATTCTTGCTCGGTAGGGCGGCATGAGTATTTCCATACCAAGGTTTTTCGCCTCCTCAAGGATTTCCGTTTCTTCGATGGGGAACTCGTAGTGACGTTTTTTTGTACGAAAAGGGGATTCAAAATCATGTTTGGACACGGCTCCATAATGCGTGTCAGATATACGTTCAACGTCAAAGGTAGATACACGACGACGCTTCAACGGTCTGTACATTCTGTGACATAATGTGGAAGGGAATACACCATTATAAATAAACACAAATTAGTACAAATGCGTTTCGTCTTTACCATATTCGGTATCATTTTTACAATGATGTCTCTCCTAGAACCGCTCTGCGATTCATTCGCCTTGTTTCGTATTTTAAACTTTGCAGCCCTTTTTTGTTGGGGTGCAGTGGCGAAACTCAGCCTCCCGCCAGGCGTCTACAATCATCAACTCTACGATAAAATGCTTGAAATTCCGGATATGACGTCCGAGTCGTCCGAATCGTCCGAAGAAGAATTAATCATCGAAGCGGCTATTTAAACCGCCCTAGGATACACAATGACGTACGCTATTATTTACGGAGCTGACCGCATGGAGCGAGCGAGTCGCATGGTGAGGAATATACCACCACAAGGTGCACCCATGCCACCGGTTGGGATGTTTAACGGTATCCGTTTCACAAAGGCACACCGATACGTAGAGGACCTCGATTTGGGGAAGCTGCCGGATAGAAATTATATTGTAGTGCGCTCGCAAAAGTTTGGTACACGCTACAGATGGAGAACAACCTACAAAGTCTTTACGCGTGCTCCATTACAAGATGTATTTGCAGTATCCCCTCTTAATTACGCGTCGTGGTCATGCTCGTGCAGGGACCCAAAGCTTTGCAAACATATTCTAGCCGTTGTTCGTACTTACAGCACGTACCGATTTCGATTTTGATAAAATAATATTTTTTTTAGGTTATAATTGCTAAATCATCTATATTATCCTCTTGTCCAGTACCGTCGTCCCACTCCACGTAAACCATATTATCTTCCAACAGCTCTACCACTGTACCGAGAGTCGTGTGAATGTTCTCAGTATTGTTGATATCATCTCCAATAAAACGCACACGTGTACCTTCCAACATTTTTGCACTATCCCATAAGGGTGTATACACCATTATATTCGAAGATAATGGTGTACTTTCAAGAACACGGATCTACAAAAAATGTACACACCAGAAACAAAGTACGAATACGAAACCATACTCCATTTGGGATGCATTGCGCTTCTAAAGCACTTTGTGCCTATGGGGGGTCAAATAGAATACGCACGCCGGTATTTGCAGAAGCGGTACGGTAAAGACCCAGACGATGAGCGCATTCCGCTTTTCTTTCTCATGAACAACACCGTCACTATGAGGCAGGCTCTAGATTTGAAATTCTGGGCGAATACTGGTTTGAAATACATAAGATCGCATTTCGCTGATATTGAATTAGACGTGAAGAAAGAAATGAACAAAGTCAAGCATAATCTAACACAATTCTGTAAGCTGTGAGCTGAGTCTATATCTCACTTTAAAAATGTAGGCATAACTACCTAATAGACACTTTAACGGACTTAAAAAAGTAGACAATTTACCCCTTTGGGGTAATATTTAGAATGTTTTTTTTATATATTTTTTTTTATATTTTTTTCTCTACATGTTACCCCAGAGTGCCGAATTGTCCTTCAAAATAAACCCGTTAAAGTGTACTACAAGTACTTTATGTACTCTTTTCGGGCATGCTGTAAAGTACTTAGCTCAGGGCAGGAATGGAAATCATTATCCCACCCACAAAAGTTATGCAGAGCTAACATATAGGTGTACATACAAACAAATATATTTTTAAAATGCTTTTACACGCGTTGCTCTCTCTAGGCGTATATACCTCATCCGTAACGTATCTTGGACAGACAAAAGAGATCACGTATATGAAAAGCTTATTAAACTATCTATCCGTTGTTGTATTATCTATATTTGTAGAACTACCAACGATGGACACGTTTACCCCATATATGATGTTCGTTTGGGTTATTCTTGCAGATATTATATTTACCGTAACGCACCGGGCACTGCACACGCGTTACTTGTATCACCTGCATAAGGAGCATCATATGCATCACTCTCCTAAAGCGGCAGACACCTTTGACGCAAATCCGTTAGAATTTATTTTCGGCAACGTCGCGACCGCCGTACTGCCAATGCTACTTTTCCCAGCGGACGTCTACACACAGTATATCTGGATAGGCGTAGCCACGCTGAACACTATTCTGAGCCACCACCACGATGGACCGCACACAATGCACCACCGTTTGCTGAAATACAATTACGGTCAAGGACTTTATCTCTTTGACAGATTATGCGGAACATATACACCGTTCGTGGCTTCATAAAATGATACATTACACTACGCTACAGCTTGTCAATATGGGCACCTTTATTCCCGCAGAAATTAGGGAAAGCGTGCTCGAAGAGTTTGGTTTATTTACTATGAACGACTTTGACAAATATTTCTCTCTGAACAACTCTATCGGGCGACCGTACGATAACTGCTACGCGTCGATTATGAGCCTCAAGGGATCTGCCCGCAGGTACCATAGCTGTTTGGATCGCGACCTGAAAACTATGTTCAACATCGTGCATAGCGCCATTCGTTCTCCTTTAGGGGAGAAGGTATGGTTTTGAACCTTTGCGTGCGTTCTGTCCACGTTTCTTATTAAGCCAACGATTTGTACAAAGCAGATCTTTGTTTTGTTATAATGGTGTATATTGTATTAAATGATTTTTTAAAATATGAATCACCCTGCGTTTATTATTTGTTTGAAAAGGTTACGGGGTCAAATGTGTCAGCAGCGCCTGCCTATCTTGAAAGAAATATTTCCACACAAGTTGACGGGAATTTCACCTGCTGTCGATGCTGCATTACTAGATATCAAAACTGATTCGCGCGTATCTGCATTTGCAAAGTATCATACTATTAAATCTGTAGACGTAGACTATATGCATTTGTCTAAAAAATCAGCAATTGGGTGTTCGTTGACACATATTGGATTATGGCAAAAATCAGTTGATTTGAATGAACCAATATTTATCATAGAAGATGATGTGGAGCTAGATAAAAAGTTTATAACGACAGCAGTGCAGCGTATACCTAATAACGTTGACCACGCTGCTTTGATCTATCTTCCTTTTGTCGATAGAAGTTCATGCAGCGAATATTGGTGCAAAGTGAACCCAAGGCAATCGTTTGGTGGAACTCAAATGTACTTTATTACGCCGAAAGGTGCAAGGATTTTGTTGAAACAAGCATTGCCTATTGTATCTGAAATAGACCAGTATATGGGTTATGTTGCTGCTACAGAGCGTAACTACTCGTCAGTATTTTACAAGGAACAATATTTGACATCTTATAAAGTGATGTCCACACAATTATATGTTCCGAGCACAATGCATCGCAATTTTTCTTTTAGAAAAATACTACCAGAAAATAACATGTTCTATATTGCAATAATAATTATATATATTTTGATGTGCTACAAGATTTCAATACAGAGCACGTGCACGAAGAAACAAAAAGTTAAATCATCAATTGTATAATTTAAACTGGTGTATATTTAATTTTTTTCTTAGTAGCAGTGTCTTTGTAAACACACTGTATTACGCAAAACCCTATAATAACTACAACTAATATAATTGTTGGTGGATAACCAAATATGTAACCCAAGTGAGTCCAATAAATATAATTACCAAATGAAAAATTTTCAATCTTATTATTCATCATCCAATTGCTCCGTTCAATTATTGTTTCGTTTAAAAATTCAATTTCATTCTTCCAAGTACTACTAATCCATATGAATGGATATGCCGTTCGTGAACCAAACCTATCCCATCTTTTAATATTTCTATCAAAGTAACCAAGTGAGTATTGTTCATATCTTTTGTTTAAAAGGTCAAAAGAAACTTTCATATTATACTGTGTGATATTTCCCCGATGCATATTTAATAATTCAAGAAACGATGAATGTTTACCTAGAACTTCCCAAATTTTCGCAGGTTTCACATGCCGTGTATTAACATTCCAAGATTTTGGATCCATTATTCTCCATTCCTCGTAATCATAATCCCATCTAGGTCCTGAGAAAACAATTCCATCCGGATTTTTATAAAAATATTGACTAGCGGTTGGAAAATCTGCACCCATAAGCAATTGTTCGGTAAAAAATGTATACATGAATGATGTCAGATCTAATGGGATAATGGTTGTATTTGACCAAGTTATCACTGATACTACATTTGTGATATATTCATGATAACACGTTCCAATGTCACATTTAGGATAGCGCATCTTAATATTCTCTATCCATTCACAGTCTTTTCTTCGACCATTCCTAGGATTCGTATATTCAGCAATTAGTGCTGTTTCTTCCAAATCGGTTACAGATGGATTCTCATCACAGTCTGTTTTCTTACCCTTTGATTCCCAATCAAGTTTTTTCTCTAAGAAACGTCTTTGTATTGCAGGGTATAATAAATAGACACCTTCATAAAAGTATTTATTATTATGAAAGAAAACAACCTCGACAAGCGTATGCTCAAGAATACCACCTTTTAATTGAGATGCTACAGCATCTCTAAATAATATAGGTTCCCTAAATCCACCACGTAGAACATAATCTTCATAGTCTTGACCAAAATCAAATATTTCTGCTTTGTCGTCTTCGCAAGTTTCAATACTAGTACACGGTATTGAAGAGTCTTCTGGTGCCCAAATTTCAAAAGCATAATTTAATTTGTCACGATTAGTAGATCCCTTCAGTTCTATCCCTGCTGTATGCGAGCCTGATCCGGTTGTACTAGACCAATTCATTTTCATAAATGATTTATCAGTTTCATCTATTGTTGATACATCAAATTCAAAAATTATTAAATTTTTATTTTGTCCAAATCCTAAATCGTTAATATTTTCTACAAATTTATTAATATTTACCGTGCCTGGTCTCCTATATGATCGCTGATATAAAACGATTGCTGCGAAAGTCAATATACATATTAGTAACAATACGAAAAGGGGTACACACTTCATTTAGTAAACAGTAATCGTTTAAATACGTTCAATCACAATACGTCTGTCGTGGTTCTACAGACTGTAAGTCTTTTGTCCATTCTGTTCCAAAGTTCGTGTTAAACGCGTAAACGGTTATAAATGTGTTTGTACCGATAAGTAGGATTGCTGTAGGGTAATATGAGCATTCCTTCTTTTTGAATTGTATCAAGAAGAACACGAAAAACACCCATAGTAAAGCAATGCTGATCCACCGAGTATTTGAAGACTGCCACGGGGCTGTACCATATGTAATCTCGTTATATATAAACCAAATAACATCTTCTAGTGTAAACCAAAGTATATTATAGTACACGTATGCAACTATTCCACGAAAATTGAATGGACGAAGAGCCGCAAAGAGTGTGATCAAAATAATAAGATTCATGTATAGATGATACCACGTAAACCCGGCAAAGGCGGTACATTTCGTAGGTGTATTGTACATCCATCCGTTCGTGCCTTCTATCTCAATTTCCATGAGGGACCAGAGCACCGAGTAGACAATCACGAACACACTCTTAAACAGTTCGTTTTCGAACACACTCTTGGGCTGTTCCATTTAAACAAATCACTTCTATATTTATAATGGTGTACTCAACACTATGTTTTTGTCAAAATGAACTATATCAAAGTCATTGACGAGATACGGAACGTGTCTGACAAGGCGTCCTATGAGCTCGACCGTCTTCAAGAGACTCTTGCACGTGTTGCACCCGAGGTTCACGAAGAAGTTTTCTGGTACGGATGGGGTAAGACGACAGGACTTGCTGACATATGCGAGGATCACTTTCGGAACGATATCGCGGTGTATAATATATTCCAATCCGCCAAAGCTCAAGGTGTAGTATCCCAAAAGGAACAGTGTGAATAATGAACTACGCTGCGTTGGAACGTAGGATGAACACAGGCGAATTTGAAGATCCGTTTGATATTTACGAAACTTTTGTGCGCAACACGGATGGATCTCCCGAAGAGCAGGAAGCTACTTGGATAAACCACATAGGAATCGATAAAACGCTGGATCTCCAGCTGAAAACTACGTTGGCAGTGCGGCTACTGATGGACCTTCACCGTACGAAACAGAAACTTGACGCAGAACTAATTACGCTGTGGGATCAGATGTGGAATCCGCCGCGTAGATCGGCAAGATTGAACGGTAAACGAGTACAAGTAAATTTTAAATAGGTGTATATCTTTATGAAACATAAATCAAACATGCTACTATTTCTTCTACTCACTTCTGTCGCGGCTAGTCCAAAGGTTCTCTATCCTTCGAAGGGGGTCGGCACGCTGCAGTGCGAAGGCGATTGCGAGGGTCTTTCGCGGATTAACTGTGTAGGAACGCCCGTGCAGGAGTGGTTTAGCTGGGAGTGTCACAATATACCGGAATACCTAGAAGGACGAGTGAATATAAAGATTCCGCATCCGTACAACACGATTGTTGCGGATGTGGAAGACGATAATTTCTTATTAACGGTCCTGTTCATAGTCGGCACGATTATCACGTGTACCATATCTCCAGAATTCGTTTTCGGGTACGCGCTAGCATATGATACTAGAGAGGTCACTATCGTTGTGTAATCATGGTGTATTCATAGTACAGTAATTCTAAAAATGATATTTCAACATACTGCATGTAGAGAGGAGGATGGTATATTAACCTTATTCGGAAGGACATCCGAGGGTGGATGTGCCCTTCACGTAAGACTGAAACCTAAACTTGTGTGCGCCAAGCACCCGGAAGATATGAAGCAGTACCTTGATCCTATGGACGACGACGTGACGACCGACTACAAAGAGTCGATGAACAAAACGATTCGCTACGTCTGCAGTAAGATTCTAACTGTAGAGTACAAGATTGGTCATAACATACTACACTGGGGCAAACGTAAATTTTGTGTACTCGGATTTGCGAGCACAATGGACTTTTACTGTGCGCGCAAACAACTCCGTAAGCTTGAAATAGAGATGTTTGACAATCAAGTGTCTCTGTCTAGCCAGTGGTTTATCGAAAACGAGTTACGCCCATGCGGTGTCTTTGAAGTAGATGTGAAGTCTGAAGGAACAACCACGACCACCTGCAGGGAATACTGGATCAAAAATATTCGACCTTCTGACGAGCTCGGTATCAAACCGCTCGTTCTGTCTTACGACATCGAGTGTCTCGTGCCGGAAATGGGGTTTCCGAAAGCGGACAAGGACCCTATCATAAGTATTGGTTGTTACTCCTCGAAAGAAAGCAAATGCTTTTGTCTTCGTGAGACGCCCGGCTTCGACTCGTTTGACACGGAAGCCGAAATGCTCCAAGCCTTTTTATACTACGTTATAGGGCTCGATCCGGACTTTATTACGGGTCATAACATCAACCGTTTCGACAACGTTTATGTCCGAGATAGGTGCAAACGCTTAGGCGTTCGTTTTATTTGGTCTAGGGTATTGCACTACCAGTCAACGATCAAGCATATTACGACACACTCCAACCAAAAGGGCACGCAGGAACAGTATCGTCTGGATATTCCCGGACGCGTGATCATCGACTCTTACGAGCTCTACAGGGCGCAGCACAACTTGAAGAGTTACAAACTGGACAACATCGCGAAAACATTTGGACTTGGATCCAAGCTAGATATGCCGTATCATCTCATTCCGGTCAAGTTCCAGACACCGGAGGGACGCAAGGAGCTCGCCGACTACTGTGTGCAGGACTGTAAGCTCGTGCTCGACCTCCTGCAACATCACAGCAAGATTGTAAATCTCCTCGAGATGGGCAAGGTGACGGGATGCTTCGCGGACGATATTCTCCAACGCGGTCAGGGTATTCGTACAATTACGCTGATGCTGTACTACTGTAAGAGTTTGGGGATCCATATTCCGCGCAGCAACGTGGTTGCGGACGGTTATACTGGTGCGGTTGTGCTTCCTCCCAAAAAGGGTATCTATCACGAGGCTGTCATCTGCGTGGACTTTGCCTCACTGTACCCGTCTATCATGCAGGCAGTCAATATGTGCTACAGTACTCTCGTATCTAACGCGGATATTGCTGCGAACAACTGGATCGAGGGTGTGGACGTGATTACAGTACCGGACTATGACTGGGTGGACGGCAGGCTCAAGATTACGCACAATGCGAACAACTGCAGTTTTGTGACCTCCAAGGTTCGCGAGGGAGTTCTGCCCCAGATTCTCACCGCGCTCCTTGGAGAAAGACGTAGGGTGAAAAAGGAGATGAAAAAGCACTACGGTACCGATATGGGGGCGATGCTTAATGGTAAACAGTTGGCTCTGAAAGTCGTGTGCAACAGCATTTACGGATTTACCGGAGCTAAGAAAGGTTATCTGAGCGAACCGCGCATAGCGTCGAGCGTGACCAAGTACGGGAGAGGACTTACGCTGCGCACGATGGACAGCGTGAACAGCAACCCCCTGTGGAAGAACAGTGACGTGATCTACGGAGACAGCGTTTCCGCGGATACGCCCGTTATCCTTAGGGTTAGGGGTGTTATTCGTTTCAAGCGCATCGACGCGATCGTCAAGAACTACACGCACTCTTCGGACGGTAAGGAGTCTGGCGAGTGTGATCGCGTAGAGGTGTGGACGGACAAGGGTTGGACCACGTTGCATCGGGTTATTCGTCACAAAGTAAATAAGAAAATGTACCGCGTCCAGACACCAGAGTCTCTTGTAGACGTCACCGAGGACCATTCGCTCCTTAAGAAAGACGGCACGCCAATCAAGCCCAACGAGGTAACGGACGATCTTATGGAAATCTCGCTTCCAACCATTGAGGAGAACGAATGTAATTTGACGTGGTACGAAGCCTTTAGCTACGGACTTGCTATCGGACGCAGAAGGCATAGCTACGGCGTGCGCATGTCAAAGGTGTCGAACAGCGCGTACATACCAGATGCTATTTTGTTAGCACCGCTGCACGTGCTCCACGCGTTCTACGACGGAATGTGTTTGGGATCTAGAGGCAGGGACACGCTGCGCAGAAAGTCTGTGGATAAAATCCTGATCTTCCAGTACCAGTTTCTGGCGCATCGATTGGGTTTCAAATGTTACCTTGAAGATCTCAAGTCTGGGTTTAGGATATCTTTCCGGGACAAGCTACGACGTAGCTTTGTTAAAGTGCGCGAACTGGAGTACAAGGAGCAGTACGTATACGACCTGACGACGGACAATCATCATTTTCACGTGGGACCCGGTAAACTGGTAGTACATAATACGGACTCGTGCTTTATCAAGTTGAGCAGAGAGTTGTGCGACGGAGAGGGCAAGATGCTGGTGGAGAACGCGCACCGTATCGGCAAAGTGATGGCAGAGGATATTACGAAACAGTTTCTCAGCCCGGTTCTCATGGAGTACGAGTGCTGCTTCGAACCGCCTTTCGTGCTCTTGAAAAAGAAACGTTACTTTGGGAACATGTGCTTGGAGGGAAAGGATCCTAAGATTTACATGAAGGGCATCGAGTGTATTCGGAGAGACTTTTGTGATCTCGTCATCAAGACGCAGAAGCGTATGGTGCAGCTTATTCTTGAGAACAAGATTGACGAGGCGGTCAAGCACGTGCAGAGTGTCATGGAACGTCTTCACAAGGGAGAGGTAGACATTGCCGACCTCGTGCTGTCCAAGAAGCTCTCGCAGCCGCCGGATCAGTACAAGACGACCGCGCCGCACGTCGAGCTCGCCAAGCGTCTCGGGGAGATGGGTCCTCAGGCTGGAGATCGCGTGGAGTATCTGATACGAGCGGGGTTCGAGCCGCTCAACCAGCGCGCCATTCTTGTGAAGGAGGCTCCTCTGTATCCGTTGGACTTCAAGTACTACGCACAAAAACAACTGCACGGTCCTATACAGCGCATTCTGGACGTAGTCGTCGGGAGGAAGGTGTTTCGGCATCAGGCTGTGACGGCGGCGATCGGAACGGGAACTATCGTCAAGTATTTGAAGGTTGGGCAGCGCAGGAAGAGGAGAAAGATTGAGCCGGAGAACTACGTACCTAGCACTATTACTGCTACAGATATAAGAAAATATTTTGGTTAATCTTTTCGTACAACTGCTTTGTACTTATGTTTAATGGGTTTCGCTACCCACGTATCTATCCACGATCCCTCGAGAGGTTTTCGCACGTTCTCCTCCAACCACTGCACGATGGACCGGAACTTTGGCATTTAGATATATAATTTGATACTTATAGAGATGTTTCGTTTTCTTCTACAGTTTACGCGTCTATTTATGTCTTTTTAATCCGATCAATGTGGCTTGGGTTGGTTGCAGGTATTTTTTACGCGGCGACGTCGAGTTTTCAGGGAAAGCCTCCTCGGCTTGCGTGCAGCTGCGGACCCTTCAAAGAGGGTAAGCTCTTCTATAACGGTACGCACCTTAGTCACTGGATACTCGCAGCCCCGTGCAGCGTCGTGAGCATCCTGTTAGGATCGTACGACTTTGCAGCGTTCTGCATTGTTATGACGCTGCACGGACTCTCGTACTCGACGGAACAAAAACTTCCGGTAGTCGAACCGGTAGATGAAGAGATCGACGAGCTCGATTCGGACGCTGAAATAGATCCTTAGAGGACCCTTAGAGGACCCTTAGAGGTTGTACTGCCACTTAATCATAGCAGCGGCGACGCACTGAATATATTTGGACGAGACCGTGCCGGGTACTTTCCTGCGATGATGATGCACGCACAGGCGGGCACACTCTAGAAAGTTCTCTACCCTATCTGCGGTGATTGTTTCTTTTTTCAAAATACTAGAATGATTCAAACGAGAGTTTCTTATGACATCTTGTAACCGTACATCTCCGTCAAACCATTTACCAACGGCGAACCCGTCTGCGTGACCTTTCAAGTGGTTATATCCCACATCCAGTTCGTGCATTCTTTCTGTAATATATCTTGTTTCCGTATCATAGTCCTGATCTATTCTAGCTTGTTCGCATTCCTGCTCCCACTCTTCGTCTTCGGAGGATGATTCCTCGTAGAAAGAGTCCATGTTTTGCAGGTTTACTGTACACCGACTACACCTTTATAATCCCACTCGGGTCACGCACCGCGTCCACCCACTGAGCCCCCTTGCGGGTAGAGCACGCTACCGTTTCCAGCTCGAAGAGACACGCCTCGTGCGGACACACCGCCTTGTACAGCGTGGAGTAGTAGTCGTGTTCGGGAAAGGATTCGCGGCACGCTGTGATCCACGCGCTGCCGACCGCGTCCGAAAACTGTGCCTTCTTGCGCATGAGGATATGCGTAGGCAGTGCGCCTATGAACGCGTCTCGAAGCACCTCCTTTTCAAGAACGTTCCACATCTTCTGCTTCGGGTGCAACCTGTTCATCGCAAACTCCACGACGTCCTTGTCCAGGAATGGCACTCTGCACTCTATTCCGAACGCTGCACACGCCTTGTTTGCGCGCTGACAATCGTACGCGTGAAGTAGCTCCATCTTCTCCACAGACTCTTCGAACAGAGATTTCGGGTCGGGCGCATACTTGTTGTACGCGTAGCCTGCGAAGAGCTCGTCCGCGCCCTCTCCGGACAGCATCACGCGAACGCCGTCCTCTTTTATTTTGCGACTCAGGAGGTACATGGGCACGCTCGCGCGCACGGTAGTGATGTCGCAGGTCTCTACTGCGCGTATAACGTCTGGGATTGCCGCCAAGCCTTCTGACACCGTGAAGTGGACTTCGTGGTGGTCCGTGCCTAGAAAATCCGCGACCTCGCGAGCAGCGGTGAGATCCGGAGATCCCTGTAGTCCAATACTGTACGTGCGAACGTGTCCAAATTTGCACGCGAGCGCAGCGATGATAGAGGAGTCCAACCCTCCGGACAGGAATACAGCCATCGTCGTATTGCACGTCTTTATACGTTTAGCGACTGCACGTGCCAGAAGATCTCTCAGAGGCATCGGGTCTGGAATCTCAAAGGGCATCGCGTAGGGTCTAGTATATCTCGACCATTCCGTGTTTTGAAGAGTGCCCGAGCAGCTGTACCCCGGAGGGAAGATATTTACTTCGTCGCAGTGCTCGAGAGCGCGCTCCATAGAGGCGAACCACAACTGTCGTCCGGAGGGTGTCTGGACGGTGCCGACGTAGAGGGGTACGACACCTACAGGGTCTCTGCACGCGACAAAGCCGTGTTTGGGGTGAAATCCAACAAAGGCGAAGACTCCGTCGATGTACTTGGGCGTAAACTTCCCGTGATGGGACAAGAGCAAGGGCAACGCGAGACAGTCGTTCGTATGGTTGTACAGCTCCCCGTTACACACGATGCTCCAGCCTCTGGAGCGAAGAGGCTGCACTACCGACGAGGGGTGCGTTCTCAGGCGGGAGTGCGTCATAATGACGTCTGGTTCGGAATGCACGACGCGCGTGCAGTTGTCGTCGGGTCCGCGCGGCATCACCACCTCAAGAGGTTTCATAACATTTGATATATGTATACTGTACTCTGAAATAACAACAACAATACCACACATTTTTTATATTTTATGAACGGAAGTACTTCTTCGTTCTGATTGAATCGCACTCGTGACCGTCCGTAATATATGTAATTGATGTTCTGATTGCGGTAGGTATCTGTTCATACAGTTTTGAAATAGGTGGGACGGCACTTCAAAGTCATCCGCGTTCGACATAATATCACCGTTTGAAAATCGATATCCTGACCCTATGCAGATCCCGTTCACGTAACACTCTAATCGGTCCATTGTCTGTGAGACCATATTTGAACGAGTACACCATGTCAGTTATTTGTTTCAATGAAACTGTTTTCGGAATGTGCGTGGTAACTACTTTTCGGATATACGTATATCCCTCTAGCTATTCGGAAGGTACTTTTTTGAAACTGAACATTTTCGAATGGTGTATATAAAATTAAACCACTGTACAAAAATATGCTCGTCCGTAAGAGAAATGGTACGGAAGAACCCGTGTCCAAGGCGAAGATTCATAAGTTTCTTCGCCACGCGGGACCCAGTTCGGGACCCAGTTCGGAACCCAGTTCGGAGAAGCTCATAGACACTATTGTCACCGGGATGCCGCGACGCATAGACTCGAGCCGGCTGAACACGTACTTTGCGAACACGGTTCAGGCTGCCGGATACAGCCAGATGGCGGGACGTATCGAGATGCTCGACCTGCATAAGATGACGTCTTCCTCTTTCACGGAAGCCATGCTATCGCTGCCGCTCGATACTGAGTTCCAGCAGAAAATTTCGTCGCTCCATCTTGATACGTTCATTCAACACGAAAACGATTTCACATACGATCTGTTCGCTCTCAGGACTCTGCAGCGCTCGTATCTTATGCGCGACGAGGATAACCGCATCATAGAACGCCCGCAATACATGCTGATGCGCGTCGCGGCGTCACTGTATGACACAGAGGACGAGATTGTCACGTGCTACAACGCGCTCTCGGAAAAGCTGTACACGCACGCGACGCCAACACTCTTCAACGCAGGCACCAAAAACGGTCAGTACGCTTCATGTTTTCTGGGTGTCATGCAGGACGATTCCATTCTGGGAATATTCAACACGGTCAAGCAGTGCGCTCTCATCTCAAAAACCGCTGGTGGTATTGGGATGAGCATATCTAACATACGTGCCACCGGTGCGCATATTCACGGCGCCATGGGAAAGTCCAACGGGATCGTGCCCATGCTTCGGGTATTCAACGAAACGGCGCGCTACGTAGATCAGGGCAGGCGCAGGAAAGGATCGTTTGCCATGTACCTAGAGCCGTGGCATATGGATATCGAGGCGTTCCTCGAACTCCGAAAGAATCACGGAGACGAAAACGCCAAGGCTAGGGACCTTTTCACGGCATTATGGGTCCCCGACCTTTTCATGGAGAGGGTGCGCGAGAACAGAGAGTGGACGCTCTTCTGCCCTACCTCTGTAAACCTGCAGGACGTACACTCTGAGGCGTTCAGGGCACGCTACGAAGAAGCAGAGCGGCATCTCTCGGGAAAACAAGTCATGGCAAGAGATCTCTGGGAGAAAATTATTCGCACGCAAATCGAAACAGGTACCCCATACATCATGTACAAGGACCGGGTAAACTCGTGCAGCAACCAGCAGCATTTGGGCACCATCAAGGGATCCAATCTCTGCGCAGAGGTCACGGAGTACACTTCCCCCGACGAAATCGCTGTATGCACGCTTGCATCGATCGCGCTGCCCTCCTTCATGGAAGAAACCTTTGATTTCGACAAGCTCGGTAACACTGTGGAACAAGTCGTACGGAACCTTGACAGCGTCATCGATACAACGTACTACCCACTCAAAGAAGCCAAAACGTCCAACATGCGGCACCGCCCCATGGGTATCGGCGTGCAGGGGCTCGCAGACCTTATTCAAATGAACAAGATGGCATACGACTCGGACGAAGCCGTACGGTTTGACGCCAACATCTTTGAAACCATGTACTACCACGCGCTCAAGGCGTCGTGCCAGCTCGCGAGGGAGAAGGGACCTCACGATAGCTTCAAAGGGTCCCCTGCCAGCAAGGGGGTGCTTCAGTTTGATTTCTTCGAATTGTCTCCTACTCGGTACGACTGGCAGGCGCTGAAGGACGATATTGTAGAGCACGGGCTGCGGAACTCGCTTCTCATATCCGTCATGCCTACCGCGTCCACGGCTCAGATACTGGGCAACTCCGAGGGCACGGATCCTAGGACAAGCAATCTCTACAATCGCAGAGTGCTTTCGGGAGAGTTCATGGTAGAGAACCACGTGCTCCGGTCGCAGGTGGACAACTGGCAGGACGTGAAGAAAGCCATGCTCAGAGACTACGGCAGCGTCCAGAACGCGCCGGTCTCGGACGAAATCAAAGCTAGGTTCAAAACAGTGTGGGAAATGTCACAGAAATGGGTGATCAAACACGCGGCAGCACGTCAACCGTTCATCTGCCAAAGTCAGAGCATGAACCTTTTCCTGCCGGAACCTACCGTCAACCAAGTCAACGCGATGCACTTTTACGCGTGGGGTTCCAAGCTTAAGACCGGGATGTACTACCTAAGGACCCGTCCCAAAGTCAATCCCGTTCAAATTAACAGAGAGTGCGAGAGTTGTAGCGCGTAACTATTTATCTTATTTTTTTTTTAAACAATGAATCTACCAGACGATATGGTCCTGCATATTCTTACATTTCTAGGTCCGCCAGACCTCACGCCTATCACAAAAAAGTCCCTTCATCTGTTCCGGTCCAACGTTGTGTGGAAGAGCACGTGTCAGAGCAAGAGCACGAATTATTTCAGACAGTACCTGTGGAAACGACGTCTGATAGACTACAAGTTTCGATACAAAAGGCAGTGGTCGCAGGGGTGTCTTGGACGCCTCGTACCCCCAGAAAGAATCCCTTGGGAGCCTGCACCGATATAGTATTTAAAAGAAGAGTCTCTCTAAAATGATGCGCATCCCCCTGCACGGCATCGATAAACAGTTCGCGCGCATTGCACAGGGCGCGACCGTAGATGGGCTCACTATGCCCTCAGGACTTAAGATTCGCAATTCCGTTGCGGGGTCCAGATGGGTCTTTCGAGGGGACTATGCTGTTCTAGAGCAAGGTGTACCTAATAACATGCAGGAAGACAAAAATGGAACTCGAGATGGATTACAACGCGTTCGAGAAGATCGAAATGGAGATCGCAGAGAAGAGTCAGGAGCTGAAGGAACTCCGCGAACAGAGGAAAGATTATCTGGACCGGATTGAGGATATGATTCTATCTGGAGACGCGGAGAGTTACAGGTTTGGACCGAACGAATTCGTAGTACAGGAGAAGAAAAAGCTTTCGTGGAACAAAAAGGCGTGTATGGAGAATGCGGTTAACGGGATGCTTGACGTGGACGCATATGCGGAGGGGGGTGAATTTGTAAAGTCTCTAAAACGTAAACGTGTGAAAGATTAATGTCTTTGTCTTAGTATATTCTCTATAGAACAGAACGCGTGATCAAATTCTTCAGAGTCTAAATCATGCCGAATATTCATCACCTCGAGCGCAACTGCGTCGATATCCGAAGGTGTCAAGTACATCTGCTGCCACTCCCTTTCCATATAACGGTTCCAGTTAAAAATAATACGCACCGAACGGTTGCAATGTACTTTTCGCACGTTTCTCAGCAGAAATTTGGTCGCCTCGTGCATTTGTATACAATGACATATTATTATAGGTGTACACCTTTCTTTGTAGTCTGGTAAATGTACGTCCCGACCAGAGTGCTCAAAAGAATCAAAGGCTCGTGCACGATGACGAACGTACGTGGAGCACCCACATGGAGATCTAAAAACGATGGTGCAGGACACAGATCGGATATCATGAAATCGCTCGAACAAGCACGCAAAGCAGAATGGTTTGTATGGAAGAAACTGTCCTCGCTTGGCTACACTGTTACGGAACCCAACTTTGAACGCGACACGCGCGCATCCGCAGATCTCACGGTCACCATCGAAGATACTACGTACAACGTAGAAGTAAAGTCGTGCGCTGCGAAAAAGAGAGATCGTAACGGGTATCAGCTGCAAGTTAGGCGTAAGCATAGAGGCAGACTCAAGGTCGTCGATCCGTGGGTGCGCAACAAGACGGGCGGCGACACGCTCTTTTTCTGCGTCATCGTCTCGGGAAACAAGTGCACGGCAGACACTATTTTCGGCATGAAGCGGAAAGATCTAGTATGCACCGAACCCAACCGATCCGATCTGCGCGGGCTCAAACTCGCCATTCACCCAAGATTTCAGACCGCAGATAACATACTAAGTTAAACATAACCAATCCATCTCATTCGATTGCCACGCCTCGCACAAAGTCTCCTGCAGGGCTCTCGTCGTACTCGCGTACCTCTTCTTCTCCAGCCTGTGCCGAAACACCGTCCAGTATACGTCCGTATTCGGATGATCCTTCGCTGTCATGAACCACGCCAAGTCGTCCCTGCATTTAAGTTTCTGCTCGCGCGTGTAATTCCACTCCGAAAAGATATACTCTTTATGAAACGGAACATCCCCCTCAAAAGACCGGTGGACGCACCGGCTCAGCATCTCCAACCACTCGCGCATTTGTGCACTCTCTGCTGCACTTATATGTCCCGCATGAAAAACTTGATTTCTTTCCACTCCGAACTCACTGTGTAAGAGCATCCCGGAGGCGCCATCTTAAGCGCGTAGGTCACGAGGCGCTGCATCCGCGGCGGTACCAGCATGCCGAGCTTGCTAGTGCTCTTGTTGAGCTTTTCGCAGTGCTTGTTCACGAAGGACAGAATTTCAAACCATTGCATGATGGACGGTCTCTTCATATCACGCAGATCCCAGCTCAGCTTGAACGGTGCCTCCGCTATAGCAGCGTTGAGCACGATTTCCAACAGCCCAAGCGAGTTGATCGAGTCCATCTGAAGAGCCCTGATCTTCAGATGTTTTCCGTTCCACTTGCTTATAAACGATTCGCCAGTATAGTCCATTGATATATCATGGTGTACATTAATACATTGCCTTCATAAAAATATGATATGCACAGAGATACGTGTCCAACCCGAAAATGAAACAACTGTATTGGAGCTCAGCGCAGAGGAGAAGCGGGACTATATACTAAAAGACCCAAGATTCGGTATGTGTTCGCTCACACGGTATATGCTTAAACATCCCAAAAATAAAAACTGCGCTCAGTTCTTTGCGCGTCAACTTTGCCTGCCTCTGATCGTGTTTTTCGCACAGTGGCTGATGTTTATTTCCATACTTCTTCACAAGTATGACCTTAAAGAGTGCGGGGGAGGTGCGCCCGCGCAGAAAATGCTCATGATTTCCGTAGCGATGGTCTACTTTGTACACTCCTTCTTCGCATACGATAATATAAAACAGTCCTACCCGCACCACAAGGTAACGCCATCGTCCTCCATTGTAGTATCGTTAGACACGTTTCAGGAGCACAGCTTTAACCTGTTCGTGCAGATCGCCAACCTGTGGCTCGTCTACATAAGCGACGATCTTCTAGACGCGCTTTTCAACTCGCTCGCTTTAGAATTTCTCATGAATTTGGACAACGAGTATGAACGCATGTACTTTGAGAACAATATCGAGGAGGCTGAAGATATATACGACAACTATATGGTGACGCCCGCAGAAGACTGCGCGCTCACGAAAGAACGAAGAAAATATATCTTGTACAGGTTTTACGAGCAGATCACGTACGTTCCGTTCAAGTTACTTTCCGTCGGCTTTACATTTCTGCCGGTATACTGCTTCCTAATGATCTGTGTTGGAGGGTTGTGTAAATAATATAAAGGTGTATAAGTGTCTACATTCGAAAGTAAACATGCACAGTAGATTTGTTCCACTTGTAGGCGGTATCGAACAACTTACGGACGAATGGTTCAAACAACGGCGGGGAAGGCTCACCGGATCCAAACTCGCTAACTTTTGCTTCATCAAAGACGAAGCGGAGTACCACGACTACTTTGGTGTTGTCTTCCAAGGTAAACCAAAACCACCCTTCACGGAACAACAACTCGGGTACATGAAGTACGGAAGGGATCACGAAGATATCGCCATCTGCGCGTTTTTAAACGACGCTCCCAAACAGGTTGGCGATATCTACATTGCAGAAAGTCCCTTCTACAAACACTCGGACCCCTCCGTCGGAGCGTCTCCAGACGGCACGTACGCTATCTACGAAAAGGGGAAGATCGTCGAAGAGGGGGTTATCGAGGTCAAATGTCCAGGAAAGGCTCCGAATCGTCCTTACCCAAAATGGAAGTACTACTACGTACCGCAGACCTTTTGGGAAATGGCGTGCTCAGGACATAAGAAAGCCATTGCCATTGCGTGGGGACCGAGGAATATGCGCGCATGGAAGTACAACTGGGACGAAAAGTACTGGACGGTGCTCTGCAACATTGTAGACGCGTTTCGCAAGCACGTGCCCTACACTGAGTTTCAAGAACTCCAAGCACAGCTGATCCAAGAGTCCAACCGTATTGCCAACGACGCGCAGTGCCTCCACGAGGGCACCGGGTGGAAACAAAAGCCCTTCAAGATGCCTACGCAGAGGACCAAGCAGAGTACCAAGCAGAGTACCAAGCAGATAAACAAGCCGGCGAAAACGCTCGCGTCGTTTGCCAGCAAGGATATGCTCTACGCAGAAGTCAAGTTTTCCAAGAATACAGACTGGTTTCAAAAAGAACTACCCAAGCTGATTCCTTCGAAGCGGGACAGAGAGAGGGAGTTTGTCATCATGCACGTTGGCGACAAGTACAAACTCATTCCGGGGTTTGCACCCAAAGGAGAAGTTTTTTTAACAGGCGGCGAAAAAATTATAGATACAGTGAAGTATAATGAATGATTATGATTTTATAAACAGCTCTATTAATGTACTAACCAACCATAACGCCCAAGCAGTACTCAGGAAACCAGCACTCACACTATCCCAATCCGAAAAAACAAATTCATAATGAACAATTGTTACAACTGTTCCGACACCAAGAACAAAAAATATAATAAGATTCCGTATAATATCATTCCGCAAGTAGAACAAATTAGATTCAAAACAATATACATCACACACATACCCTAGTAATACAAGAACCACAACAACAAATGTTACAATTGCAACCCACATTAATACGTCAGACAAAATCTTAAATACTACTGGTGTACATATACTTTGACAGCACTCTAGAATGCTCGAGCTTATACTCGGTCCGATGTACTCGGGCAAGACGACCGCGCTGCTGCAGCGCACGAGCGGGAACACGCTCGTGGTGAATCACAGTTTCGACACGCGCACGGGGAACAGCATACGGTCGCACGACGGTGTCGAAGCGCCCGCGGTAAAGTGCACGCACATCCGGGACCTTCCGCGCACGTACGACACTGTACTCGTAGACGAAGCCCAGTTTTTTGAGGATCTCGAAGGCGTCGAGGATCTCGCGCCCCACGTCGTGGTCGCCGGGCTTAGCGGGGACTACCTGCGACGTCCCTTCGGTAAAATACTTGATTTGATACCGAAAGCCGACAAGGTTACTTTCCTGCAGGCAGTCTGCGCGTGTGGCGCACCCGCGAGGTTCACGCAAAGGGTGTCTGCTGAAGACGATTTAGTCTCCGTGTCCTCAAGATACCTCCCTGCGTGTGAAAAATGCTGGAAAGGTGTAGAACGAGTATCCAAGAATAAGTGCGGAGAAACCACTAAATAAGAATACGGTAATAAGTACAGCATTGTCTGTTATGGAGAAGAAAAGGAAACCAAGAGAGCACAGCAGAAAAAGAAGGGATATGTAGCGCCAGAAACGCCAAGGGCAGTTGCAGTACTCGCAGGTGCTGACCGGATCACGTTTCTCCTTGTGAATACACGAAGATATATAGCAGGATAAAATACTCAATATGCTAGCAACACTTTCCATTCAAATAACACTTTGTCTATTTATAATGGTGTACCTATGTCTAATCTATGCAACAAAGTATGCCATACCATGCTTACCGTACACATCCACAATACCCACGGTACAGTACTTACCTTTACTGTCGAGGAACCCTGCGAAAAGGACTGCCCCATATGCCTTTCCGGCATCAGCGACCCAGTATGGTTAGGCTGCTGCGACAAGATCTTTTGCAGAAAGTGTATCGCTGAGTGGACGCTCTGCGGGAAAACGTGTCCCATGTGCTGTAACGTGATACATAAAGAGTTGTACGGTAAACTACTTCCACCTAGAAGAACCAAACGCCCGCGCATACCTACCGATAGGTACAAACCCATCTAAGTCACGTCAAAACGCAGCTCGCGGAGACCGTTATATGCGGGGTTCTTGTTTGATCCTGTGGTTCCTGTTGTTCCTGTGGGTTGTCCACACGGATCATATTTATTTAATAAAAAGAACCCTAAAGAAAGTACAAACACAACCCAACCAGTCCAAACGAATGCATCTTCACCATTAATCGGATCATAGGTGAATGAAGCTATAATTAATATTATAAAAAGAGCTACAACTAAGACACCCACAAAATAAAAGTTTTTAATACCGAATGTTTTTTTGTCGAATTTTTTTTTGTCGCACAACAACCAAAGAAAAAAAAGAAAAAATAACAAAACCCACAAAATAATTGAAGAAATAACCAATCCCCACATTTACATATCTACACTCTCTTTATATACTACGGATGAAAAGGCATAACGCTTTTCGAGTGAATCGGGTGAAAATACATAAATTATTTTGTTTGGAATGTCAGCATCCGGATCATCGAGATTAGCGCATGCAACAATACATAGCACAATCAACCACGGAACTGTACATATACATATCTGTACAATCCACCCAGCATTTGAAAATCCATTAATACTTATCAATTCACACACAAAAAATCCATAATTAAACAAAATGAAAATAATCATGAATATTCTTGCAGTTGTTTCATATTTTTCATTTAGTTTTTTAAAATATAAAAGGAAAAAAAGTACGACAGATGCAATAAAACAAACTATAGAAGCGATTGCAAATCCTAAAAATTGTCCGTAACTCATTTACACAACAATATTATCTTTAAATACTATTCTTTTCTCTATCGCGTACGCTGTGACGACTGCCATAATGCAGTCGCTCGTGTAGTGCCAGTCTCCCATAATGAGTTCGAACGCCATAAACACAACCATGCACCAGCGAAACTTGAACCTGTACAGCACCAGATAGGCAAGCGCAGTGTGCCCCGAAAACATCATATCCGCGCACGCACGGAACGTCCAGATAGGTTGCCCCCTGCAGTACTCTACGCCACCCGGGGCAGGCACGATCGTCACCAACTGCACCACGGCTTTCAACGCAGCCATCAACGCAAGACGGCGGCACAACAAGTCGTAGTTTGGACGCGTCAGCGCTCCAAACACAAATACGAGGATCGTCGCAACCATCACACCCAAATCCCCATGCTCTGAGTGCACGTACACAAAGTCGTGCACTTCCGGGTGTACAAGCGCCTCCTGTGTCGCAACATAAGACAAACACACGTAGAGTATTGAAATCACAAACAAAATCCAAACACCATGCATTGATGCAGGAGGACTGTAACTTATATGTGTATAACTACTGCAACATTCTACATCAATGCCCGGGGGGAGAGGAAAACACTTCGCGAAAACTTACAACCACCCATATCCAGATTTTTCTAAATTGCTTCCTTATAAGATATTCTTAAAATTAAAGGATCAATGGACTAATATTCATTATACATCTAATTCTTGGCGATTTTGGATTCTCAACAATATGTGGTATGTTGTTGAGGTACCTAAACTTGATAACAAGATTGAGCTTCAATGTTATGATAAAAATGGTAATGAAGTTTATAAATGGAATGATAAAATACGGTATAACATAGACGAACATTCATCCATAAGAGTGTTATCAAGTCTTTATCAATCTAAAGGTGGACGCAAAATGTCTTTTCCAGAACTATTAGATTATTATAGAACTACTATATATGACAAATCCGTTTTAAATATAATTCCAAAACCAGATCCACCCCGCCTTAGATTAACGGGGTTTAGTGTTTAGTGTATACCATAACATAACGCATACAGTAAATCCGTATTTGATTTAAGTTGTTTCACTTTAGGGCACGGGCATACGTGCATACAGAACACTCCATCCATCCGCATCATCACGATTGCATTCTCGTCTCCACCGCGGTACACAAAAAACACTACTCCCTCTTCCATGACCGTTTTCTTCATCGCCTTCAGATCCTTATGAGTACCCACGCTCGCCATGATCTCCTCGTAAGACGCATCCAGTTGAAACGCACGCGTAGAAAGCGGGCGCATTTTTAAAGCCTATCTATAACTTATACCCATAAGGTTACCTCTAAGCTTCATGTTATAAATATCATGTGCCTTTAGCTCGTATTCGCCACACAGAACCGTAATCACAATGCAAGTAATACAAATTATGATCACATTAAACACGCATACGCAGGCAGCGCGCGAATCAAAAGCTGTCTCTAGATCCGTAACCACAACAACTTTAGAATCCTGTTTACTCATTTGGATAAGCATAAAAACATATATACACCTTGATAATTAAGTTAATTTTACTTCTATGCACATTGCCTGAAGTTCCTGCTGCAGTAGCTTGAACGCATACGGAACCGTCATTGTATGTGCAGCACGATCGCAGCGGTTACACACGCCGCCTCGAATAGAATGCGTAAGACCGCACGCGCACACGTTCATTTCGTACGCGTCGCTCGAGTGCATAAGTCTCTCCACAAGCACGTGCGGAACGCTGTGACTAAGCAGGGCGTCCTTCTCCATCTCCCCCATCCGCAGAGCTCCCCCGTTCATGCGCCCCTCGTTAGGCTGCCGCGTCAGGAAGTCCTTCCGTCCCCTCCCGCGGGCATGCTTCTTGTCCGCACTGTTATGCTTCAATCTTTGATAGAACGTCGGACCGATAAAGATAGGCACCTGATATCGCTCGCCAGTCACACCGTTCATCATCACCTGCGTGCCGTCCTTCTTGAATCCCATAGAGTGCAACATCTTCATGAGCCCCTCCGCAGTGTCCCCGTTAAACGGAGAACCGTCCTGCAGACCCGCGTAGCATCCGTACTTGCTCTTCACGCACTCCATAATCTGAGCGCACGTCATCCGACTAGGAATCGCGTGAGGGTTCAAAATAATATCCGGCGTGATCCCGTCGAGCGTGAACGGCATGTCCACCTGAGGCACCACCATTCCAATCGTACCTTTCTGTGCGCTGCGAGACGCGTACTTATCCCCCACGGACGGTATCTTTGCGCGACGCAGACGCACCTTGCAGGCGTCCGAACCGTTTCGCTCCTTGTACACGAGCACACTGTCCACCACCCCCGCGTGCGTGGACGTTACCTTATTCGTTACCTCAAACTTGACACGCTTCTTACGTACACCCCTATATCCCGTTTTCTTCTTCGTTATTATCGTGTCTCCGCGCTTCACCAGCGTGTTCTCGCTTGGAAATTCCTCGTAGGTCTCTCCCGGGCACAGCGTGTCTTTGATCGTTTTCAACTGCGTGCACCTCCCAAACCCTCGCTCAATACTCGACTTGTTCATAATAATAGAGTCCTCTTGGTTGTACTTGAACGGCATGATCGCCACAATAGCGTTCTGTCCGGTAAGACCCATGCCGTGATTGTACACCCGCTCCACAGAGGTAGTGACCAACGGTGTCTGACCGTAATGCAGCACGTTGTTCGTCGTATCAAACCTGTCGTTAAAGGCGACCGAGTTCACGCTCTGCGCCTGTTTTATCATTGCAGCCTGATACGTGTTGCGCGGTCCGGGGTTGCAGTTCGAGTAGGGGGTCAGACCCGCACAGAACCCGAGCATCAGGATAGGATCAATCTCTTCGTGCGTCTCTCCCACGAGTATCGTATCCTCCTCGTACACGTCCAGGTACTCTACAATACCCTCGGAGATCATTTGCGTAAAACTCATCCCTTCCGTGTCTCTTCGAGGCATGATGTAGAGAGGTCGGCAGATCCGCCCGCTGTTCGTTCGAATACTAATGTTAGGGACACAGATTGTCTTACAGTTGACCGTAACGGACACGTCCTTCGAAATCTGCCCCGTGCGACGCGCCTGACGAATAATATCCGCGACCTTTAGACTACCGTACCCCACAAGACTTCCGTTAATCACGATCATCAGGTCACCTTTATCCTTTATAAATTCCATGAGGCTGTGCGTAGGAGTAGCAATAGACACGTAGGCGCCTATGCTCAACTGCGCCTCTAACCCCACGCTAGCACCTTCGGGAGTTTCAATGTAGCATATTCTGCCTCGATGTGTCCCGTGAACGAACCGAGGTTTACTCAATTTCTGCTCGGGTTTAATGCTCGACGAGACTCGACGCAGCTGAGAGATGGCGGTGTAAATCGTCCCGCGCTGCAGCAGCTGCGCCACACCGACGCGCTGGCGTCCGTCGTGGCTAGGAGTGTTCCAGTTTCCAGTACCCAATGCGTAGCAGAGCCCGTCCGTCAGGGTCGTCGTGCGCTGAATAAGTCGCAGAATCGTACCCTTCTGCAGCTTGCCCTTCATTTTCATGTGCAGAAACTGATACATCGAATGGGTCATCTTGTTCATCAAATGGTGGGTTAGCCCTGCGAGCAAGTCGTGCACCATCTCAATACGTTGAAACATCAAACTATCCTTGTCACTCCACTGTTTTTCGTGCATATCCCTGTACAACTGTTTGAGCATCAACCTAATAAATCCAGCCTTGTGCTTCGTATGAGGCAAACAAAACGCGAGCATCCGTCGTACGCGATCCTCTTCGTCGTCGCCTAGCGCAAACGTATCTTGGACGACGACTTCAGATATTTCGTCCAAGCTGTCCTGAAAGAAAGCAGTCTCCTCCTCCGTCAGCGGAACAAAGCTTGTCTCGGGAAGCAACCTCAGAAGCGTGCCTACTGTTATCTCTTTTTTTAATTTTGGAAAGGTCACCGTAGCGTGCGTTCCCGTCCACTTAATCGTCGTCACTGCAACGCAGCCCCCCTCGGACTTGCAGCACAGCGCGTACGAGTCGTGACCGTTCACCTTGCGGTGGAGAGTCAAGCAACAGTTATGAATATGTGCGCGCTGGAAAATGATACTCTTCTCGGACCCCTTTACAATAAAGTATCCACGCGGATCGAACGGGCACAGTTTTTCGTTGGGATCATGCTTGGAACCGAGCATGAGGGGGATGCGCCCCATGTACACGGAGGGCAGCACGTAGGATTCACCCCGCATAGTCACGTGCACGTCGGTGTAGAGCAGCAGACTGTACGTTAAATTACGAATATGACACTCTTCTGGCGTAACCTCGTGGGACGTACCGTCTGCTTCTAAGAATTTTGGACGCTCAATCTTTGCACCTACAAATTCAACGTCGAGCTTTTCCTCCCCCTCGAACGTGAACCGGGTCACGTGCACCTTGTGTTTCTGCAGGATGCTTGACAAGGAGTCCACGTAGGCATCGTACGACGCACACATCTGACGCGAAAGAGGGATACTCTTAGCATGTGCCTCCATTTCATCAAAGCATGTGCATATGTACACCATGATCACGCATAGCTGAGCTAAGTCTATAATTCACTTTTCAAATGTAGGCATATGTACTTATGTTGAACTTTAACGGGTTTATTTTGAAGGACAATTCTGCACTCTGGGGTAACATGTAGAGAAAAAAATATAAAAAAAAATATATAAAAAAAACATTCTAAATATTACCCCAAAGGGGTAAATTGTCTACTTTTTTAAGTCCGTTAAAGTTTACAAAAGGTACTTAGATGTACATTTTTAAAATGAATTATAGGCTTAGCTCAGGGCGCCTGCTCGCTGCCACTTGTTCGTCAGACCGTTCCATCACCACATGCCTATAGGTCCAAAAAAAGTACACGCTTGCTATAAGAGTAGCACCGCCAAAGCAGAGTATCCACACAATCATTTCCATGCAACGCTAAACAATAAGTATCCTAAGGTTCCCCTAGGAGGCGCCTCCTCACGGCGGGCGACACTTTGCCGAACGTGCCTATGATGGCGTCTGCGGTTTTTTTTATAGTTTTCATCTCCGTCTCCTTCCTGTTCTCCTTCTGACGTTCCACTTTGTAGAGCTCTCGTACGTAGGTTTTTGTCTTTTTTGACGGAAAGATAGGTGGTTTGTCGTCCACTTTAGGTGTTTCTAGTTTCATGGGTACCGGAACGTCTGTCCTGAACTTTTTCACGAACATGTGCAGCATCCAGAAAAAAGTGAGGGGTCCGACGCCAGCCGTCCACACGAGCAGCGTTTCTATGACGGACGGAATACGACACGAGTACGCCAACACCTCCTCGGTTGTGGAGTACGTCTCGTTGGACGCTAAAAAGTCCAGCTTGTACTTTGCCAGAGTTTCGGACGTTGCCTTATGATCTGCCTCTACGACTTCTACGCAGTACGCGCTGCGGACGCTTTCTATGGTCGCCTGCTCTGCTTTTTTCAGAAGCGCGTTACACTGCTCGGTCGAAGCTTCGTACGTGTCGGTCACGTGTTGCACAGCAAACCTGACGGCGGAGAGAAGCACAAAATATTTTATCATTAAGGTGTACTAGTCATAGTAAGTACCCTGTAAATGGGAAAAAGTAAATACAATGTTGCCGACCTGAGTCCGACGCAACTAGAGACGCCGGAGATAAAAATTCAGAACTGCGTGGCTACGTTTTCGTTGGGTTTGACAAAGTTAAACCTGAAGGAGATTTCTCAAAAGGTTCAGTACTGTGACTTTAATCCTCCAAAGTTTGCGGCAATGACGATTCGGATCCGCGACCCAAAGACAACCGCGCTGACGTTCAGCAGCGGCAACATGGTTTGCACCGGGTCGAAGGATATTCCAAATTCACTGTTGGCGTGCAGGAAGTACACACGTTTGCTGCAACAGCATATAAAGGTGTCCTTTCAGGGGTTTCGGATACAAAATATTGTCGCCTCCGTTGGCGTGCCGTACCCGCTGAAGCTCCACGAGTTGGCGAAAGATCACGGTCCCTACGTGTCGTACGAACCGTCTCTGTTCCCGGGCGCAGTTTTGCGGGTGCAGAACCCAAAGGTTGTTTTCTTGCTGTTCCGTTCGGGTAAAATCGTCGTGACCGGTGCAAAAGAGATCGCTTCTATCCGCAAAGCATTCCTCTGCATCTACGAACCGTTTGTGTTAAAGTATAAAGACGCGGAGAACCTTAGTACGAGCAGTTCCTTGTACAGGGTCACGTCGAAACAGAAAAGAACACGTTACACGAACGATTAATTATATTATATATTTGGTAATATTTTCTATAAATGCCACTAATCATTCATATTGCGCGTCCGTCTGCACAGTATATTATTCCAGTTGTTGTGGCGACGGTCAAGGCGCGGTACCCTCATGAAGACGTCCGTTTGTGTGGATGCCCGAATCATGATCCTTACCTGAAGCCTATGCTTGTGATGAGTCCGAATAAAATTGTAAACAACGTAACGTTTAAAAAACATATATTTAGTCCGATAAAGCAATTCAAACAAAGCGTGTACTGTAATATATGCTGTAAAGCATTGACGCGAGGATATCAGTGCGTGGAGCCGACGCACGATAAAATTCATTTAGGAAAGTACTACTCAGGGTATCACGTGTGTCAAGAGTGCAAACTGAAGATTGATGATCATTTACCGATAGCGGTTCCCGTCCCTGCGCAATTAAATACTTACTTGCAAATTTTAGATTCCAATATTTGTCCGAAAGGCGCAGGTGAAATCCAAAAATATGTGAACAATGTGTCCGAGTACATTCATGACAAGAATACGGCTGATTGGTTTATCTCACAGGTACAGAATACGGAAGTAAAAGAAGCCTGCAAAAAAATGAACGTATTTAAATAACCTTGTAATCTGTAAATGAGTAACGAGTATCGTCGATGTGGACGTTTTATCTGTAAGAAAAAAGGACCTTTTTGTGAAACTTTTTGTGGAATTAAAAACTGGAAAATTCAAAGCTCTATGTTATGTTTAAACGCAACGGCGAGTCTGTTACACTTAGTTCTTTTCATAATATTGCTTATCGTTCGCTTTGGTGTCTTTTCAAATCTAGATCTAAATTCAAAAGACTTGATGCAAAGTATAACTGTGTGGAAGAAATTTAATTCATCAAACAAAACTTGTGCAGATGTATCGACCTGTTTCAAGACTGCAGAGGATGAGTTCTTGATTAGTACAGAACAAATTGCAAGTGGCTCGCTTACGTTAGAGTTCTTATTATTATCTTTCTCAGCGTTGAGTTTTATTTTTCAAGGAATTCGCCCATTTGTTGGTATAGTCGTTGGAACAAGATACAATGGTTACTTGGAGGAAGTAAAGTCTCGTATCAATTGGCTACGCTGGATAGAGTATTCTTTCAGTGCCACATGTATGATACTTGCAATTGGGTTCGTTGTAGATCCTAATATTGAGTTTGCTACAGTGCTTCTGACAAGCACATCTACGGCTGCTACTCAATTATGTGGTCTTGTCGGTGAGCTGATGCTCGAAATGAATCCAAGTACATCCCAAGCCCGCGGAACATTGAAGACTCCAGATAATCTTTTACCCGCGTGGGTTATTCATTTTGCTGGTTGGTTATTACAAATAGGTGTGTTTGCCAGTATTTTTAATGCGTATCAACTAAGCGCTACATATGGAGATAGTGAAAATGGCGCTGCGTCCCCACCTTGGTTTGTAGGACTAATAGTTTATGGGGAAGCAATATTGTTTGGAAGTTTTGGGCTTACACAATTCTTTGATTTTTTGGATAGAAGCGGCTTAGCGCTCTGCTGTAAAGATAAAGGAGACAGGTTTGAATATGTTTTCATTGGTTTATCGTTGTCGGCAAAATTCTTCCTAAGTATTACAATCGCAGCTAATTTGTGGATAAGTCCAGATAACTAGGGCATTTCCTCATAGTAAATGTATCTTATATTGTGATGCGATTGTGTGTACACTAGATAGATGTACGTGAATACGAATAGAATGCAGGTGAGTCCAGCCTCGTAAAACACGTAAATCCATGCGTTGTACAATACATTTGCAACGACAAAACTTAGCGTAGAAAGAACTTTCCAGAAGCACCATGACGGTAAAATATGAATTTGTTCTTGCAGAGAGTACAATGAAACCACCTGCGCAGCGGACGTGCCTAAAATCACGAATAAAGGGTCGTACCCTGAGAACAGTACAAACGTCTGCATGGTGAATAGAAAAAACGCGCAGAGCAAAGACGGAAACGAACCATTGTCTGAGAGACTCCATTTCGGGATGGGCGTCCAGACAAACTCTACTGTGTCGTCTACTTCGTAGGGGTGTTTGCATATTTCGCACTCTGTTTTTCCTGATATGGTGAGCCATTTGTGCAGGCACTCTGGGTGTACGTCTTTCGCGGTGCCTTTGCACATGCACGGTTGGATCATTTCTCCCTCCTCTTCGAGACAAATCCTACACGCGCTCATTTAGAACTTTGGCGCGCTTTTAATACTCGCCGAATAGCTCGACCGTACAAGTTTTTACCGTTATGTGGCGTGCCGAACTCTGCTTTTTTCTGGTTTATGCCGATGCCCAGTACTCTGTTCGGATGCGCGTACAGGTACGGTATGATGTCTGACGCCCCTAGCATCTCCCTAAGTCCCTCTTCGAGAACGTCGTGCGCTACTTCGGTGATTTCCGGGAGGTCCTCCGGTTCCATTCTGAAAAAGTGTTCGAACGGTTCGAATTTACGCGCTGCCGTCTGCACTAGGATCCACTGCGCCATGCAGCTGTACGTGAAGCCGTACTTCGAGAAGGGTACTTTTTCGAGGTGTCCCCACTTCTTTGGTACAAACATTGATGTGATAGTATAAAGGTAAATAGAGTCTTAAAAATGTTCTTTATTCTCCTAATGTTTACTCTGTGTATGATGTATGTTGTGCACGTGACTAGAAATCAACTTATAGAAATGCTCGAGAACGGGAAACCGGACGATGCACTGCGCCTCTTAAGATTGACAATAACGGATATCCCTGGCGTGACAGAAGATTAAGGTGTACTTATAGTTATTCTGTACTGTAAAATGCAGCACACCCCTGCGAACACCCCTGCGAATACCCCCGTGAATACCCCCGTGAACCCGAACACATCTCAAACGCCAGAAGCAACGCCAGAGCAGATCGCTAGCGCGAAGCGTCGTATCCTGAAGGCAATTGACGAAGAAAACCTAGACGAGGCAATGAAAGAGCTTATGACACACCCGTCCG
>Ga0257110_1000044_pt1 | contig 67724 bp, 70 predicted proteins | sample LP_taG_7_FD_190184 | JGI IMG/M metagenome (GOLD analysis project Ga0257110, IMG submission 190184) | Marine microbial communities from Northeast Subartic Pacific Ocean, Canada - LP_J_2015_P26_10m | ecosystem: Environmental > Aquatic > Marine > Oceanic | place: Canada: Northeast Subartic Pacific...
TTTCTTTCGATGAAAAAAACGCTGATTTTTCATTTCCATGGACAAAGGCTTCAATGTTTACACTTGTATCTGAAGAGTTGGATATGAAAGTTAAAGTCGATAGTGACTTTAAGGAGATTGCAGAAGAACTCAGTAAAAAAGATATAGATGTTAATAACGATATAAATACCATTGGACTTTTGGTTTATGACCTATTTGAAAGATTTGTTGAAGATAAAATAATAAATCCAACTTTCGTGACGGATTACCCTGTTGAGGTTTCTCCATTTGCTAGAAATAGTAAAGATAGTCCTAATATAACTGAGCGATTCGAATTATTTGCATTTGGGAGCGAGCTGGCAAATGGTTTTTCTGAGCTAATAGATCCAGTGGAACAAGAAGAAAGACTTAAATCTCAAGCAATGAAAAAGGAGTTAGGTGACGAAGAAGCTCATGTCGAGGACATGGACTACATAGAAGCTTTGGAGCATGCATTGCCCCCAACAGGTGGTTTGGGATTTGGAATTGACAGATTTGTAATGATGCTCACTGGAAATACTTCAATTCGAGAGGTAGTAGCCTTTCCTCACTTAAAGCCAGAGAATTAACTACTTCTTTGTAGCAAATATTCGTTTAAGTTATTTAAAATATCTGAAATCTTTTTATTCTCTATTTTTTTTATTGCATCATTACTTTGAATGAAGTGGTAATTTACAAACTTATTAGATTCTTCGATAATTTCATCACTGTTGAATTCTGCTAAAACCTCTGTAAGTTCTATTTCAGAATTTTTAACTTGATGTAAAATATCTTCTATTTTCTTCTGGTCTTTTTCAAGAGCAAGAAGTACCGGCAGAGTATAGGTGCCTTCAAGAATATCATTACCAGCTGGTTTGCCTAGGGTCTCACTATCAGAATTCAAGTCCAAGATATCGTCTGTTATCTGAAAAATTATTCCATTGTGCCAGGCCCATGAACTAATTGAGTTGATGAGATTATCAGGACAATTAGCGGCCATTGCTCCAAGTTTTGCGCTAGTCCTAATCAAACTTGCAGTCTTCCCTCCGATTACTTCTAAATAGTCATCAGTGCTGTGTGTTGTATTAAAAGAAAATTGTACTTCTTTTGTTTGTCCTACAACTAATTCCGCGTATGTTGAAGCAAGCAGTTTTACAGACTCAAGTCCGAGATTATCTGCTGCAAGTTCAGAGGACCTAGCTAGGAGATAGTCTCCAGCTAATATCGCGAGAGTAGCATTCCATTTACGATTAGTACTTTCCACTCCACGTCTTGTTGTAGCTTCATCAATAACATCATCATGATATAAACTACCTAAATGAATTAACTCTACGGAGATACCTGCATCAATAACTTTTTCTTTATTTCCAGAACCCAACTCACCTGCTAAAAGTGAAATTATAGGTCTAAATCTTTTCCCTCCAGCGTCTATAAGATATTGAGATATTTCTGTCAGGTAATCATCTTCAGAAACAGTTACTTCAAATAAGCGTTTTTCAAGTTTTTCTAAATTTTCCCACAAACTAGGTATTGGTATTATGTTTGTTAACTCATTTGAATCCATAAACATAGATTAAGTTAATTTAATAAATACATGTAATTTTCGTTTAGGCGTATAAACAGAGACTTATTAATATAAAGTTATGTTTGAAAGATTTACAGATAGAGCTCGTAGAGTAGTTGTTCTTGCCCAAGAAGAAGCAAGAAGACTTAATCACAACTATATTGGCACAGAGCATATTTTACTTGGGCTTATCCAAGAAGGAGAGGGTCATGCAGCAAAAGCCCTTGAAGAATTAAGTATCAATATCGATTCAGTCAGATCTGAGGTTGTTGAAATAATCGGAGAAGGTCAGCAATCACCAAGCGGTCACATTCCCTTTACCCCAAGAGCTAAAAAAGTACTTGAACTCTCTTTAAGAGAAGCACTTCAACTTGGTCACAATTACATAGGTACAGAACATATTTTATTAGGACTTATTCGTGAAGGTGAAGGAGTAGCTGCACAAGTACTTAAAAAATTAGGAGCAGAACTTTCACAGGTTAGACAAACCGTAATTAAATTAATCTCCTCTTCTGGGGAAGGTAAAAAACCTCAGTCTGCATCGACCGGAGGACGTGAAAGATCAGGCTCTGGTACAGGCTCTGCAATCTTAGATCAATTTGGACGAAATCTAACAAGAATGGCCAAAGAGGGTAAGTTAGACCCTGTTATTGGCAGGTCCACAGAAATTGAACGTGTTATGCAAATTTTATCTCGCAGAACAAAAAACAATCCTGTGCTAATTGGAGAACCAGGGGTTGGTAAAACAGCAATTGTTGAAGGTTTGGCTCAAAAAATTGTATCAGGAGACATCCCAGTTACACTTAAAGGGAAACAAATTTACACCCTTGATCTCTCCTCCCTTGTTGCTGGATCAAGATATCGTGGAGATTTCGAAGAAAGACTTAAAAAAGTACTCAAAGAAATAAAGACAAGAGGTGACATCGTACTTTTTATTGATGAAATTCACACATTAGTTGGCGCTGGAGCCGCAGAGGGAGCTATAGATGCTGCTTCAATTTTAAAACCAATGCTTGCTAGGGGAGAATTGCAAACAGTTGGTGCAACAACCTTAGATGAGTTTAGAAAGCATTTTGAAAAAGACGCTGCTTTAGAAAGACGTTTTCAATCAGTAAAAGTTGATGAACCTAATCTACCAGATGCAATTGAGATACTTGGAGGTTTAAAAGATAGATATGAGGTACACCACGGAGTAAGATATACAGATCAGGCAATCGCCTCTGCAGTAAACATGGCAGATAGATACATATCAGATAGATTTTTACCAGACAAAGCTATCGATTTAATTGATGAAGCTGGAAGCCGAATGAGAGTTTATAAAAAACCTCTAGACCCAGAAAAACAAGAACTTTCTGATAAATTAAAAAATTATAGAGAACAAAAAATTGATGCTGTAGAGTCTCAACTTTTTGAAAAAGCTGCTCAGATTAGAGATCAGGAAAAAATCTTATTTGAAGAGATAGATTCACTTGAAGGGGTGTCTTCTACAGATGTAGAAATGGTAATTGACGAAGAAGAAATTGCCGAGGTATTAGCTCAATGGACTGGAATACCTGTTCACAGACTCACACAAGAGGAAACAGCAAGATTACTTGAAATGGAAAATGAACTTCATAAGAGAATAATTGGTCAAAACGAGGCTATAAATGCTGTCTCTAAGGCAATAAGAAGAACTAGATCGGGTTTAAAAGATCCAAAAAGACCATCAGGCTCATTTATTTTCCTAGGACCTTCTGGTGTTGGAAAGACTGAAACTGCAAAAGCTCTCGCAGAGTTCCTTTTTGGTGACGAAGATTCTTTAATACAGATAGATATGTCAGAATATATGGAAAAGCATACTGTCAGTAGGTTGATCGGATCACCCCCAGGATATGTTGGATACGATGAGGGTGGACAACTAACTGAGGCAGTTAGAAGAAAACCATTTAGCATTGTATTATTGGATGAAGTTGAAAAAGCACATCCAGATGTATTCAACACCCTTTTACAGATTCTTGAAGATGGAAGGCTTACAGACGCACAGGGTAGGACTGTTGATTTTAAAAATACTGTAATAATTATGACCTCTAACTTAGGAACTAAAGATTTAAGTAAAAATATTGGTTTTAGTAATCTAACTGATACTGGATCTTATGAAAAAATGAAATCTAAAGTCGCAGAAGAACTTAAGAGACACTTTAGGCCGGAATTCTTAAACAGAATAGATGAAACAATAGTATTCCACCAACTAACTGTTGAAGAGGTAACAGAAATTGTAGACCTGATGTTAGATAGAGTTCACAAACAACTAAAGAATTCTGATATTGAGATTGTTCTTTCCGAAGAATCAAAAGAATTTCTTGCAACAGAAGGCTACAACAAAGAATTTGGAGCTAGACCGCTACGTAGATCAATCCAGCGACTACTCGAAGACCCTCTTTCAGAAGAACTTTTACAAGGTAAATACAAAGCAGGATCCACAATAGTTATATCACTTAATTCAGAAGAAGGTACTTTAGAATTTGAAGCTGTTGAAGCTCCAACAGAGCCACCTGTTGACTTTGCTGATTCCGAGTCTTAATATTAACTAAATCAAATGAGAATAATAATAGACACCGATCCAGGTACTGATGATGCTGTAGCAATATTGATTGCTCTTGCACATTACACAGATGAGGAAATTTTAGGGATAACAACAGTCGCTGGAAATGTTGGCGTAAAAGTTGGGACAACTAATGCCCTTAGAGTACTAGAGCATGCTGGAAGAAATAATATAAAAGTTTATGAAGGAGAAAGTGCTCCATTAAAAAGAGAGCTCCTAACTGCTGAGTGGGTTCATGGAACAGATGGTTTAGGGGGAGTTCCATTTCCACAGCCATCAAAAACTGAAGAAGAATTAGATGCTGTATCTTTTTTAAAAGACTCAATTTCAAAATCAGAAGAAAAAGTTACGCTATGTGTATTGGGACCAATGACCAATGTAGCCAAAGCAATCTCTGAAAAACCTGAAATCAAAAATAATATTGAACAAATAGTTTTTATGGGAGGAAGCGCAACAAGCGGTAATACAACTCCCGCTGCTGAATTCAACATTCTTGTTGACCCAGACGCAACACATATAGTCTTACAATCAGGTGTAAAACTAGTAATGATGGGATTAGATGTGACGCATCAGGCAATTTCAACTGCAGACAGAATACAAAATATATCAAACACAAAAACAAAAACAGCAGAACTCCTCGTAGGTTTAATGTCTCGTCTAGCAAATCTAGAAATCGTAAAGAAAAAATTTCCAGATGGTACACCTGTGCATGATGCATTTGTTACAGCTTTCCTAGTTGATGACTCTTTAACCACTGGAGATTTTGTAAATGTTGAAGTAGAGACTTCTTCAGAGTTGACACTCGGCCAAACGGTCGTAGATGTTAATGAAATATCTGGTAGAGAAAAAAATGTTCACTGGATGAATCAAGTTGATGATGATAAATTATTTTCAATCATAACAAAAACTTCATCACTACTCCCTTAAAAATAAAAATATTTTCATCCTGATTCGGCAGATAAACATAAAGTGATAAACTTAACTAATCATTATTTAAATAATGAAGGAGTAAATAAATGATAACAAATAAAAGAAAATCTTCTTTGATTTTGCTATCTCTGATGTTAGTTCTATCTGCCTGTGGCGGATCAGACACTGCAACAGAGGAAGTTGCTGAAGTCGTTGTTGAGGATGAGTCATTAGACTCACCTGCTACAACTGCAGCAGCTGCAGCAGAACCAGAGGGATTAAAAGTTGGTATCGTTCTTGGCGCATTAGGCGATCTTTCCTTCATGGACTCCGCTAAGAGAGGCTACGACAAAGCTGTAGCTGAACTTGGCATTCAAGGAGACTATGTAGAAACAGAACCTAGCGAAAGAGCGGCTGCTATTCAAAACTTTCTAGCTGATGGAAAAGAAATGATCATTACGGTCGGTTTCTCAGAAGCAGAAATTACAAAAGAAGCAGCATTAGCTAACCCTGACGTACAATTTGCAATTGTAGATATGGTTATTACAGCAGACAATGGTGATTTATTACCAAACGTCTCAAACCTTATTTTCAAAGAGCATGAGGGTTCTTTTGAAGTTGGATATATTGCTGGAAAACTTTCCAAAACTGGCCATGTAGCATTCATGGGTGGAATGGACGTTCCAATAATTAGAAAATTTCAAACAGGTTGGGAAGAAGGCGCTAGATACGCTAATCCTGATATCAAGGTTTGTGATGGATATGCCGGTAGCTGGGGAGATCCTGCTAAAGGTAAAGAAATCGCACTAGCTTGTTTTGAACAAGGTGCAGATATTATATTTGCTGCTGGTGGTTCAACTGGTAACGGAGCATATGAAGCTGCTGAGGAAACTGGCAACTTTGCAATAGGTGTTGATTCAAATCAAGACGCAATGCATCCGGGAACAATGATTACTTCAATGATGAAGAATGTAGACTTTTCAGTTTACTCTGCCATCAAAGACAGAAGTGATGCAGGAATGGTAATTGGCACAATTGCTTCTTACGGTTCTGCAGAAAACGGAGTTGGTCCAACATGGTTGGTCGACGGAAGTTCACTTTTTGCTGACGAAGGACCTGCTGATATGGCAGCTCAAGTTGCAGCATTAACTGAAGAAGTAGCAGAAGTTAGAGCAAAAATAGTTTCTGGTGAAATTGTTGTTACTGACGTAACAGCTGGTGGTTAATACAACTACTTACTAGATAAAATTTAATTTAGCCCGACTTAGGTCGGGCTAAATTATTAAGATAATATAAATTAAAAAATTATGACCAAAGAAATAGCAATACATTTAAAAAATATTACAAAAGCTTATCCTGGCGTTATAGCCAATAAGAATGTTGATTTCCAAGTTAATAAAGGTGAGATTCATGCCCTAGTTGGAGAGAATGGAGCCGGAAAGTCAACTCTTATGAAGATTCTTTATGGATTAGAGCAACCCGATGAGGGCGAAATCATAGTTGATGGTTCTATAAAAATTATTAACAAAGTAGAAACTGCAATCAATCTTGGTATTGGGATGGTCCATCAAGAATTTACATTAGTCCCTAGCTTTACAGCTCCAGAGAATATCGGGCTCGGTCAAGAACCAATAAATTCCAGAGGCTTAGTTGACTGGAAAGGCCTCAATAAATCTGTCGTAGACCTCGCTAAAAAGTATGGCTTCAAAGTTGATCCTAGTCTAAAAATGATCGATGCTTCAGTAGGAGTTCAACAGAGGACTGAAATATTAAAAACTCTTTATAGAAATGCAAATATACTTATTTTAGATGAACCAACAGCAGTTCTTACACCGCAAGAAACGGACGAACTATTTATTGTAATTAGGACACTTGTTAATGAGGGCAAGACTGTTATCTTCATCACCCATAAGTTAAGAGAAGTTATGGAAATCGCCGACAGGGTTACCGTTATGAGGGCGGGTGAAGTTCAAGGTGTATCTGAAACTAAAAATACTTCAATAACAGAATTAGCCTCTCAGATGGTTGGAAGAGAAGTTTTTCTTCAGGTTAAAAAAGATAAAGCAAATCCAAAAGATGAAATTTTAAATGTAGAAAACCTATGGGTCCATGATGCACGTGGACTTTTAGCTGTAAATGGTATAAATATGAGCATTAGGGAAGGCGAAATAGTAGGCATAGCTGGAGTAGAGGGAAATGGTCAAACAGAGCTTGTCGAAGCTCTCACGGGGCTACGCAGTGCAAGTAAGGGCAAAATAATGTACTTAGGAGAAGATATTGCATCTTCAACCCCAAAAAATATACGAAGAAAAAAAATAGCTCATATTCCAGAAGACCGAACTAATACCGGATTGAATACACAACTAAGCATTTGGGAAAATCTGATTGGAAATTCATATTTCCGTAAACCTCTTTCCTCAAAAGGAATATTTAACTTAAGAAAAGTCGCAAAACATGCAAATAAACTTAAAGAAGATTTTGATATCAGAACACCTAACGTTTCTCTAAAAGTAAAATCACTTTCAGGCGGAAACCAGCAAAAAGTAGTTGTTGCTAGAGAGCTTTCTGAAGATCCAATACTTACAATTGCTTCACAACCAACAAGAGGAGTAGACATTGGTAATATTGAGGCAATCCACGAACAGCTAGTTCAAATGAGAGATGACGGAGGAGCTGTATTATTAGTATCTGCAGAACTGGATGAGGTAATGGCTGTCGCAGACAAAGTAGGTATTATGTATGAGGGCCAAATAGTGAAATGGGTTAACCCCAAAGAAGTTGATCAATCCCAGATGGGTCTCTATATGGCAGGTGTTACAGAGTAATGGATAAGTTTTCTTTTAAGGATATTTTAGTTACATTTGCAGGATTGTTTATAACTACTGTTATTGGCTGGATCTTAATAACAGCAACAGGAAATAATCCATCAGAAGTTGCAAAGTATCTCTACGAGGGAGGTTTCAAAGGGACTAGAAATATAGCCAACTCTTTATATCAAGCGACCCCTTTGATATTAACTGCTACAGCTACATTGATTTCCTTTAGAGTTGGTATGTTCAATATTGGCATCAATGGCTCGATGTATGTAGGAGCACTTTATGCTGGTTGGGCTGGTTATAAGTTTACAAACTTAGGACACTTCAGCCACGTAACGCTCTGTATATTAATAGGAATGACCGTAGGTGCTTTATGGATGCTCTTACCAGCGTTGCTTCGAGTGTACGCAGGCGTAAGTGAAATAATTTCAACAATCATACTAAATTTCGTAGCTATATTATTTGTATCTTATATGGCTAATGGCCCATTTAGAGCAGACCCTATTGCACCGGCAACAGCTAGGATTTTAGAAACAGCTGAGCTTAAACAAATATTTCCCAACTCCCAATTCAATACAGGTTTTTTTATAGCTGTATTTGTTGCAATTCTTGCACATTTTGTATTAAATAAAACTACTTTTGGATACGAATTACGTTCGGGTGGAGATGGTTTGGTTGGCCAGTATCCTTCAAGATTTAGTTCTTATCTAGGAATACCTTCTGATAGATCAGCAATAATTGGGATGTTAATTTCAGGTGCAATTGGAGGTTTAGCTGGAGCTATAGAAGTTCTGGGTGCAGTTAGATACTTTTTTCAAGAACTTGAGTTCAACCAGGGTTTTGACGGTATATTGATTGGGATTTTAGGAAAATTAGAACCAATAGGTGCAATAATTGCATCTTTATTTTACGGTGCAATAAAAAATGGTGGTTTTTTTGTAGATTACAAAACAGACGTAGCAAGAGAAATAGTAGTAGTCCTAATTTCAGTGTTAATCTTTTTCGTAAGCGCTCAAAAAATTGTCAAAGGATTAGAAAAATATCCAATAATTAAAAAAATGGATAGTTTCTTTTCAAGAAAGAAGATGTAATGGAATGGATTGAAATAATTGATGTATCACTTTTTAGAAGTCTTCTTAGATCTACTGCACCTATCGCAATTGTTGGGATGGCTGCTGCTGTTTGTTCTGCTGCCGGTGTTTTAAATATTGGCCTTGAGGGTAAAATGCTTAATGCTGCTTTTGCCGGAGTTGCGGCAAGTTACTACACAGAAAGCATGTGGTTAGGTTTAGCTGCTGGTGTGATAGCTGGAATCGTAACCTCTCTTTTATTTGGACTACTTTCATTTACTCTTGGAGCAGATGAAGTTCTAGCTGGGCTTGCAATTAATATTTTCTCTTTGGCAGGGACAACTTATATGATGAGGACACTTTGGGGGCAAGCTGGTTTCTTTTCAAGTCCAAGAATTGTTGGAGTCGAACCAATTCATTTTACTTTTTTAGAAGGTTCTTTCTTAGAACCATTTTTATCAGATTTTACATATTCAGTATATTTAATGTTCTTTATTGCATTTGGTTTACATATTATTTTTTACAGAACCCGATTAGGAACAGCAATCAGAGCTACGGGGGAAAATCCCGAAGCTGCTGAGGATGCTGGAATTAATACAGTAAGAATAAAATGGATAGTTACTTTATTTGCAGGCGTGTTGGCCGGAATATCTGGATTATTTCTTTCACTTGAAAACCTTACAATGTTTACAGAAGGAATGTCAGCAGGCAAAGGTTTTATAGGACTTGTTGCATCATCTTTTGGTAACGCAACACCCTTAGGAACCTTTGGTGCCAGTGCTTTTTTTGGCTTAGGTGATGCAATTGGAATAAGACTTCAGGGAGTTTATGATCTTGACTCAAGACTTATTTTAATGATTCCTTATGCGTTGACTGTGGTTGTCTTGATTTTAATTGGAATTAGACAAAGACTTAAGATTAGACGAGTCTCAATTCCAGAGAATTAACTCATTGGTCCAAACACGTTATATAGCAAAATATGTTGTTCAAGATGTCAACACAGTCCATCAAGACGCAGCATTAGTAGTTGAAGATTCATTAATAAAAAAAATCCAAAAAAAATCAGAGCTCTCTTCAGATGAACTTCGTAATACTATAGATTTAGGTGAAGTGATAATTTCACCAGGATTAACAAATGCACACTCTCACGTAGCATTAAATTCAGTTAAAGGATTGGGATACGGGAAAGCAAGTGCATTATATGATGTTATGTGGGGAGTTGAACCCGCACTCGATGAAAGTTCGGTTTATAAACTTTCTCTGCTCGGTATGGTCGATGCTATTAGATCTGGTACAACGAGTATTAATGACCACTATTTTTTTGCTAACTCCGTTGCAAAAGCCGCCTCTAAAATAGGTATCAGAGGTTTTATAGGCCACACAGTCATGACAGAGTACGGCCCATGGGTTGGAAAAGAAGAAATTAATAAGGCAAAAGAATTTATCATAGATTGGCAGGAATCATCAATTGTTCACCCTATTATTGCCCCACATGAGACTTCAACAGTTAGTCCAGAAATATTGGTTGAACTTTATGAATATGCTCATGAATATAGTACCGCTATACATATTCACTTGGCTCAAACACAAAAAGAGATGGACTTTATTAAAGAAAAGTTTGAAACAAGTCCAATTAAGCATGCTTCAAATCTTGGGATCTTAGATAAAAATGTAATTGCTGCACATTGTAAAGTTGTCGAAGAAGGAGATTTAGAAATTCTTTCAGAGAGTAGTTGTTTCCCAATTTTTTGTCCAACGACTCATGGCCTATCAGGAAAACCAATGAATACTAATTTTCTTACTAAAAATAAGACTGAATGGGGGATTGGTACCGACTGTTCAGGAGGTAATGATGATTATGATATGCTCGAAGAAATGAGGGCTGCTATTTTAATTAACAATACTCATTCAGATGGAAACCTGATTACCCCAAAAGAAATTTTCGATATATCTACAAGATTAAATATCTCTCGTATCTCTTTAAATAGTCTTAAAGGAACCCTCACAGAGGGACAACCTGCAGATTTTATTTCAATAGATATTAATAATTCAAGAATGCAGCCCTTGCATGACATAATAAATAATATTGTGATGTGTGCCTCATCAAAAGAGATTAAGGATGTATTTGTAAATGGTAATGCTGTATTAAGGAATGATGAGTTGGTAAATATTGATGAAGAAAAGTTAATTTATGAAGGTAAAAAAACAGTGGATCGTATTTTTAATGAAACAGGGTTCACAAAAAGAATTCAGTCAGGAGATTTCCGTTGAAAGACAAGTCAGTACTTCATGATCACTTAGATGGAGGATTGAGGCCAAGTACAATAATAGAGTTAGCTGCATTATCAAGCATAAAACTTCCAACTACAGACAAACATCTCTTAGAAGATTGGTTTTTTGAAAATATTTCATCAGATCTCAATCAAGTATTTAATAAATTTGAATTAACAATTTCAGTTATGCAAGATGAAGAGTCTCTCGAGAGAATTGCATATGAAGCTGTTGAAGATCTAACAACAGATGGAATTTCTGCAGGCGAATTACGTTATGCCCCTTTACAACACCTGAGAAGAGGATTGAGTCCACAAAATGTAATAGATTCTGTATCTAGAGGACTCCAGAAGGGGATGGATGAATTTGGAGGTAGCTTTAACTCAATTTTGTGTGCGATGAGGCAAAATGATGACTCTTCTGATGTGGCAGACTTAGCAGTTAGCAATTACTTAAATGGTGTTGTTGGTTTTGACTTAGCAGGTCCCGAATATGGATATCCTCCATCAAAACACTTAGAAGCATGTATGAAGATAAATAATAGTGAAGTTGGCCTAACCATTCATGCTGGAGAAGCAGCAAACTTTTCTTACATTGAGGATGCTGTTCTCAATTGTAAAGCACAGAGAATTGGGCATGGTTGGCAAGTTATAGAAGGATGTACGGAGGTTGATGGATTATTTGAGCCAAATACTCAAGCCGCTCAATACATTCTTGAAGAAAAAATTCCTTTAGAGGTATGTATATCTTCAAATGTTAAATCTGGGGCAAGCGATGTAAACATAGAAAACCACCCAGTATTAAAACTTTTTAAGAGTGGGTTCAATATAACATTGAATCCAGATAATCGCTTAATGGCTTCAACGACTCTTTCAAAAGAATTTGCATTAGCAAAAAAAGAATTTGACTTATCTGACACTGATGAAGATCAGATTATTCAAAACACTAACAATTCATTATTTTTAAAAGATTAGTAATTAATATCTAATTTTAAATTTTTTCTTGCAACTCTAGAATTGTTGATGCTATTAAAACACTTCCATTCCTAATTGCTTTTTTTGCTTCTTTTGTAACAGTCGCGTGGGCAAACTCTGGTTGATGGTTTACTACACTTCCATCATCAGGAACAATTGCAAGAAATGCATGCAAGGATGGAAATTGTTTTGAAATATTTCCAAAATCAGTTGATCCATTTTTAGATTGATCGTAATGATTATTAGTTTTCATATCAATGCCTAGTTCTTTGGAGTAATTCATAAATATATTGGCTAATTTTTTATCTGTTACTAAATTTTCATACGTTCCATTGCCCTCAATGATATTTAATTTACATCCAGTTGCTGAGGCTGCGCTCTTAAAGCAGTTAAAAATCTTTTTTTCAAGAACTTTTAGACCTGACGTTTTTTGAGCTCTCATCATCCAACTTGATCGCGTATAATCTGGAATAATATTTGCTGACTGTCCACCATTTGTAATTATTCCATGAACTTTTTCTGTCGGCAGCAGTTGTTGCCGAAGTGCACTGATAGAGTTATATGCTAGTACTTGGGCATCCAAAGCATTTTTTCCAATATAGGGTGAACCGGATGCATGAGCTGCCTTACCTATAAACTCAATATCAACTTGTTTCACTGCAACCATAAGTGGATCTACTTCATTTCTAGTAGCTGGGTGAATCATTAAAACTGCTTTATTTTCATCAAATATACCTTTTTCAAGAAGTTTAATTTTTCCACCACCACCTCCATTTTTAAATGAAAGAGGAAGAATCTCCTCTGCTGGACAGCCTACAATTTGTATCGCATCCGACAGTTTATCCATTCTTTTAGAGAGAAGATAAAATGCACCAATACCAATCGAGGAAATAAGATTATGTCCACAAGCTTGTCCAACTCCAGGAAGTGAATCATATTCAATACATATAGAGATTGTTTTTTGGGGGGATCTTTTTTTATTGATCACTCCAGTAAAAGCTGTTGGCATTTCTGGTACTTTATTAATTTTTGCAGACGAAATATTGTTTGAAATTACTTTGGTAATTTCTTTATGAGATTTTATTTCTTCATAACCCAGTTCAGGGTTTTTGTATAGGTAATCATTTAGCTTAAAAATCTTATTTTCAATCTTTGAAAAGTCTTTTAACAATTCTTTAGTAAGCAAAATTAACCCTTACCAAAAAATGTTAGTTCTTGAATTGCACACTCTTTAAAAGCATTAGAATTTCCAATATCTTCACCTGAGTATGCGCTTAAGATATCAATTCTTAAATTTGCAGTAGTTGCATTAATGTCTATCCATTGTTGGCCGTTATTATTTTGTATTTCTTTCTCAATCAATATTGAGTTTTCATCAGTAGAAATTTGAATATCCCTAACTTTAAAGTTTCTCTTAAAAGAATTAGTACTCTCTAGATTTTGAAAAACTATAAATTCAAGATACATTGGGTCACTAAAAGTAAACTCTAAAAAACCATCCTCACATTCGAGCTCATTATCTTGCCATGATTTTAAGGTTCCATCGTAAAGGTTCTCACATGAGTACTCTTCATTTAATTGACTTGATGAGGCACAAGAAACTGGAAACATTTTCTGAAGCACACTTTGAATAGTTGTTGAGCTACTTGTACTAGTTGTTTGTTGAATGGCACTGATTTCTTCAATCACATCATCAGCAATTCTAGAGTTGTAAAAAAAGCTAGCTCCAGCTATGAGAGGAACAACAAGTGCTAAAAAAAATACTGCCCTTATACCCGGTACTTCTTTCCGATTAGGAAGATTAGTTGCACCGTAGCTTGAGAGAGGTTTTATAAGAGGATTTCCACATTCTTTACAATTTTTTATTGAAGGCAGGTTTGGAGTACTACAGCTAGAACACTTTATTTGAGGAACTCTATTTCTAACAATCGGAGTATTTTCTGGAGAATCATTATTTTCCATATCTTCCATTTTAAGCCCAAGCCACTCACCGCAGCTTGAACAAAATTCAAGATCTTTTTCAACACGAGCCGAACAGGCTTTACATATCATATTTTCCACTTTTATATTTTAGAAACTAAATTAATAATAAAATAATACAGTAACATTCGAATAAATAAAATACTCAAATAATAAAAGAATAAATGTAAATATGAACAAAAATTATCTACTTCCGGGAAAGCCATTAAGAAAAGGCGTTGATTTAATTGCTGACAAAAAAAGTGGCGCACTAATTGTTATTGGTAACTCAAATAAACTTGAAAAAATATCTAGCGGCGGTATTAACCTCAAAAACTGCATCTATTCACCAGAAATGCTTAGTGAGCTAGCAAAGATGGATGGGGCAATCATAGTTGATGAAAGTGTATCAACAATACTAAAGGCAAATGTTCACCTAAACCCATCTGATAACTTACAAACTTCTGAAACAGGAACAAGACACAGAACTGCGGAGAGAGTATCTATTGAGACAAGCCTAAAGGTAATTGCCGTATCAGAGGAATCATCAGCTATAAAAGTTTTTCATGACTCAAAAGTTAACGAACTCGAGGAACCGTCAATGATTCTTGGCAGAGTAAGCGAATCCCTACAGTCCGTTGACAGAATGAGAAGACGTTTTGATGAAGTATTACTTGAGCTGGGTGGACTTGAAATTGAAGACACTATAACCAACCAACAAGTACTAACTGTAATTCAAAGGGGTGAGCTTTTAACAAGACTAGCTAATCAGGTAAAGAATGAAGCTAAAAATCTTGGTGAAGAGGCTGGTATTGTTATGATCCAGATTGAATCTTTAGAGTCAGGAGTTGAACATACTTTATCATTAGTATTGAAAGATCACCTTCCATCAAAAAAATATAGAAATATCAAAAAAGTTAAAATTGAGATCTCAAATTTAACGTACGAAGAGTTAAACACTATTTCTTATCTGGGTTCAGTCCTTATGATGCAGCCATTAGATGAAACTTCTACACCAAGAGGGTTTAGGGTTTTAGCTAGATTACCAGGATTACCTGAAAATCTTCACGACCCGCTAATTCAGAAATTTAAAATCTTACCCCGATTATTAGGAGCACCTACAGAAAAGTTATTTCAGGTTGACGGTATAGGAAGAAACAGAGCCCAACAATTACGTGATTATTTTGATACCTTATTAAAAAATATAGGTTTTTCTTATATAAATGGGCATTAGATAGCTCACAAAATATAGTATTGTTTAATTCTATGGCAGCAAAAACAAAAAAAGTCGAAGATAAGTACAAACCAAATCAGTTTGTTGTTCACCCCCATCATGGTGCAGCAAAGGTAGTTCGTAAGGTAAACAAAAATGTAGAAGTTTTTGTTGAAGGAGAACCAAAATCAAAGAGAATTCAATATTTTGAAATAGAAGCATTATCAGATGGATTAACGGTAATGGTTCCTGTAGACAGCGTCGATGAGGTAATTAGACCAGTAATATCTAAAAATGCTGTGTCTAGAAAAGTATTTCCAATATTTAAAGAAAAACCAGAAGAAGCCGGTGCAAATTGGAGCCGTTGGTATAAAGTATTAACTGAAAAGATGACTTCTGGTGACATAATTCAAGTTGCTGAAGTCGTGAGAGACCTAACACATGCTCAGATAAATAAAGGAATATCACCCGCACTTAAAAGAATGCTCGCAAAAGCTAGGGTGACCCTATCAAGTGAAGTCGCTTGTGCATTAGGTGTAGACGAGGAAGCTGCAGTCGAAAAAATTAATCAGTACCTTCCCGAAGAAGATCCTGACGACGGTTTATAGTCCAGATTAAAAATCTTTTATTAGACTGGAGTTAGAAATGTTAATTGGCACTGGTTGGGATATACACAAACACTCTGATTTAAAACCTCTTACATTAGGAGGAGTAGTTTTTGATGAAGTGGGATTTGAAGCACACTCAGATGGAGATATACTTTTACATGCTTTAATTGATGCAATTCTAGGTGCAACAGCAAACAAAGATATTGGCCATTATTTTCCATCAAATGAAACAACACCAGAGAATATATCAAGCTTTAAAATGCTTGAAACAATTCTTAAAAAAATAAATTTTTCAAAATTTCAAATTAACAATATTGATATGACAATAATTTCTCAGAAAATAAATGTTTCTTCAAAAAGAGACCTTATTGAAGAAAATATTTCAAAATTGCTGGATTTTGATAAAACAAGCATAAACCTTAAGGGAAAATCAGTAGACAACCTAGGAATTATTGGAAACAATGAAGCTTCAGCGGCCTTTGTTTCAATATCATTAAATCATGCTTAATCTATATAATTCTTTTACTAAATCCCTAGAGGAAGTGGACTTACCTGCTGATGAAATTAAATTATATCTTTGTGGACCGACCGTTCAATCATCTCCACATATTGGTCATGGTAGATCAGCAGTCGTTTTTGATTTTCTTATTAGATACTTAAAATATTTAAACCACGAGGTCATCTTTGTAAGGAATATAACTGACATTGATGACAAAATTATCAATAAATCGCTAGAACAGAATATTGATTTTAGGGAGATAGCTTCCAAAGTTATTACTGAATTCACGGATGCTTATACAAATTTAAACTGCCTTTCCCCAGATTTTGAACCTAAGGCGACTGAGTATATCGATGAAATCATAGTCTATATAAATAAAATTCTTGAAAAAAATATGGGGTATGTTTCAGAATCTGGAGTTTATTTTGACACAGCTGGCTTTCCTGATTATTTAAAATTATCAGGAAGAAAGTCAGAGGAGGTCATCTCAGGAACAAGGGTCGATATCCAAGACGACAAAAGAGCGCCTGAAGATTTTGCTTTATGGAAATTTTCGAAAGAGGGAGAGCCTTATTGGGAATCAACTTGGGGTAAAGGAAGACCTGGTTGGCATATTGAGTGTTCAACCATGATAAATTCAATCCTTGGCAGTGAAATTGACTTTCACTGTGGAGGTAATGATTTGATATTTCCGCACCACGAAAATGAATTAGCGCAGTCGAAAGCAGCGAATCCTGACAATAATTTTGTTAAGTACTGGCTTCATAATGGAATGATTAACCTGTCAGGAAAAAAAATGTCAAAATCAGAAGGTAATGTGAAAAGTCTTAAAAATTATATTGACGAGTATGGCGGAGATACTATGAGATTCTATTTTTTAAGAGCACAATACAGAAGTCCACAAGAATTCAGTGAAGAGCTATTAATTGAATCAGAAACTACTTTTAAAAAAATATCAGAGTTTGTCAAGGAAACAAAAGCAGAGCCATTAGATAAAAATCTCATGAACTTATTCGAGGATTGTTTGGGAGATGATTTAAATACACCCAAACTTATAGGAGAGATTTTTGCTCAAATTAATCAAGCCGTAAGTCTCAGCGAATCAACTTTAAATAACTTAAAAGCAACTATTAGATATATTTTTGTTATTTTAGGTTTTACTTTCATAAAAATAGAGAAGCAAAAGTTGTCTGAGGAAGAGTTAACCAAATATTTTGAACAATATGAAATAGTGTATACATCTACTGAGCAAGCTATGAATGAATATATAAAAATTAGAGAACAATATCGTGCAGAACAGGAATACGAAATTGCAGACAATATGCGCAACAACCTTTTAGAAATTGGTATAAAGATAGAAGATGGGAAAAATGATGGCTGGTCTTGGAACAATAATTGAGGGTAAAAATACTGTTCTTTCAGTGTTGGAATCCGGTAGAGCATATAAGATTAGCTACTTATATCAGAAAAATAAAACAGAGAACTTCGAAAAAATTTTAAACCTTGCAAAAAAGAATAAGGTAGAGATTGAAACTATTAACTCCAAAGAGGATTGGCCTTATCACCCGAGACACTCAATTGTTGCACTTTGTAATCCTAAAAAAACTTTTAAAGAGAAAGATTTAGATAAATTCAAAAATAATAATTTTATTGTTTGCGATCATATACAAGACACCAATAATATTGGAGCCATAGCACGTAGTGCTGCAGCTTTTAATTTTGAAGTTATTGCGATTCCTCTTAAGAGATCAGTGAAAATTACCGAAAGAACTTTCTCAATAGCGAGTGGGGGCCTGGAAAAAGTTGAAATTATCTTTTATAATTCTATATTTTCATTGATTAAAAAATTTAACTCTCTTGATATATGGACTATTGGACTAGACATGACAGGAGAAATGGAAATAAATAACGTTGATCTTAAAAAACAGAAATATGCATTATTTGTTGGGTCAGAAGAGAATGGTTTAAGTCGGGAAGTCCAAAAAAAATTAGATTTAATATCTCGAATCAACATGGATAATGATATTGAATCACTAAATGTCTCTGTTTCAGCAGCAGTTGCTATGCACCAATTATTTATTAAAAAATAAATTAACTCAAAAGATATGTTTGCTATCATTTTAATATTCGCCGGAGTAGCTCAGTGGTAGAGCAACGCACTTGTAATGCGTAGGTCAGGGGTTCAACTCCCCTCTCCGGCTCTTAGTGAAAAACTACTATTCAACATTGCGAGCAATCTTTTTTGTTATTATTGGATTACATCTCTCCCTTTATTTTTTTGGGTTTTTAAGACTTTCAATAATCTATGACTATCTTGACTTTTGGCCCATTACACTCATTCCAATTATTTTTGTCGCACTTCCAAGATCAAAATTTATCTCTGAGTCAATAAAATTTTATTCTTATGCCGTGTTGATTTCCGTTGGGTTGATATTTTTACTTGGTCACGTCGCAAAAGCCCCTTTTCTTGGAACCTATTCTCATCAGTCATCTTTCAGTAACTTTACACTCAGTAATGAAAATGGTTATAAGGTTATAATCAATGAAAATAATTCTTTAAATTTAAAATCTGTCTCGGGAACTGGTTACAAAATCGACATAATTAATAGACCAGGCTCTTCTGGTTACCCGGAGTCAATAGAGACTTTAGTTGGTCAACCTCGGGCAGTTATTTTTAGAAGTGTAGAAACAAGCCCCCTCCTAAAAGTTAAGGGTTGGAACTTAGAATTAGGAAGTAAAACTAAGTGGGAATTAGATATTTTTTCTATTGACTCAAATTTTGAACTTAATGACCTAGAACTAAGTAATGCAAACTTATCCGGTACAGGTAAAATTTATTTAGGAGAAAACCTCAAATTAGATAAATTAATATTAAATGGAGTTTACGAAATAACAGTATCAAAAAACTTACCTATTGTTGTATCTGGTAATGCTGAAACACCAATTGACTGGATAAATGCTACTGTTGGAACCCTTAATCAAGTAAATGAATCATATAGATTATTAGTTGAAATTATGGATGGTTCCCAAGTAATATTTAATGATGAATGAAAGCAAACAATGATTGATCAATTAGGAAACGGACTTCTACTTGGATTGATTGTAGCAATTGCTTCAGTATCCTTATCTTTACTTTATGGAGTAACAAGAATTGTTAATTTTGCCCATGGAGAAATAATTGCTCTTGGTGCTGTTCTAACATTATTCTTTTCTTCATCTCCAGAATCAAATTTTTTATACTTAGATCGTTTTAGTCCATTAGGCAGTAGTTTTATAGTCTCATCAGTTGCAAGCATTTTATTATGTGGAGCTTTTGGCGCACTGCTTGAGTTGTGTCTATTTAGGCCACTCAGAAAATATAATTATGGAAATGTTGCTGTGTTAGTTATTACAATCGGTCTCTCAATCTTTCTTAGACACATATTTCTCTTATTTGCTTCAGCTAAACCTTCATCATATCCTCTCGATCTTCAAAAACGAGAAGACTATTTTGGAATTCAGTTAACACCCAGAAACGTGCAGGTTTTAATAATTGGAATTATCGTGATGATTTTAGTAGGTTTGTTTTTATCGTACACTAAGACAGGAAAAGCAATGAGAGCAGTTAGAGATTCCTCAGAATTAGCCAGCGTATCAGGAATTAACTCCGACTATATAATTACCCTAACTTGGATTTTTTCAAGCATGCTGGCTGGTTTCACTGGAATTATCCAGGGGGTTATTAACAATGTTCGATGGAATATGGGTTTTCTTATCCTTCTGTTAATATTTGCTGGGTCAATTTTGGGTGGAATCGGAACATCTTTCGGGGCAATGTTTGGTGGCTTTATTATTGGAATGCTTGTTCAACTCAGTGTTGGTTTAAGTTTTATGGACGGCCACACAGAAGCAAAAAATGCTATCGCACTTGGGCTGATGATTATAATTTTATTGATTAGGCCTCAGGGAATTTTTGGAAGCAAAGAGAGAATATCTTGAAGGACTCTAGAAAATATCTTGTTGCTTTTGGACTATTAGTAATATCTTTTGGATATATTTTTATATCCAATGAAACAGGTGTTGCCCGTATTTTTGTAAACTTGCTAACTTTTGCAGGCATTTACGGACTTGCTGCAATAGGGATAAATGTACATTTTGGATGGACGGGTTTGTTGAACTTTGGACATGCAGCATTTATGGGTATAGGTGCTTATACAACTATATTATTAATACCTCATGCTCTTGGTAGAGAGGGTGTTGTCGTAGAAAGTGGACTCCCCTTACCCTTAGCGGTAATAATTGGTATGATAGCAGCTGCATTACTGGGTCTTCTTTTAGGGCTTCCAACCCTTCGTTTAAGAGGAGATTATTTAGCAATTGTGACAATTGCGGCAGCAGAAATATTCAGATTACTAATCAGAGATTTTGAAGACATTACAGGCGGAGTATATGGCGTAATTCAGTTTTCAGATGCTCTACAAAACTTGAGACCTAATTTTATAACTAATCTTGCAACCAATATAGAAGTTTCATCCTCCCAGTTGTGGGTTGGTACAATTACCTGGATATCAATAGTTGTCACTTTACTCTTTTTAAATAGGCTACAAAAGTCACCCTGGGGAAGAGCCTTAAGAGCAGTTAGAGAAGATGAAGATGCAGTTAGAGCTCTTGGTAAAAATGCTGTTTGGCTTAAATTACAAAGTTTTATGTTGGGTGCCTCTATAGGAGGTTTATCTGGAATTCTTCTTGCTTTTAATTATGGAACATTACAAGCCTCAACCTTTGTGCCAGTGCTAACTTTTTACTTATGGGCTGCTTTAATTTTAGGTGGAGTCGGAAGTCTTGCTGGACCAGCCTTGGGTGCTGTAATTTTTTGGGTAATAATCTCAGGTACGGATAGCCTTGCAGAGGTATTTTTTGAAAATGCCAATGGTCAACAACTTGCTGGTGTTCGCTTTGTTTTTGTTGGCTTATTGATAATGTTTACAATGATTTTTACTCCAAGTGGAATATTGGGTAAGAAAGATGAGCTTCTTCTTGATATCAAATAAACTCTTATCAGTAAACTCATTAAAGAAAAGTTTTGGTGGACTACAAGCGGTCAATGTAGATTCTTTAGAATTTTCAAATAATGAAATTACTAGCTTGATTGGTCCAAACGGAGCAGGAAAAACTACATTTTTTGACTTACTTACAAAATTTCAAAGTCCTGACCAGGGTCAAATCTTTTTTGATGGCAAAGATGTCACATCACTTCAGTCTTATAAATTGGCTAGGTTAGGCATGACAAGAACATTTCAACTAACTAGGGTCTTTGAAAAAATGTCTGTATTAGAGAATATGCAATTTTCAGGTAGCAGTATTAAAAATGAATCTATTTCTATGTCTTTATTAAAGAGCAAATCATTGGTCAATTTTGAAAAAAATCTTGAAAATGAAGTAGATAGAATCTTAGAGTTATTAAACCTTTCACATATGAAATACTCATATGCAAGAGAATTGTCTGGAGGACAAAAAAAGCTACTGGAACTAGGACGAGCACTAATCAGAAATCCTAAACTACTTCTTCTTGATGAACCTCTTGCAGGAGTCAATCCAAAACTCGCTGAAGAAATACTAGATATCATTAAAAAATTAAGCACTGATGGAATTAATATTATTATGGTTGAACACAATATCAATGCTGTAATGAAAATTTCTGAAAGAGTTGTTGTCATGGCCGGAGGAGAAATTATTGCAGATGGTTACCCCGAAGATGTTAGAAAAGATAAACATGTAATTGAAGCCTATCTAGGTAAAGCAAATGAATAAAGCAATAATAGAGGTTAATGGACTTGCAGCTGGTTATGTAAAAGGTCTAAACATTCTTCAAGGAATAGATTTAGTAATCAAAAAAGATGAAATAATCTCAATTATTGGGCCCAATGGGGCAGGGAAGTCAACGTTACTGAAGGCTATCATGGGTCTAATTCCAATATCAGGAGGAAGATTGTATATCAATGGCAGTGAAGTAACTAATGTAAAAAGCCATGAATTAGTCAAGATGGGTATAGGTTATGTTCCACAAGTATCAAATGTATTTCCAACATTAACAGTTGAGGAGAATTTAGAAATAGGGTTGTGGACAAAATCTAAAGATATTAAAAAAAATAAGGATGAGATTTTTGACTTATTTCCAATTTTATTTGAAAAAAAAAGAAATAAAGCTGGGAATTTATCAGGTGGCCAAAGACAGCTCCTTGCACTTGGAAGGGCATTAATTTCTAAACCAGATGTATTATTGCTTGATGAGCCATCAGCAGGTCTTTCACCAATAGCTATTGACGAAGTTTTCAAATCTATAAGTGAAATTAATGAAACTGGTGTATCTATTCTTTTAGTAGAACAAAATGCTAAAAGAGCTCTTAGTTTTTGTGATAGAGGTTATGTACTAGATCAAGGAAAGAATTCTTATACCGGAACTGGTGATGACTTATTGGATGACCCCAAGGTAATAGATTTATACTTAGGAAAGTTATAAAAAAAAGGCCCGAAATTAATCGGGCCTTTTAAATTTAGTAAGTTATGAATTATGATCCAAAATCAATTGACTTTAGAACTTCTTCTTCATCACCTGTAGTGATCGCCCATACATCATATGTACTTGCTGTTGGATCACCTTGTTCATCAAGATTTATATCTCCGGATGCACCTTTGTAGTCTACATTTTCTCCTGCAGCTACTAAAGCCCAACATTCAACACCGATACATGCTGTACCGTTACCTGAAGCTTCGACTAGTCCTGACGCAATGTCAGCACCTGTTACTCCATTAGCAGCAGCAGATATTGCCATTATCATAATAGCATCATAAGCTTGAGCTGAATATGGAGCTGGATCTTCACCATACATTTCCTGATAAGCAGCTGTGAATGCATCTAATGCAACACCGGCTGTTGATCCTGGGGCGGTTCCTTTGAAACCATCTAATGCGCTACCTAGTCCACACTCTGAACTAAGGTTTGCTCCTCTAACACCATCAGTAAAGTACCAAGGTGTGCTTAGATAATCTTGCTCGAAAGCTGATTTAAGAACACCACAACCAGTTTCTGGAAATAATATTCCAACAATTGAGTCAGAACCATTTTTACCAGCTTGGGTTACTTCAGATGCAAATTCTGTTGCTTCTTGTGAGTGATAAACAATAGTGTCTACACTTCCACCAAGTGCTTCAAAAGAGGAAGCAGTAGCTTCTGCTAATCCTCTACCGTATGAATCTGCTCTTGAGATAATTGAAACAGAAGTATGTCCATCATCAATTAAAACTTGAGCCAATACAGCACCTTGCAATAAATCTGAAGGAGCGGTTCTTGCATAAAATCCACCATTCTTTATTTTTGTAAATTGTGGGGATGTGTTTGAAGGGGATACCATAACGACTTCTGCAGCAATAGCAGTGTCGATTATTGCTAGTGAGATACCACTAGCTGCAGCACCCATAACTCCTTGTGCACCATCGGCAATAAGAGAGTTCAAACTTGCTAAAGCTACGTCTGGAGCTGTTCCAGAGTCACCTTGTACCCAGACAACAGGTTGTCCATTTACACCACCAGCTGCATTAATTTGCGTTACAGCAAGAATCGCACCTGATTCAATACCAGGTCCCAAGAAAGCTAAGTCACCAGTTAATGGCATTAATGTACCAAGAACTAATGGATCAGCTGCAGGAGCAGCGACAGTAGTTGCAGGAGCTTCAGTAGTTGCAGGAGCTTCTGTTGCTTCTGTCTCTTCTACTACTTCTTCTGCTGTTCCACATGCTGCGGCGAAAATTGCAAGTACTGCGATTAATGCAATAAGTTTGCGATTTTTCATATTTTTAATTTCCTTTCAGTCATGAAAATAAAAATTCCTACATAATTTGTAGGAATGTATTACAACAATAGCGTGTTTTTACTACTCTACAAATAGCATATTTAAATAATTTACACATAACATGACTGAAATACTTGAAAACATATTAAACACATTAAATAACCAAGAATACGTGGATATTTTATTGTATTTGTTCATTTTTTACTTTATATACTTTGGGTGGAAAAATGGCTCAATAATAGTAATTTTTTATATTTCAGCCTTATTAGTTGCTATTTTTTCAAGTTTTAGATACTCAGATCAAGTTGGTTTATATATAAGTAGTTGGCTTAACTCTGGAAGACAATTATCTGAGCTCTTTGCAGGTGTGATTATCTTTATCGGGGTAATTACAATTGCTTCTCTCATTCAAAATATTATCTTATCTATTAAAAGTAAAAATGACTTAGGAAGCAAGTTGCTGGGCTCTTTATTATCACTTCTACTGAGTAATCTAATATTGACCTTTTCTTTTACAATAGTTTCTTTAATCAATACAACTCCTTTAGTAGAGAACTACCTTGAACGATCAGAGTTAGTATCTTTCTATACGGATGCTGATGGGACCCCCCAACAAGCACTTGAAGTAATTATTGGCAACGATTTGTTAAAAGTAGTTTCGAGAATAAAAGACTTAACAGGTAAATCATCAGTTGTTGTTGATGATTTTGGATGTTTAGAAATACCCAAAGTTTCGAAGTCTAAACTCATCGCTAAAAGCACAGATTCTAATGAAATGTTTGAAATTATAAATATTGAAAGAATAAATGAAAATGTTGACCCCATTGAGTTTTCTCAAAGACTTTCAGACATAGCTACCTCATATGCATTCTTGATGTATGAAGAAGGATTTTGGTGTCACAAAAATCCACTAAACGGTCAGCAGGTCGGTGATAGATTAAGTGAAGTAGGTCTTCCATATAAAACTGTCGCAGAAAATCTTGCTATTTCTTCAACTTTAGTTTCAGGTCACGAAAGTTTGATGAATTCTGAAACACACAGGAATACGATATTAGATCGTGAATTTAAAAGAGTAGGTGTAGGAATAGTTTCTGGACCACTAGGTTTAATTATTGTTCAAATATTTCAATGAGTTATTCACCATTTCCTTTAATAAATGGCTTGATAAATGATACACAGGATTATCTGACTTCTGTAAATATTGTAATTACAAAACAAGAAAATGATTTATTAAAAAGTATCCTAACTACTGAGTTAACAAAAAGCTTAAATATTCAAACCAACACACCTACACAATTAGTTAATAACTTTCTAGTTGAGAATTATGAACTATCAAGCAGACTTACACCAAGAAGTTTTTCCGAAGAAACTTTCTTTCTAATTATGCAGTGGGGTATAAACAAGGCTTCTAGGGTTTCTAATAAAAATGAATAAAGTTAAATCTGATATTTGGAGCAATTCATATCCCATTTTTATATGGCTAGTAACAGAACCAGTTGTTGGACTTATTGATTCTAAAATTGCAGGACTTATTGGAGAAACTTCACTTTCTGGTGTGGGTATTGGAGAAACAATTTACTTTGTCTTGGTTTGGGTCTTTGTTTTTTTGGCATACGGAACAACACCACTTGTTGCTAAATTAAAAACGCAAGAAAAATTTTCAAGTCTTAAATATTTTGTAAATTATGGAAAAAAAATGTCACTTTTATTGGGGTTATTTGGAACACTATTTATATTCATTTTTTCTGAAAATTTAATAGGTACTTTCAAACCATCTATGGAAGTTGGTGAAGATGCCAACACTTATCTCTGGCTAAGAAGTATTGGAATAACATTTTATTTAATAAATATGCACTCTACAGCAGTTTTAAGAGGCCTGAGGTACCCCAAGATAACTTTAAGAAGTGCAGTTCTTGTTTCTGTACTAAATATTTTTTTTAGTTATCTTTTTGCAATTATATTTAATTATGGAATTGCTGGAATTGGCCTAGCGAGCACTATTTCTTTTATCTTTACTTCAATGTATTCATCTTTCGTGCAAAGAGAAAAATTAAAAAGATTAGGAAATTCAGCCGATATCGTGGATAAAAACTATTTGAGAAAAAAATTCTTTTCAGTTGGCTCTCAAATCTTATTAAGATCTATGTTTTTAACTGGTTTTATGACAGTTTTGAGAAACCAAGCATCACTATTGTCTATGAAAGACATCGCACTCCAACATGTATTATTGCAACTATGGTCATTTGGATATGTTGCTATTGACTCAATAGCGATAGCTTCACAGACCCTTATATCAGAACACATCTCGAAAGGGATTAAATACTATAAGTCAGAGCTATATTCTAGTTTGATACAAATAGCTGCATTTTTTTCATTGATTCTTATGTTGGTTAGTTATTTCTTTTTAGATAAATTAATTACTTTTTTTGCTGGAGAATCTTTTTCACAACTCAGTAGTTCTCAGCTGAAATTCCTATTTTCCATAAGCTTATTATTTGGCAGCTTTGCCTTCCTATGGGACGGAGTATTGTTAGGTTTAGATAAAGTTTATGAATTCTCATTAATAACAGTTTTGTCATCAATCGTGGGAATATTCTTGGCTATTTACTTAATAAATACGGACCCATCTTTAATTTCCCTTTGGAGAGCATTAGTTATTTCACTTGTAATAAGAGGGTTGCTAGGTTTTTTGTATCAGCGTTCGGATTAACTATTTTACAGCTTTTAATACGGGTCTATCTAAGTAGTAACTTAATATTTGTAATTCTTGTGAAAGATCAACAGACCTGATTTGTACATCCGGTGTATTTTTAAGTAATACCGGGGCAAAGTTTAATATGGATCTAACACCACAGCTTATTAACTGATCTGCAACCGCTTGGGCATATTCACCAGGGGTAGCAATAATCCCAATAGCAACCTTATATTTATCACAAACTTGTTTGAGTTCAGATGATGGTTTAACTACTAATCCAGCTATTTGTTTATTTATTTTCTTTGGGTCATCATCAAAAAGAGCTACTACACCAAAACCTCTTTCTTTAAATCCACCATAATGAGCCAATGCTGATCCAAGGTTTCCAACACCAACTATTACCGCACTCCATCCCTCTACTAAACCAAGTTCAAGTTGAATTTGGTTTCTAAGTGTTGATATATCATATCCGACACCTCTAGTTCCAAGTGTTCCTAAATAAGAGAGATCCCTTCTTACCTGTGCATCGTTTACTTTTGCTAATTCAGCTAAAGTTTTGGAAGAGATACCACTTTCTTCTGAACCAACTTGTTCGAGACACTGTAAGTAAAGAGGAAGCCTCTTTACAGTTGCTGGTGGTATTTTTCCTAATTCTTTCACTAATGCACAATCTAATGAACTAGTAGATTTAACATAAGTTTATAGATTAACTTTTTTATAGATTGAGAGTATAAATTTACGTTTTATCCCTATTTGAGTTAACTTAATATTATCTAATGAAACATACAGAAACCTATGATGTAGTTATTGTTGGCGCTGGTCCAGCTGGAGCTAATACAGCTATCTCATATAAAAAGTTAAATCCAGGATTAAAAATAGGAATATTTGATAAATCACTATTTCCAAGAGATAAATCATGTGGTGATGCAATAGGCCCAGGTGTTATTAATGCTTTAAAAAGGTTTGGCAATGAACATATTTTAGAAGATGAGCCTGAAGTTATTTCTACTACATTATTTGGACCAAAAAATATTGGTATCCAGAATTATATACCAGAGGTACAGAACAAAGAAGATTCTGTAGTTTATGTAATTCCAAGATTGGATTTGGACAATAGAATTTTTAATCTAGCAAAATCTTTAGGTGTAGAGACATTTGAAGAATACAGGTATTCTGGATTTGAAAGAAATACAGACAAATCAATAAATGTCAGCTTTAAAAATTCATCAGGAGAAAATGAAATTTTTAAAACAACGCTTCTTGTAGGTGCTGATGGTGCAAATTCAAGAGTTAGAAAAGATTTAAAGCTAAATCAAAATACTGATTGGCATAAAGCAATCGCTATTAGGGCTTATATAGATAGCCCCAACTATTTAGAAATTTTTAAAGAGAGATCTTTAATGTTTGAAATAAATGTTTCTGCATTGAGAGGTTACGCTTGGGCTTTTCCGAGTAAGGGTACATTAATTAACATAGGAATAGGAATGCCTTTGAGTCTTTTTAAGAAAGAAAATAAAAATATAAATGAAATGCTTAATGATTTCGTTCAAACCCTTGAAAGCAGAGGAGTGATAGTTGAAAACATAAGATTACAGAAAAGTTATATGTTGCCCTTTGCATCATCTAGGCCAAAATTAGCTCATGATAGAGTAGCTTTAGTTGGGGACGCAGGTTCAATGATTAATCCAATGAGCGGAGAAGGTATTTTTTATGGTATGGAATCGGGTTTTCTACTTGCTGAAAATACCCATGGACTACTTCAAGATAACAAAGAAGATATAAATAATAGTTTAAAGCTATATGAAAAAAGCTTTAATAAAAGATTCTCCAAACACTATTTAAGCTGTGCACTTGCGAGGCTTGTACTCCAAAGCCCCCTTATGACCCAAAGATTATTAGCAGTTGCCTCAATAGATCAGCACACTATAGATTTTGTAGTCGAATTATTATTCGACGAGGCAAGACTGACTTTAAAAGAAGTATTTCTTTTGGGTATCAAATTCTTATCTCCACTCTGGATTCTTAAAATCATAAAAACAAGTAATTAAGTATTAGACATTAATCTTGATTTCCTAGTAAAATAAAAATTAACCTTGTGAAAACTTTCACAAATAAAGGAGAGCTATGGTTGATTGGGTACCTATATTATTAATGCTTATAATTGCAGTAGGTTTTGCCCTTGTATCTCTAGGGGTTAGTTACCTTTTATCACCAAAAAATCCGACTCCTGAGAAACTTGCACCTTATGAGTGTGGAATCTTTCCAGAAGAAGAACCCTCACAACGATTTCCCGTTAAGTTTTACATGGTCGCTATGTTATATATTGTTTTCGATATTGAAATTATTTTTCTACTCGCATGGGCAACAAGATTTAATGAGCTTGGTTGGTACGGTATTCTTGTAATTGCCATCTTTAGTTTCTTTGTGCTTGAGACCTTATACTACGTCTGGAAAAAGGGAGTACTTGATTGGAACACCCCAAGAAGAAAAAGGTATTTTGAAAAAACATTATTTGAACCAGAACTTGAACCAGAGAAGGTCGCATAATGTACTCACCAGATAATATTTTCACAACAACTATAGATAAAGCAGTCAGGTGGTCACGAACACAGTCGATGTGGCCAGTAACCTTTGGTCTTGCATGTTGCGCAATAGAAATGATGGCCGCTGGTTCTGCAAAATATGATCTTGCTAGATACGGAATGGAAGTATTTAGAGCATCCCCTCGTCAGGCTGATTTAATGATTGTTGCAGGGAGAGTATCACAAAAAATGGCTCCAGTGTTGAGACAGGTTTACGATCAAATGGCTGAGCCAAAATGGGTAATTGCTATGGGCGCGTGCTCATCAACTGGTGGAATGTTTAATAACTACGCACTAGTACAAGGGGTTGACCATATCGTACCTGTTGACATTTATGTTCCAGGATGTCCTCCGGGACCACAATCTTTAATGCATGGAATATTAACTCTCCATGACAAAATCATGGCTGGAGAAATTAATAGATGAATGAAGTACAACAAGTAGAGGTTGCTGAATACCATAGCCACATTAAATCTTTATTCGAAGATGGGTATGAGATGATGGTTGACCTAACGGCCGTTGATTGGTTTAGAAAAAAAGAACCTAGATTTGAAATTATAGTTAACCTTTTGTCTCTCTCTAAGAATCTCAGGAAGACCATTAAATTACAAGTCTCTGACGATACATTGACAATCCCATCCATCACAGATATCTATCCAGGCGCAAATTTTTATGAAAGAGAAGTATTTGATATGTTTGGAATAATTTTTGAGAACCATCCAGAGTTAACCAGAATTTTGATGCCAGATGATTGGATAGGTCACCCTTTAAGGAAAGATTACGGCTCTGGAAGAATTCCTGTACAGTTTAAAAATGCTCCGAGTGTGGATTAAAAATGGTTAAAAATAAAGAAAATTCAGAAGATTTAGATTTTTGGGCAACCAACTCCGAAGAAGGTGGTTGGAATATTGCTTCTACTGATGAGGGTTCGCAAAAAATGAAGGATGAAGAATCTGAACAGCAGATAAAAATTCAAACAGGCTCTGATGTTGTTGATGATTATTTTATTGAAGAAGAAACCTCTGAAGATGAGAGAATGATTGTCAATATGGGCCCTCAGCATCCCTCAACGCATGGAGTTTTGAGACTTCAAGTTGAATTAGAAGGTGAGGTAGTTAGGAGAGTAAAACCTGTGATTGGTTATTTACATACAGGCATGGAGAAGACTGGTGAAGAGCTTACTTACCTTCAAGGTCCAACCAATACAACTAGGATGGATTACCTGTCACCCTTCTTCAACGAACTAGTATTTTCTCTAACTACTGAGAAACTTCTTGATATGGAGGTTCCCGACAGAGCACAAACTATAAGAATATTAATGACAGAGTTGAATAGAATTGCCTCACATCTCGTCGCTCTTGCTACAGGGGGTATGGATATAGGCGCATTGTCTATGATGATATTTGGCTTCAGGGAGAGAGAATTAGTGCTTAATTTTTTTGAGAAGACCACTGGATTGAGAATGAACCATAACTACATTAGACCAGGGGGTGTAGCAGCAGATTTACCCGATGATTGGCAAAAAGACATAAAAGAAATACTAAAAATTATTCCTGAGAAGTTGAAAGATTATGATGAAATGCTTCTCGATAATCCCATATGGAAGGGAAGACTTCAAAATGTTGGAATTATAACTGCCGAAGAGTGTCTTGCTTATGGGATTACAGGTCCTAGCTTAAGAGCATCTGGACACGGATGGGATCTCAGAAAAATGCAGCCTTATTCTGGTATTGAAAAATTTGATTTTGAAGTACCTGTTCTCCAGGAAAGTGATGTATTTGCTCGCTGGAGAATTAAGGTTCTAGAAATTTTAGAAAGTTTAAAAATTGTAGAGCAAGCAATGGACAGTATGCCTAAAGGTCCTTATAAAATCCAGGATAAAAAAGTCACACCTCCTCCAAGGAAAAGGCTTGATGAATCTATGGAGGCTTTAATACATCATTTTAAAATTTACACTGAAGGATTTAAAGTTCCTGAGGGAGAAGCTTATGTGGCCGTTGAATCTCCTAGAGGTGAATTGGGTTGTTATATAGTTTCAGATGGCACCTCCAAGCCATATCGTATGCATGTAAGAGGTCCATCGTTTTGTAATCTTCAAGCACTTCCAATAGTCATGGCCGATAGTCCCATAGCTGATGCAGTTGCAGCGATTGCTTCACTTGACCCAGTAATTGGAGATGTTGATAGATGAGGTGGGAAACACAAAGGTTAGAAAAAGCAAAACAAATTATTAAGATGTATCCCCAAAAAAGGTCTGCCTTAGGCCCCCTACTTTACTTGGCTCAAGACAAAGATGGATACATATCAAATGAATCAATTGTTGAAATTAGTTCATTAGTTGGGATTACTGAAGTGCAAGTACAGTCTGTTGCTTCTTTTTACTCAATGTACAAACAAGAACCAACAGGGAAATATTTACTCAGTGTTTGCAAGTCAATTTCGTGTGAAATAAGTAACTCTAGTGAAGTAATTGAAAGTGTTAAAGAATTCACAGGCTTGAGTAATAATGAAACTGATGATCAAAATTTATTTACCTATGAGTCAGTTGAGTGTATTGGGGCGTGTGGTGGAGCTCCAGCGGTTCAGGTAAATTATGAAACAATTGAAGGTCTTACACCCGATAAAGCAATAGATCTTTGTAGTTGGTTAAAAGAAACTGAACCAAAGGTTATAGTTGCTGATGAACTTCAAGAAAAATTTGGTGGAGTTAAGTCTTTTGATTGGGCAATCGAAGATAACACAGGGACATCGAGCCCTGTTCCAGGCTTTCAAACTTACGATACTTTAAAGGAAAAAAAATGAAAGAAACTATTCTTTTAACTAAACATATGAGAGAAAATCCAGAGGACAGTCACTCTTTAAAATCATATGAAAAAAATGGAGGGTATAAAGCTGTTAAAAAAGTACTTAAGTCTGGATCTCCTGAAGAAGTATTAGAAGAAATTAAAGACTCCAACATTAGAGGTAGAGGAGGAGCAGGCTTTCCTACTGGGGTGAAATGGGGTTTTCTGGCAGAAGATGAGGAGAGATACCTTGTCATTAATGGTGATGAATCTGAACCTGGTACCTTCAAAGATAGAATTCTTCTTGAAAGAGACCCACATCAATTGATAGAGGGAATGATGATAACCTGTTTCGCAGCAAATATTTCAAAAGCATTCATATATATTCGTGGAGAATATGCCAAACCAGCTAGAAGAGTTCAAAGTGCAGTTGAACAAGCCTATGAAAAAGGATATTTAGGAAAAAATATATTTGGATCATCTATGAATCTAGATATTGTTGTTCACTTAGGTGCAGGAGCATATATCTGTGGTGAAGAAACAGCTCTACTTAACTCATTAGAAGGTAGAAGGGGTGAGCCTAGATTAAAACCACCTTTTTTTCCAGCAGTAAAGGGCCTATATAACAAACCTACACTTGTAAATAATGTTGAAACAATCTCTTCAGTTCCATGGATTATGAGTAATTCAGGAAAAGATTATTCAAACTTAGGAGTAGAAGGTTCTACAGGAACAAGAATTTTCAGTCTTTCAGGACACATTAATAATCCTGGAAATTATGAAATAGAGATGGGTTCTTCATTTGGAGAATTTGTAGAAACTCTAGGTAATGGAGTTAAAAATAAAGCTATTAAAGCCTTTATTCCCGGAGGAGCATCGGCTCCTTGGCTACGTGGAGATCAACTAGATGTCAAAATGACAATCGATGATGTGGCCAACGAAGGATCTATGCTTGGGTCTGGAGCAGTAGTCATGATGGATGAGGATACAAATTTAGTTTTAGCAGCCAAAAGTTTAGTAAGCTTTTTTGCTCATGAATCTTGTGGACAATGTACTCCATGCAGAGAGGGAACAACCTGGCTTGAAAATATCCTAGAAAGAGTCGCTTCTGGACGAGGACGTATATCAGATATAGATCTACTACTAGATGTTTGTGACAATATTTCACCTGGACTTACATGGCCACCAAAGATGACAACAATCTGTCCCCTAGGACCTTCAGCTACTGCTTCGATTGTCTCTTTGATGAAAGACTTTAGATCTGAAGTCGAAATCTTACTACCAAAGAAAGTTGTTATAAGTTGAGTGATAAAGTAACTTTTACAGTTGATGGAAAACAGCTTGAAGGAAAACAGGGTCAACTACTTATAGAAGCTTGCGAAGAGTCAGGTATCCATATTCCAAGATTCTGTTGGCATAAAAGACTTGATCCAGTTGGTATGTGTAGGATGTGTCTTGTTGAAATTGATACACCAAGAGGAAAAGCATTAGTGCCTTCTTGTACAACACAAATTACAGACGAGTTAAGCGTTGAGACAGAATCTGAAGTTGTCAAAAAAGCCCAAGAGGGTGTTTTAGAATTTCTACTTATAAACCATCCATTGGATTGTCCAATTTGTGATAAAGCAGGAGAGTGCCCACTTCAGGATCAAACAATGGCTTATGGACCGGGAGAGTCTAGATTCATAGAAGAAAAAAGACATTTCGAGAAACCAATTCCAATTTCTGACATTGTTTTACTCGATAGAGAGAGATGTATTTTATGTGCGAGATGTACAAGGTTTTCAGAGGAAATATCAGGTGATCCATTAATTGAATTTATTCAAAGAGGAAACAAGACACAAGTAAATACATTTCCGGATGAGCCCTTTAAATCTTATTTTTCAGGAAACACTGTTCAAATTTGTCCAGTTGGTGCATTAACTGCAACAAGTTATAGATTTAAGGCAAGGCCTTGGGATTTAAAAAAAGTTTCTTCAACTTGTAACTGCTGCTCATTAGGGTGCTCAGTTGAATTAAATGTATCTCAAAATAAAATGTTAAGAATTCTTGGTGAAGATAATGAATACACTAATCAAGGTTGGCTCTCAGATAAGGGAAGATATAATTTTGAGTATCTCCACTCTACAAATAGATTATTAAGCATACATTCAAAAGAAAATGAGAACTTTGAAACTATTAACATCTCAGAGGCTAACGAAAAAATTACTAAAAAAATTCAAGAGTTAGGTAATCCAGATATAAAATTCATAATTGGTGCAAATAGTACAAATGAAGAATATTTTGTAATCAATAAATTTGCTAATTTACTCAACAGAAATGAATTTTTAGGTAAAGATAATTCAAATGTTTATTTTGCAGATGATCATATATCTAATGGATATTTTGGTGATCAATATGAAAATGCTACTTTTGAAGATCTTGATTCTTCAGACGCAATAGTTGTATGGGCAGAGGATATCAAAGATAATTTACCAGTATTATATTTAAGAATCAAAAAGGCTGTTAAAAACGGAGTCAAATTAGTTATATTTGGTCATACAAATACTGCATTAGAAAGTCTCGCAGACTTGTATATAGGTTCTGAAGTTATTTCTAATAATTTCGAAATACAAAAGGGACTTAGTAACATCAAAGAACTGAAAAATATTATTAATGGTAAGAAAGTAACCACAATTATTGGAAAATCTACTCCACTCCAGCAAAAAAAATCTTTAGATACTTTAATTGATTACCTACAGAAGGTTTCAGATCTCAAAATTTTAAATTGTTTTAGTAAAGCAAATACTTTTGGCGCCTTACAGCAAATAAATCAGCTAAAGGGATTGAATGAATTTTGTACTGAATATGAAAACTCAAAAAAGAATATTGTATTTACAATTGGAGCAAATCCAGTCAACGCTTCATTTTTTGGATCCCAAATAAAAGATATTCTTCAAGATGCAGACTATGTTATTTCACTTGATATTTTTAAAAATGAAACAACAGAACTTGCCAATTTGATACTTCCAACAACAGCCTTTGGGGAGAAAGAGGGAACTATAACAAATATGGAGATGAGGGTCATGAAACAAAATAAAATACTTCCTGATCCTGGATCAACACTTTCGGAATGGGAGTATTTAGTAATGATTGCCAAATCACTTGGTGAAGACATGAATTATGAAAATGTAAGTGAGATAAATAACGAACTTGTATCTCAATATAAAACTACTGTGAACTTACCAACATTTGATAATCTCAACAAACCTTCAAATCTTTTTGGAATTCTACATGAAAAAGAAATTAATTTAAATACAAATGATGTTGAAAAAAATAATATATCTTTATTAATGGTAAAAAGACTTTATGGAGACTCAAGCACTCAAATCAATTCACAGTCTATTTCAATGCTAGGTTCAGAAAGATTTATTGAATTAAATTCAATTACTTTAAATAAATATGGTATTCAATCAAATGTAGCTACGTTAACACAAGGTTCAGCCTCTTTTTTTGTGAATATAAAAATAAATAATTTTTTACCAGACAATCTTGTTATAGCTCCCATTAATAGAAGAGGTTTTGAAAAACTTGATCCCACTAAAGAATTTGATATAAAAGAGACTAAAAATATGAAGGAACTAAGTGTCAACTGATTTAATAATTGGATTAACTAAAGCTGTTCTGATCTTAGGGCTTTTATTAACCAATACAATTTTGCTTATATGGTTAGAGAGAAAGTTAGTAGCTGGAATGCAATCTAGAGTCGGTCCAGATAGAGCTGGCCCTTTTGGAATTTTACAAACAGTAGCAGATGCAATAAAACTTCTTCTAAAAGAACAAATTCTCCCTCTGAAAGCAGATAGAGCTATGTATTTATTAGCTCCAATTCTTGCATTAGTACCATCATTCTTAATATTTATGATTATTCCTCTTGGGCCAAGCATTGATTTAGTAATCCAGGGAGAGAGCGTAAATGTAGACTTAGTTGGTGCAAATATTAATGTAGGAGTTCTATTTTTCCTAGCCATATCTTCAATAGCTGTTTATAGTGTAGTCCTTGCTGGATGGTCATCTGGATCAAAGTATCCACTTCTTGGGGGAGTTAGAGCCTCTGCACAAATGATTTCTTATGAAGCGGCGATGGGTTTAGCCTTAGTCCCAGTAATACTTTATTCAGGATCAATGTCTATGACGGATATTGTTCAAAGCCAATCAGGATTTCTATCTAGCCCAATTCCGATACTAGATTCAATTGTAGGTTTTATTCCTAAGTGGAATATATTTCCACAATTTATTGCATTTGCAATATTTTTTATTGCCTCTATTGCTGAAGTGAACAGAGCACCATTCGACTTGGTTGAGGCCGAACAAGAGTTGGTAGGAGGGTTTCACACTGAATATTCAGGATTTCGTTTTGCAATGTTTTTTCTAGCTGAATATATAAATATGTTTAATATGTGTGCAATTACAGCTACTTTCTTTTTAGGGGGATGGTTAGGACCAACTTTTTCAGGATTTTTACCCCCATTCATATCTGCATTTATGCCGGCTGTCTGGCTTGGAGTTAAAACTTTTTCTTTATTATTTATATACGTATGGATAAGAGCGACCTTACCAAGATTGAGATACGATCAATTAATGGAACTAGGATGGAAAAGACTTATCCCAATTTCGCTAGTCTGGCTTTTGCTCTCCTCCATCGTTCTAGGAGTTAGAGAATTTGGTTTACCTTGGAGTTAAAAAATGAGTAGTGGATATGACCTATTAAAAGGATTAAAAGTAACGTTTAAAGAGTTATTTAAGAAATCCGTAACTGATAAATACCCTAAAGAATTTAGAGATAAACCCCAGCGTTTTCATGGAAGACATGTCCTCAATAAGTATGAAGATGGTATGGAGAAATGTATAGGTTGTGAACTTTGTGCTGGAGCATGTCCCGCACAGTGTATTTACGTTAGGGGTGAAGATAATCCAGAGGAAGACCCTATAAGTCCTGGTGAAAGATATGGCTTTATTTATGAAATAAATATGTTGAGATGTATTTATTGTGGCTTGTGTGTAGAAGCTTGTCCAACAGAAGCGATAACAATGACTTCACTTTTTGAAATGAGTGTCACAGATAGATCTGAGGCAGTATTTGATAAATCTGTCTTACTTGTTAAAGACGATGGTTCTGCAAATACTCATGAAGAGCAAACAAAATTAACCAATCCAGAAGAATTAACAAAAAGTGATGGGTGGATGAGAGCGACAGCTCCTAATGGCAATCCAGATTTTGAAAACGTTATTGGTTGGACTAGCTCTCTTGGTTATGGAGAAAGAGAGCCAGAAAAAGGTCAAACAATGGAAGAAGAGTGAAAGAGTGTTAGATATACTTCTTTTTGCAGTTCCAGCAGGCCTAGTAATCTTGGGAGCTTTAATCGTTATATTTGCAAAAAATCCAGTTCATAATTCAATGGGACTTGTATTAACTCTTACATCACTCGCAATAATTTATATTACTTTGAATGCAACATTCGTGGCAATGGTTCAAATGCTAGTTTATGCCGGAGCTGTAATGACACTATTTTTATTTGTGATAATGATGATTGGTGTTGATAAACCTGATCAAACAAGAGAAGAAATTAAAGGACAAACATTATTAGTGTCAGGGACCCTTTTTATATTGATAGGTATTATTTCTTATGTTGTAATTAAATCTGGATTTAAGTGGGACCTTTGGTTTCCAGCGGTCGATTACAGCTTAGAAGGAACACCCGATCTGATAGCTGGAAGTTTATTTACTGAATGGGTTCTCCCTTTTGAAATGATTTCAATTTTATTAATTGTTGCTACCTCAGCAGCAATTGCTTTAGCTTACGATACAAAACCTAAGAAAAAAATATGATTGAGGTATCAACGGACTGGTATTTGACTTTAGGAGCAGTTCTTTTTTCAATAGGGTTCATAGGGATGATGATAAGAAAAAATGCTCTTATTATGTTTATGTGTATTGAGTTAATGCTCAACTCAGTAAATCTAACCTTTATAGCGGCCTCAAGACATTTTGGAACTATAGAAGGGCAAATTTCTGTTTTCTTCGTACTGGTTGTTGCTGCCGCAGAGGTAGTAGTCGGCTTGGCTATTATCGTTTCAATTTTCAAAAAACAATCCTCAGCATCTGTTGATTTACTTAGAGCTTCTCGAGGGTAGAAAGTGGAAATTTTACTTTTAGTAATTGTTTTATTACCACTACTTACTGCTATCGGCATCAAATTAGTTGAAAGGTTTTTTAATGAGTTCCTTCTTAACTTCTTAACAATTAATTCAGCCCTTTTATCTTTTGCTACAGCAACAGGAATGTTCTTATTATTAGTAACACAGAAATTTGAACCAATCCATTTCGAATTTTTTACATGGATAACAAAACCAGAAATATTATTTGAATTTACTTTAGATGGTCTTTCTGGAATTATGATGGTACTCGTAACAGGTTTATCAGTTGTTATACAAATTTTCTCAACTTCATATATGAGTAACGATGAAAATTATTCAAAATATTTTATTTACTTTAATGTATTTGTATTTTCAATGCTTTTGTTAGTTATGTCCGGGAATTTTTTAGTGATGTTTTTTGGATGGGAATTAGTTGGCTTAAGTTCATATCTCCTCATTTCTTTTTGGTCAAAAAAACAATCTGCTGCAAAAGCTGGAAACAAAGCATTCATTCTGAATCGTATTGGTGATTTCGGATTTCTTGTTGGTCTAATGTTGACTTTAAATACTTTTGGCACATTTAACTATGAGAAAGTTTTTGACGAAGTATTAAAGGGAAATCAACAGAGCCTAGACATTATTGTTATTTGTTTTATAGTTGGGGCATTTGGTAAGTCAGCACAATTCCCACTATTTAGCTGGTTGCCAGATGCAATGGAAGGACCCACTCCAGCTAGTGCTTTAATTCATGCCGCAACAATGGTCACAGCCGGAGTATTTATGTTAGTTAGAATTTCACCAATTTTACAGTTTTCTGAAACAGGAAAGTTAATTGTAATCTCTACTGGTTTACTAACGGCTTTGATTGCTGCATTCTCAGCAATAAACCAACATGATATTAAAAAAGTATTAGCTTATTCGACAATCTCACAACTCGGTTTTATGTTTATCGCTATAGGTTCAGGTGCATATGTCGCAGCTATCTTTCATTTAGTAACACATGCTTTTTTCAAAGCTTTATTATTCCTCGGTGCAGGTGCTGTTATCCACGAGATGCATCATGAACAAAATATTCATAAGATGGGAAATCTAAAAACAAAAATGCCAGTTACCGCAGCAATGATGGGAATTGGAACTTTAGCAATTTCCGGCATTCCACCGTTGGCAGGATTTTGGTCAAAAGATGAAATACTCGCTTCAACTTTTGCGAATGGAGGAATTTATTATGTTTTTTGGGGTCTTTCTTTACTCGCTGCACTAATGACTGCTTTTTACATGGGGAGACACTGGTTGTTAATTTTCCACAAAGAAACAGATAATGATATTAGCCAAGTTCATGAAGCTCCGAAAGCCATGTTGAGTCCTCTGATTTTTTTGGGGATATTTTCAATTTTTATAGGTTTTATTAATACGCCTTTTTTTCATGGAGTTGAAAAAGTTCTTCATGAAACATTAAATTCTGTAGATATTACTCATTTGCCAGAGGGGATTACGTTAATCATTCTGGCTGTTATTTCTATCGGCGCTGGTTTTGCTGGGCTTTTACTTTCTTACTTAATATATATTGTTGATATATTTTCTTATTTTAAATTTAAGATACCTCTAAAAAAAGAATTACAACTTCTCTCTTCAAATACTTTTTATTTAAACAGATTTGGAAACCTTATTTTTATACGAGGTTTAAAACTTGTCTCAAGAAAAACAGCTGTCATAGTAGATGGACTTATGATTGATGGTCTAGTAAACAAAACCTCAAATATTTTTTACAACTCTTCAAAATGGGTTTCAAAATCTCAAACTGGTCTTGTTAGATCGTATGTAGTTTATTTTGGATTCTTTATGCTCTTACTGATTGGGCTTTTTGTTGCTACTCCATGGATGTTAAGTTGATTGGTTTAATTTACACTCTGATTCTTTTCCCATTAATTGGAGCTTTTGTAATTTTTATAATGCCTAAAAGAAGATCTGAGCTTTTTCAACCACTTGCACTCCTTCTGTCAATGATACCTTTTAGTATTTCTTTGTATTTATTTTCTAACTCAAATAGTAAAAGTGCTTACCAAGAATTTGACTCTATTAACTGGATTAGTGCATATGGTATAAAAATTAGCTTAGGATTTTCTGGAATGTCACATCTTCTCCTTTCATTGACTTCAGTTTTAGTTTTACTTTCTTTTTTATCCGTCACTGAAAAATACTCAAGAAGCAAAGGTTTTGTTGGGTCAATATTAATACTTCACTCAGCTGTAAACGGTGTATTTTTAAGTGGAGACTTATTATCCCTGTTCATATTTTTTGAGGCAATCTTGATTCCAATGTATTTTTTAATGGGAGTATGGGGTGGAGAAAACAGAAGATACGCAACAATAAAATTTATTATTTATACAGTTTTTGGTTCAATATTTATTTTTATTGGAACAGTTTATACAGGAATAATCAGTTACTCCCAAAATGGAACAATTGCATTAGATTTTGTAACTTTATCAAATATAACTTTTACTACTGAACAATCTAAAGCATTATTTTTATTATTTACTTTTGGATTTTTGGTCAAAGTTCCCCTTTTTCCTCTTCATACTTGGCTTCCTGATGCTCACGTTGAAGCACCAACAGCAGGAAGTATATTACTTGCGGGAGTGTTGTTAAAAGTTGGAGCCTACGGAATACTAAGAGTTTCAATACCTTTATTTACTGAGGGATTTATAGAATACAGGTTTATTATTGCAGTGCTTTCTGTGATTGGGATAATTTATGGTGCGGTTGTTGCAATAGCTCAAATAGATATCAAAAAATTAATTGCTTATTCATCAATTAGCCATATGGGTTTTGTAATGCTAGGAATTAGCGCAGGTAATCTTTTAAGCCTTGAAGGAGCGATTATTCAGATGATCAACCATGGCATAACTTCAGGAGCTCTATTTATGCTGGTAGGATTTATTTACGATAGGCGTCATACAAGACGAATTTCTGATTTTGGAGGCCTTAAAATTACTATGCCTAAATATGCAGCAATCTTCTTATTTACATCTTTTGCTTCCATTGGATTACCTGGATTGAATGGTTTCGTTGGTGAGTTTATGATTTTGATGGGAAGTTTTTCTACCTTCAAATTATTATCTGCAGTAGCTGCTTTTGGAGTTGTATTGGCAGCAATTTACATGTTATGGGCCTATCAAAGAATTTTCACTGGTGAAATCCAGTATGAAGAAAATAAAAACTTAAAGGATTTGAACACAAGAGAACTTGTTTCAGTACTTCCATTATTATTTTTAATGTTGATAATCGGTGTATATCCTACTTTTATTGAAGGTTATGTATTAAATGATGCACAAATGATATCAGACTTAGTTCAGCTATTTAGTGGAGGATTGAATTGAATACAATATCTGAAATTATCGGATTAAATTGGATTGTTATTGGTCCGACTCTAGCTCTTGTGGCAACAGCTCTAATTTTATTATTTTGTACGATAACAGTTGAAACATCTGACACTACTAAAAAAGTTGTAACTATCAGTGGTATTTTTGCTACTTTGTTCTCTATATTTTTAAAATTTGGATTATTTTTTACTGACGGAACTTCATCATACTTTTCTGAAAAGATTCTACTTGATGAGTTCTCTCTTTTTGGCAATGTCTTACTAGGTTTAGTACTATTATTTAATTTTTATCCAATATGGAATTCATCTTATGAGTTGAAAGAAAAGACAACCGAGGCTGTAATTCTTACCCTCATGAGTACAGCAGGATTTATGCTCATGGTCGATTCTGAAAATTTTATGATGCTGTTTATCGGTCTAGAAATTGGATCAATTAGTCTCTATGCTTTAGCTGGAATTAATAAAGGCAGTCTACTTAGTAATGAAGCATCTCTAAAGTATTTTCTTTTAGGCTCCCTTGCTTCATGTGTATTAGTTTATGGTATTTCTTTAATGTACGTATCTCTATCTATAACAGGAGTATATGAAACAACAATTGCGATATCCTTCATTGGAGCTGAAAACATACCCTTAACAACACTTATTGGATTTCTATTATTAATAATTGGACTTTTGTTTAAAGTAGCAGCAGCTCCATTTCAATCATGGGCACCTGATGTTTACCAAGGTTCGCCCACTGGATATGTTGGATTCATGGCATCTTCTGCAAAGGTGGCATCTTTTATTGTCCTTGCAAGACTGTGTGTGGTCTCTCTAGGTTTTACGATGGATAAATTTGAGTTATTCTTTACAGCAGTAATAATATTATCAATTTTTGTAGGCTCTCTATTTGCTACTGTCCAAACTGACATGAAGAGACTTATTGCTTACAGTGGAGTTGTTCAATCAGGATTTATACTTTCAGGGATAACCTCAGGTGTTAATGGTACAAGCGCTTCTTTGTTCTACCTTGCTGCTTACGTAATACAACTAACGGGTATTTTTCTAATATTTTCAGCGATCACAGGAGAACTATCGTCAGACTTTTCAATGGATAATTTATCAGGTTTATTTGTAGAAAATAAATTTATCACAATCTGCTTTAGTATTTTCATGCTTGGATTGGCAGGACTACCTCTAACTAGTGGATTTATTTCAAAGTTCATTCTCATTACAAACTTATGGTCTTACGAAAAATACATTTTAGTTTTTGCTTTAATGCTATCTACCGTTGCAGGTTTTTATTTTTACTTAAAACCTATTTGGGTTGCAGCTATTGATAAACCAGATGCAGTTGTTTCAAAAATAACCCTTAAACTAAATGATAAAATTTCAATTGGCATGCTTGCCGGGATTACTATTCTTTTAGGATTATTTCCAAATATATTAATTAACATTTCTCGTTGGGTTATTCAGAATTATTTATAATGTTAATTAAATATATTCCGCCCCCAATTTTTCTTCATCAAGGAGGATGGGATGAAGCACTTTGGTTTTTAGTTCCAGCGTTATTATTAACATGGCTAAGAAATAAGCAATCAAAAGAAAAAAAGAAATAATTTTTTAGTTATTTACAATTAATGATTAATAACATACGATATTAAAATTGACTCATGACTGTTAAAGGCGCAAATTCAAAAAATTCACCTAAATTTGATGATTCCCAAAGACAATATGATGCTGTATTGTTTATGAGCTTTGGGGGTCCAGAAAAGAATGAAGACGTAATACCATTCTTAGAAAATGTTACTGAAGGACGAGGAATCCCCAAAGAACGTTTAGCTGAAGTAGGTGAGCATTATTTTCATTTTGGAGGTAAAAGTCCTATTAATGATCAGAACATAGCATTAATTAAAGCAATTGAAAAAGAATTAGAACATCAAAATATAAATCTGCCAGTCTACTTCGGAAACAGGAACTGGGATCCCTATATTTCAGATACCATGCAACAGATGAAAGATGACGGAGTTAAGAGAGCAGTTTGTTTTGTCACAAGCGGCTATAGTTGCTACAGCGGTTGTAGACAATATAGGGAAGATATTGTGAATGCTCAAGAAAAAGTAGGTGAGGGTGCTCCTGAAATTGATAAAATTCGTGTTTTTTATAACCATCCAGGATTTATAGAATCAACACTTCTTAGCATTAAAGAGTCACTTTCCAATTGGGATACAAGTGATCAAAAAAAAGTAAAGATTGCTTTTACTGCTCACAGTATTCCAAATTCTCAAGCTGAAAATAGTGATTATGAAGTCCAATTAAATGAAACTTGTAGAATCATTACTGAGGATTTAAATCATACAAACTATGACATGGTTTACCAAAGCCGAAGTGGTTCACCAAGAATACCCTGGCTCGAACCTGACATCCTTGATTATATGGACCAAATTTCAAACGAAGGAGTCAAGGATTTATTAATCGTACCAATCGGGTTTATCAGTGATCATATGGAAGTTCTTTATGACCTTGACACAGAAGCTGTAGAAAAAGCTGAAGAGCTTGGTATGAAAATGGAAAGAGTCCCAACTGTTGGGGTATCTAAACCCTTTGTAGAAATGGTAATTGACCTTATCAAAGAGAGAATGACAAAGAATCCAGAAAGAAAAACTTTGGGTGAAAGAGGCCCTAATCATGATATTTGTCCAGTAGATTGTTGTAAAGTAGTAACTGGAGTATGAAATAGTGTCAATAATATCAACAGGTTTAAGTCATAAAACAGTCCCAATAGGCTTGAGAGAAAAATTTTACACTAGTGCCGAAGCTCTTCCAGCCATACTTAGTAAAATAAAAAAAGACTCAAAATACATTGAAGAGATAGCAATAGTTTCTACCTGTAATCGTTTTGAAATTTATGCTAAAGTCAACAACACTATCAATGCAAAAGTGGAGATTGTAAAGTTTTTAACTGACCATTTTTTAGTTAACTCAAATAGTCTTTCAAAAATTAGATATATTTCTAAAATTTTATATTCTAATGATGAACAAAATGCATACAGACACCTTATGGAGGTTGCTTCTGGCTTAGATTCTATGATTGTCGGAGAAGATCAAATTTTAGGACAAGTTCAGAGTGCTTTAGAAATATCAATACAAGCAGGAACAGCTGGCACTTTTATACATCGCTTATTCGAATCATCTTTAAGGGCTGGGAAAAGAGCAAGAACTGAAACTGAAATTAGCCAGAATACTACTAGTTTAAGTCATGCCGCAGTTCAACTAATGCTAGAAGTTACAAAGTCTAAAGACCCCAATGTTTTAGTTATTGGAGCAGGAGAAATGGCAGAGCAAAGCTTATATGCACTACATAAGCTTGAATTGTCTAATCTTTCAATTTTGAATAGAACTTTCAAAAAAGCATCAGAAATCGGGGATAAATATGGAGTTAATGCGTATGAGTGGTCTGAATTAGAAAATAAAATTAATACAGCAGATGTAATTTTTACTGCAATGTCAATTGATAAAGCAATGTTTACAAAAAAATATTTTAATAAAACTAAAAAAGAAAAATGCATAATCGACTTAGGTCTACCACGTAATGTAAAAACAGAGGTTGTCGATATAAAAGGAATTTCTTTGTATGACTTAGATTCACTTGAAATAATTGTAAGTAATAATTTTGCGGCAAGAGAAGCATGTATTCCAAAAGTCAATCAAATTATAGAGCAGGAGGCCAACAAATTTAACAAGTGGATCTTACGAAGAGAAAGTGTTCCGTATATCACAAAATTTAGGTCAGAAGTCCAATCATTAGTTGAAAAAAACTTTGATGGTCTTCTAGAAAAAAATACAAGCAAAACAATGGCTTTTAAGATTATGAACGAAGTTTTACACGAACCAACGCAAAAGATTTCTTCAACTCAAAAACAGCTTCAAACTGAGCCATATGCTGAAGAAATTTGTAAGCGATTAAACGATGAAATTGCTTACCTAGAGAAAGAAAAAATAACCTAACAAACAAAGGAAATCCACTTGCAGAAAATCCGCATTGGCAGCCGGAAAAGTAAACTTTCTCTTTGGCAATCCAATTTAGTTGCAATGTCATTAAAGGAAATATATCCGGACGCTGTTATTGAAATAATTAAAATTTCTACACAGGGAGATGAAAATTTAAAACAGTCACTACCTGAAATTGGTGGAAAAGGAGTATTCACAGAGGAATTAGAAAGAGAGTTAATTGATAAAGAAATAGATTGTGCAGTTCACAGCCTAAAAGATTTACCGACTGAAAACAAAGAAAATTTAATTCTCGGTGCAATTCTTAAAAGGGCATCTGTTGAAGATGTTTTAATTACAAGGGAACGTTGTAGTTTTAGCGAACTCCAGGCAAATTCAAAAATAGGCACATCAAGTCTTAGGAGATCTTCTCAAATAAAATCCTTGAGAAAAGATATACAGGTTGTAGACATTAGAGGAAATGTACCAACACGTATTGAGAAAGTTTTTGACAATTCAGAAAATTATGATGCAATAATTCTTGCTAAAGCTGGTGTTGAAAGATTAGATTTATCAGAATATATAGATGATGTTTTCACTACGGAACAACTAGTTCCTGCTCCAGGACAAGGTGCTATAGCTATTCAATGTCTCGATCAGAATATAAATATATTTAGTAAATTAAACGATGAAAAAACTTTAATAACCACTACGGCAGAAAGAAGCTTTCTGCAACACCTCGGGGGAGGCTGTTCACTACCTGTTGGAGCATATTGTATATTTGAAAACGGGGAATTAACTATAAAAGGTAGGGTCGTTTCCTTGGAAGGAAAAGATGTTATAAATGTTGTTAAAAAATCTACAAGTTTCCCGAATAAACAAAAAGTTGCATTTGCTCAAGATATAGGAAAAGAACTAGCGGAAGATGCATTGAACAATGGTGCAAAAAATATAATTGCAAAAATCTAAAATGAAGAACATAGTTATAACAAGAAGCATAAATCAGATATCGGATATTTCTGAATTGTTGACAGATCTTGGTATGAATCCAGTCCAGTTTCCTTGTATTGAAATTGATTCATTAGAATATAAAGAAAATCTTTTCAAAGAGTTAGAAATGTTGGACAATTATGACTGGATTTTATTTACTAGTAGAAATACTGTCAAAGTAATAAGCGAAATAATCAATGAAAATCAGATGAAAATTAATTGGAATCATATAAAAGTAGGAGCAATAGGGCCCGAAACAGGAAAAATGTTATCTAACGCATTAAAAATAAGTGAAGTATTCACACCAGAGAGCTCTAATTTTAAAAGCTTCACAGATGAATTACCCATAATGATAAATGAAAAAGTCTTAGTCCCACAGTCAAAAATTGCAGACAACAAAATAGTAGATAATCTTGAGAAAAAAAATATCTTTGTACAAAAAATAATTGCTTACGATCTTAAACTCGGCTCAGGAGGGGAGAACGTTCCGAAAATGCTTAAAGAAAATAGTATCGATGCAGTAATTTTTACAAGTGGAAGTACTGTAACTAATTTTTTAAAAAGAACACACCCTGAAAATTCAAAAAACACCCCAGTTTTTTGTATGGGGGAAACAGCTTACAAGATGGCATTAAAAGAAGGGTTTAATTTTGTCTTTAAACCAAATAAATCTACACTAATTGATACTGTAGGTTTATTAAAAAATTATTTTATTGAGGCATCTCGTGAGTGAACAACAAGAACATTTAAATCCAAAAACATCGCTGACTTCTAGAAGATTAAGATTAAATCCTGAGATTAGAAAAATTTTTAAAGAAACAACATTGAGTGTTGAGAATTTTATAGCTCCAATTTTTGTATGTTACGGTGAAGACAAAAAAATTCCAATCAAGTCAATGCCTAATCAGTATCAACTTTCTCTTGATAATTTAGAAGATGAAATAAATGATTTAAAGCAATATGGAATTTCTACTGTGATCTTATTTGGAATTCCTGAAAAAAAAGACTCTTTAGGATCAGATAACTTTAATAAGGATGGAATAGTTCCAAGTGCCATAAGACTCATTAAAAATAAATTTCCTGAAATGATTGTTATAAGTGATCTCTGTTTCTGTGAATATACAGATCACGGTCACTGTGGAATTATTAATAAACCTGGAAGTGAATTTTATCAACCTAATTTGGACGAAGGTTATCTTTTAAATAAAGAAACTTTAAAAATATTAAATGATGCAGCTTTAGTGCATTCAAATGCAGGAGCAGATATTATTGCACCTTCAGGGATGATAGATGGGACTGTCAGTTCCTTAAGAAATCATCTTGACTTAAACGGATTTGAAAAAGTGGCAATCATGAATTATTCAGTCAAATACAAAAGTTCTTTATATGAGCCTTTTAGAGATGCAGCTGAAAGTTCCCCTTCTTTTGGAGATAGAAGTCAATATCAAATGGATTTTTCAAATAGAAGAGAGGCTGTTAAGAAAGTTAAAAAGGATATAGAGGATGGTGTAGATATAGTTATGGTCAAACCATCCATGTTTTATCAAGATGTTATTAGGGAGCTAAGAGATAATTTCGAATTACCTATTTGTGCATATCAAGTCAGTGGAGAGTACAGTATGATACATAATGCTGCTGCTAATGGACTTATTGACTTAAACCAAGCAATCTTAGAAAGCTTATTAAGCATAAAGAGATCTGGTGCAGACTTGATAATTACATATTTTGCAAGAGAAATATGTAGAACCCTATCTCAGAACGGAGATATCTAAAATAAATGGAAAATCAAATTAACCAACAACGTTTTATTAAAGCGGCTAGAGGTCAAAAAGTTGATAAAGTTCCAGTATGGCTTATGAGACAAGCTGGAAGATATATGTCTGAATATCAAGATCTACGTAAAAATTATGGAATTCTGGATATTATAAAAACACCAGATTTAGCCACTGAGGTTACAATGCAGCCTATAAATGCATTTGACTTAGATGCAGCAATAATATTTGCAGATATACTTCCTCCACTAGAAGCCATGGGTCTGAATCTAGAGTTTATAAATGGTGAGGGTCCAGTTATTCATAATCCTATCAGAACGAAATCAGATGTTGAGGCTCTTTTACTACCTTCTCCTGAGGAGTCTTTAGGGTTTACACTTGAAGCAATAAAATTAGTAAGAAATGAGCTAGATAAAAAAAATATTCCACTTATTGGATTTAGTGGTGCACCATTTACTCTTGCAAGCTATGCAATTGAAGGTGGAGCAAGTAAAAACCGACTTAATCTTAAAGGAATGATGCACAGCGATAAAGATTCATGGCATACCTTAATGGAAAAGTTAGCAAAGTTTTCAGGAAATTATCTTCTTGCACAAGCAGAAGCAGGAGCCCAGGCTTTACAAATGTTTGATAGTTGGGTTGGAGAGCTCTCTCCAGAAGACTATAGAGAATATGTAAAACCTTATAGCAAAATGACTTTAGAAATTGCAAAAAAAGCAAATGTACCTTTAATTCACTTTGGAACAAACACAAATGGTATGTTGCCAGATATAAAAGACGCTGGTGGAGATGTAATCGGTGTTGACTGGAGAATAGATATAGAAAAGGCTTCAGAGATATTAGGCAAGACGGTTTCAATTCAGGGAAATTTAGATCCCGCAACATTATTTTCTCCATGGGAGGAGATTGAAAATAAAACAAAAAAAATTCTGGATTCAATGAAGGGTAGGGATGGCTTCATATTCAACTTAGGTCACGGAGTTTTACAGAAAACGCCTGTTGAAAATGTTAAAAGATTAGTAGATTTTGTTCACGAATATACAGATAACAAATAAAAATGTCAGATGCTGAAGAAAATGAATCGCAGGTAGTAATTATTGGTGGTGGCCTTGCAGGATTGGCTTCCGCCTGGTACCTCCAAAAAAAAAATATTTCCTACACTCTCATTGAATCGTCTGATAGATTTGGTGGATTAATAGAGTCTCTTCATGATGATGGAAATGTAGTAGAGTTTGGACCAGATTCATTTATCACTAGAAAACCCTGGGCCTTGGACTTGGTGAGAGATTTGGATATTGATGACGAATTAATATTTGTTAATAAGACTCAAGAAAGAATTTATATATACCTTAATAATAAACTTGTCCCACTCCCAGACGGACTAAGGTTGCTTATCCCGACAAAAATTATTCCGTTCCTTTTCTCTTCAATAATGACACTTAGAGGAAAATTTAGATTACTTTTAGATCTTGTCATACCGAGAAAAAATATCGACATTGATGAATCAGTAGAGAGTTTTGTTACAAGAAGATTTGGAAGGGAAGCCTTAATTAATATTGCTGAACCGATACTTGGTGGTGTTTATAATTCAGAAATGTCTACTCAGAGTATTCTTTCTTCATTTCCTCAGTTTAAAATAATGGAAAAAAATCACGGTAGTTTAATTAGAGGTATGCGTAAAACTACAAATATGCAATCTGAACAACAATCTTATGAAAAAGGTTTTGCATCTCTGAAACAAGGTATGGACTCTCTTATCAGCACTTTAGTTAAAAGTTTGAAGGGAAAACTTATTTTAGAGTCTGAAGTGATTGAGATTCAAAAAAATAATTCTATAAAATTAAAAAATGGAAAGTCTATTAATTTTGAGTATTTAATAATTGCCACACAGGCAAACACGACCTCCAAGCTACTTGAAAATATCAACAAGGATACTTCAAAACTATTAGGGCAGATTAGATACGAGAGTGTAGGGTGTGTCTCTTTTGTTTTTAACGAAAATGATATTCCTCAAAGTATCAATTCACACGGTGTTGTTGTACCGGGTATAAGTAATAAAAATATTGATGGCATTCAATTTTCTAGTTATAAGTGGAACGGCAGAGTCCAGACAGGAAAGGTCTTGATAAGAGGATTTTTTGGTGGGCCAAACACTAGAGAAATCCTGGAAGAAAAAGATGAGCTAATACTTGAAAAGGTATTAGAAGATATCAAGAATATTTTGAATATTACAACAACTCCTTTGAACTCATATTTAAAAAAATGGATAAATTCTTACCCACAATACGATATAAATCATGCATCTCTAATTTTAAAAATCAAGAACAACCTTCCATCAAACATTAAAATTTCAGGGAATGCTTATCATGGTATAGGTATGCCCGATACGGTGAATTCTGCAAAAAGAGCAGCTGAGGAAATTGAAATAGATATTAAGGAAAATGAAAAGCTATAAAAAATCAAAGATTGTTTTTGAAGAAGCACAAGGCCTTTTACCTGGAGGGGTGAACAGTCCCGTTAGAGCTTTTAAAAGTGTTGAAGGCAGTCCAATTGTTATCAGCAAAGGATCAGGTCCGTATCTTTATGATGTAGATGATAATAAATATATAGATTACGTATTAAGTTGGGGCCCACTTGTTTTAGGACATAGTCATCCAGATGTTGTTACTTCATTACATGAAGTGATTTCTAAAGGTACAAGTTACGGAGCACCTACTGAAATTGAGAATAAGTTAGCAAAATTTATAATCAATCAAATAAAAAGTATTGAAATGATTCGTTTTGTAAATAGTGGAACTGAAGCCTGTATGAGCGCATTAAGGTTAGCTAGAGCATATACAAAAAAAACTAAAATTGTAAAATTTGCTGGTAATTATCACGGACATGCAGACATGTTCTTAATAGAGGCAGGAAGTGGCGTAGCAACCTTAAACTTGCCAAATTCACCAGGTGTACCAGAAAATACAATTTCAGATTCCTTAGTTGCAAAATATAATGACATTGGGTCTGTTGTGAAACTATTTGATGAGAACCCTGATCAAATAGCAGGGGTCATTATAGAACCCATTGCTGCAAATATGGGATTTGTCTTGCCTGAAGAAAATTTTCTAAAAGAGTTAGAGGAACTATGTCACGTTAACAATTCACTTCTTATATTTGATGAAGTAATGACAGGTTTTAGAGCTGCCCCTGGAGGAGCTCAGGAATTATGGAATATATCTCCGGATATTACCTGTCTTGGAAAAGTTATTGGTGGAGGACTTCCTGTGGGTGCTTATGGTGGTAAAAAAGAAATAATGAAAGAAGTTTCACCCAGTGGAAATATGTATCAAGCTGGAACATTGAGTGGGAACCCTCTTGCAATGACTGCTGGTTACAGAACCCTTAAATCTTGGAGTAAAAAAGATGTATTTAAAAATACTCAAAAAAAGGTGTTAGACCTAGTCAAAGGAATCGAAGAAATTGCAAAGGAACATAACATACCTATTCAAGTCAATCATAAAGGAACAATGTTTGGTTTCTACTTCTTACGATCATTTAATGACAATATTAAAAATTATGACACTGCTAAAAAGTACGCAAATACTGAATTATTCGGAAAGTTTCACAAAGAAATGATTGATTTAGGGATTTACTTACCACCCAGCCAATTTGAAGCAAACTTTATGTCATCATCTCACACAAATAGTGATATTAAAACCACATTAGAAGCTATTAATTTAGTATTTAAGAAATTTAGCAGTAGCTAATCTAAAAATAGATTTCAGTTAAGTAAGATTGAAAATTATAATAAGGACATATGGAGTACTTTGAAACCAGATAATAAAAATACTAACGAAGATAGAGCATCAAAACTGACAAAAAGGCAATATGTAAGATTTGCTTTTTATAGCGTAGATCCCTCATGGAGAAAATTACCTGATGTAGAAAAAGCGAATCAAAAATTAGAGCTATTAGATACAATAAAAAGTTTCAATAGGAGAATGTTACTAAGGCCTTACAGCACAATGGGAACTAGAGCTGATACAGAATTTCTTTTATGGCAGATTGCAGAAAAACCTGAAATCTTTCAAGAATTAGCAGCTGCAATCATGAATACACCTATGGGAGCGTATTTAAAATTAAATTATTCATACTTATCACAAACAAAACGATCTATTTATGAAATTAGAATTGATGGAGTTGAAGAATCTGACGAAGAACGTTTAGTAATAGATCCTTCAGAGTCTAAATGGCTTTTTGTCTACCCATTTATCAAAACACGTGATTGGTATCAGTTATCACAATCAGCGAGACAAAACTTAATGGATGAGCACATAGAAGTAGGTAGAAAATATCCATCAGTGAAATTAAATACAACATATTCATTTGGTCTTGATGATTATGAATTTGTAGTAGCTTTTGAAACAGATGAGCCAAGTGACTTTTTAGATACTGTTCAAGATTTGAGAGAAACCAACGTAAGTATGTACACCCTTCAAGATACACCTTTATTTTCATGTATGAATTTGAGATTAGACGAAGTTTTAGATTCTTTAGGCGGTCCAAAAATTGCTGAAGAGATCTTACCAGGAACAGAAAGGGAAGTTTGGATGGAAGTATGTTCACTTGAAGAACTACTACCTGGTAAAACAAAAGTAGTTTATTTAGAAGGTAAACAAGTTGGAATATTTAACATAGATGGAAAAATTTATGCCATAAATAATAGATGCACCCATGCAAGAGGGCCACTAACAGAGGGAGACATAAATTTTGAAGACTGTACAGTTGTTTGCCCATGGCATTACGGTAAATTTGATATCTGTACTGGTGAAGCTATTGATGGATTAGTAAAAAAACCAGTAGAAACTTTTGAAGTTGAGATTAAAGATAATAAGATCCATGTTGGCACAAAAATAAAAGCTGAGGTTGAATGATTTATTTAATTTTTAAAAACAAGGTATAATAAAGTTATGTTATGTCCGTTTGCATATTTAATGTTTTTCTTCATGTGGGTTGTTCGCAATGGTGGAAAAATAACTCCTAAATTTTTAAAATCATTTAGCAAAGCATCATAATGGAAAATAATACACTAGAAAAAAATCCCAAGATTATTGGTAAATTTGAACCTGTAATTTGGGTACTTTTTATAGCTCTAACAGCAGTCGTTGGCTGCCCTGTAATATAGCAAAATCTATCATACCAAAGTGTTAACTCCTGTTAACATAAGCTTATGGAAATCAATAATTTAAGTAAAAAACTTCTTAAGCAGGAAGAAATTGAAAAATTTCCTAATTCGTTTTATTCTCACGCTGAAGCAATTTTTCACTTAAATGAGGTTGGTGTAGATGTTAAGCAAACAAGAGTAGCGGAATGGCTCGATGTTAGCAGGGCTAATGTTTCTCAAGTAACAGGTCGTATGCAAAATAGCGGCCTTATCAAATTACAAGATGAGCTTGAATTAACAGATAAGGGTATGTTCCTAGCAAAAACAATTTCTCGTCGTCATAGAATCACGGAGAGATTTTTATCCGAGATACTCAATCTTCCTTGGGATAAAGTATATGAAGAAAGTCACAAATGGGAGAATGTTTTAAGTTCATGTACAGAGGAAGCCATGTTAAAGCTATTAAAAAACCCAACTACAGGACCATTTGGAAACCCGATTCCGTATTCTTTATATTTAAAAAAAGACATGCACAGTCTTGCTGATGCAAAAATAAATCGACCATACTCTGTCGAAAAAATAACCGAAGATTTAAAAAAAGATTGTAAAATTATAGAATTTCTTCAAGAACACAATATTGTTCCAGGTGCAGAAATAATGGTTTCTGATTCCAGTGAATATTCCATTACTGTAAAAATTCAAAATAAACGACACTTTGGTTTAGATCAGTATGTGGCAGATCGTATATTCGTAACAAGCTAGTTACATTTGTTGTCATTAATGAATAAGAATTATAAAATATTGATTGAAGCTTTATGATTAAAAACTATTTAGAAAAATTACCTCTTCAAGTGTTTATCTTTATTGGGGTAGGTATATTTTTATTTCTCATTCTCAATAAATTTTTTCCAAAACTATTTTTAAAAATTCATAAGCCTATTTTTTTTACTATAGCTGTTCTCTCTCTTTCATTAGGATATATAGGAATTATTATTCCGGGATTACCTACAACTGTTTTTATATTAATTTCAGCCTGGGCATTCTCTAAATGTTCTACAAGATTTACACACTGGATAGAAAGTCATAGATTATTTGGTCCTATGATTTTAAACTGGCAAAAATATAAAGGTCTTTCAAGAAAAGCGAAAAAATTTGCAATCTTTAGTATTATTTCAAGTTATGGATTTACAATTTATATCTTTTTTTCTACAGTTGGAGACTTAATCTTTGCATTCAGTGGAACGATTCTGTGTATTTGGCTAGCAACCCGTCCAGAACCACCACTAGAGATTTCTAATTAGCTTCTGGAATTTTATAATCTATAGGTGAGACTTTTTCTAGTTCAAAAATATCTCTTGATTGTGCTTCATAATTTAATCCAATAGAAACTTGATCACCTTCAGTAACCCTGTTTCCATCTTCATCCAGCCTTGCATTAAAGGTTGCTTTTTTACCAGACTTACAAATGGTTTTTAACTCAACAAGCTCATCAGCCCATGCCATTAAATAGATGCTTCCAGGAAAAGGCTCTCCCCTGAAGTCTGTTCTTAGTCCGTAACATAAAACTGGTATTTTGAGCTTATCAACGACTAACGTTAACTGCAGAACTTGTTTGGGAGTCAAAAACTGTGATTCATCTACTAAAACACATGCAACTTTTTCTCGTTGATGCTCATGTGCTGTCCATACATAAAGATCATCTTCACCTTCAAATATTTCAGCTTCTCTATCTAAGCCTATTCTTGAGGCAACTTTACCAACTTCATACCGGTCATCTAGTTTTGGGGTGAAGATAAGAGTTTTCATATAGCGCTCTTCATAGTTATGAGCTGACTGAAGAAGATTAGTACTTTTTCCTGCATTCATTGCAGCGTAATAAAAATAAAATTTTGCCATGTTTTAATATTAGTCATTTATAGATATCTTTTTCTTTTTTGTAATATAGAAATATGACAAATACACTATTTTTCTTACATATATTAGGACTTTCAATTTGGCTCGGATCTATGGTTACCTGGGCGATGTTTGCACCTAAATTAGGGAATATTGATCCTAGTAAAAATACAACCAACACTCTAAGAAATGTCTTTACAAAGTTGTCATGGATATCCTACTCATTGGCACTTATATCTGGAATTTTTATAATTATATCAACAGAAGATTCTTCTAATTGGACTCTAGAGGTTGGTTTACTAGTTGTTGCAGGGTTAATAATTTTTCTTCACAGCTACATTCCAAATTTAAATGCTGCAATCAGAGGAATAATTAATGGCTCAATGTTATTGGTTGGATTAATCGTACTTTATTTAGCAGTAAGTTATATCTAGGTTCAATTTTTAAGACAGTTCTAAAGAGCTGTAAGCTAATTCTACTTCTAACTAGTTAGCTCTTTTATTTCAAATATCTCTTCTTCTGAAATAACTCCATATCCTTTTTTTTGAATAACACTGGTTCCTTTTTTAATCAGATACCAATATATAGTTTGTTCATCTGGAATACCTAATACATTTTTGAACTCTTCTTTATTAATGTAAGCAGTTATGGTTCTATTCCTGATTCGATCATCTCTAATTCCTGCTCTCATTATTCCATCGAGATAAATTTCACTTAATTTAGATGATTTTTGAATTGTCGGTACTTCAATTATATTATGAGTATCTCCAATACCATTTTCTTCTAAAGATTCTATAGTTTCATCCACAATTGCTTGATGCCATTGCTGAAATGCAACAATAACTATTAAATCCTTATCAATAAAATCATCAGGAACAGTTCTACTTTTCTTATTTAAATTATTTCCCTGAATGCTTGGAAACACACCTTCGGATGACTCCATTATTGAATCCTCACTACCTTGACAACTCACCATTAAAAGGAGTACTAAAGAGGACCATATTAATTTACGGAGTACCAAGGATTTCTTCAAGATTATATATATTATCCATTAGCTTTTTAAATACTCCACCTAAAAAGGGACCAAGAATTATGTATAAGCCTTTATATCTAATATTTACTGAGTAAGTTATTTCAGTTCCTTTTGAAGTTGCTGAGAAAAAAAGTGTGTCGATTATGTCAAACCCTTTTGTTTCAGTTTTAAGAGATGCTCTTAAGGGTTCACCCCATTCTATAACTTCATATTTAAGCAACATTTCTCTGTTGTTAAATACTGTATTAACCTTAAAAATACTTCCTTCACGCAAAGGCTCTTTAGTAATAAGTTCCGCCTCATCATGAGGATTCCATTTATTTAAATTTCTAAAATCTGCAACAAAATCAAAGCATGTTTTGATATCTTCTTTAACTGTTATTGTTTTTGAATATGTTGGCATTATCTAATTGTAAGCTATTACTGAAGTTGTATTAAGTTAATTTATCTTAGATTTAAAGATCTATTTCTAAATCCAGAAAAACCAATAATTAAAAAGATAGCAATTTTTGCTAATACAAGACCTATATCTCCACCAATTAAACCATCTTGATAGGGAGCCCCGTAAGCTCCAAAGGATGAGATATTATCATCAATCCAGAGAAACAAGTCATTAGTGCCACTTACGGCATTTGCTATCCACTCTATAGCCATTAACCCTGCACCAAAACCCCAAGCATAAGATGATTTTCCAGTATAAGCACCTAAAGCAAAACCTAATACACCATAGCTAACACCTGCTAACCCTGCCATTAATGTTGCGGTCATTAAAGGGGCATAATCGAGTGTTTGGGTTAACTCCATTGTTGCAATTGGTATGTACATAATATTCGTCCATGTAAAGGATATGAAAAGTCCAAAGAAAATAGCTACAACTGAATGTGTTAAGTAAACAGTCGCTCTTGTCATTGGTAGAGAAGCAACAAATTCAAATGTTCCATCTTCTTCAGCTTTTGCACTCATCTTATTTAATAAAACAATAGTGGCTAATGCAACCAAGATAACCCCAAATAAACTTAAAAAGTAAGTCGTGACCATACCTTCAAGTGTAAAAACATTATCCCAATCATCTATTCCCAAAAAATTCATCATTGTATCATTTTCAGACATTCCCCTAAATGCTTCTTTTTGAGTATCAATCATTAAACCTTCAACACTTTCATTTGCAAAAGTTAAGGGTAAAATTGTGAAATATAAGGCTGGAGCTACAGCCCATGTCATTATAAATTTTCTCGAAACACTCAACATATATTTTAAATAACTTAACATTAGCCATTACTCCTATCATAAAATGTAAAAAATGCATCTTCTAATTCAACACCATCTTCTTTTGCTTTGTTAACAAAAGTTTCATATGACTCATCATAAATTTTTTCACCATCTTTAAGTACAGCCATAGAGTCTGATATTTTTTCAATTTCAGAAATTATATGAGAAGATAACAAAATAGCAGCACCATTCTTTTTAAATTCGTCAATTATTTCAAAAAATGTTCTCTGATGAAAGGGATCTAAACCTGATGTAGGCTCATCGAGGATTAAAGCTTTTGGTTTGTGAAGAACAGATAAGATAATTGCAGCTTTTTGTCTATTTCCTTTTGAGAGTTCTTTAATTGTTAAATTCACGTCTAAATCAAATTTTTCAGCCAATTCCATTGCATAATCTATAGACATACCTCTCATGTCTGCACCAAGTTTAAATAATGACTTAGAGTTTAGATTTTGAGGAAGCTGTGGATCTCCTGGTAGGTAGCCAATAATTTTCTTTGCTTCAACGGGGTTTTCAAGTGTATTAATTCCCTCAACTGAAAGATGCCCTTCTGAGGACTTTAAAAATCCCATTAAGCTTCTCATAGTTGTAGATTTTCCTGCTCCATTAGGACCTAATAAACCCTTAACCTCACCATTATCAACAGAGATATTTATATCTCCTACACCTTTTCCATTTTTGTATCTCATTGTGAGATTTTTAATTTCAATCACAATTTCATTTTATATATTAAGAAAAATAATATTAATTTATTTTGTTAATTAATTATTAATAGAAAATAATTAAAAATAATTACCATTAACTTTTAATGTTAAGTAAAGTTAACAATAATAAGTAAATAAAAAGGAATATATTTTATGAATAAGAAAACAATTTCCCTTCTTGTTGCTTGCTTAATGGTCTTTACTGCATGTGCAGCTGGAGATGCTGGAGAAGCAGGTCCTCAAGGAGAAAAGGGTGATGCAGGTGAAATAAGCCAAGCTGCTTTGGACGCCGCAGTGGAAGCAGCTCTTGCTGAACCAGAGGCTGAAGTTGGTGGAAAACTTGTAATTTATAGTGGAAGAAGCGAAAGTTTAGTTTCTGACATTATTGCTGGTTTTGCGGCTGAATCTGGCGTAGAAGTAGAAGTAAGGTATGCAAAGAGTACCGCTTTGTCTGGAACATTAGTTTTAGAAGGCGCAATCAGCCCGGCTGATGTATTCTTCTCACAAGATCCAGTCAGTCTTGGCGTCGTAGCTAAAGAAGGACTTTTTGATGTTTTGCCAGATAGTCTTTTAGACAACGTCCCAGCTTGGGCAGTTGACCAAAGAGGTTACTGGGTTGGAACATCTGGAAGATCACGTTCACTTGTTGTTGACACAAGAGATACAACTGACGCAGAAATGCCTTCAGATATATATGGTTTAAATGATGAAAAATTTAGAGGAAGACTTGGTCTTGCTCCAGGAAACTCATCATTCGTAGCTATGGTTGCTTGCATGATAGAGGCAGATGGTGAAGAAAAAGTTGCAGAATGGTTAACAGCTATAAATGGTCTTGGATATACAGAATATCCAAAGAACTCTCCACAGGTTGCTGCGGCAGCTGCAGGCGAGCTAGATATTGGAATGATTAATCACTACTACACACTTAGGGTATTGGCAGAAGCTGGAGATACTCCAGTAAAGAATGTCTACTTAGATGGTGGCTGTGGCGCAATGGTTATGCCAGCAGGTGCAGGTGTATTGTCAAGTAGTCAAAATAAACCAGCAGCGATGGCTTTTATTGAATATCTACATTCAACATCAGCACAGGAAGCATTTACAAACAATGTATTTGAGTTCCCACTTGTTGCAGGTATAACACCTCATCCACTTCTTCCAGAAATAGAAAGTTTAAATTCTCCAGAGAATTTAAATTGGTCCGCTCTATCCATATGGCAAGAGAAGGCAGTAGAACTTATAGCTCAGGCAGGTTTCTAACAGTCATTAGATACTAATGCTATATACAAAAGAAAAAAATCTGGTCAAATCAACCTGGCCAGATTTTTTCTTTATATAACTCGTTAATGTAGATATTCTTATATTGTGAAAACACCAAAATCACTTTTAGTCATCAACTTTATTATTCTTGTAACATTTTTACTTCCCACATTCTATTTAATATGGCGATTTGCTACTTTTAATCGATCATATGCAAGTTTTTTTACATCCTGGAATGTTTTAGATTTACTTATAAATACATTATTACTTTTTGTATTCGTAGTATTTTCTAGCTTATTAGTCGGTTTGATAATATCAATCATTACCGTACGTTTTAACATTCGGGGTTCAAAAATCCTATTTACTTTATCTGTTCTTCCCTTAGTGATTCCCTCATACATAGGTGCTTTAACCTACGTTTCCGCATTCTCACCTAAAGGCTTATTTGTACAGATTTTCTCAAGTTTTGGAATAAAAGAAATATCTGGCTTAGATGGTTTTCTCGGTAGTTGGATTGTTTTAACCTTGTTTACATATCCCTATGTAGTTTTAATTTGTAGTAGTGCTCTTCGTAATCTTGACTCTACCGTTGAAGATGCTGCTCGATCTCTTGGCAAAAATAAATTTAGTGTATATACACAAGTTGTGATTCCAAGATTAAAAAAGCCTATTATTTTTTCTGGTCTCTTAGTTGGTTTATATGTGATTTCAGATTTTGGAGCAGTTTCCCTGATGAGATACTCAACAGTTACAAAAGCAATATATAGTTATTATGAATTTAAAATCGATGGTGATCCTGTTATTTTTTATTCCAGCATATTAATAGTTCTGGCATTAATTATTAGTTTGATTCAAAGAGGGTCACAAGAATCAAGATCTGCGAAAGTCAGTGGAATACCAAAAATATCTGAAAAAGTAAATTTAAGTAGGAAATCTAAAGTATTAGTTTATTCATTTATGAGTCTGATTATTTTTTCAGGACTGGTTCTTCCTATGTCAGTTTTAAGCTATTGGCTTATCAGAGGCCTTGCCGCTGGAAATAGTGTTAGAACTGTTTTTGGGGGAGTTATTGGCTCACTGAGTGTGTCTTTATTAGCAGCTTTATTCTCTATAATTATTTCAACACCAATTATTATAATGGTTTCACAATATCGCTCAAAATTTGGAAATGTACTTGAAAGAATAATGCTCGCACTTTATGGATTACCACATATATCTGTTGGAGTTGCAATACTTTATATTACAATCAAAATTTTTCCATCTATTTATCAAAGCTTAACGGCATTAATTATCTCTTATTTAATAGTTTTCCTACCACAAGCTATAGGTGCTGGACAGGCTTCTATGGAGCAGGTTAAGCTTACTTACTTAGATGCAAGTGCAGGCTTGGGAATGTCAAAGCTTCAAAGTTTTTACAGAATTACCCTTCCGTTAATATATAGAGGGCTTTTTGCTGGAGGTTCACTTGTTTTTCTTTCAACCATGAAAGAGTTGCCACAGACCCTTTTATTAAGACCTACAGGATTAAATACTATGTCTGTTGACATATGGTCATATGCTTCAGAAGGATTATTCACTCAAGCTGCATTTTCTTCATTTATTTTGTTGGCAATAAGCGCAATTCCTACTTATATATTAAGTACAAGGAATTTAACAAAATAATGGTATTTAACAGTCTTATTCTCAGAGCAAGGGATCTATCCAAATCATATGGGTCCGAATCTGTTCTAAACAATTTTAATATTGATATATGGGAAGGATCAATATTTGGAATTTTGGGGACATCTGGTTCAGGGAAAACAACAGCTCTTAGAATGCTTGCTGGATTTGAAACACCTGATTCAGGAAGTATTGAAATGTATGACAAAGTAATCTTCAATCAAGAAACAAATACTCCTCCAGAAAGCAGAAATATAGGAATGGTATTTCAGGATTATGCATTATTCCCGCATCTAAATGTTGAAAAAAATATAGCATTCGGGCTCAGCAAAGAAGAAAAAAATAGTGGACGATTACAAGAAGTAATCGAAATGTGTAATTTAACTAAATACAAAAATAAATTTCCACAAAAACTTTCTGGTGGCCAGCAACAAAGAGTAGCTTTAGCAAGAGCTCTTGCTCCAAATCCTGAAATGATTCTTCTTGATGAGCCATTTACAAGTTTAGATGCACAGATGGCAAGAGTCCTTAGAGATGAAGTAGTATCTCTTTTAAGAGAGACTAAGACTACAGCAATAATTGTTACACACGACCAAGAAGAAGCCTTGTCCATATGTGATATTGTTAGTGTTTTAGAAAACGGGAATGTCATTCAAAGTGCAACTCCACAGGAAATTTATTTAAACCCGATTAGTCAATCTGTAGCAAATTCAGTTGGAGATCCAAATATTCTAAAAGGATTCTCCATAGATGGTAGAGTTGAAACACCACTAGGGAGTTTTACCTCAGCATATGAGGGTGCTTTAGATGTATCAATTCGACCAGAGTGTATTGAAATAAATCTTGACTCAATGGGACCTTATACCGTTAAGGAGTGCATTTTTTATGGACACGACCAAGTTATATCTTTTCAAAATAATAAAGGTGAAATTTTTAGAGCAAGATCTCTTCCATCTGTTATTTATGAGGCTGGTGATAAGATTTGTATCGAAGTTTCTGAAGTGACTACTTTTCCATCAAATAAGTAGTTTGATTTTAGACACTTTACCCGCAACTGCTTGAAGTGCTATCTCAGTTTCAGAAAGGTAATTGCTTGCTCTTTTAAAGTTTTCTTCCGCAATCAACTCTCTCGAATTAGCTAAAGATTTTACTAAAGTATTTAATTCACGAATTAAGTTATCTATTTCACTATTAATTTCATTAATATCCATATCTGTAATAATAGGGTTAACAGTATTTAAAAAAAGGTAACAAATCATGGAAGAAAAAATTTTAAAACTTAAAAAGTTTAATTTAAGGATGGGACTAGTTCATCTTATTCAAGGAGCTGGCTTATTTTATTTAGGGACCGTAGTAAATACAGGATTTACAGTACCTTTAACAATTACACAGCTTATAGGAGTGGGTACCCCGGAAGATCCATCAAGTTTTGCTTTAGTTCCAGAACTTCAAATTTGGAGAGAAGTATCTAACTTTGGACCTGCCGTAGCGACCTTTTTGTTGGCTTCAGCTCTTGCCCACTTTCTTATATCAGGACCTTTTTACAACAAATATAAAGAAGACCTAATGAAAGGTGTGAATAAAGTTCGATGGATTGAGTACTCAATTAGCGCTTCTGTAATGATTGTATTGATTGCTCTCCTTGTTGGAATCTATGATGTATGGGCATTAGCAGGAATTTTTGTAATGAATGCTGCAATGTGTTGGTTTGGTTGGATGATGGAAGTTCATAATCAATATACAGAAAAAGTAGATTGGACTGCTTATATTATGGGCTGTTTAGCTGGTATTGCTCCATGGGTCTTTATCTTTATTAACTTAATAGGTGACGGTGTTGCTACAGATGCAAACCCACAGGGGGTTCCTCAGTTTGTAGTATGGATATTTGTTAGCATCTTTTTCTTTTTTAATACTTTCTCTATCAATATGATCTTGCAGTACAAGGGTGTTGGTAAGTGGAAAGATTACCTTTATGGAGAAAGAGCTTACATATGGCTAAGTCTACTAGCGAAGACTTGTCTTGCTTGGCAAGTATTTGCAGGAACTTATCAACCAAACTAATTAAAGGTTACCGGATCTTCTTTCCAAAGAAGATTACTAATAGAATTATTAATAAAAGACCAATATAAGAAAATACCACTATTCTTTTTTTCTGAGTTTCTTAAATAATATAAATAATATATAAACCGGAACTAATATCACGCTAAGAGAGACTATGACTCCAACAACCCCTTCAATCCAATTTAAGCTTCTTTGAAAATAATAGTTCCAAGAGAATAGCGATATCCCGGATCCTTCCCTGATATTTAAAGTTAGCGTTGAGTATGAAGTTGCATTTTCATAATATTCTTTTTGTCCTTTAAGCCTTTCAACATCCTGATTTACATAACGAAGCTGATTCTGGACTTCTAATCGTTCAGATGTTGTTTTAGCCTCTAATTTAATTTCCTCGAGAGCTGTTTTCTCATTAAGCAACGAAAATAATCGCGAGTCAATATCTAGTACGTAAGTTGTTACATCATTGGCATTAATACTTATGTCTGAAAACTTTCCTATATTTTCTACTTCAGCTAAAAATTCATCAAAATCTTCAGCTGGAATATTTGATGTCACACTAAAATTTTTAAGACCTTGATAGTTACTGGATAGATAAGTATCTGAAACATTTCCATTATATTTTGTAACAAGATTTTTGAACTGATCAATTTTTTTATCAAAGCTTGAAGTACTGGCATTAATACTCCCATATGCAGATTTTATTACATACTCTCCCTGGGAAATGTAATTACCTTCTATAGAATCTAACTCCATTTTAAATGATCCAGTTTCTGCCATTCCCGAAGAAAATGTATCTTCTGAAATATTTGTTGAGGATCCAGTACAGGCAGTTACAAGTAAGGAAAATAAAAAAAATCTTATAAATTTCATTTGATAAGTATATCTATTAGTAATTCATAATTTCGATAACAGGCACATTCATCTCTTCTGGAGTCGTACCTCCGTGATAGCCAACTAAATTACCCTTCAAGTGCTTTGGAAAAACTATATATCCATCTTCTAATAAAAAGCAGTGGTCGGGATACAGTCTTTTACTCAAATCTGTTTGGGGATTACCTAACAATTTAGTAATCTCTTCAGAAGTAAGAAATCGTCCTGGCACATCTTTAAATACTTTCTCAACTTCATGAGAATCTCCATTAATATAGACACTTCTCTGATCTCCAAAAATCTTAATTTCATCTGTGTAATCTAAATAAACCCTATTTTTCTGAGGAATATTTGTAAGACCATGATCAGCCGTGATGAGTGTATACATTTTTCTAGAGTGTGAATTGTTTAAATTTTTAATAAATTTTTCAAAGATATCAATTTCTTCATGCCACTCTTCACTACCAACACCAAAAACATGAGCTGAAATATCAATGTTTGGATAATAAATAAAATTGAAACGATTATCTAAAACAGAAGAATCACTAATTATTTCGTTTAATTCCTCAGTGTCTTTGTATGCAATTTGATGAGAGTCTTTATATATGTATTCAGACAATGCACTATGTATAAGATCCTTGGGTTGAATATTATTGGATGTAACACCCTTGGACTTTAGAATCGTCCATATCGTTTTATTATCTTTAATATCGACATCCTTCAATATTGATTTATTTTCTTGATTCCAGTTCAGTGCATTAATAAGACCATGCTCATTTTCATCAAAAAGATAATAACCGAGAATGCCTGTATCTACTGGTTTAGAAACGTAATTAATAGTGCTTAAAGCAACATTTGTAGAACTTGGAAAAGTTGAATTTACAGAAAATGAATTTGAATTGTTTAAAAAATCAGACCTCGACATTTTTAAATTTTCTGTACCTAGGCCATCAGCTAAAACAAAATTTATTGTTTCTGCCTTAAATATTTCAGAATTCAGGTTTACTTCGTTTTCTTCATAAAATACATCCTCATTTAATACGGTATTAAAAACTTTTTTAGATAGGTCTAATAAGTTTCTTTTTCCAAAAATATTATCTAAATGATCCATAAAAAAAGTTTACAAACAATTACGCTCAACTTTCAAATAAAACTAAAATTTCTTAAGGGTTGGTTAAAATCAAATTATGAATTCTTATTTTCAGGAGTACGCAACAGTAGCAGTATTGCTAGCAGTAGGCATTATATTTATGCTTATCTTGACATCGATTGCAGCTATTCTGAGACCTAATAATCCCTCTCCTGAAAAGCTTACAACATATGAGTCAGGTGTTGACCCAGTTGGAACTGGCTGGAGTCAAACATATATTCGATACTACATCTTTGGTTTACTTTTTGTAATTTTTGATGTTGAAGCAGTATTTATATTCCCATGGGCAATTAATCTTGAGAAGTTAGGTTATTTTGGATTAGTTGAAATGTTAGTTTTTATATTTATTTTACTAATTGGACTTATTTACGCAATAAGAAAGGATGTATTGAAATGGGAGTAGTCGATAAATTTGGATTACCAAAGCCTATATCGTCAGTTTTGAATTGGGCTAGATCATACTCGCTTTGGTATTTTCAATTTGGCCTTGCTTGTTGTGCAATAGAAGTTATGGCTGTAAGTGGACCTAGACACGATTTTATGAGACTAGGAATTATTCCATTACCAGCATCTCCAAGGCAAGCTGACTTGATGGTTGTAGCTGGAACTGTAACTGATAAAATGGCACCAGCAGTAAAAAGATTATACGACCAAATGCCAGAGCCAAAATATGTAATATCAATGGGTTCATGTTCAAATAGTGGTGGTCCATATTGGGATTCTTATTCAGTAACCAAAGGTGTAGATCAACTTATCCCCGTGGATGTTTATGTTCCAGGATGCCCACCTAGACCTGAAGCATTACAAGAGGGAATTATTCTCCTACAAGAGAAAATAAGAGGAGAGGATATGAAGGAAAAATGGAAAGCAGATCAAAATGAACCTGTCTAACAATGCAGAGTTTATAGAATCCATATCTTCAAAATTTTCTAATGTAGAAAATAACTTTGACACATTAAAAATAAAAGTTGAACCAAGTGAATGGGAAGATACAGCATCCCAACTTAAAAAAGATTTTAATCTTACCTATTTTTCATGGCTGAGTGCTATTGACTGGGAGAATGAAGTTTCAGTTGGAGACCCACCAAAAGAGCCAGTAACACCACATTTTGAAATAATTTTTTGTTTGTCTGAATCAATTGAAGGAAATATTGTTTTAGTCTCTACAGACATTGAAAAAGTAAATGCAACAATTCCATCTTTAGTTAATGTTTTTGCTGGTTCAAATTGGCATGAGCGTGAAGCGTATGAAATGTTTGGTATCGTATTTGAAAACCATCCAAACCTTACAAAAATGTATCTTCCTGATGATTACGAAGGAAACCCAATGCTTAAATCATTTGAGTTAATTAGTAGAGAAGTAAAGCCGTGGCCTGGTGAAGTTGATGTTGAAGGTATGCCAGAAGATAGTTCAGGGGGAGTAAGTTAAAGTGGATGAAATTTTAAATACCCCAAACATTCCTTATGTTTCCGAAGCTTCAGTATCTGTTGAAATAGAAACTGAGGACATGACTTTAAACATAGGACCACAACACCCATCTACACACGGTGTTTTAAGATTGGTAGCTAAAGTTGACGGAGAAAAGATTTCAAGTGTTGAGCCAGTATTGGGCTATATGCACAGAGGATATGAAAAATTAGCCGAGGTTAGAACCTATCCTCAAATCACTACACTAGTTAACAGAATTGACTGGGTTTCAGGCTTTGCTAATGAAATACCTTTTATTGCTGCGACAGAAAAACTAATGGAGATTGAAGCACCAGAAAGAGCACAGCATATAAGATTAATCCTTACTGAAATGGCGAGAATAGCCTCTCATTTTGTGTTTAATGGAGCTTACGCACTAGAGATTGGTGCACTAACTCCTATCTTTTTAGCAATGGAAGACAGAGAGAGAATTCTTGACTTAATCGAATCAGTCACGGGTGGCAGATTTCATCCCAACTTCAATAGGATAGGTGGAGTCAAACCAGCAGCAGGCTCAGGTCCAACAACCAAAAAAAATGTACAAGACTTACCAGCTGGATTTTACCAAGAAACTAGAGAC
>Ga0257110_1000045_pt1 | contig 66267 bp, 50 predicted proteins | sample LP_taG_7_FD_190184 | JGI IMG/M metagenome (GOLD analysis project Ga0257110, IMG submission 190184) | Marine microbial communities from Northeast Subartic Pacific Ocean, Canada - LP_J_2015_P26_10m | ecosystem: Environmental > Aquatic > Marine > Oceanic | place: Canada: Northeast Subartic Pacific...
AAAAGCCCTAAAACTATCTGCATAATGCTTTGATTTGTATTTTTTGTTGGAAAATGTTGTCACCATGATTTTTTTATAATTCCATGCGGATAGTTTTAGGGCTTTTTTTCTTGTTTCAATATATGAAACAAATTTCCAGCCAAAAACAGCCATTTAAATTTATTTGTACGAATTGTGACTTTAAAAGCAGTAAAAAATGTAATTATGACGCACATTTATTGACTCGTAAACACAAAATGAAACAAAATGAAACAAAAAACCAGCGCAATTTAGCACAGTACATTTGTAACCAATGTAACGTGGAATTCAAAAGTCGCACATCATTATGGCGTCATAAAAGTAAGCCATGTAGATCAGCGGCTCTAGATGAAAACACTCTTCGATCCTTGGTGGAACAGAACAATGTTATAATACAACAAAACGGTCTCTACCAAAAACAAGTAATGGATTTGACAGATGTAATTAGAGAGAGCAGTGGAAATAATATTGTAATCAATAGCACACAGACGCATAATAAAAACAATAATAACCATGTGAGTATTAATGTATTTCTCAATGAGCAATGCAAAGATGCAATCAATTTCGAAGATTTCATAAATCAAATACAAGTGACCAGGGATGATATTGTAAACAATGCCGAGGTTGGATTTATTGATGGAATGTGTGATATTGTGACCAATAATTTGGATAAAATTCCCCTACAGATAAGACCTATACACTGCACCGACCTGAAAAGGAAAACTCTTTACATGCGTAATAACGATACTTGGACTAAAGACAATAATGTTATCGACCAAAACATGAATAGAGCCCTACGTAAACTCTCGTCAGGTTCCATTTTTACCCTTAATAATTGGAAGAATGAAAATACGGATTATAATGATGGTAGTTCGGATTTTTCCAATAAATGCGTGTACATAATGAAGTCCTCCATGGTAATTAGTGGTGGAGACGATCCTGGTAAGAAGGTGTTGAATAAGATCGCATGTAACGTTAAATATGATGGAAACAAGTGATTAATTATTTATTCGGATTAAATAATTATTCTTTTTGTTTTTTTTTGAACCACCTAGTAGGTCCGTTCGACTGGCCGGAAGCGGGGTTCGGCCAAGGGGCTGAACGAAGTAAGAGCCACTGGCTCTAGGCATTCTCCAATGCAGTCAATCGGGTCAAAACATCTGCCAATTGGGATTCCAATGTTGCAACCTTCGCTTTCTCGGCTTGCAATTGACGGTCCACTTCTTGTAGGGCAGCAGTTGCTACCGTCCAAATAGCGTCTTTTTTCAAAAAGTGGAAATCATCTACACGTTGACCATATACAAAAACCTTGTTGCCTTCGACAATATTACCCGAATCGTCTACATCTCCCATCATATCGGACAAATCCGTATCAACGCGAATGTAACCGGCGTCGATAATTTCCTCTATATTTACAAAATGCTCATTTGTCTCTTTATCCAAAATTTTCAACGTATTAGAACTGGCATCCAAGTCTTGCGTGTCAAATCCTTGATAAAAGCACAGAGTTTTATGGTCATCGCCTACAGTTGCTAATTGATAAATATTCGGAATAGAGTCTTGAGTTTTTTGCACAGATTGAGGTATGACTTCACCCACTTCTTGGGCAATAAATCCGTATACTGTTTCTGAACTTCTATTAATCACGTCTTTATAACCATATGTCTTGGGATTTAATGCACGCAGCATGACCAGTGCGCTATCGTCTTGGACGTCTGTAATATTATTTTTTATACGAACGTCTGACGCTCCTAATGTTCCAGCATGTGAAACTATGTAGCCCCCTGCTACAAGACTATCAATACAATAAATACTCATCGGTCCGAAGTATGAGTCTGTATTCCTTCCAATGTCATAATCCCATCGAAATATATTACGCGCAGCGCCTGACATCATTCCACCATGTGACATGACTGTCAAAGGCGCATGAGGACTCATAGTCCCAATACCTACATTGCCATGAATGCTACCGCCGCCGATCGTCATAACATGGTGTACCTGACTATCATTGGCTCCTGCTATTGGAGTATGAAATTGCATACTCATACTATCAGTATATCCACCTTGATGCCTCCAACCGTGTATTTGAGGAGCATACACATTGACACCTAAATTTATCACTGCCTCGGAATGTGACGCGGAAGTATCTAAACCTAAAATATTAGTTTTATGAATTCTTAAACCATCATCGCCTACGATATGTAATTGATTACTAGGTGCTGTTTCTCCAATACCTACTTTTCCCCGGACAACTAAATCCCCGCTCATATCCACTGCAAAACCAGTGCCATGTGCATCACGAAAATATGTATTATTAAATCTATTAGCCGATAAATCTGTTACCCAAGCCATAATCGATGTATATATGTTATGGTTATAAAAAAGCCAGGGACTGACCGCCCCTTGACCGAACCCCGCATGGGGGAAGTCACATCGTTTGACTCCCTACTCCTAGAATAGAATCATTTATGGGGGATTCTCCCCCATAGCCCCCTACTCCTAGAATAAAATCATTTATGGGGGGATTATTCCTAAGTTTGACCACGGGCGGCCAATCGAACGGACCATGTGGGGGCGATAAAATGTCTAAACTCTCTAAAAATAATCGCCGTTCATCAATTATTTATTCAAATAAATAATTCATTTTTCTCGTTGTCTAAATAATAAACTTCTTGGGCTAAGACACCGGCGCTTTTTGAAGGAGTAGGGGGCGATGGGGGATCTACGAAGTGACTTCCCCCATGTGGGGTTCTAACCAAACAAAGTGGGAGCCCCCTGACTAATCAACCGGATACTTTGCCAACAATGCAGCAATTTGAGATTCCAATGCAGCAACTTGTGATTCCAATGTTACAACCTTTGTTTTCTCGGCTTGCAATTGACGGTCCACTTCTTGAAGAGCAGCGGTGGCTACTGTCCAAATGGCCTCTTTTTTCAAAAAGGTGAAATCATCGACTTGTTGACCATATACGAACACTTTGGTACCTTCTATAATATTACCCGAGTCATCTACATCTCCCATCATATCGGACAAATCCGTATCGACGCGAATGTAACTGGCGTCAATAATTTCTTCTATATTTACAAAATGCTCTTCATCATTCACACCTGTAATTTGTAGTATATTTGAACTGGAATCTAAATCATTTGTATTGAATCCTTGATAGAAACATATTGTTTTTTTGTCTGTACCAACAGTTGCAAATTGATAAATATTAGGGATAGTCTCCTTTCTTGTAAATGTGGACATAGAGATTGTCTCGCCTACTTCCTGTGCGATAAATCCATACACAGAGTTTGTTCCTCTATTGATAACATCCTTATAACTGTAAGTTTTAGGCTTTAAACTTCGTAGTAGAGATAATGCTTCACCATCTTGCACGTCTGTTATGTTTGTTTTTATGCGAACGTCTGATGCGACTAAACCACCATTGTGTGAGAATATAGAACCTAAACACCCCATATTTCCATGTGCCCACACAGTAACATCTGTAATTCCTACGTTAGTCTGGAAACTAGCGAAACTAGTGCTATTATAATTGAAGAGATTTAATCGTGTTCCACCACTACCTAATTGACCCTGGTGGGTCCCTTTACGCACTTCTAGTGGACAGTTAGGATTCGTAGTCCCAATACCTACATTGTCGCCAAAGTTTTTATTTGTCAAAGTCTGTGTTGAATTGGCACCGACGATCTGATCATTTACGTCACTATCCGGCACTGTGAAAATAATCGGTCTGCGATACGAATAAGTATTGGTGCTATACACTGAAAAATCGATTTTTGGATATTGCGTAAAAGTGATAGATTTATAAACAGTCAGAGTGTCCAAAGTGTAAAAATCGAAAAATTGTGTCAATGCAGCGAAACTTTCTTTTTTGTACAACTCGAAATCTTTATACGAGTAATGTGAAAATGTAGTAGGATCTATTGACTGGATTGTGGGTAATGTCGAGTCATTCCAATTTACGCTATCAATCGATGTACTATTATCTATTGTTGTGGTCTGACTCGTAACATTGGAACTAAATGTCACTTCAAATAAACCATCGTATAAATAATTACTTGTAGTAACTATTGCGTCACTAGGAATTTCATCTTTTTGAATTACGAAAAATGGTAAATGGAAATTATGATTATTAGAGTGTTTGAAGCCATGTATCTTTGTATCTACTTTACTTAATTGCGTATCATTGGTCGTATAATTATGTGGGCTAGTCAAACTATTCCAAAATTTGTCATCATTGTAAATATCCTGAGTGAATGCATCTTCATTGAGGTCGAATACAGCCTCTCCATCAATTCTATTTATTCTTAACCCTTCATGCATCATGTAGTCAAATATAACCACATCGTCTTTCATTACTTGAATTGACTTTCCCAAAAGACTTCTACTATTTACCGTATAATATGCATCATATTGGGTTCCAAACACAAGAATAGATTGTATTTTTGAAATTTCTGTTTCTGGAATAGTGATATCAATATATTCACCGGTGTGACCCAATCCAAAAAATTTATTGTAACCATACTCTGATAAAAATTTATTCGCATCACCATCTATGACGCCTGAAGCGTTAAAAGCATCACCGATATATGGATAAGCTGCATTTCCATATTCATCATATGTGGGGATCCCCCGTACAGAATTATGGGACACATCTGAAGCATTTAAAGCGATATTTGATCCATCGACCCATACCTGAATTTGATCTAATTGCCATCGGTTCTTATTGATATAACTATTAAGAGCTGATTCGGGATTTTGCATTTGATCTATATAAGATGGATAAGGTCGTGCATCGATGACTCTCACTTTGTTAAATGTTGTCAAATTTGTCCCACAAATATCATATATAAGAGGATATCCTCTCACAATAGAGTCGTTTGAATAAGGCAAATTTGAGAAATCATCATATGTTAACTGATTTATTGCTGTTGTTGAAAACATTAATACAGGCGATCCATATTTAATTTCATGATCATGAAGAACTTCTTCATCATACATTATATTGAGCATTGATCCTACTATTGCTACTCCCCATTGTTTCACATAAACGGGCCCACCATTTTGTGTTGTAACATAATAATCCTTCCATTGTGGATCAATCTGTTCCCAAAAAGTCCCACCAGTATAAGAATCAACTTGTGCTTGTGTATACACTTTTTCTCTATTGTAAATTATGATAGACAGAATTTCTCCTTGATATATACCATCAAATGTAATTGTAGCACTATAAATTTCGGATTCTGGTGTCGAATAACTTCCATTTTTGATGTTATTCGCATATGTAGTAGCATCATTCGGATCAGCACATGTAACAGTGACTGTGCTATTTGGCACAATATTGACAGGTCCATTGGACCCTTTTACCCATATTTGAATTTCATTAATAATAAAAAGTTCTGTATGAGTCAATTGTATCTTATTACAGAAAGTTAAAGTAGAAAAATCTAAAAAATTTGGTGTAAACAAAAGATTATTCACTATGGGTCTATGGAAACTTGTAGTATTCCAATAATCGCTGTCATTGTAATTTATTATGTTCCAATCCAGACTTTCAGAATCATCAAGATATTCAAAGCCATAATTCCAGTCAAATTTCACTACTATTGTGTTATCACCTGTTTGAATATATTTACCCAAGGTTTTGGTATATTCAATCGAATTTTCACCACCAGGAATAGTTGCAATATGTCCACTAATATCGGAGACCGTAGGATTAAAAAGAATGTTCTCATTTCCATCAATAAATCCATCTCCTATATTAATATCATTATGAACACTTCCAAAAATAATTTCGTTTTGCTCTTTTATATAATAACCCGTTTTTGTTCCAATTAATGTGGTATTATCCAATGTATTTATGGAAGTATCACAAGTGATTATTCCATTAAAATAATCAATATTGTCAGTGGGATGATCAATCTTCGGGGTGTCATTGAATACATAGAACCCATCTTCTGCGTATTGTGTGTAAATACTATTGTCAATATTATTAACAGGTACGTACTGATTGAAAGTGCTCAAACTAGTGTTGTATTGATCATTTATCGGCAAAACAATGAAATCTAAATCAAAAGTACTAAAATAAATTCTGTTGTCTTTTGCGAATCCTTTGAAAGTTCCAAGTAGAGATGTAGCGAGTGATTGATCAATACCATATTGTTGACCCAATGCACTAATAATTGTCGAATTCGGCATTTGTGTTTCTACTCTACCAACTAATACATCTCCAACACCGAACACATTATCACCAGAAATTATAGAATTTGACTGATAAACAAATCCAGAGTGAAATTCTTTGACAATATCACTGTTTGCCAATGTAATTATTTTCGTAAAGGAATCTATGGATGTAATGAAAGGTTTTTTTACCACAATGTTTGGTTTATACACCCCCATTCCAACATTTATACCGGATAAATCTACCATTTCTATTGTTGTTTCATTGAGAATGAGTCCTCTTGAAGAAAATTTCGATTGAGATTGATTGTTTCCATTAATAGTTATAAATCCATTATCTGAATCATGTGTATCGACATTTGACAATTTATCTATAGTAAAACCTAATGATTCTAGATAATATCCTGCAGAAGGATCAAATACGCTGTTAGTATCGTAATAAAATTTCGACGCGCCTTTATAAAATCCGGTCATTACAGATGTTTCTGACGGTTGTATAGAAGAGTTAGTTTGAAGCGTATAAACATTATTTGAGCCGTCTGACACTTGTGTGGGTCTAGTTAGAGTATCAACTTCTTCTATAAACTGATTCGTCAAGAATGCAGTTGTAACGAGATCATATGATGAATTATAATATCCAAAAAAGGTGGATTTGATTTCCGAAACAATTGTTTCTATTCCAGAGTTATGACGAAGATCTTTAAATGTGATGTCATAAGAACTTCTAGTATCTATCAAACAATTGTAATCAGTGGTATCTTGAGTGAATTTTATATTTTGTGTGTCACTAGTATCGACACCGCTTATGTCATATAAAATAACATTACTAGCATCTCTTAAGTAGCCTTCTCGAATGAAAAGTGGAGAAGCCGGTGTGTTAGATTTTTTCATGGAGAAAATGGAATTTATTGAATCAAAACTATCTATTTCAGTGTCTTCTGTAACGTCTGTTCCGGAAATACGATCACCCGTTGTATTGAATTCATTTGTCGAAATATCGATTCCTATGACTTTATTGGTATTTAACATGTACCCTTGGAATGTTCCAAGTGTAGCGAGATGGGTTAATGTGTTACCGCCAACTCCGCCACCACCACCAGAAAACTCACTTAAACCTCGTTTTCCGATGTACTTTGTAATGGAGATAGCCGGTGGATCATCTGTATTAACGACGTTGCTGACTAAATCATAGTCAGGTATAAACAATACTCCATTTTTACCATCCATAAACCAATTACCACCACTTTGACCGAAGGCTAAACTACCATCTGCTTGGCCATCCTTGCTTTTAAAAACAGAATATAAATATGGTTGGTCTCCGGCTTCAGACTTTTTATAGTTAAATTGTAGTGTATTATGAAGTAAGAAATTTCCACTCGGTAATATTTGATTTGTTTTGACGTCTCCATTGACCTTATTCCACGATTGACCACCACCCCCTTTAACTTCATTCAGTAATAATTTTCTAAACTGAAGAAGTACTCCTGTAGAGTCTCTAACAATACTTGCACTGTTTACATTTGTGGTGTTGTAGTTTAAAAAATCTGAATCAACTAATCCTATATCAGACGCATCTAATATTGTATCCCAGACAAGATTTTCATACGTTGGTATTTCATCTACTAAGATGTCCTCTCCGAAAACAAAATTATTTGCAGGTATTTGTGTTTCTGAAAACCATGCTTTAGTTTCACTAGTTGATGGAAATCCAAATGCACTTTTAATAAGAATATCAGACTTCTCTTTGATGTCAAATAAAGTACCACTTGTAACTTCTGCATTTATTTGATTTTGTGTCGGCATATATATATATTAAATGAATAAGTTTAATTTAATATATTTGGTTTATTTCAGTCCGATGTATACATGTATATCATTACTAGTTAATGAATCTTTATCAATATAAACGCCATATTTATTGCCACTTGCAGTTTGCAATCGTGCACTATGAGTATCATCAGTTGGAGTCATTAAACTAGTTAAAGATACAGTGGGAGCAGAACCAGAATAATTTGACAAGCCGCTGAATTTCAATTGCAATGAGCCTATATGTGATCCTTTATTTGTATTCACTTTTACAAAACCTATATTATCATCACTTTCGCTAAAAATGTTTGTTAGAGTTGTTGTATCAAAATAATTGGATAACATGTCTTCAAGTGGCAAAGTTGTTCCTGGATTATTATCACTATCAGTTTGTAATGTGTAATTTGCACTACTAGTATTGGATAATGAGTAATAATCTCCATTTTTCACTATTTTGAAAACAATCCACTTATACCTAGTTCCGGTTGTAACCAAAGTTCCATATAGATCTAATCCTTTCGAACCCGCATTGTATCCTGTATCCGTTTTATAATCTATATCATTCCATTGATAAGTGGCTGTCTCGTCTACTTCACCAACATTTGGATATGGCACAGATGCAGAGGGTGCTCTAAATTTACCTTTATAATACAACAATGTATACTCTAAAACTTTCACGGTGTGATCAGTGTAATCCGTAAGAGACAAAGAGCCTAAGTCGGATGCGAACGCACCTATATCTCCTACTTGCATAATATCGCCTTGAGAAACATCCAATTTGGGCGTAAATGTTCCAGAAGAGTTGGTAAAACTGGAATAATCGACAAAATGATTGCATGTAACAGTGTTTGTGATTTCAGCAGACTCTCCTTCCATCGAATAAACTTTTTCTGTAAACGATAAATTGAAACTAGATGTACCCGTTCGTGAAGATGTGTGGTGACATTTTCCGGTGTTAGCATCATAAAAATTTGTGAAGTCGGTTTTACTTAACTCGTAAATACCGCTCGCGTCGATGGCGCTAATATAATGGGTCAAAGCGCTATCTCCACCGACATCAGCAATTAGTCCAATATATGAGAGTTTTTTATCTCCACGAATGTATCCCAATTCTGTATTAATGTTTGTATACTTACGTGTGCATTCAATATTGAATTTTTCCACACTTGGAATACCCATACAATATGCCACTGATTTCACAATGGGTGTATTTGTAGCAGACTCTCTCACAGGCAAGCCATTTAAATTATCCACATAAAAGTAGGTCGTATAGGTCGCGTCTCCTGACTTTGTCTGGGTCGCGTCTCTATTGAAATCGATTCTCAGTTCATATGGATTCGAACTTGCGTCCCCGAATGCGTTTTGAACGTCATCCTTATCCAAGGTATTCAAAAAGAATCGTCCAAATATTCGGAATCCTCTTTTATAATTATCATCTTTATAAGGATCCCAATAAATGAAGTCGTTATTATCATTGTTTTGATGTAAGAAAAAGATGGTGCTTCCTGAACTATCTGGGATTAACAATTGGTTGTAACTATTGTTAGAATAAAAGCCACTATTGAATCCATGATAACTGAGTCTTTGTTTTTCTTCAAAACTTCCTCCAGGTGGCTTCACAGACGCTTTTACTACCACTACATTACTTGCATCGGCCAAAAATTTTCCAATGCCTGACGTTGGTGGGCTAGCATCATTCAAATCATCATCGTTTATATCTCTATTGGACACTTCGAAATTAAATTTACCAGATCCAGTTGCTTTCGCATTATCAAAATATTTATTCATGTAAATATGCGTTTTGGTGTTTTTATAGTCGTATTGATAGTTACTATTTCCTTTATTTAACCCACCTACGTAAAAATCGTTTGTGGAGTCTAAGCCTGTCGATCGTGTGTAGTCTAAATCTGTATCTATAGGTGCGTTTCCGTAAGTACTATAAATTGCAGGCAAATCCGTGTAAACAGAAGGACCTAGTTTATTTGCATCGAAATATGTATTATTCCAACTAGCGTCCAGAATATTAAAGTCGTTGTCGCCATCCGTTTTCAAATTGTTTTTCACTTTTGTTAAGAATTTGTAATTTGCTCCATAATGAAGAGGTGACAAAATAGTATTAAAGTCGCCATTTATGCTACTTTCACCCTCTTCTGTGTCGTCTTGAACATCAGTGGACAGTGAGTCACGGTAATATGAATATGAATCATTTAATTGGTATTTCGCGACGGATCCAAGCAAGTTACCATTTGAACTTGTCTTACCGCGTTCAATTTGAGCCACGTTGTAATTGACGGTAATTACGTTGTTATCTGCAGTATTACTAATAAGCACTGGATCACTTGGCGATTGAGCCGCCTGGAAACTGACGTTTGTTAAAACCAATGCTCTGGAGTCTTTTGTAGGGAAATCGCCACTATCGTTTTCACCATATATACGTATATCAAATACTTCTGTGCTGGACAAAAGACCTTCTATTGTGTCTGTGGAAGTGATTGTGCCTTTTTCAATAGTGATCGTTTTATACGTTGTTCCGTAGTTGTAGTCATTGTCTCCTACATTTTTGGTAAATGTGCTATAATTGTGCCATCCAGTGTCAAGGGAGTTATGCGACAAATCAAACTTCACAGAATTCATATTTGGTAAATATCGATTTTTGCCACTGGAGTATAGATTGAGTAGCGCTCTATTGCTGCTGTTTGTTATGGATGGTAAAATGTCGTCGTAATTCCAAGTGATTGTGATCGACCCGGAGTCGGATTCAGTAGAGACATGTGTGAATTTCTCCGGTTGTTGAGTCAATATATCGAAAAATGTCTGTCCTCTGGTGTTGATGGTTGACGACGCACCACTTCCTGAAGAGGAGGAGCCACCGATCGCGTCATTGTCTATGAAATGATCATTATTAGTCAATAAACTCTCACGTATAGTAGGATTTGAAAGCGCATCCGGTAAAATTATGCTTTTTTGAGTTGCAAAGCTTATAATGTCATCCAATTTCATTTCGGAAAGCGATGAGACATTCGCAGTATGTGCAGTATTATAAGCGTTAATAATTGTACTTGCGCTTGCTCCATCCATGCCGTCCATAGCTGTACCATAAGAAGAACGTTTTTTGAATTTCAATTCGCCATTTACGTCGACTTGTAATTTATGCTGATCACTGACATACAATGTGTTGTCGGATAAAAACAAATGCCTGATTTTCTTTTCCGCGGAACCGAGATCATATGCTGCATTTGTGTCGGGTATGATATGACCCACCATTGTACCACTTATATCTGTGCTTCCACTTCCACTTCCACTTCCACTTCCGCTTGACACTGAAGCGCCAAGAATATTAGTAACATAGAGATTTTCGATAGGACTAGATGATGAACCGATGTTATATGAGCCGTCTGGAACAATGCTTCCAGTCATTAAACCATTCGCGCCAAAGCCGTCAATACCTCGTGGACCAGTAGATCCTGTGTTTCCAGTAGATCCAGTATTACCAGTGTTTCCGGTTGGTCCTGTGTTTCCGGTTGGTCCAGTCGATCCTGTACAGCCAGTGTGGCCAGTGGATCCGGTGTGACCAGTAGGACCAATCAACTCAAATGGATTAAAATTGTAGACTTTGATTTCGGTGCTGCCCATATTTGGATGCTGTCCACAATAATAATACAAAGATCCACTATGGGTTGCTGGAATAGTGATGCTAATTGTGGCACCGGACTGTCCAAGCGTCCCAGTCTCAACTATCGAATAAAGGTTGCTGTCTACAGGCGTTCTACTTGTGTCCAAAGAAAATTCGAATGGATGGGATCCAAGATCGCTGTCAGCAACGTCAAAAACATATGTCTGATTCTTGAACATTGTAATATTCGCTCTTTCAACGCCGTCGATATAATATTGACCGTCAACCGTAACAACAAACGTTTGAGCGATTGGATTTTCTCCACGTGGACCTGTGCATCCTGTATGGCCTGTAGGTCCAGTGGATCCCGTATGACCCGTGTGTCCAGTAGATCCCGTGTTACCAGTGCCACCGCCAATATCTGGGTTTTCTTCGTAGTCATCGGCTTCAAAGAAGTCTCTTTCGTCAATTGTTTCATTTAATTGTGTAGCAGCGTATTGCTTCATCTCTTTTGTGGTAATTTGTGAAATAGAAGTTACGCTGGCTCTACCCGACAAGCTTTGAACATAATCAATTAAATTATCGACATCTACATTTTTGTTACTTAAAGCCGATGGAAGAGCATCCGTTTTTCTTTTTCTAAACTTCAATTCACCGTCGTCAGTTACACCCACTCTATGCTGGTCACCAATATAAATAGTGTTGTTAGAGACATAAAGATCTCTAATTTTATGTGACGCTGATCCAATGTCGTATAGACTGTCTTGATCTGGAATAATATCTCTATTCATGAGGCCATTTGCGCCGAAACCGTCAAGACCTCGTGGACCAGTAGGTCCTGTGTTACCTGTATGTCCTGTATTTCCAGTAGATCCTGTTGATCCTGTGTTTCCAGTGGCTCCTGTATTTCCAGTGGCTCCAGTAGATCCTGTATTTCCAGTGGCTCCTGTAGATCCTGTATTTCCAGTGGCTCCTGTAGATCCAGTATTACCTGTAGATCCAGTAGATCCAGTATTTCCAGTGGCTCCTGTATTTCCAGTGGCTCCTGTAGATCCTGTATTTCCAGTGGCTCCTGTAGATCCTGTATTTCCAGTGTGGCCAGTAGGTCCAATCAATTCAAATGGATTTAAATTGTAGACCTTGACTTCGGTGCTGCCCATATTTGCGTCTTCATCACAATAATAATAGAGTGATCCAGTGTGTGTTGTTGGTATGGTGACGCTAATTTTGGAAGTGGACGCAAGTGCATATATTTTCCAGGCGCTAGTATTTATATCCGTTTTTAAGACAGTTCCATTAACTATTTGTAAATAAGTGTTATGATAAGATTTTACCAAGAAGTTGCCTGTTGAACCAGTATTTTCACTAATAGTAAACTGTCCCCAAACACCAACTGAGCCTTCCGTATAATCATGGCCGTCAATTCTATAATCCCAACCTAAATGACCAGCTCTCATGTACCACCCGGAAGCTTTATTTTTCAATGCATATTTGTCACCATACGGAATTAATTCAAAAATAACACTATCTGTAATACTTCCTTGTATTAAGTTAGAATGATCACTTGGATCTAGACCCGCATATTTACCATGACTAGCGTCATAAAATACATAATATTGGTATTCCGTCAATTGGCTAGTGCTTGTAACTGAAGAATAAGATTCGCCTGTGTCAGTCTCAACTATCGAATAAATATTGCTATCTACAGGCGTTCTACTTGTATCAGAAGAAAATTTGAATGAATGAGAAGATGTAGTGCTGTCGGCTACGTCAAAAACATACGTCTGATTTTTGAACATTGCAATATCTGCAGTTTCAACGCCGTCAATATAATATTGATCGCCAACCATAACAGAAAACGTTTGAGCAATTGGATTTTCTCCACGGGGACCAGTAGATCCTGTTGATCCTGTAGATCCTGTATGTCCAGTAGATCCAGTAGGTCCTGTGTTTCCTGTAGATCCTGTAGATCCTGTATGTCCAGTGCTACCAGTAGATCCAGTAGATCCAGTTGATCCTGTATTACCAGTAGGGCCGTCTATGCCGTCTAGATTCACGTTGAATATTCCAGTGACGTCACCAGAAAAGCCATTGACGTTTACAATGCTGTCAATCACTATGATGCCAAGCGCATAGTCGTATGAGTTAATGCGACCCTCAAAACTATTTACAAGAGGGTTGGCTACAGCCGTTACGATTACAGAGTTGCCAGGTCTATAGGCCAGTCTAGACTCGATGGTTAGCGAAACTTCAGTCACGCCGCTAAGATTGACCGTTGTAGACTGACTTGACGATAGATATCTATCGCCAGGCATACCTGTTGGACCGGTTGATCCTGTGTTACCAGTGGATCCAGTATGACCAGTAGGACCATCAATACCATCCAGATTGACGTTATAAACGCCTGTCAAACTTTCATTAGAAAATCCAACTATGTTAGTGATGCTGCTCACTGTAATTGCACCAGTCTCTTTATCATAAGAGGTGACTTGACCTTCGAAATTATTCGCTGTTGGGTTGGACGACAGCGTCACTTTTACAGAGTTTCCATTTATATACGCGAGTCCTGTAGCCACCACTGCTGACCAATTGCCAAGAGATGGAGTTGCGTCAACGTTGGCAGTGGAAGTCAAAAATCTGTCTCCAGGTAGACCCGTAGGTCCAGTATATCCTGTATTACCAGTGGCACCTGTAGATCCTGTATTTCCTGTATTGCCTGTGGCTCCAGTTGATCCTGTATTACCTGTGGCCCCAGTAGATCCTGTATTTCCTGTCAAACCAGTAGATCCTGTATTACCTGTATGTCCAGTAGATCCTGTGTTACCAGTGTGACCAGTAGACCCCGTTAAACCCGTGTGACCAGTAGACCCCGTTAAACCTGTGTGACCAGTGGATCCTGTGTTGCCCGTTGGACCTGTAGATCCCGTATTACCCGTGTGACCAGTAGATCCTGTAAGGCCAGTGTGACCAGTGGATCCCGTATTACCTGTTTGACCAGTAGATCCTGTGTTACCAGTGTGGCCAGTAGATCCTGTGTTACCCGTGTGTCCAGTTGACCCAGTAATACCTGTATGTCCAGTGGATCCTGTATTACCAGTGGCTCCTGTAGATCCTGTGTTACCCGTGTGTCCAGTAGATCCTGTGTTTCCAGTATGTCCAGTGGATCCTGTGTGTCCAGTGTGACCAGTGGATCCTGTGTTACCCGTGTGTCCAGTTGACCCAGTAATACCTGTATGTCCAGTAGATCCTGTGTTTCCAGTAGGACCAGTAGATCCTGTATTACCAGTGTGTCCGGTTGACCCAGTAATACCTGTATGTCCAGTAGATCCTGTGTTTCCAGTGGCTCCTGTTGATCCTGTATTACCAGTGGCTCCTGTAGATCCTGTATTTCCTGTCAAACCAGTTGATCCAGTATTACCTGTAGAGCCTGTGTGTCCAGTGGCTCCAGTAGATCCTGTATTTCCTGTCAAACCAGTTGATCCCGTGTTTCCTGTATGTCCAGTAGATCCAGTAGATCCTGTATGTCCAGTAGACCCCGTATGACCAGTAAAACCAGTCGAGCCTGTGTGACCAGTGTGTCCAGTCGAGCCAGTATTTCCAGTTGAGCCAGTGTGTCCAGTTGAGCCAGTGTGTCCAGTAGATCCAGTGTGTCCAGTGGGGCCATCTATGCCGTCTAAATTTACATTGAATATGCCTGTAATGCCTGATGTGAATCCATGAATATTTACGACGCTGTCAATTACTATAGCGCCAGACGCGTAGTCATACGAGTTAACGCGACCCTCAAAACTATTTACAAGAGGATTGACTATATCAGTAACGATCACGGAGTTGCCATGTCTATAAGCCAATCGCGACTCGATGGTTAGTGACACCTCAGTCGCACCATTAGGATCGACTGTAGCAGCCTCACTTGACGACAGATATCTATCACCAGGCATACCTGTTGGACCGGTTGATCCAGTATGTCCTGTGGATCCAGTATGACCAGTAGGACCATCAATACCGTCCAGATTCACAATATAAACGCTTTCAATCGCCGACTCAAATCCGACAAAATTTGTCAATTGCTCTATCTCGATCGCTCCAGTCGAATATTTGTAGGATTTGACTCTACCTTCAAAACTATGATTAAATGGATTCTGTTCGTGTGTCACCTTGACGGAGTTACCTGACACATACGCCAACCTTGGGTCTACAGTGAATGTAACGGATCCAGAGTTACGAGGATCTATAGGTTTGGACGCTGATTTGGTCAAAAACTTATCTCCAGGCATACCCGTGGCTCCAGTAGATCCTGTGTTACCAGTTGGACCGGTAGATCCAGTGTTTCCTGTTTCTCCAGTAGATCCTGTGTGACCTGTATGACCAGTGGAGCCAGTGTGGCCAGTGTGTCCGGTAGATCCAGTGTTGCCTGTTGATCCAGTAGATCCTGTATGACCGGTATGTCCAGTAGACCCCGTGTTGCCCGTTGGACCAGTAGATCCAGTGTTGCCTGTGGATCCGGTTGAGCCAGTGTGACCTGTAATACCCGTGTGTCCAGTGTTTCCTGTATGTCCAGTCGATCCCGTGTGACCTGTGTGTCCAGTCGATCCAGTGTGGCCTGTATGTCCAGTCGATCCAGTGTTACCCGTTTGACCAGTAGATCCTGTGTGGCCAGTAGCGCCTGTAGATCCTGTGTGTCCTGTGTGTCCAGTAGATCCCGTGTTTCCAGTGGCGCCCGTAGATCCAGTATTTCCAGTGTTTCCTGTGGATCCGGTGACTCCCGTTGATCCTGTCGATCCTGTGTTTCCAGTTGCGCCAGTTGAACCAGTGTTTCCTGTCTCTCCAGTAGATCCTGTGTTTCCAGTAGACCCCGTGTGACCAGTAAAACCAGTAGACCCCGTGTGACCAGTGTGTCCAGTCGAGCCAGTATTTCCAGTTGATCCTGTGTGTCCAGTAGATCCTGTGTTTCCAGTTGCGCCAGTAGATCCCGTGGGACCAGTATTACCAGTCGAGCCAGTTGCGCCAGTATTACCAGTTGACCCAGTGTTTCCAGTAGATCCTGTAGATCCGGTGTTTCCGGTGGCTCCCGTTGAGCCAGTGTTTCCTGTATGTCCAGTAGATCCGGTGTTTCCTGTGTTGCCTGTTGATCCAGTGTGACCAGTGTGTCCAGTAGATCCAGTGTGACCTGTGTGACCCGTAGATCCCGTGTGTCCAGTGAATCCCGTAAAACCAGTATGACCTGTATGACCAGTAGATCCTGTATGACCTGTGTGTCCAGTAGATCCAGTCCAACCAGTAGGTCCGTCTATTCCATCTAGATTTACGTTGAAGACGCCAGAAATGTCGGCGTCGAATCCATAAATGTTAACAATAGTGTCAATCAATATAGCGCCAGAAGCGTAGTCATACGAGTTAACACGACCCTCAAAACTATTTACAAGAGGATTGATTATATCAGTGACGATGACAGAGTTTCCAGGTCGATAAGCCAATCGTGACTCGATATTCATCGACGCGTCTACTTGACCATGAGGATTCAACGTCATAAACGATGTAGTTGACAAATATCTATCGCCAGGCATACCTGTTGGACCGGTTGATCCAGTGTGTCCAGTGGATCCAGTATGACCAGTAGGACCATCAATACCGTCCAGATTCACGATGTAAATGCTATTAACTGCCGACTCAAATCCGACAAAATTTGTCAATTGCTCTATCTCGATCGCTCCAGTCGAATATTTGTAGGATTTGACTCTACCTTCAAAACTATGATTAAATGGATATTGTTCGTGTGTCACCTTGACGGAGTTACCTGACACATACGCCAGTCTTGGGTCTACAGTGAATGTAACGGATCCAGAGTTACGAGGATCAATGGATTTGGACGCTGATTTGGTTAAAAACTTATCTCCAGGCATACCCGTGGCTCCAGTAGATCCTGTGTTACCCGTTGGACCGGTAGATCCAGTGTTACCAGTTGGACCAGTAGATCCTGTATGACCAGTGTGTCCAGTGTGTCCGGTTGGTCCTGTGGATCCCGTGTTTCCTGTGTGTCCAGTAGACCCTGTGTGACCAGTGAATCCAGTAAAACCAGTGTGTCCGGTAGATCCAGTGTTGCCTGTATGTCCGGTAGATCCTGTGTGACCCGTGAATCCAGTGTGTCCAGTGTGTCCGGTAGATCCTGTGTTTCCTGTGTGTCCGGTAGATCCTGTAACACCTGTGTGTCCAGTAAAACCAGTGTGTCCGGTCGATCCAGTAAAACCTGTATGTCCAGTAGATCCCGTGTGACCCGTGAATCCAGTAAAACCAGTGTGTCCGGTCGATCCAGTGTTACCTGTGTGGCCAGTAGATCCTGTGTGACCAGTGAATCCAGTGTGTCCAGTTGGACCCGTGGATCCTGTTAAGCCTGTATGTCCAGTAGATCCCGTGTGACCAGTGAAGCCAGTGTTACCCGTTGGACCCGTGGATCCTGTTAAGCCTGTATGTCCAGTAGATCCCGTGTGACCAGTGAAGCCAGTATTACCCGTTGGACCCGTGGATCCTGTTAAGCCAGTGTGTCCAGTAGATCCCGTGTCACCAGTGAATCCAGTGTTACCTGTTGGACCTGTGGATCCTGTTAAACCAGTATGTCCAGTAGATCCAGTGGAGCCAGTTGGTCCTGTGGATCCTGTCTCACCGGTTGCACCAGTAGAGCCAGTGTGCCCAGTTGCGCCTGTAGATCCGGTTAAACCGGTATGTCCAGTAGATCCTGTATTTCCAGTGAAGCCAGTGTGTCCCGTTGGTCCTGTGGATCCAGTATTTCCCGTGTGTCCAGTGGAGCCAGTATGGCCAGTGAAGCCCGTAAAACCAGTGTGACCCGTATGACCGGTCGATCCAGTGTGACCCGTGAATCCTGTAAAGCCGGTGTGTCCAGTGAAGCCCGTAAAGCCAGTATGACCTGTGTGTCCAGTAGATCCAGTGTGCCCCGTTGGTCCATCTATTCCATCCAGATTTACATTGAAGACGCCAGAAACGTCAGTGTCAAATCCATAAATGTTAACAATGGTGTCAATCACTATTGCACCAGACACGTATTCATACGAGTTAACACGACCCTCAAAACTATTTACAAGAGGATTGACTACGTCAGTGACGATCACAGAGTTACCAGGTCGATAAGCCAATCGCGACTCGATATTCATTGAGACGTCTACTTCACCATGAGGATTCAATGTCATATACGACGTGCTCGACAAATATCGATCTCCAGGCATACCTGTTGGACCGGTAGATCCAGTGTTGCCTGTAAAACCAGTATGACCAGTTGGACCATCAATACCATCCAAGTTAACATTGAATATATCGGTAATTGCGTTAATGAAGCCTTTAACATTTACGATTTTATCAATCTTGATTTCTCCATACGCATAGTCATATGAATTAACGCGACCTTCAAAACTATTTTCCAGAGGACTCGACGATTGTGTAACAACAACCGAGTTACCAGGCTTATACGCAAGTCTAGAGTCGATATATAGTGTGACGATTGACGCTACGTCGCCGTTTACGTCATAAGGATTTATCGACATATTGGCCGTCAAACTCAAGTATTTGTCACCAGGCATTCCAGTGGGACCAGTAGATCCGGTATGACCTGTATGACCGGTAAATCCTGTAAAACCAGTATGACCAGTGAATCCTGTTGATCCAGTGTGACCAGTAGATCCTGTATGACCGGTAAATCCTGTAAAACCAGTATGACCAGTAAATCCAGTGGATCCAGTGACACCCGTAGATCCAGTATGGCCAGTATGACCAGTGAATCCAGTGTGTCCGGTAAACCCCGTAGATCCAGTGTGTCCAGTTACGCCTGTAGATCCAGTATGACCAGTGAATCCAGTGTGTCCGGTAAACCCCGTAGATCCAGTGATACCCGTGGATCCTGTGTTACCAGTGTTACCAGTGTGTCCAGTGTGACCAGTAGATCCCGTATGTCCAGTGATACCCGTGAAACCCGTGGATCCTGTATGACCAGTTGGACCTGTTCCGATAGGACCCGTAGGACCCGTTGTTCCTGTGTTTCCTGTATTACCAGTGACTCCTGTTGGACCCGTTCCTAATGGACCAGTAGGACCCGTTGTTCCAGTGTAACCCGTTCTACCTGTGGGTCCGGTTGCTCCCTCTATTTCGCCATAGGTGTAACCCTTTTCCAATTTCGAATTGTACACATTTATTTGATTACCCAAAGCGTCCCCACCAATAGCCATAATGTCATCTCCTGTCGAAGATACAGAGATAGATTTCCAATAATTGGCCGAAGAATCGGTCGTAGACCAAGTGTTACCAAAATCACTGGATTTATATATTTGACTGCTCGCATCAATAGTCAATAATTGATATTGACCTGTCGAGGAAAGAGCCAAATCAGTGAAAACCACGTCGTCAGGAGCATTGGATTTCCTCCACATAGCCGATCCATCACGAGGAGAGTATACAAACAAACCCAAATTGTCCAAAGCCAATACGCGAAAGTCGCCATTTTTGTTCACTTTTATTATGCCATTTGTCGACGAATTAAAGGCATCTACCGTAATCTCGCTCCAGTTAACGCCATAGTCATTAGACATGTATAAAGAGTCGGTTGCTAAAGCAAACATCATGTTCCCCTTCGCAGATGCTTCCACAAATTTCCATGTTTTACCAGATGCAATGGTTGCTTCAGTCCATGCTACGCCATAATTCGACGACAAATATACTTTGCTATCCACACATGCAATTTGATTGACTCCATGAGAGGCAACCGCAATCGAATTCCACGTCGCATTGGACTCAGCATCAGATGATAACCAAGTTTTACCAAAATTACTCGAGTAGTAGATTCCAGCGCCATCTACACATGCAGAGGCATATTGTCCCAGTGCAGATATGGATACAGCGCTCCAATCGCCAATAATAGAATTTGATTGGGACCATGTGAGACCCTTGTCTTTTGAGTACCAGATCGCATCGCTTCTAATGGCAAGAATAGCATACTTTCCAGAGGAAGACGTCGATATACTTGACATTTTATCATCGTTTGGTTGAATAGGGGATGTCCAGTTTTGTCCAAAAGTGTCGTAGTCGGGGTGTAAATAAAGAATTGTACCCTCGGATGTTATATTTGAAACATTGTAAATTTCTGTTTCGTTGTAATCCCACTCTTCGTCGTCGACGATGACTTTTCCCAAGTGAATATTAGCCATGAATTTATATAATAAAGGTTGATATTATTCTTAATATGAACCTTTGATCCATTGAATTAATTCATTCAAAAATGAATCGTATTATCCAACGTGACATAACCATTTGCTGGTGTCTTTATTGAAGTTCTGAAAAAATATTAGAAACATCATACGGTTAGGAGCAATATATAATTCCGATGTTCCTCTTCGGGCGTACAAATTGTTATAAATGTTTGATGACGTGCTTGTTATAGTCGCGTCTGTTGAAGAAACATTCACTACTAGTAAAGATGATGCACTACTTTCTGGTGTGGGCAAATCGATATTAAAGTTATCGTCAGTTATAATGATGTATTGACTCGGATTAAAAATGAAACTCATATATATTTTAAATATAATTTAACCGATGTGCGATAGCCACCGACCATTGTTTTCTAACGCACTATGAATATATATTAAATATGCAACGCGATTCGGCTCAATATAAATCGATTTACTTCCCTCTGGTGCATACAAATGATTGTATATTTTCAATGTATCGCTATCACTAGATATCTCCATATTCGTGGAACATAGATTTGCTATCATGAACGCCATATTATGTGTAGGAGAGTCAGGCAATTGAATTAAAGTTGCGGTTTCAGAAATTATGTTGGTTTCAAAACTCCTCAATTTACACGAAAATTGATTGTGTAAATAAAGAGGGACACTTTGAATATTAAAAAATGTACTCATATATACCTAACGCATATTTTTAATGAATTTGATATAAATTATTGTGTAATATAATGTGATATAATATATATAATGAGTGATTTAGGTAAATATTTAACACTTCAATCATTTATAAATCAGTTAAACTATGTTTTTTCATATGATGATAAGGATTTGGATACTCAGGTGAAGCGCAAGGGAATTAAAAAAGAAATCATGGCTCGCCCTGAATGGAAAGATGCAGTAGAAATTTATAAAGACCTAAATAAATCAAAAATATTTAAGTCCAAATATGATGAAGCGTTCACATTTCTCATTTATTGTTTCATGATTTCTCCTGATATCCGCAAAATCAGCACTAAAGGAGGTAATCCAAACTCACTGGTTGCTATAATAAAAAGCAAAAGTTACAATTGCACAGTTGTCATTGTGTTAATGGTTATGTTTTTCATGTTTTATGTGATAATCGATGACATCAATAGAGCCATTGAGAGTCAAAATATTTTCATAAATCCTACTGCAAACAATGAAGCCCTGGATAAATTAATGGCTTCACCGGAATATGCAAAATACGAGAAAAATGTGAAAGATTATTACAATATAACCCAAGATCAACAAGATGAAACAGATTTGGTCGAATATAAACTCAAAACTTTGCAGAGAAACAGTTTTGCTAAAAAACTAACTCTTTTTTCCATATTTCTCCCTGGATTTGCTATGAAAGATTTGGGTGACGCTCTCTTTGATCGCGCTAAATCCGAATTACATTTTCAGTTGGAAACATGGAATGAAATTATGACTGAATATATTGCAAGTAAAGGAGCGACTATATTAGAGGAAATTGTTGAAAAAAAAAAGGCGCCAACAATGATGGATCAAATTACTGCAATTAGAAATCCTACAAAATTATGGAAACGTGGATTAGAAGACGGTCGAAAAGTTGTGCAAAAAAATATAAAACATGTCAGAAGTGATTTTATGCATGAAATGGAAAGTTTATATACTGAAATCGAATCGAATTTTGATAGTTCAGTTACTAATATCAACAGAAAAATCGAAGACTATAATGAGAATTTGTCACCCTTCTTTTGGTATTTTGGTAGTATAGTTAGTTTGTATATTACGAGCCATGTTTATGCAAGGTTAGGTATTAAAGGCAAGAAACTTGGAAGACCTACTGGCTCGAAAGATAAAAAACCAAGAATAACTAACAAAAGCAAAGGAAAAAGCAAAGTTTTGACAATTGAAGATAAAAAGTCAGGTGGTAATAAACGCACACTTAAGATCCATTGATCGATTCATATTATTTTATAATTTTATAAATGCTATAAAATGATATTTGTAACTACCACTGCAATAACAGACCCTTTTCAATATCGATCCCAGTAACAGTGAATGTTCCACTAACAGTTGCGTCCTCAAAATTCGCCATATTTGAGAAAACACTATTGCCACATACGTCTATTGTGCCCTCCATTGTAATGTGATCTTTTACAATATTATTGGAGCCTTCGATAGTGATACCGTTTCTGAATGTGGAAACATTTGCATCTAGTTGCGCAAGAGTTGATATTCCACTTACATCCAGTGTATTTACTGACGCATGATCTATTTGTGTAGTTATGCCCGTTCCAATAATCAATGTATCTTTGGTCGATGAAATCTCACCCAATTCATCCATCATGATGTTTCCAGTAATTTTCACATTTCCGTGCACATTCAATAAATCCGAATTTTCCTGATTAAGTATATTTGGTGAAAATAATTGTACGATTTTGCCACCTATGATTCCACTTTCTCTGTAAACGAAAACGAAATCATTGGGACTTGTCATATAGACACCTGTAAATTCCACGCTCTGTAAACCCATTTCGTCTGATGATATTTCATGATATGTTTTAAATCCATCAATTGTATAGTAAATTTTTCCTGAACCTATGATTACACTACGCGAGGCGTCCAAAATATATCCATCGGTCATATTATTTGTTGGCTTAGTAACTACGTTGTTCCATGAACCATCAACCATATATGCCAAATCAGTACCAACCGCTATACCCATGGTTCCTTCGGCTCCACTGGAAATTCTTAGATTATTGAATGATCCACTATGTACAGAGGAAACCGGATTATTAGTTGTAAAATCATAATGATATATGGCACTATCATCAATGAACCACACTTTTTCATTGTAACCACTCATCTTTTTCAAAGTTCCTGTCGCTCCAGATACATCTGTGACATTGTTTTCAACGTCCACATTGGAATTAGAGTTAGACCAGTCTAATGAAAATTTTTGGATCTTTGTCGACGATCCGATCAATACATCGTTATTATATGCATATACTGATGTGAAATCGCCTATAACTCCGAGAATTCTATTGTACGAACTACCCCCATCATTTGAGAACAATATAAATCCACCACCAAGGGAATTTTCACTCACAAGAATAGAACGATTTGCATCTAAACAATGCGCACTTTTGAAAACATTGGTAGTTCCAGCCAATCCTGTCACCTGTAAAACGGTGTTTGTCCAGCCACTGTTTGAATTAAATCGATGGATTACAAAGGACCCATCCACAGTTTTTTCACCCACAATGATCGCATGCGATTGATCGGCTGAATAATTAAATTCGTTCATTGAGAAATCGAAATCTCCTATTTGAAAAGAGTTTCTATTGCTTATTTGTGTTGGTCCATTAATAGATATAACAAATTCATCACTGGGTTGTTGAATATTGAATCCTATATGGTTATCGTAATTACCTGATCCGTCTAAAAAGGTTTGCGCAGGTAACTTTTGAGAGTCACGTTTGGTAAAAATAGATCCAATGCTTTTATTCTCACTGTTGACGCCACCTTGTATTTGGAGCCCATATGTATCATCTGCATTTGTATTTGTATTTGTTAGTGTTAAACCATCATTGTCTCCCACGATTACTTCTGAATGGAAGAGTGTTTTTTCCGTATTTTTAATATGTAATGTATTCTCACTATCGGTGGAATTATAAATGCTGTTGATTTCGACGGGTGTAGAATTTTTATTATAAAAAATCAATGATCCATGGTTGTTGCCACTCACATCAAGTGCGATTTTATTTCCAGTGTTGTTTCTGGCTAAAATATTAGTATTTCTTGATGCATCTGCCTCCACATTCAATGTCATGAGTGAACGACCATATATGTCGAAAGTGGCTTCAGGATTGCGTTTGTTGACTCCCAAGAAATCACCACTTGCTGTTAAAAAGAATCCGTCGCCATTGTTACCACTTTTGTTTAAAATCAGATCACCGCCACTCATGGAAATATTTTGGGAAACATCCAATATTTGAAGATTGCTTGTGCCACTTACAGTTTGATCTCCTTGAATGGTTGCATTGTTTGACACGGTTAAACTGCCTCTAATTTCGAAATCATTTGCCAACGCTTCTCGAATCGTAAATGTATCCGTTACTAAAGATTTGACGGTTATATTATTTGTTTTGTCCATTTGATTGATTCCACCATATTTTCTCCATGATTGAGACATTATAATAGAGTATATATAATCTATTATATTTATACATTTGTAACCTGACTATTCATTTCCATACGATGGAAAAAAATTGGCCAATGATATAATTTCAATGCTTTTTTCTTTGGCGTCTTTGATTTTTTTTGTGTCTGAATTAACATCCTTTGCTATCACAAGATCCACTTTATTTGACACGGATTGCTTGAGTATACCTCCATTATCTGTTATCATTTTACCAATATTACCGTCTTTATCGAAACCAGTTACTACAATATTTTTACCTGTAATATCTAATTTTGACTTGGATGAATTTTTATTGGATTTGGACTGGGCAGTCAACCCTTTGACCGTCCCTTTGGGTGGGGCAGTCAACCCTTTGACCGTCCCTTTGGGTGGGGCAGTCAACCCTTTGGGTTGTTTTGAGTTTTTCGCGGATTTATTTAAACCTTTCTTTGGACTCTCCTTTGGTGGTGCAAGTGTCTCCATAGCTTCCACTTCATTTCCGATGTACAACGCAATTAAATCATCAATTGTATTGACACCAACTTTTTGAAATTCCGCTTTATCTTTATCAAAATTATCATTCAGATCTTTAATTGTTTGTATGGTCGTTCGAACACTCCCCCTATTTGTCTTGCTCATAAGAGTCAAAATGATTATATTTTCAACACTTACGTTAATTCCATCTTTTTTCAGAATTCTCTGTCCTTTATTGGAATGATCTACATATTTTCTTTGATTGTCTTTTTCAACATATTTAGGGTTAAAAAATGATTTTTCAAACAAATTTGCATATCCTTTGGATTCACTGTATGAACTTTTGGATTCACTGTATGAACTTTTAGAAACAGACGAGGTTTTTTTAGTTGCATTTGATTTGGACTTCGATTTGGATTTTGGAGTTTGCAAGGCTCGATAAGGTGCTATATGTCTATAATTATTTCCATCGTCGCTAGTACAAAAAAACAATTTATTGTCCTTCATTAAATCCAACAATTGTGTATCATCTACAAATTGACTCATTATATATTAGTAAGTGTTATTTTTTTCACGTCTGAATCAGATTTAGATTCTTCCAATGAAAATCCCGAAAATATGTTAGGGTTATTAATGGTTTTCACATCTTCATTTGAATCTAATTCTTCGACACTCTTCAATTGGCTATAAAATGATTTGACGCGTGGATCGGCCTTCACCTTACTAGGAACAAAAGAAGACAAATACAATCCATCCAGGCTCTTAATACGTGACAAGGCAACATAACTCTGTCCATAAGCGAATATATCGCTACCAATGTCCATTTGTGCATTGGTTAATGTGGTACCCTGTATTTTATGGATCGTCAATGCCCATGCTAAAGCCAATGGATATTGTTTCACACAAATTGTGGGATAAACATCACTTTGCCATGTATGATGTTCCATCAACATGATGTATCCATTGCTGAATTTCACCTTGGGTGTATTTTCAGGCCCCACTATATCAATGACGATTCCCTGTGATCCATTACATACACCATGATCCATATTGATGTTTGCCGTACACATCACAGTGACTCCCTTTTTCAAGGACAATATAGGCATCATGGGGCTATTGTTCATCAACTGTTCTGTTTCCTGGTCGATTTCACGCGACGACAACTTCCTACAAATTTCCATTTTATCCGATTCAATTGGCTTCCCTGATTCCGAATAAACGATGGCGTTCTGTATAACGACTACTTTACAGTCTCGTTGTTTTTCATCGATTCGATCAAACATAATGTTGTTTGTTGTTTCTACTTTACTACGAGTGGGAAATAATTTCGTTAAACTCACTCCATTGTTTTGCTCTTTATCATATTCCCGATCAACATATTTTTTTAAAATATCTATGCTCGATGGAGACAATTCTCCCTGGCGAATTTCATTGAGAATGTTTATATATATTGGATCATTTTGACGATAAATTGTCTTTAACATGATGTGTTGCTCGATAGGAAACGCCTTGAAATAATTTTCCGATTCAAAACAAAATTTTCCTGTATCGGGCTCCCCGTCGCTGCAGATCGGAGGCAACTGATAAAAGTCCCCCACTAAGATCACTTGCATGTTACCAAACGGTTGTTTATTATTACGCATCGCTTGACCCAGTAAATCCAATAGATCATACATTTTTTTACTCATCATACTTGCTTCATCAATGATCAAAATATTTGTTTTTTTCCAATTCTTTTTTGCTTTACGTGATTTTAATGTTTTTTCAATGATTTCATCGATGATGCCTTTACCCAATTTCACTCCGGACCAAGAATGAATAGTTTTCGCAGATGACCCAATGAGTAGCGCCGCACAACCCGTTAAAGCGGTGACTTGTAATGATTTATTTGAGAACGCTGCATGCGAAACAAAATGTTTGATCAACTCTGATTTCCCTGTTCCACCTGGACCCGTTATTACTAAATTCTTTCCTTTTTTGAAATTTTCGAATGCGAATTTCTGTTCATTTGACAATGGCATTTTAAATATATAAATGTATTATTCGTTATAATATATTCATTTCAATTTTTTATATTGTTTCACAAATGACAATTGCTCATCCGATCAGATAAATGCCAAGCAATACCATTATTATGCCGATAATCTTTTTAACATCGAATGTTTCTGAAAACAATAAATATCCTACCAAAAACAACAATGCGGTTTCAAATCCCGCCATGATCGTACGAATGCTTCCAATAGATGTTTTTGTTGAGATGCTGTATATCCAGAAGAGATTACCTAAAGCAAAAAGAACACCAGCGATGACTGCATTTTTATTCTTTTCAATATTTGATAAAATCGTGGTATTCATAGGAGTTAGGAGCACCATGAACGCGACGAGTCCCAATGTAATACAGAAAACACACCATGTATGTAGAAAATCTTGATCTTTAGAGAACGATTTACGTAAATACACTTGTCCTGCAACGAAAAAAGAGGTACCTATTAATATGCTTAAAATATTTAAATTTGATGGAGTCATATATTATAGAAAAATATCATAATATTATATAATTATGGCTCAATCCATGATGAAGAAAAATGCAACCCGCAAGGTAAAGAATGCTAAAAACTTAAAGAAATCGAGAGGCGGTTACCCTGTTGTTAAAGTGAAAACTACCAGTAGAACTCGTAGAAGTAGATCTAGACGATCCAGAAGGAGAGTGAGAGGTGGTATGTGAGGGTATATGAAAAAAAAGAAGGATTATTAGAATCAGAAACATAGTCATAGACAAGAGAATGACGCATTGATTTTGCTGATATCTTGTTTATTATGTAAATCTCAATTCCAATAATGCGTAAATATGCCCGAAGTATGCGCTCACTACAGCAGTGAAAAACAATCGAATGTATTGTGGATGATATTTCATTTCATTCAATAAAACAATTGCTTCTATGTAATAGGATAATGATACCAAAGGGGAATTTTTGTTGTGACACAATCGTATGCTGCCATATGTAATGATCCAATATCCTAGCAGGCGACAAGCAAAATTATTTGTTATCAATGCTGGGTGGAACATTTCTGAGTGGAGTTTATTTAATACTGGAATGTTTATAATTTTCAGTAAACATGATCCACATAAAATATCGTACAAACCATTTAATCTCACTATTGTTGTCATTATATTCGATAACATGGTTTTAAAATAATATTGTATAGTTATAATATTATTTCTTTAGACCTTTTGTCACAAACTTATTATTCATGATCAATGCGCAAATGGAAACTTATGTCATGTCCGTTCAAATTGATCAATCTACCATACTCATCTTCCAATCGAATATTAAGTTTCAGCAAATCATTTTTACCATCGTATGTACGATATTCTGATTCCATGTAGCCATTTCCAAGATTTGCTGGCAATATCGTACCAAACGGATATTTCTGACGATCCAAAACGATGCGTGCCAGAGAATCGCGATTCACACGACTATTAAATTCATTTACAATCAAATTCATGTATCGAGGTGTATTGATATTGACCAAAGCAACACCTTTTGTACCGTTGGTATCGACCGTGATTTGTTGTTGACGAAATCCCAAAATCCATCCGAGACGACTCTTAAAATTGTATTTGGAAAAATCGCCGTTTTTATCAACACCAAAATCAATGTCAAAAGTGCGGAAACTTGTGCTGAAAAATTCCATTTTATGATCCACAATATTCATGGACAAGTCAAGGAATGGACCCGTGGTACATTGTGCGCAAAACTGGGTTTGTAGGGAATTCTCCAATGATTCTAAATCATAATTACCATCGGGAACTTTGATCACCACACTGTTGACACCGTTTGTAACACGAAAACTGTTATTCTCTAAAGTGGCGGAAATGTTGTAGAAAAACATGGGCAATTCTACTTGTGTCACTGAAACACTACGGACATTATTGATTCTCTCATTCAATGTAACATTGTAATTCACTTCGAAATTGTCGTTGTATTCATCTCTAAAACGCGTATCTATAGTGACATATTTTGTTTGAATGGATCGTTGGACATCGGTCATCACCATATGACTCCCATATTGATTCATTTTTGGTCCAATATATACATCTTTGTTGTCAAAATAATTACTCATATATATTTATCAATCATAAAAAATATATATGTTTTTCACGTACATTCGCATTTTACGGAAGTCTGATAACTGGGTCCATTTTCGTTGTAAAGTGTCCTCATATCGCACAATTTGTTTTTGTAGATACACTTGACGTTCTCAGGACGCTTCTTTGTAGATCCATTGTAATAGGTTGGAACGCTCATTCCTGGTGGCTTGATTACTGGGAAACATGTGGATTGTTCACCATCAATGAGTTTTCTATTGGGACGGTTTTGTGTGTCTCTACATAGAATGAATTCGGGGCAACTGGCCGATGCGTCTAAAAGCATATCGAAAACCATTTGTCTATCTGGCACTTTCAAAATATTATACGTAGGACTCGAGTCCACGATTGTATTGGCCAAAGTAAATGATTTAAAATGTGTATAATCGGTGGATTTCAGAACGGACGGAAGTTTGCTTTGCGCAGTCAGTATATTGGCATTCTTTTTATGTTTTAAATAATCACCTTGAGACATTATATATTTTGCAAATATTTATTTTTAGTTTAGTTTTTTGTAATCTTCTATGAATTTCTGTTTCTCAACTTCGTCTTCGGTACCACTGATAATATATGAATAAATTTGGTGGATTTCTTCATTGGAAAAAACATGTTCTTTTTTGTTGTACGTCTCATATAAGTCTTTTGCCAATTTATATTTGTAATATTTCTTCCCATTGTTTGAACTATGGCCCATATAGAGTGTTATTAAATGGATCGATCCCCGGGGATACGATAAATTCTTCAAAACCTCACCATAATCACCCACTTTTGGCTCAAAAAAATCATGATTCTCACTAATCACTGTTGAGAAAACCATTTCATCTGATGGCGCGAGATTCCAGTTTAAAACCGCATTTTCGAACTCCTTGCGACATAGGCGGCAAAATTTTAATAAAGCGTCTTTATATCCTATGAATATTCCGGCGCAAACTTTACCCCTTGTAACGCAATAATGGTCACGTCTGTCTTGTACTTCATGTGGTTTGGATGGATAACTTTGTTGCATCATGAGTATTTTGTTGGTCGGGATATTTTCAAACACTTGATTGGTTTCTTCTATTGACATGTCGTAGACCACATGAAGTCTCATGTCCATCCATGCGAATTTCTCTGTTGAAAATGGATTCATCATGATGGCGTCCTTGACAAATTCCGTTTTTTGATTGACGATGAATTTGTACAAGGCTGTAAATTTGTTTTGGTCTAAATTGTGGATTTTGTGAGAATTGTGCGCCGTTTCGAATTTGTTGAAAAGCGAATAATTATTGAGATCTTCATATTCTTTTACTATGACTCGGGTCAAATAGTGCAATTCTATTGGACGCATTTCATACATTTTTTCGACGTATTTGGCTTCAGTATAAATGATTAATGGAAACGGCTTCTCAAAAAACGGCTTACAAGAATCGAAATATTTATCTGGGGGAACAAACCCTGGATCCTTTGTATCCTTTGTTTTAGAATTGTTCTCTTTTGTTCGCAGATCGAATAGGGCAGTTACAATAGTGTATGTTTCCGACATTTTTTTATATTGTGATTTTTAATACTCCGGAAAAACGATTCTCACATTATGCTATTGGTAGTAGGCAATGTTTTAGTTTTCGCATATTTTTGTGTTTGATCATAAATTATATATGCGAATATTGCACCTATACATGATCCCACGAAGAGTTGTGTTAAAGTATGACGTTTGTATTTGTAGCGTTGAAAAAGAGTTACCATGGATATGAAAAGTGAGAAATAGAAAATTAGAGTATGTGCATCATATAGGAAAACTGCACTGTAGAAAACAGATTGTGCGTGTCCGGATGGCATTCCATATATTTCCGACCCATGAAACCGCTCCATAAACTGAAGGTGTTGAGAACCGTCGGGCCGGGGTTCCTGGATAGTCTGTTTTATCATTTTGTTCATTATGACATTGAATCCAAATCCCAATAAATATGAAAATAAATATATTTTTCGGTAGAAATAATGGTAAATGTTGAGAACAAATAAAATAATTGGACCTACATATCCGATTTTATCCATTATTGGTGGTTCCGATGACATGTTTATACCATAATGTGTGATTTTTATCATAGTTTTTAAAATTAATTATACATTTTCTCACAAAAAATTGAATAATACTTTTTGTGAGATTCTGAGAAAACATAATAATTCAAAGACATGACGTCCAAGGAAGTATCCAAAGAGAAATCCAATCACAATTGTGTATTGATGACATCCCGATTTAACAATCAAACATTTGGCGAGAATGAGGGATACAGGAAAAGGCACAAAAAGATCGGATGCATTTATTGCACCGAAGAGCGCGTTACGTATGGCGTCGAAATTGACAAAATCATGTTTGTATTGGAAATGAACAACGACACAAACAAAATCATGGGCATCGGAATGATTCGGAATCGTACTACCAATGATCGACACATCGTATACAATAATTTTAATTACAATCGATATCATTACGTGGGTAAACATCGTATATGTCGCGATGATTTGAACGAGTCAGAAGAATTCATCATGAAGGTGTTGGATAAATTGTGTTTTACCGGTCGATTTCACATGAAACGTGGTCAAGGTCTTCGTATGTTTCCACCGCGTTTCACGAATAATTTGATTAAAAAAGAAGTGGACGTCATTGATATCATTAGAACAATGTTCAAAACACGTATAAATAATACTACATGAATATATACAAATTATGAGTGATGATATTTACAATATAGACAATTATACAGACAAACAATTGTACGACATTTTAAATATATCAAATCCGTCCGATCGAGAATTAGAAGCCAAAATCAACTCTATGATATGGAAATATACAAATATGGGAAATGACTCGGGTGACCGACTCGTGTATTTTTTTCAAGACATTTACGATCGATTTTTCGAAGGCGAAGAAAGAGACGAAAACGACATCACTCCGGACATGATATTGCGTAATAGAGAAACACCTGAGCCTTTGGACGACTCTGTATCCATGGAGAACAATGAATCAATGGATAACGACGAATCCATGGATAACAATGATTCGGCAGCGGAGTATACCACCGATTTAGAATATTCAAAAGGTAAATTGAATCCTTTATTGCAACAAACTACCAAAAGAATTGTCAGTGTTGACAGTCAATACAGAAGCGACAAAAAATCCATTTCTACCGATTTCACATTTAATTTGTCCGATCCTATTAGAGACGTCGTCAATTTAAAACTTTATTCCATACAAATACCTCTTACATGGTATGTCATTAACAGCAGTTTCGGGAGTAATTTTTTATATGTAAAAGGCAATTCACCCGGAATCAATAATGGCAATCATGATTATAAAATCACCATTCCAGTAGGAAACTATACCGCGCCAGAATTAATTAGTGCCGTAAATGCTTCTATGCAAGAGTTGAAGACGGACGCCTCCTATTCCGACACGAATTTCGGCAACACTGGAATCACATATGATTATCCCAGTTCCAAATCGACCTTTAACATCGACATTTTCAAACATTATAGTGAAAATCATTATCAAATAGAGTTCCAACAACACACCAGTCCCAATACCGTCGATCGCACATTATCTATATCCGCATTTCTGGGATTCAATCGTTCGTCATACAATGGGTATACCATATATTCAAATTTGTCCACATTACCATTTACATCCATCGGATCCGTCGACGATGTGAACGTCGCGAACTATCTACTCAATTCATCCAATCGCTCCTTTCAAATTATACATTATGTAGTTAGTGATAGTTCATATACATATAATGACAATTCGTATAATACGGTATACGATACCATTGATGTGACTTTGGATCTTCCATTAGATACCACATATTCGAGAAATGATTTGTTACAAGAAGTAAATAATCGACTACAAAATCATGATAAGTTGACGGCTTTTTCGCGATTGGTTCGCGTAGATGAAACAGATGGTAGTGTAATCGGTTTCAATCACTCACATTTTGAATTGGACATTCGCGTGAATCGTAGCACAGTGAGTTTATATGAAAACAGTAAGTTTGCAGTGGTGTTTCCCAGCGATACAATCATTTGGACCGGGCTTTCATCCGCATTCGTATTTGACAACACATCGTATGAAGTGAGCGATTTATTTGCCGAGACCAAAACAGTGGAGAATAAATATGTCGTCAATTCGTCTCCTTACATAGAGTTGCGATGCGTCAAACAATATTTCGACATCAGTAATAATCACTACACATTTAATGTTGCGAATTCGTTGTCCACTGGATATTCTATAGCCGAATATTTATCTGCCATTAATGATGGCATTCGAAGTCAAAATGACGCGACCAAATCATATAATGTAGTGGGAGATTTCCGTATGACCAATACTCGCGCATATATAGATGGTTTGTCCTCTTTGTTTACCATGCAAATCGATTTGACAAAATCATTCGGTCATGGTGACTATAATATTGATTTCACGGGAACTGTTTTGGAATCACTCATGAATTTTTCGAGTGGTCCTTTTGACTTGGGAACAACTACACAATTCACATCCAGTTTCCCCGTTCAAGGCGCAGGTTATTTGGTCCAATTGGGTGACAAGATTATGGAAATCAGTCCAAAGTCGACGAGTGGTGTACAAAACATCGGAAATTATGTGATCAATGCCGGAACTTTTAAACGCTATACCGACATCAATGAACTAGAAGATGACATCAATTCTCAATTTACGGGTTTCGTAGATGTGGACAATTATCCTGTTTTACAAGGAACAAATATTACACTTGAACAAGTGGGAAACAATATCAATGTAATACTTATTGTGAATGTACGGAAGTATTTGACCCAAAATGACTATGTCTTGGAATTTTTCGATGACAACGCCGATACCACATGGTCCATAACGGACACCGGAAACACATGGGGATATTTTTTACAAGTCCACCAAAAACAATTTGTATTGAATAATCCACTTTACAATGTGGAAAATGCGAGTTATTCACAATTGGCGAGCGCCACTCCCGTCAGTGGAAACATCATTACACTGAATAGTTTTAACAATCAGATCTTTTTGAAACCGGTGCAAATAGACAACGATGGAGACGGAATTTTTGACTCGGGAGATGCGAATAGCATTGTCATCAATCTACCTACAAATGTGGCGTACAACCGTGATCAACTTATTACTGTGATCAATCAATTATTTGAAACTACAGTTGCGTCGAACGGCCTTGCAATAGCAAACGGGACCGTTTTGACCACGTTTAAAAAAGGGGTCAATACCTTTATAAAAATGCGATTGAATATCAACCGTACATATCGGGCCAATGACTATAGAGTTGTGTTCTATGATCCGTTTAGTTTTACGACTTTTGCCATTGGTAGTAATATTGTCACCAATGCCACATGGGACGCCACATTGGGATGGATATTGGGATTTCGTCTCAGTACCGAATACTTTTTGGCGGATTATAGTGCACCTTCTGATTTGACCACATATACGTCACACACTCGTTCGATCACGGGCGACAATGTTGTGAGCGTGACGATTTATAATTATTTCATGATCTTACTCGATGACTTCAATCAGAATCATTTGAACGACGGTGTGGTGACAACAACGCAAAAAGAAACGAATATGAAAGCACCTTCTTATTTTGTGAAATCCGACACACGCGCACATCCCATCACCGGTGAGCCATTGACCAATACAATAAAGAAAAATGGGCAAAATATGACCAAAAATGAAATTTATGCCGCACAAGAAGCACTTGCTACGAAATCGGATGTTGTTACCGCGGGTTCAGTGCGCACGGTACAATATTATTCCAGTGGTCCGTTCTCTAAGAACGTCTTTGCATTGGTTCCATTGAAAATTTCTGGTGCGCAGAATAATTCGATTTATGTGGAATTCGGCGGTACATTGCAAAATCAACAACGTAACTATTTCGGCCCGGTCAATATCCAACGAATGAATGTTCGATTGGTCAACGATCGAGGTACCTTGGTTGACCTGAATGGCGCCAATTGGTCATTTTCTTTCATTTGTGAACAATTGTATCAACAAAAAACACTGTAATTAAAAATCATCATATAAATAATTATATCATGATCGTCATCATTTCTTATGGCCGTTTTGTTTGTGTATTCTCCAATACCACGGCAATGTTTGGTCATAAACCAATTTTATAGTTTCGCCATTTTCAAGCAATTGTTTATAATATTGCGAAATTTCATTGTTGTTCCACTTTAAAAATACAACAATACGCTTCCGCTCAGAATCCTTTAATATAGGAATCTCCAATATGTTCGTAATGAACCCCCAATTTAATTGCTTGAATTTCTCAAAAATTAGACTCTTCTTTATGGATGCTTCGATGGAAGGGATACATAAATTCGTGTCATTTTGCATTTGTAGTTTATATGTTAAAAATATGTTTTGAATTTTTTGATTCAATTTTTTCTGCCTCAACTAAGTTCGAATTATAACGGTTAGTTATTGTTAGACCAAGTATATGCTGTTTTGAGACAATTAGTAGTGATACTTTATCTTTATATGCGTTATCAATTAGAAAGAATAATAAATAGTAATTTTAAGAATGTCCTGGCTTCAAGAAGAAGAAAATTTACTCCAAATATCGGAGCCATGTGAAGATGAACATATGGAACGCATTGCTTGTATCTTTATGTTTGTCAACAATAAAAATTTTATTGAGAAAATCGATAAAAAAATGGTGATTTTGGAATATAATGAGCGTGATGATTTAATGATTCTCACTAAAATGAACTTATTGTCCTTGATTCAGGAACAAAAACGCGAATTTGATAATTCCCAATATTTATACAAGGACGCTTATATGTTTAATTTTACTTATGGTCATGAGGATTTTGAAGAATTCGATCCAAACGATGCATCCTCTATGACGGAATATTTTGATAAAATTCCATTGATGGAAGACATCATCGTTGATCCATCGATTTTTTTGTTTCATCATTTGAATGCATTGTATTTTATTTTTGAAGAGGCGCCTGCTCCACCTGCCCTATTTGTACCGAAACCCATTTTGAAATTGTCTACTTCGGATTCGGAACAGAATCAAAAGAAACGTGTAACTATCAAAATCAATAAACGGGCGAATGGAACACGTAGATGCAGGGGCTAGCCGCCCCTTGCACGAACCCCGCTGGCAGGGGATTTAAGTATGGGTTATAAAAGTCCCCGGTAATATTAGTGTGGGTTATAAAGTCCCCGGGAGCAGGGGGCGATGGGGGGTGCAACCCCCCATAAGGTATTTAAAGACATCATTTCATGAATTTATAGGTATATCGATTCTGTCATGTCGATGAACAAGGAACAATATGACCAATTGTTTCCGCCTATTGATAACCTTAAAATAGAATCCCATATTAAAAACAGCATTTGTCTTTTCTATTTCAACTGTTGTCGGTTTTACGACAAACAAAATCAAAAAATCCAAAACAATCAAGAAAATAAAAAACAAAAAAAGTCATTGGTTCTGTTCCAATTTTTGGATGCGCTTGTCATTGCGATTCAACATGAAATGGTCAATAATAATCAATATCTTATCTATCTGAATATTCTATTTCGGATGATGTTCCAAACAAGGGACGTCATGTACGGTAAGGGCGAAAGAGACATGTTTTATATGATGTTTTGTTGTTTTTATAAACATTATCCTGCATTGACCATTTCCGGGGTCAGACAAATGTTACAAGACAGTTCATTAGCATGTTGGAGTGATGTGAAATATTTATGTGACTATGTTCGCGGTATAGACGACGATTACTTTACAGATGAACAGAAAAATTCGATTTATTCTTGTTTGGTCGGCATCATGTTGTATCAGTTTGACAATGATTATGGTATTTGGGAAAAATCGTTTCAAACCTATTTGAATTTTCCCGAGAAGTTGGAGCGACCCAATGCCCGTGTTTTAATATCGTTCGCTGCCAAATGGATTCCGCGCGAAAGTAAGAAATTTGATTGGCTCCATGAACGGATTGTGTATCAATGGAATCTCATTCATCGTCCGTATTTATTTCAAAATATGGATCATTATTGTTCGGTCATTACCAAATGCAAAAAGGAATTTCGTAAGAGAGTTAGTGGACTGAATCGCGAACTGGATACATTGGAAATCAAACAATGCAATCATTCATGGGAGGACATTGATCCAAGTCAGGTTCCTTTCAGTGCCATGATGAGCCAGAAGAATGCTTTTAGTGACGTGCAACATTTAAAGGAACATTTTTATAGTGAAGAAACCGATCTTGGGAAATCTGTCAAGACCTCTCACTTGAATGTGGGCGTTTTTGTTAAAAAAGGTTTTGAATTATGTGCGAAGTCCTTGACAGATCGCGTTTGTGCTCAACGCGAATGGCTGAATAAAGCGTGGAAACAGAATGTTTTATTGCATTTTGGTGATCGACGTGGTCATTTATTGCCCATAGTGAATGTTTCATGGGACGTCGATGAATCTGTCAGGAACAATGCGCTGGGTATGGCGATTTTGATGGCGCAGATCAGTACGGATGTGCATCGAATTGTTTTGTGCGAGTATTCTGGGAAATGCGTGGATTTGAATATTGATTGTGATTTCATGACTGCTATTGGTAGGTTGTATTATGAATTGGAGCAATTGCACCCGACTTCATACGATGGAAAAATCATCTCATATATGTTGAACGATGGACTGCAAATGGTCGATGAGAATATGTGTTTTGTTGTATTGGGTGATGGACATTTTTTGATGAATCATCCATTGGAACTCAGGCGTAATAAAAAAATTCAATTGGTGTATTGGAATGTGGGGCGTGAAACTGACCTATCCTTTAATGATGAAGATTTGGACCGTGTGAATTCGGGGGAGATTTTGTATTTGTCTGGCTGTTCGGGAGTGATGTTGCGGACACTGGTTGCCATGGCACCTCGGAAAATGGATACGTTTGAATATTTGAGTAAGACATTGAATGCCCAACGATATGCCATTTATGGGGAACTGATGAATTACGAAATGGGCCGAGTACTTTATGGGTGTTAAATTGTTGAAAAAATATTGTATGGAATATATAATATTTTTTTATTTGATTGGGATTTTATTTGAGGATTTACTTCTTGGTCTTTCTTGTCCCTTTCTTGGATTTCTTTGTTTTCTTGGACTTTTTGGATTTCTTTGATTTCTTGGACTTCTTTGTTTTTCCACCATTTTGTTCTATGTTTGCACCATTTTGTTTTGCTATCGATAATGCTTGGCTAGCAGTATATTCATTAGATTTTGGTTTTAAAAAATCTCCTCCTGGTGTAATGGTATCTTCAACAGGGTCATAAGTATATTCCACACCTGTGTAATAAATTTTAAATTTTCCATCACCTGAATATCTCATCAATAGTTCTACTTCTTCACCGTTAATCATAATTTTATATTTCAGTTTGTCTTGTACTTTATCCTCATATTTATCATAAAATTCATTATTTGTTTCAGGTCTTTCGTCCATAGTTATCCATTCTTGTTTAACTTCACCATCTTTGTCAACAGTTTTTCTCATTTCCATATTTTTTTTCTCCTCGAATTTGTCTTTAGGATCATATTTTCTTCTTGACCATTTATATCTGAACTGCGCATCTTTATTTTTTGAATATTCTTCCTTCCATTTCTTTTCAAAATCTTTACTACGTGTATCACAAGTTTCTTTTGGCCTTTTTTCAACATTTAAACAATCATCATAATCTTTATTTTTATCTTTAAGATAGGTATTATACCTAGCGCCTTCCAGGGCTTCATGAGCAACAAATCGTGCAGGCGCCACTACTGTTTCTTTTATATTGTGAATTTGATTTCCAATTGCAGTAGTTAAACCACTCATTATGTGATATATATAACGTACATAGAAAATATTCATAATGTATCCAAAAATAGGGGGGTTCGGCCAAGGGGGTAAACGAAGTGAGAGACCCCCTGGCAAGAAAATTGAATTATTTTGTCCTCCTTATTTAGGACAACATCATTCTTTAAACAAGTCATGGAGTCGCCAATATTAGAATTGAATAAACCTACCTTTCAGTTTCAACAACAAATAAGTTTTGTCCACAAAATCCAAAAAGTAGTAAGTAGCGAAGATCTCCTAAAACCGGTGTATATTTATCCAACGCAGTTGTATGAAATCCGACGAGACAAAATGGATTTGAACAGTGATGTCCATAGCCAACGGTGATTTTGCCTAAACCCTCAGTCATGGGTTCCTACTAAATATTATACCCGAACTGTAGGGGGGTTCGTGCAAGGGGCGCAAACGAAGTGGAAGCCCCCTGCAATAATATCAAATTATACTATATATGCCATCCTCATTGTCAATTAAAACATTGAACTCTGACGACACGGACTACAGAGGAAATAGTTTTTTTTCAAATAGAAAAAAGGAATACATCAAATTCTTGGATAATTTCATCGGTAAAAAATCCGGAATGATGTCGAGAGATACATATAAATCTTTAATCGCTCTTCCGAAAAAATTAATTTCCCTTAAGCAACAAATAGATAAATTAGATGAAGAAATTGAATTTATCGTGGAAGATGTACCTATCTATACATTGGACCCAGTAAAATTACAAGAATATAATGATGAAAGAGATAGATTAAAAGGTCCAAAAGTACAAAAGAGAAAGGAAAAAACAACTGAATTACAACAAAAAAAAGGAGAGATCAAAACAACCATACAAGAAAATTTAGAAGCCAAAATGAAAAATCAACAGAGCAAAGACGTAATGAAAAAGGTCATGGATAAACTTTATTTTGGTGATAAGTTGAAAAAAGAATACGATATTAGGATTATTTTGGTCACCATCAACTATGTATTGTACATGTCAAATACTGGTAGATCATCGGCTTTATGGGACAATCCAAAGGGTAAAAAAGCACAGTTGGAATTTTTCAAATCATTTGAGAAATTTTTTACTCCGGAAGAAGAATATGAAGACAATGAGGATGAGATCTTGAGCAATTTTCACGAGAGTTTATTGTATGTAAAGGAAAAATATGGACTTAAATTGCATTCAGATGATAATGAAGATAAACAATTTTATAAATTGCTTTTGACCATGAATCGATATCCAGTGAATACATCCGTCATAGAAACCTTCATACCCATGGATACCCAAATCGAAACTACTATGTTAGTACAAAAATATTTGAAGAAACCTGATAATATTGTAATACAAATACGCGGTGAATATACGAATGATAAGGATGTGAAAAAGTCACAATACGCTTTTACAAAACGTTCATCATTGAAAGCATTGTTGAGAAGTGATAAAAATACGTATTATGGTTGCAAAAAACAAGAAGAATCACTCCTTCCGCGTAAAAAGAATGTGGATAGGTCGATTAAATATATTGATAACAATTATGTCTCTCCTGGATTTGGTAATAAATTCTGGGACATTTCGATTATGGAGGAGTTTCCTAATGATCAATTGTTTGTATTGCAAAATTTGGAAGAGGGATTTCCCTCATATTCCAGTGTACATTTGGCTAAAAATAGAGGAGAACATAGCGTTGTAAGTGGATGGCATTGTCAAATTGATGCACCCAAAGGAACTGCCAAATTACTATTGGGTGTGGCTGATTCGGATGCACGTCCTTTGTCACGATCTGCATCGATTCCTACACCTAATGCGAGCCCTGTGAGATCTTCTCTTTCCTCCTCACCTCCGCCAGTGCGTAGACGTGGTAGACCTAGAACTACCGCCAATTCGAATAGACCTCCTGCAAATGCACAAGCAAATACAACTAGACGTGGTAGACCAAGAACACAGCCTACACCAGTTGTTGCACCTACACCAGTTGTTGCGCCTGAAGAAATTGCTGCACCTACACCAGTTGTTGCACCTACACCAGTTGTTGCGCCTCCTGCAACTAGACGCGGACCTGGAAGACCTCGTGCAAATTCAAATACAAATGCAACTAGACGTGGACCTGGAAGACCTCGTGGAAATGGAAATGCAAATGCAAATGCAACTAGACGCGGTAGACCTCGTGCAAATCCCAGTGTAAGTGATGATGATGATTTGATGAATGATATACTTCAACAAACAGAAGGTCAAGAAGTTGATGAAGAGTTGCTCAATATGATTAGAGGGATGAGTTTACAAGAGCAAGATGTTCCTGCGACAAGAGAAGTTCCTGCGACAAGAGGTACAAGGGATGCAAGGGGAACAAGGGGAACAAGAACCTTGGGTGCGGATTGTGAACAAAATGAGGATTGTAGATCTGGATCATGTGTCCGTACCAACGATGGAACAAATAAATGCAAAGGAAACGGAAACAATTCAAGAGTCGTAGGTGACGCATGCGAAACAGACAGACAATGTATTAACAATAATTGTGTCGACAATGTATGCACAAGACGGTCTTACACTTCACGAGGAACCAATGGAGATCTAGGTCTGAATCGATTGTTCAGTGGTGGTAAGAAAAGAAGAGTTACAAAGAAAAATAATAGAAAGTAACTTCGTGCAAAAAACCGAATTCTTTTAGGCGGGGTTTACAAAGGTTATGGATTCTGATCCTTTGGTCAACGCTAAATCAATGAACATCACTTTAGTAAGTGCTGCTTATAATTTTAGTTCGATTCATTCGAAATCATTAAACATGGATGAAATGATTCAACGTATGGACGAATTAATGAAACTCCCTGTGCCGCTGATCTTTTTTTGTGATGAAACCTTTTATAGTCACGTGCAAAATGCCCGGGTTCAAAACGGACTAGGTGGTCTGACCATCGTTGTGCATTGTCCGTTTGAAAAATTATGGTCCGTGCAATGGCTGCAAAAAGTAAAAGACAATCGCGAAGTTTATTTTCCCACCCGGGACGAACGGACTTGCGCCGAGACCCATTTAGTTACGTGCAATAAATTCGATTTTGTATTGAAAGCCATGGATTTGAATCCGTTTTTCACTGCGAAATTCGGTTGGTTGGATGCCTTTGTTACTCGGGATGGGAACCCCATGCGCTTTGCTCAGGATTACAATCGCGGTGAATTTTTGCAATTGTTACGCAGCGTCTCCGAGGACAAATTCCATATTTCCGTTTTGAACGTGAATGACAAAAAATATATGCGCGATGAATGGAAACGCGAGTATTATGAGACCTATCGCTATGTGGTATGCGGGTGTTTGTTTACATGCGGTGAACGCGTGGGTAAAATCGTTCTCAATGATTTGAAGGCGAATTTTGTGCGGACAACGGAAATGGGATATGGTCACGCTGAAGAAATGCTCTACTTGGAAATCCTGGATAAACATTATGATTTGATACATCGTGGGTACGGGGACTACCATTTTTTGATCAACAATTTCTTGATGCCGACATATGATTTGCATTATGTTTATTTCATGGTGATCAAGCGCTATATGGAATTTCGATATGTGAAGGAATGCTATCATTGCTGCGAAATGGTTCTGATTGGCATTGAGAAGGGCGCGAAATGCACACCCGAATTACACGCGGACATATTGAGCATTTTCCACGAATGTTGTTTATTGTACAGACCAAAAGGGGTTGTAGCATTGCGGAAACATATTGAGCATTTATGTTCTGTAGACTTGTTGAATTCCGTTATTGTCGAGAAACACGCGCATTTATTGGATAGCGAAGTGGAGTCGATTGGAGATGCCGACTTGGACAAAATTGTGGTTTTAGTTATAGATGGTGGGGATTCAAAGGAGTGTCGGAAAGCATATGAAACGTGGGCTAAAAAAGGTTCTGATTATGGTGTGCGAGTTTTGTTTGTTGGCGCAATGGATTATATGGAGGATGAATATGTTCTTGATCTAGGTATTGCTGATAGCGATCCGTTTTTGAAGCAATGTCGTGCTTTGAAACATGCATATCGTGTGCTCAAAAGTGAATTTGTTTATGTATGCAATGCCAAGACCTTTGTGAATTTCCATAATTTGATGCCGTTTGTGGATACCTTGGATTATGGGAAATGTGTGTACGCCGGTGGGCACGGAACGGAGCGGAGAATCAGTGGTGTGGATGTGTATTTCCACAGTGGGGGTCCGGGATATATTTTGTCGCGCGCTTGTTTGCGGTTGTTGATGCCGTTTTTTGATTCGATGAAGGAAAAATGGATTTCTTTTTGTGATCCGGATTTGGTGGAAGGCCGCGATGTGTGTTTGGCATTTTATTTGAATCAATTGGTGGGTGTGGATGCATTGGAAATTGTGAAGAGTCCGCATTTTTATAATTGCAATCACCATGGATATTGTTATGGTAATTCATTTCAATGTTGTGGTGGGAAAGTGGTACAAAAGGAAATCATTGGATGTCACCATATGTCGCCGAACGATATGGATGAATTTATGCTTTTTTCCGAGAGTTTCTATAAATATAAAAAATTGAAATGTTTAGATGCGTAATGGTTTGATGATATAAAATATATATTATCAAGTAAAGATTAGAATAGAATTTTTGAAATAAAATGGAAATAGATTGTATGGACTATGGACAATTTATCGACATTGAAGAAATTCAAGAAATAGAAATAAATAGGGAAAATAATAATTGGTACACGGTGCATAGGTATAAGCAGAGAAGAAATGAGGACGAAGGTTTCATTGTTTTGCTGAAGATGATTGTTCAAATGTGTAAAATGATTGGGTTGTAGAATTTTGATTATATAGAATTTGACAGATAATTTGATATTCGTAGTAATTATGTATAAATTTTATAACATTTATAATATGGATTATACGGTGAACAAGTATAAAACTCTTTGCAGTACACCATCTGACATTAATGAACATTTGGTCACGCTGGAAAAATATGCACGGGAATGTGAAAGTATATTTGAAACAGGTGTACGAGGATGTGTAAGTAGTTGGGCCTTTTTACATGGATTGATGCACAATAAGTCTGGTAAAAAAGTGCTGTTCATGAATGACATCGATGAATGTAATGTGGAAGATTTAATGGACAAAGCAAATTTGTTTGGAGTAGCCGCCAGTTATGAGTGGAAAAACAATTTGGAATTAGATATTGAGACTAATTATGATATTACTTTTATTGATACGTGGCACGTATATGGTCAACTGAAAAGAGAATTAGACTTATTTAGCAAAATAACAAACAAATATATCATCATGCACGATACCACGGTTGATGAGTGGAATGGCGAGACTATTCGTATGAATATGAATGCAAAAGAGCAGTCTGAAATTAGTGGCTTTTCAATCGAAGAAATTAATAAAGGTTTATGGCCAGCAATTGATGAGTTCTTGGCAAAAAATCCTGATTGGAAAATAAAGGAGAGATTTACGAACAATAATGGTTTGACTATTTTGTACAAGGATATATCAGACCCATTCATTTCAGTTGATTATTGGTTTACAAAATGCGACCTATTTTTAGATACTAGTTATAAAAATGATGATCCCAATTACGACTACACAGAACAACTTGCAAATCTAAAAAATAAAAAACGACCCATTATTTTAATACAAACTGATACGTTACCTCAATTTATGAAATTTTTAAAGAATTTGAATTTTGAATATATATTACTAACTATATCAAAGAATGATTATTGTGCTCCTACACTGCATATGCCATGCAAAGATCCTGAATATGAAAAAGAAATTATGTCTATTATGGAAGACCCAAAAATGATTCGATGGTATACAATAAATCCCGGAATTGTTCATAAAAAATTACAAAGTGTACCTATTGGACCCAAATGGCAATGGGAAACAACTACATTTTTCGGAGAACCTAAACAAGAACTTATGAATATATACATAGAACATTGTCTAAATCCCAAAAGTAATATGTTGAATTCTGATTTGAAAACTGAATTATTATATTTTAATTTTAATTCTAATTCAACTGACAATCCGTTATACAGTGAACATAAAAACATAAGAAACAATACTGAAAATGCACTCTTGAAAAACGATTTCTCATGGAATATGAACCAACCCTTTTCTAACTATATCGCTACACTTAAGAAATATAAATTTTCTGTATCTCCTCCTGGACGTGGTATTGATACTCATCGCACATGGGAGTCGTTAATGGTTGGTACAATTCCTATTATCATTCATACCACTCAAGATCATTTATTTGAAAAATTACCTGTAATTATAATTCAACCTGATGAATGGAATACAATTACACAGGAAAGACTTGAGAATGAATATGAAAAAATAATAGAAAATATTGATAACTACAATTTTGATATTTTATATACTCATTATTGGGATAAAGAATTTGAAAATATTAGAAATACTTGATGAAGTTAATATAATTGTTTTTACAAAAAATCATCACCTATTCGTAATTGTTTATCAGATTAATTTGGATTTATAACAATTGTTTAATTCGTCCCGATACGTTGATTAATTATTTTTTATCTCTATTATTTGTTATATATTAATGCAGAGTAACGAGTACTATTCATTAATAGAAAAAATTCCTTATCCGTTGGGTCACGAATTACCTACTTTCAATATATCAGGGAAATTAGTTATCGCACTATTTGAATTCAGACCAATGAAGGAAATGTTATGGGTTTTGAATGCTGTATTGCATATATACAAGCCTTGTGAAATTGGATTAGCCATAGTACATGGAGAAAACAATAAAGACTTCGTGCATCAACATTTCAGTAACTGGAAAAACATATTACTCATCAATACACAAGATCACAATCATGATAGTCATTCTTATAGTAATCGTTTGATTACACCTGAACTATGGGAGCACTTTTCAAACTGGTCCCATGTATTAGTGTATCAATGTGACGCACTTTTACTTCGACCGATTGATGATATTTATTTCAATTATGACTACATTGGAGCACCATGGTCAAATAATAATTTACCAGGTAATGGAGGATTTTCATTGAGAAATGTTCAATCAATGATTCGTGTTTGCGAGCCTTTTAGAAATATGCAAATATCTGACTTTAAATGTCCTCATGTACATGAAGATGGATTTTTCTGTCGCCACGATGGATTTATTTATCCTAGTGATAATGAACGGAATATGCACGAAAAATTTGCGATTGAATCCATTTATAACGAAAACCCTGTCGGGGTTCATAAATTTTATGAATGGGTCAATAGAGATACTTTTGATATAATCATGAATAATATTAAAAGTCGATTTACATTTAATTTAAGACATGCATACATTTTATGCGAACATGAAAACACACCTCGTTGTATCGATTCTAGGAAAGTACTCGAATCGATAGGATTCGCGGTTCATTGTATTCCGTATATCCGTCATGAAGACAAAATATATTCAAACAAAATTAGTATGCAAAACATATACCAAATGGTGATTGACTCGGGAGAAGAATGGAGTTATATATTTGAAGACGACATCAATAAAATATATGACGTCAAACTCGATGAAATCATGGAATATGAAAGCATATCCGACGATTTATTTTATCTTGGTGCGTGTTTTCCTGAAAATGTGATCAATGACTACGAAAGTGGATTATATAATAGTGGTAAAAAAATTGGCGATTATGATGTTCGTTATGTTTCAGATAACTGCTTTGGATTACATAGTGTTGCATTTTCGAAAGAAGGTATGAAGAAATTCTTAGAGTATTCGAATACTTCATTTGATAGCGTAATGGACGTGACGTTGAAAAAGTTTACATCAAAGCATCATGCCAATATAGTTCGATTTGATTTGTGTTCTCCACACATGTCTTCACATAGAGGAGTCATTTATCAAGATCGTGATAATTACCCGACAACTATTTGATGAAAACTATCTAATTTGCGTCCAATTCGGGGGGCACATATCGTCGAAATTCTTCTTATCAATATAGGGCCCGAACCAGTTGTCCGTATTGGAATACGTGACAATTTTATTTGGATTATCGTTCAAATAGGCTCCCCACCAACTAAATGTGCTATTTGGAATTATATGATGGCTACATAGGGACATAATCAACATTTGCTCATAATCCGGGATTGTATGATCGATTGGAATAAATTCTATGTTGGGATAGGTTTTATTCAATGTTTCAATGTGCTGATCTATTATTTCCTCATCTTGCGATTCGTAAAAGTATATGATTTGTTTGATTGGATTGTTTTGCTCTTGGATATATTTGATTGCCTCCACATAATATGTGATTGGCGTGATTGGATGACACCCCGGGCCGACGGTTTTATAATCCCCTATACGGAAATGCATGGATACAGGGTTTGTTGAGAAATTGTATTTGTTTTTGTACTTGTGATACACCTGCTCGCGTTGGCTATTTATATGGAGCATTTGGATGATCTGTTTTGCATTCTTTTCGAAATATTTATACGATTGATAATAACCTAAAAATCGGATACTTTGACTTTGATGTTGACTTTGATTTATTGTTGATGGATGGGGCGGTTCGCTGTAATGGAACCCTGACTCCATAATGTCTTGGCAGTGATCTTTTTTTTCTTCTAAAAACGGCTTCAAAGACTTCAGAAAATTGTCCCAATAATAGGGACGGTCCTTACGCTGTTGGACCTGTTTTTCCAGGAAGAACTGGAGATCGTGTTCTATACTGTAACTGAGTAGATGGACCAATTGGAACATTTGATTACCAAGACCACCCATAATGTTGACTGTTACATTGGTTTTGGTTTTGGTTTTGGACATTATACTTGATTATGGGATTTTATAATCCGTTTAAAGCCGAATGTAGTTACAAATTAGTTACATTTGTCGGTGAAAAAGTCGCATAAAAGTCATCAATACACTTTGTTACCATAATTACTATCAGTTACATTTGATTTTTTGAGTTGGGTTATGACTACATAATATAAAAATAGTTACATGAGTTACAGAAAAGTCTCCGGAAAGTCGTCATCCCCATGTCTCGTGCCAGCCCCCCTGCACTAAAATTAATATATTCTTGGGAGCGGGGTTCGTGCAAGGGGGCTGCGCCCCCTGCAAATTATGGGATTTTATAATCCGTTTAAAGCCGAATTTTAGTTAAAACCATGTGCCATAGTACTTTCACTGCGTCTAGGACGTCTACCTCTACGACTACCTCTACGTCTATCTCTACCTCTACTGGTAGGTCTCTCGACCTTGTCTCTACTTCTTGATCTGTCATTTCTTGCAATAAGTTTATGGCTTATAGATCTATTAGGACGAGATTCAGCATTTGGGGTTCTTATACCTAATACTTCAGCATAATACTTTTTGGCGATTGACCCCCATTCTTCATAATATTCATTCACGTAGGAATCTATATTATCTACATTTGGATTTGCACTCATACAGTCATCCACATAACTCAAACAATCGTATTTTGATTTATCGAAATTAAAATAATTTTTATTTTTATTATAACTATTAAATACATCATTTTTGAAGTTTTCTAATTCAGAATTAGGTAGACCTTCGATAAAAAAATATTTTTGCAATAATTTTTTTCTGGGGCCCGGACTGATAACATCTACATCTCCTCCACCGGACATTCGTTTTTTTCTGGTTCCACCTCTAGTACCTACTCTACTATTTTTCTTTAATAATTCTTGCTTGATTAATTTATTACACTCCATTAAAAATCCGTCTGTATATCTATCTTGTTTAAATGCTTCCTGTATAAGTTTTCCCTTTGAAAACTGTTTCTGAGATGTAAATAAGTATGTATTGGGATTGTTTTTATGAACATGTATAAACCTCATTGGAACACATTCTACGTTCCAATCAATATTGTATCTATAAGTATCTATGTATTGAATTATTGTTTTTATGGTGTCATGAATGTGCCAGAAAAATTGGAATATAGCATCTGTTGTAACCATATTTTTCAAGTGGTATGCTTTGTCTCCTTTGAACTGAATATAAACACCCTCTTTACTTTGAATTTTTTGTTTGATGTATTGTATTATAGTATTGAAATCTTCCCATTGTTCGATAATTCCATGTTTCAAATTGTTGATATGAATTTCTTTCAATTCTTCACTGCTGACATTGTCTACAACCGAACGGATAAAAGTGTAATTTCCATATTTATCACTTTGTATATCTTCTTTTTCTTTCGATATAATGTTATGTCCTAAGAGGAGGGATAGAAATGTAAATCCCAAATCACATGTCAGCATTATCAACATTTTTTGATTTTTCATATCTAAGAGTTTGTACATAAACGACAAAATCACTTGTAAATCATCTCCTAATTTTTTACATGTAGTTCTATAATCGCATTCTAGTTTATTGCTATTTTGACTAAAAAAACTTGCGTTATTCGCATTTCCCTTCAAATACTTCATGCTTGAATGTTTTTGGTCGATTATTTTGACATTTTTATTTGAATCTGATAAAGTTAGTTGGAAATCTTCGTCTGTAAACTGTTCGAAAAAAATGTTTTTATATCCGAATAAATCAAAAATATCCTGTGAAATATCATATGGGGGTATTATTACTTTACAATCGGTTCCACTAGGTCCTGGGTCGATTTTTTTGTTTGCAATCGAACATAAGACCTCGTAATTTTTAAAGCAACTTTCATGTGTAGCAGGTTCTCCGAAAATCTCGTTACCTTTCTTTCCAGAGTCATAACATCCCAAAATGTTTGTGTTTTTATCTACATATTTCAGCATATCTGGTGGAGGAACCTTTTTACCGGCTGAATATTTTAATTTGTAAACATGTAGGTTGTATGCTAGATTTTTTTTTTTTAAATCATTAATTATCTCGCGCATAGTTTCTTTGAAATTATGTGAATTTAATGATGGATACGACGTTTGAAAAAATTCATTGCTTCCGTTAATGAATGCGTCTTTATTGTCTTTATGCGCATCCACATTGACGAAATAGTTCATCATACCTTGCCAAACTGGTATTGCCGGTATTGTCGAACTGGTATTTGGAAGATAATAATTGTTTAAAAAATTTTTGAATGAGTTAGAGTTTGTTTGTAAAACCCCAGTAGTTTTATTTATTTTATCTATTAAAATTGCCGACATCCTGTTTATATATAGAGACAAAAAGAAATCTTCTATAGATTACATGACTGCATGGTACTTAAAAATCAGAATTAATATTATATTATCAGAACAGGATTCGTGCAAGTACATGATAACCCCTGTAAAGTAGGGCATTTATGCAGGTAGGCCTACTTTTGGGATTCTTTTTTCATAAAATCAAAAATGGACATTTTTATTTTGTCCTTTTTGAAAAATCCTAGATGAAATCCATATCGGAAAACTGCTAAAACGTGTTTTACTGCATAATGCTTTGATATCTATTTTTTGTTGGAAAATGTTGTGACCATGATTTTTTATTATTTATGTGTAGAACTATTTAGGAGTAATATCTGGTTGTATTATATGATGGAAAATACAATCAATTCTACATCAAAAAATAACAATTTATTTGAATGTAAAAAGTGTAACTTCAAATGCAGCAAAAGAGGGGATTATAATAGACATATTAAGAGCATAAAACATAATAGGGAAAATACAACAGACATAAAACCAAAAATACATCACTCATGTAACTGCGGCAAAACATATCTATATCGAGCATCCTTGCATAATCATAAAAAGAAATGTACATATGTAGAAGGTGGTAATGATGATAAAGATGATAAACATGATTATACCAAATTAGACATGAATATGACTTTTGGTGAGTTCATGAAGGGGAAGAATAGTTTTGATCCGGAATTGATTGCCACTCTAGTAAAGCAGACCAACGATCTCTATAAAGAATTGGTTAAAATGAACAATAGGTCTTTGTTAGGAAACACAATAAATAATATACAAAACAATAATTTGACGTTGAATATGTTTTTGAACGAGCAATGCAAAAATGCAATGAATTTCGAAGATTTCATAGAAAAAATCAAAGTATCCAGGGAAGACATTGCACATAATGCCCAGGTCGGGTTTGTCAACGGGATTAGTAAAATTCTTATTAATCACCTTGATAAAATGGATTTATATCAACGTCCACTCCATTGTACGGATGTCAAACGCAACACTGTTTATATGCGTGACAACAACGAATGGACCAAAGATAAAGACACTGTACAAAGAAAAATGGGGTCGTCCTTACAAAAGGTCTCGAGGGAATGCGTCGGCGTATTGAATGATTGGAAAAAGGAAAATCCGGAATATTTAGATCCCGATTCCGAATTCTCACAACAATGTATTTATATGTTGATGAAATCCATGGTTATTTCCGGGGGTGAAGATGCTGGGCGGAAAATTCTCCATCGTCTGGCACAAGACATCAAGATTTCACTTCACTAGACTCACTCCTAATCATAAGGATCAATACCGTTTTCATTCAAAATATCCAATACAGTGGACAATTTCTTGGGATCGAAACCTGCACCTTGTTGGGGCATTCCGAAAATCACAATGTAGTAACTAAACAAGGGCGCTAAAACGAATGTTTTGGTCATATGTAATGTCCCGGAGGCGGTATTCATCGCATTGGCCTCATTTTTACCCGACAAAATATCCTCAATACGTTTCTCCAATACACTGTTGTTCAAAGCCAAACTAATGTTTTGTGTGAACAGCGAATACGACTCCACTGAACCTTTCAGACCACTCAGTGTGATGTCGAACAGGAGAACCAGATTGTCATTCGATCGTGTTTGCTGAAACGAATACACCGTGTCGTATAAACGCAAATAATCGGAAAAATCCTCTGGAATTGCGGAGTAATTCTTATTGGCCAAATTCTGGGTATATTGGGTATTGATTTCATTCAAACTATTTATCAAATCTATATCAAAATCCAACTCCACATCTGTGCCGCCGCAATCTACTAATTCCGGCAACGACGGTGAATAAATTGTTAATACTTCGAAGAATTTTTTACTTGTTGCTCCCGCGGCGGGAAATGCATACATGGATCCAAACATTGATGGTCCCCTTCTAGACATAATCTATAATATGTCGAGAAAGATTTATGTTTATAGTGACGCTCACTCAGATATGACGAGTTTTCTTTTTTTTTGATTTTTGTTCTTTTTGTTCTTTTTGTTCTTTTTGGACTATTGATTCATACTCTGCGACAATCCGTTCGACAACGTCGTCTTCTATGGGGCGATAGGTGAGGTTTGTTTTATTGGGATATCCTTTTATATACGTAATTACTACTTCCATTCGAATCTTTTGTTTTGTTCTGTTTTGAAAAAAGCACATCAATTTTATATCAACGCATTTGATCTAATGGAATCAATGCAGCATCGTTATTTCCATCTATTTTTTTTGGTCTTCTTTTTGATTCCTTTTTTTTGGGTTGGTTTTTGGGTTTAGTTTCATTGGTTGGATTCGTATTTTTTTGTTCCTCGATCTGATCTATACTCGGAATGGGTAATGTTCGGTTCGGTATAATATTATTATAAATATGTAATACTTTTGAAACAATCGGACTTCGCTGTATGTCTCCGTCGTCGAATTCGATTAAAGTGATGTTTGTTTTATCTCCTTGATAACGCCTTAATTTATGCAGCATATCTTTTAATCCATTGTCTTCATAACGATCGCTCTGTTTCAAATCACCGGTTAAAATTAATTTTGTGTTGGTACCAATGCGTGTTAACATCATCAACATTTGATTCGGGGAACTGTTTTGCATTTCGTCTGCTATGATAACCGAGTTTTTGAACGTTCGACCACGCATAAAAGCCAAAGGTGCTATTTCGATGATTCCATTGGCGATCATGGAACTGATTTCACGTTGATTGTAATACTCACCCATGATGTCGAATAGGGGGCGTGTCCAGGGCTCCATTTTGTTTTTCAAATTTCCCGGTAAATATCCGATGTCTTCTTCCACTGTGACGATGGGACGCGTTATGACGATTTTGTCGATACTGTTTTTGCGCAACTCTTGAACAGCGTATTTACATGCAAATAAGGTTTTGCCTGTTCCGGCTGGACCCACGCCTATTATAATTTGATTTCTACTGTCGTTAATGCATTGATAATATTGATTTTGATTGGGGGTCCGTGGATTGTAGACGGGCGATATAGATTTTTGCTTTGGGACTTTCATATAGAGCGTGCGTTCGCATTTGAATTGGTTCTTCGTGAATGTCAAAGACAAAAATGCTATTGATAAAAGGAATTTGAATAACATTGTTCTTAATTACAATAATGTTATTTGTTTATGTTGTTTATTTCTTTTTTGTCTTGTTTTTTTGTCTTGGTTTCTTTGGTTTATGTGACTTCTTCGAGGATTTTGTAGATGTTTTACTTGACTTCGTCATTTCAGGGCATAAAATATGAATGTTCTCAATGTTATGTAATGTTTTGTCAAACGTTTTTTCGTCTTCCAAATTGATTTCCAATTCAACAGGATCATACGGCTTTATGAATTTCTCGTAATAATCAATCTTATCATCCTCGTCTTCTATGTCAGATGGAATATCTGTGAGTTCATCGTAAAAACGATTTGTATCTTCAAGAGTAATAGTGTCATAATTTAATCCGTTTTTAGTCATATATTCATGGAGTTTTTCATTGGATCCATAGAAATGCTTTGCCATGGCGAGAATAGATATTGGATTCACTGCTCTCGATATGATTTTATTGAATGTTTTCGTTTCGCCTTTTTCATCCATGTACTCTAAATTTGCTATTATTAACACGAGTGCAGAACGGAGAAATAAATTGTACTTTTTACCTTGATAGTTTTCATTTGTTTTCGATGATATTTCGATTGTGGATTCGTCCACTTTACACGTGATGCTCGATATGCATTTTTTATTGTGAAATAGACAAAGCATCAATAATGTATTTGCTTCGATATCGTACAAATCGAATTTTTCCAGTGGTTTATTGCTCGTCATTTTATCGAATAAATCAAAATCTAGGTATAGAGATTCGCCGCATAACTTTCGTAATTTTTCTCTAATGAACTCCAATACATCATAGACGCTTTCTATATTAATTTTCATATATAAAACCTTGAGGATTTAAAATGGGTTGATTTCTTTTTTATTCGGTTGATTCGGAATTTGTGTCCGATTCGTCGTCTAGAACCATCGTGTCTGTCTCGTCCGTGTACGATGTATCATGGATTAAATCATGTTTGCACATATTCATTGTGAATTTCGGATGGTCCAAATCATTCACCATTTTGCGTTTGCCTTTTATTGTTCGCAAATAGATTCGGCCAAATCGAGGATTATAATAAAACAATTCTTTTAAGCGACGATTGAGTAATTTATGTGCGCGCCATCGTATGGTCAGCCCTTGTACATGGAATCTTGACACAATGTATAAATACAAATAGGGTCTCAAAATTTGTACACATTCGGATTGATCGACTTCTTCGTTTACTACAATTGAATATTTTGTCAAATTCTTGATCATAGAGCGCATATGTTTCATCATGACATTTTCATTTGACTTGTATATGAGTCTTTGAATGAATTCTTCCCGAATTGCGTCTTCGTATTTCAGTGCGAAGAAATTCAAGTCGAAATCGCATAGAAAATAATAATGAAACAATACGGGCATTATGAATGAACTCGATTTGATTTTGAAATATATATTGTAGAGTGTGGACTTTTTGAAAGCGATGTTGCTATATGGATTTCGGAGTTCCAAGGGCATGCAGAAAAAATTGCTCGTATTACTGAGTGCGGTTTCAATATAAGTGATTAAATCATTCATTGTGAAAATGTATTTGGAATTATCGTAGATTTCGATTGTGGTAGGAGATTCCATGTTGATTGGGTTTAACAAGAGGTCGTTTTCTATGGAGGACTTCTTTTTATATCTATAAATGTTGGCGAGTTTTGCGAATGCGTTGTAATGTTTCTGACCTTCGTATAGTATGTTTAAAAAAATGGGATATGTATTTGAATACATTAACCATGGTGAAGTGGATGTGTCTACATATTCCTTGATTTTTTTATGTTTTATTTTGATGAATTCGAGTAGGGATCCTTTGTTCGATGTGGTCAAAATAAACGTGTATAACATCATGTTTTCTTGTGACTGATGTGTGGCGTTGACGTGGTTCCAATATTTGAGTATGTCCTCGAACTGACTGCTTCGCGGATACGCGATTTTATCTGTATCGGCGACCTTTTGTAATATATTGTAATAAGTTTGCATTTCAATATATTATTGAGATATGGCTTTATATGTTTTTATATTATCATGTTGCTGCTTCCACATTTCGCACGAATAATATGAACATGAAAAGTAGGAAATTTTTCGATGCTTTGCGATTGGTTTGATACATTTTGGTTTCCGATAATTTCGAGTTATCGGGTTTGAATAAACATCCCAGTGTGAATGCAGTGACGAAATAGATGGGGTGAAATGTGTGTCCGTCGAATCCGACTGAAATTTGTGTGAGAATTGTTTCGTCTGCGGAGTCAAATGAGAATTTTTCGATGAAAGACGAATAGAGGGCTCGATTAAAGACGATGGTATTTAGTTTGGGGTTTTTTATTATGAATGCATAGGACGACGATATGAGATACGTCAACAATATGAATTGTATTGGATACATTGGAGTTACTTGGATTTCTATATTGTATATTTTTATTTCTATTTTTATTTTCAATTTTTTATATTTTTTATATTTGTTTTTTATGTGAGTTAGACAAAATAGATGTGTTTGCGGGTATTCAGGGATTTTGTATGGTCTTGCGAATGCTTGACATATTCTTCTACTGTCATCCAATAAGTATGAGTCTTTGTTTTTTGTGGATTGCATTCTTTATTGGTTGCCTTTCTGGGCATTTGTATATATAAAACGGAATTGTTTTAATTCGTTTTTGTTTTTGGATTTATAGTTTAATGCAAGGTCCGTTTGACAGGAGCCCTTCCTAGGAGCAGGGATTGTAATCCATGGGGGATGCAATCCCCCATATGGAACTTTCGAATCCCTTGATTTGTGGGTTGATTTGTTTTAACATATTGACAATAGCATCCATATCATTATATATCACCTTTGTGGCGCCCAAAACATCGGCTATTTCTTGTTCATTGCGATTCACCGCCACTAATTGCTCACGCGTCGGTATATAGATTCCATAATGGTTCGTATTGATGATCGGAGGCGAACCCGAGGCAAAATATATATTCTTCGCTCCCGCCTTCTTGGCCATTTGGATAATATGTGAAGACGTATTTCCCCGGACTATAGAATCATCCACTATCAATATATTCTTGTCTTGAATTACTTCCCGGACAAAATTCAGTTTGCGTTTGATGCTTTTTTGGATGATTTCGTCGTTTTTCATAATGAATGTTCGCTCTATATATGGGTTTTTGACCAGACCATAATGCATTGGTATCTGCAGTATGGATTGGAGGCCCAGTGCGAAAATAAGACCCGACTCGGGGACAGGTACAATGAGATCGATGTCGGAAATATGGGGTAATGAAGATTTGATTTTATTGGCTAGAAGTTGACCCATTCTATAACGGGCGTCATATACGCTGATGCCGTCGATTACGGAGTCAATTCGGGCAAAATATATGTATTCGAATAAACATGGTGTCTTATTTGGTAATGCTGCGCTAAATCGAGGTTTGCTGTTGTGCTCAAATATGATGATTTCTCCTGGGTTCACATCGCGAATCATTTGGAAATCTAGGGCGTCTATTGCCACGGATTCGCTGGATACGAGATAGTCATTGTCTTTGATTCCGTAACATAGGGGTCTTATTCCTCTTGGGTCACGGAAACATATAAGGCCGAAGTTTTGAATTGTCATGATGATGCTATAACTTCCTTTTAACATCTTCATCATATCGTGAATTACTTCGAATATATTGTCCACATTAATATCGATTTCATTGGGCGCTTTTTTCTCTAGTAAATGACAGAATAGGTTGAGCACGACTTCAGAGTCCGATTGATTTACTTCTATTTCGTCGGCATTTATGATGTGGCCATTGTGACATAAATGGACTCGCGTGTATTCCATGATTACTTTTTCCAATGGCTGGATCGTATTTGAACTGAAGTTTCCGTTGGTTCCATAGCGGACATGACCCATGCAGATATTGGATGTTAGAGAAAGGAGATCTTCATTGGAGAATGCGTTTTTCACTAGTCCGTCTTTTTTAATACATTGGGTTTCATTGCATATTCCTGTGCTGTCTTGGCCGCGATGTTGCAAAAAGGTCAATCCTTCGTATATTTTTATTGGGTTATCGGGGATATTAAGAGTTGAAATGAGTCCAATTACTCCACACATAGATCTTTAGGTGAGAACGGTTTATATTTATTTGATTATATGGATTATTGGATTTGCTTTTTTATGGATTATTTTATCTGGAGAATCTTGAGAATCTTGAGAAAAGATTGACAATGTCCAAGAAGAATCCGATACTTGCCTTGGGATAATTGGGCATGTTTTTGCATTTTTCGGAGAGAGCAAACATTCGGGTAGTGTCATGGGATACATACAAAGAAAAAATGGCGATCACCACATAGGATATAAGTCTTGAATTCCGTAATTGTGAGAAACTTGGAATTAAAGTCATCAATTCTATTAGAATTATTGATAATAATGCTACAAATAGACCCTTTGATAAAGTTGCGTCTATTTTACGGAAGTACTCTGGGAGCACATAGACTAAAGACGACATTACTATGAATACCACGCTTGTGGCTATTGCGGCGAATAGATTTTTTTCGATGGTCATTTGCGATATTTTGAATGTATATCCAATACAGAGGACGAAAAGGATCCATAAAAGGTGACTTATGGCGACGTCTAGGTGGGATGTGAGAAAGTCCGATTTTAGATTTATTAATATGATCAGAAATAATGAGAAAATGAAGATTAATAATACGTTGTTTAGCATGGATACTGATGCTTTAGGAGGACTGTTTGATGCGATAATTAAAATCATGATGCTTGCGGCTAGATATAGATATGTATTGACTACGTAGTTTGTGCAAACTGGGGATGGAGGCATCGTTTTTGAGAATGCAAATATATAGATTAGAATGGTGAGAACAATTAGGGATAAAATTGCATTATTTGTTGTTTGGGATTTCATATATATATTTATGGGAGGAATTTATGGGAGGAATTTATGGGAGGAATTTATGGGAGGAATTTATGGGAGGAATTTATATATATGCCTGAATCGTCTCTGAATGTGTCTCGTAGAAAACCAGTCTTGGGAACTTATAAACGACTTTCATCAGAAAAACTTAAACAACAATTAAAAAAGGTTGCGGAAACTACTCCGACCAAATATAGTGAAAAACTTAAATTTTATAATAATAAATATCCAAGAATTGGAGGAAAGAAAACTAAGATGAAGAAGTCGAAGTCGAAGCGAAAGAGAGCGACGAAGAAGCAACGCAAATAATGAAGTTTGTTCATCTCATAATAATCATGTGATGAATTTTATATTTTTACATGCGAGTCCGTTTGGATGGCTCGTTCAGAGGCTCAGGTATTAAGTAGCGGGGGCTATGGGGGAGAATCCCCCATTTAGCCCATGATTCCGCGCAATATAAGTGTGAAAACGACTGCATGGATCAAGAGGCCGGCGATCGTTGGACATCCCTCACTATTTGCAATCTTTACAAACTTCTTCAATAGACTGTGGACCAATTTGTACGTGAACGGATTGGCAATGATTAAAAAGATTACTGTTGTAATCAAAGTATACTTCCATTTTTGTTGATTTTCTAAACCCATGTTTATATACTATGCGGGGATTTTTTCATGTATTGGGGGGTTTACTATGTCCTAGGAGTATACAAGTTATAAGTCAATTTGATTTCTTCTCCCATGTTGATCTCCATAAGTGTAACCATAAATCGATAATTTATTTGTCCTTCTTTTTCATAAATTTCACTCTTATTTATCCATGTTTTTATAGTTTCTAGGTCATATGTTGCTCCAGGTGTTAAACTGGTCACTTCATCCAAGTTTCGGGCAAAAAGGGATTTTGCATTGGGGATATCACTGTGGTTGTAAAATCCACCCAAGGGTGTGCGGAAATAAGGCTCGTTTGATATTTCTTCTCTTTTTACATGCGTAATCCCCAAAAAGGTATATTTTGGTATTCGCTCGGTGGCGAATAAACCCAATCCCTCTATCTCTGATTGCTTGATGGTACACATTTTCGGTAGGGGGCGATAAGTAGTACTCTCCATGTGGAATATATAGTTGAGTAGATTCTAATTTGTTTTTATTATTTTATTTGAGGGTTTATTTGAGTGTTTATTTGGTTTCTTTTGATCTGAATGAAAGATTCTATTTTTAATTTTGTGAGAAAAAGGTAATTAGAAGTTTGGATTTATTATAAATATAACAAAAGTTTTGTAATAAATATGAAACATATTCAGAATGAAGAGTTCACTGACTTTGTTGATAAAAGACGCGAATATAAGGACATCTTTTGCACACATGAATATAATCTTCGGGATTATCTGACGCATGGATTTCCTTATGATAAAAGAGTATTATTCTTTGATGACTCCATTATTCATGCTAATGACGTTTATAGAAAATGCCCAGGTGATGTTTGTAGCGTTTACGTGCCGTCCAAACATTGTTTTTCTTTAAATATGGACAGTGTGGATGAAAGCGTCTTGGACTATGGTGAGAACGTTTATGTAAAAGAGATTGAAAATGATGTGGATTCAGACCCACATGAAGACGATGGTTACAAAACGAATGGGATTTCAAAGAGGTTTTCGACGATTGCGGATCCATTGATAATTTTACCCTCTTGTGTTGACCGCATATACGATTGGGTGGATAAAAGTGATGTTTTGGAGAATCGCGTTGTGTTTTTTGATTGGGATTATGTTCTGAACCAACATAATGGTTTCGTACTTGTTCAAAACTATACGGAAAATTCCTACTTGCGTCTACTGAATGATACGTTGTATTATTTGATTGGGGGCGCCGAACGGTTGCGCGTTATACAAAATATGCTGCAACATTTGCTGGATAATAAAATTAAGATTTTTATTTTGACTAGCAATGGGAATGCGAATCAGAGTGCTGCGAAGATCCGACGACAATTCGTGGAACTTCTACAGGTGTTATTTAAATATCGATATTTTCAGGATCGTCACTTGATATATGCTTCGTCTGGTAATTCTTTTGGTGCGAAGAGTTCTGCTATAAATCGTATTTTGCGGGGGGAGGCTAGTTTACCATTTATTGAGACGCCTATTATTGATTTTTCGGTGGGTAGGAAGAGATCAAATACATATGGTTGCTAAAAAAAATTGATTGTTTTTTGTTTTGTTTGACTGGAAGATATAAAATGAAGCCTGTGTATTTTCCCCGTGAAATATGGACAATAATCTATGAGTATGACAATACATATAAAACTGTTTACAATCAGTGTATGCAGGAGATGAATTCGTACTTTAATCACAATAGAATGATTTCTTTGATGAATACTTGTTTCTACTATTATTATACATTGTATTTGAGACGTTCATTTGCTATAACCAATATTTCATGTGTGAAATATATTTTGCGAAAGAGGTCTGATGTATATAGGGACTCTAAGTCGGTTGTTAATTATAAAAATTGTTGGAATCATTATGTAGTGAAGTCGGATAAAAAGGTTTATACTAGACTGACTGAACGGATTGGTTACCCGAACAGTGTATTGTTCTAAACGGATTGGTTACCCGAACAGTGTATTGTTCTAAACGGATTGGTTACCCGAACAGTGTATTGTTCTAAACGGATTGATTACCCGAACAGTGTATTGTTCCGAACCGGAGTATTGTTCCGAACGGATTGGTTCTCATGTCCTGTATATCGGTACTGGAGATTCTTGACGAGACGTTCTAATATGTGATCCCGTTCAGCAACAAACCCGTTCAGCAAATAATTTTTTAGAAAGTATATATTTCTAAAAAATGGGGTTATCCAGAAATGAGTGACATATCCATTTACCAGGGGCTGTCACTTCGTAGACCCTTGGTCGAACCCCGCTACTCGAATGGATCGACTTAACCCGGCCTACCGAACGGACCTATCCAAACGGATCTATCTATACCCGTTTGGAAATAGATCCGTTTGGAAATATATCCGTTTGGAAATTAATCTATTTGGAAATAGATCCGTTAATAAATAGATCCGTTTGGAAATTGGTTTATTCGGAAATAGACCTGTTAGAATAATCATTATTAATCCAGAAATTTATGCAAATGAAGATTTAAAATTATATATTTTGAATCTTTAAGTGTTACAATATCGTATTCTTAACGTCGCTTCTTGTGGGATTTACGCGCCTTGCGAGACTTTCTTTTCAAAGACTTCTTTTGTTTGCGGGATTTCCTTTTACCGCCAGCATTTTCGCGATTTTTCTTGAATTCCTTCTGTTGTTTCATGTAGTCATCTATAGTGTAATCTCGCGTTTTTCCCCAATCGTCTTCATTAATTCCTTTCTGTCTGTTCAATGTAAATCTAGACGACTCTGAGTGTTTTGGCCAATCGTCTTCATTAATTCCTTTCTCTCTTTTCAAAGGTTCAGGCATTATATATTAAAGCGTATAAAATAATTTTGCCTAAATTATATATTAGATATTGTTAATATATTTTTTACGTATTCATAGCCAGGGACCGCCGTCCCTTGGCCGAACCCTGCTATCCGATATATAGTTACCGGCCTGCCGAACGGACCCATCTAACGGATATATAGCCAGGGGCTGGTCGCTTCGTAAGAACCCCGGCCATCCGAACGGACCCTTCCAACGGATCTATTCAACCCGTTTGGAAATAGATCCGTTTGGATGGCCGCTACCACTCCTCCCTGCCTAAAAATCAATGTTCTATATCGAACGGACTGCGTTTATCAAGTGAGGGGCGCAGCCCCCATGTAAAGTAGGGCATTTATGCAGGTAGGCCTACTTTTGGTATTCTTTTCTGAGAAATTTAAAAATGGACATTTATTTTCTGTCCATTTTTAAAAATATTAAATGAAATCCAAGTAGAAAAACCACCAAAATGGATTTCTTACCATAATGCTGTTATTTCTATTTTTGAAAATTTATTTTGTTACCATAATTTTTTTACGATTTATGGGAAAAAACAATATAGGCATTTTTTATCTTGGTGTTTTATACACAGAATGACGAATGATTTTACGCCAAAAAACGCCAGGAAATTTTCTTGTAAGGATTGTGACTTTGAATGCAGTAAAAGAAGTGATTGGAGTAGACATATATCCACACAGAAACATAAAATACGAACAAATACGAATGATTTTACGCCAAAAAACGCCGAACAATATCATTGTAATTGTGGTAAAAAGTATAAACATGCATCTTCACTTTGGAATCATAAACAGAGTTGCCAACATACAGAGGACAATTTAGAAAATGTCAAATCAATATTTATGCAAGCAGTGACGAAAATATCCGACGCTATAAAAATTCAATTAGACTCTTCATGTAATGACACAGGACTCATGCAGCAAATGTTGAAACAAATGCAAGACCAGCAATCAGATTTGAGAAAACGTGATGAATTATTGGAACAAATGATCCAAAAAATGGGTAATACGACAACCATTAATGCAAATAATTCCAATAATAGTTTTAATGTAAACGTCTTCTTAAACGAGCAATGCAAAGACGCTATTAATTTCAGTGATTTTATAGATAATATTTCTGTTTCTCATGAAGACCTACAAAACAATGCAGAATTGGGATTTGTTGGTGGGATTTCCAAGATTTTTATTGACAATCTCTCACAATTGACTGTTTATGAGCGGCCCATTCACTGCACGGATGTAAAGCGCGACACCGTATACATTAAAGATGATGATTGTTGGAACAAAGAATCTGAGAAAGTAAGAGATATTTTGGGGAAATCTATTCAAGCAATTTCATGTAAAAGTGTTCAATCTTTAATGCAGTGGAAATCAGAAAATAATGATTATAATGATATTAATTCCGATTTCTCAGAATTGTGCCTTCATATGCAGAGAAATTCTATTGCTGGGTGTGATAGAGATAAATTTTATCCAAAGGTTATGAAAAAAGTTGCTGGTTCTGTTCACCTCATGCCAGGGACTCGCCGTCCCTTGGTCGAACCCGTTGCCAGGGACTGACCGTCCCTTGGCCGAACCCTGTCACCCGTTCGATTATTAACAGAAGGGGTTCGTGCAAGGGGCTAACGAAGTGGAAAGCCCCTGCAACCGTTTGGAAATTGATCCGTTGCCAGGGACTGACCGTCCCTTGGCCGAACCCTGTCACCCGTTTGGAAATTGATCCGTTCGATTATAAACGGAAAGGGGGGTTCGTGCAAGGGGCTAACGAAGTGGAAAGTCCCTGCAAGTTCGTGCAAGGGGCTAACGAAGTGGAAAGCCCCTGTATCTGCAACCAGAAATGAGTGACATATCCATTTACCAGCCAGGGACTAGTCGCTTCGTAGACCCTTGGCCGAACCCTGTGCCAGGGACTCTTCACTTCGTAGACCCTTGGCCGAACCCTGTGCCAGGGATTGCATCCCTTGGCCGAACCCTGCTACACTAACACAACCCGTTCAGAAATAGACCCGTTCAGAAATAGACCCGTTCAGAAATAGACCCGTTCAGAAATAGACCCGTTCAGAAATAGACCCGTTCAAACGGAGGGGGGTTCGTGCAAGGGGCGCATGTCGCGTGTAATTTTTTCTTCTTTTGACAGGAGCATTTTTTTTTTTTGACTTTGTTTTACTTTCTTTCTTTTTTGAAACATCTGTCACTTCCTAGCCAGGGATTGCATCCCTTGGCCGAACCCTGCTACCCGTTCGATAATTAACAGAAGGGGGGTCGTGCAACGGGGCTAACGAAGTGGAAAGTCCCTGCAACCGTTCGTGCAAGGGGATAACGAAGTGGAAAGCACCTGCAAGTTGTGGACTTGGTTTACTTTGGGCATTAATAATAAATGAAAATAATATACAGGAATTGAAAATGTATACAGGAATTAACTCGTCACAAGTTTGCAGTAGACCAACCAAGAAGGATTACAAATGTGTTAAAAAAACCAAACCCAGCACTATAAATTATTAATGAAGATCAAATCTATAATTTCTCCGTATTGTTATGTTGTTGTTATGTTCTGTAATATCACCCCATAGTTTGGGATTATCGGTCTTAAAATGATTTAATTCTTTTATAAAATACACATTGTTTCTACGGTTTTCAAAACAATTTTTTTGACCTCTTTCCTCCATATAAAGATTAAATTCAAACGCATATTTTTTTGGTTGTGCTACACCATAAATATTATTCTTACGCAATAATACATTTGACATCATGCCAATAGACACCATACAATAAGAATATTTAATTTTATAAGTTGGGTCAAATTCATATATATATCTTTGAATATCCTCAGGTAATTTTATTATTATATCCATGTTTTTAATGCATAAATATTTATAAATTAAAATGAATCAATTTTTTACTTTCTTTTGAAAAATTTATTATGGTCTTGGTTATAGAGTATTTCTATCAGGAAAATCCCCAGCAACTCCATTTACATAATCTTTTACACAAACTCTATTATTTTTATGTCGCAAGCAGCAGTTACATTGATTTAACAAATCCAAATTTGTAATCAAATTTTCTTTTATTGTTTTCGTATTTTCACGAGTCATATAAACTGGCTCAAAATCAATCCAATAAATTGCATTTTCATTGAAATATTCAGAACTCATTATATAAAATTATAAATTATATAGTTTACATATGATTATTTAAATATTCAAATAATTATATAAATGCTGGATGAAGATTACTACGATGACGATGGTAATAAAATATGCGACAATTTCGGAAACACATTTTTAGTAAACGATGGAACAAATATATATGATATAGAGAGTAATAAAAAATTCTATCCATGTCGTATTGAAAAGAAGTCATATTGCGAAAAAATATGTAATAAACTTCAAGTGTACTGGAAAAATCCAAAACTGATTTATAATAATTTGAAAGAATCATTAGTAACTTGTTCATGGAAAATGTAATCGTTTCAATAATTCTTTTTTTATCTTTTTTGTATATAATATGAATTTGATATTTTCAAATTTCAAAAAAATTGTACCAAAGTTATCCAGCACAGAATACATCGCATTAAGAAGTGGAACAGCATCGATAGACAAATATATCTTCGAGGGCATGGTGAGAATTCCAGAGAAAAGACCAAAAATAAATAATAAATTGTCAAACAATCATGTCGAGTCATTATTAAATATTTTCGATGGATCACCAATGTATCCCAACAATAACAACAACAAATGGATAAATAAGTTAGCAAAACAAAAATATTTTAGTTTCCTAATCGATGAAAAATACGGTGGTATTAAACTCAGTGTAAATGAACTCTCAAATATTCTCACGAAAATTACCAGTGTAGATCCAGCGTTAGGAGTAGTAGCAATGGTCCCAAATTCACTTGGCCCCGGTGAATTACTTACAAAGTATGGAACAGAAGATCAAAAAAATTATTACTTGCCAAGATTAGCGGATGGATCGTTTATACCATGTTTCGGTCTCACTGGGCCAAATAATGGTTCTGATGCAACAGGAAATATTGACACCGGGAAAATTGTACTCGATAAAAATGGTAAAAAAATGATAGAAGTATCGGTTA
>Ga0257110_1000046_pt1 | contig 65275 bp, 53 predicted proteins | sample LP_taG_7_FD_190184 | JGI IMG/M metagenome (GOLD analysis project Ga0257110, IMG submission 190184) | Marine microbial communities from Northeast Subartic Pacific Ocean, Canada - LP_J_2015_P26_10m | ecosystem: Environmental > Aquatic > Marine > Oceanic | place: Canada: Northeast Subartic Pacific...
TACTTGGTTTAGTCTTGTTGGTATCGCTAATCGCGAATGTTATGCTTTTTAGACTAGCTATGTGGCAATCTAAAGATTTGACATTGGTCAGTGATAACGTTGGAGACTTGGTTGAAATAATCGAGAGTTATAGGAATCACCTAAGAGACGTTTATCAACTTGATTCGTTTTATGGAGATGAAACTCTAGAAGGTCTTATGACGCACACAAATGCAATTAGGTCAATTCTAGAAGAGCAATATGGAGACGTTATGGCTATAACAACTCCAATTGAATATCAAATAAACGAGGAAGAAGAAAATGAGGAAGAGAGCACCGAAAAAGAAAAACATGTACTTTACGCAGGTTCACGAAGACGCGATAGTTAAGTACTGTTCTGCACCAGACATGCGAACAAAAGAAGAACTTTACATGTCACTTATCCGACCAGCGTTTTCGCAAATGGTCGATAAGATTGTATTTACTTACAGATTCACAAACCTTCCAGATATCGAAGATCTGAGGGAAGAGTGCAAAGGTTGGCTTGTAACAATCCTTGCAAAGTTTGATCCAAACAAAGGATCGAAGGCTTTTTCCTATTTTTCTGTTGTAACAAAGAATTGGTTCATTCACAAAGTTAAGAAGAACAAGAAGCGACTCGAGAGAGAAGTTTCGTTCGAAGCTGTGGATTATGACCTCGAAAGAGACTTGATGGACAAAGGCGAGAGCTATCAAGACAAAAAGGTTCGCAAAGAATTGATCGCCAATCTTAGAAAAGAGATGGAGACTTGGGAAGTTGACTTCACTAAGCCAGCTGAGAAGAAGGTTTATGACGCGGTAATAGTTCTTTTTGACTCAGCAGAAGAGATCGAGATCTTTAACAAGAAAGCAATTTACCTTTATCTTCGCGAGATAACAGGCATGAATACAAAACAAGTCGTCACACAATTAAATAAAATGAGAAAGAAATATCGCGAATTCAGAGATGATTGGGATGATGGCAAAATTTAACAGAGACTAATTATTACCATGAGCAGCAATAAATTCATTAAAGAAGCAATAGACAACATCAGAGGCGATCGTGAAACAACGCGAGAACTACTTGATGACGCAATGCGATATTTAGCCATAGACCAATCCCGCCACAGGGACATGGGTCAAACCCTAGCGAAGTACGTAGAAACTCTTCAGAGGTCAAATGAACAACTTGTAAAGCTTTGTGGGCTCCTATCAAAGAATGAAAAGACAGACGAGTTAACCGACAAAGATTTTGCTCAAATATTTGATCAAATTCAAGAGTCGGAGGAGAAGTAACATCAATGGGCGACAAGTCTTTAACCAACAAATATTTATACAGACAATTTTCGAACAGTTCTTCTGAAATGTTTGACTATACTATGACCAATATCATGGATGGATTTTACAATAGTTCAATGAACTCATCTACGGATGGTAAATTTAAAGCTGTTTGCTTGTCTGGTATTAAAACTGAAGATGGCTCTGGAGCAGGAACTGATGTAAACGACGCTGAAAAAAGAGGAAATTATGTCAACATAATAGTAAGACCTCTGACAGATTTTGGAAACATAATTCCTGATCCGAGAGAAAATCAGGAACCGGAAGAAATTAATGAACTAATATCGCTCCACGCATCCACATTTCTAGCGCGGTCAGATTATGAATTTAAAGACACTGATGCAATCCATTTTGGCCAAGTAGTTGACTGCTACTTTGAAGAAGGCTCAATTTATAATTCTGACTTTAGAACTATGAGATTCGCTCAACCAGAAGGGGAGTTATTCGACTTATCCTTCCAGCAATTATCCTTAATAACTGGAGTGGAAACAATGTCAGAAGCAGATTGGACCACGGCAGGACTCTTGGGTGAAGAAGTTGGTTTTGGTGAAGGTAAGTGTACCAACATTCAAGGCTCTCGTCCGGCAGATCAAATAAAATATATAGTAATACATTACAGTGCCGCATGGGGTGGAAAAAAGGTTGTTTTAGAAACTGAAAACGAAGACACAGTTTACGGATACCATTTCATGATAGACAGGGACGGATCGTTTTATATTTCCGCGGAACCAGAGTCTCTAATTTTTCATGCTGGTGGAAACAAGTTAGTTGATAATGATAACAGTATTGGTGTTTGCTTAATGAATGTTGGTTTCGAGAGAAAAGGTGTTCGTCAAGGAAGTAGGTATTTTATTGGAGAAGGTTGGGTCGAGGGGTCTTTCCCAAATGGCATTGATAGTGTAGCAATAAGATATCAGAACGGCAAGGTAACCCGTGGAGGTACTAGCGGTATGTGGGAATCTTATCCCAAAGCTTCCATAGATCAATGCGCAAAGATCTGTGCCGAATTATGCGTAAAATATAATATTCCCGTGTCAAACATTGTAGGACACAGTGATATTCAATCCGATAAAAGTGACCCAGGACCGGCCTTTGGGCCGATGGCTTCATTTAGAGCGACGGTAGAGTCATTAATGACGGGTAAAAATTTGTTTGAACTAGCTATGGATGACTTAAATGATTCGAATCCTTTACCGCGCATACCAACTGCTCCTCCGGGAATATCAACAGGGTACTTACCAACAAATCAAGCACCCGCAGGAATATCAACAAAATGAGTTCAAAATCACTAAAAGACCAGTCAAAATCACTTGATTTAGATCAGATTAAAAAAGAAAAACGCGTTGGAAAGAATCAAGGGGTAGCAAACAAGAATTTACGTGAAGCCCAGCCTACGTATGAAAAAGCACCATCTGAAAAAATAGAGAAAGGTAAAAATAATTCTTTTATTATACAAGGTCGCGACCGACCCGGAAACCTTTACTCTGGATACGGTGGCCGAGGGGCAACGCATGCATCTCGAATAGACCTCATCGCTGGACTTGGATCGTCTTATAGACATAAAGATGGTACATATGGTCAACCAAACAGAGAAACAATTATTAATCCAAACTTCGCAATGGATGCAGCAAGAGTTTATATATCTCAAAAAGCAGATATCGATAGATATATGGGACTAGCAGAAGTGCCAATGCAAGCACCTGCAGGAAGGTCAACTATCGGCCTTAAAGCAGATACTATCCGTATTCATTCTAGAAATGACATTAAGATCGTCACAGGACGCGCGCGATATGAGGGCTTAGGTGGTGATGGAGAGAGGCTTTCAAATGGTGGAATCAATCAGACCGTTGGAACTATATCTCTTATAGCAGGAAATCATACCGGCAAAGAGGAGCGTCAATACCTAGACATCTTACGACCATTTGAAAGAACCGGAGACGCCCGCAACAAGCTTCAACCAATTCCAAAGGGTGAGAACCTATCTGAATGCATAGAAGACGTTGTGAAAGCAATACAAGAGCTTTCTGCACTAATTGGTACCAATACTGCAATGATAGCAAAGATGAACGCGCACTTGATGAATCCGCTAAATCATAACGCAACTGCACCAGGAGCACCAACCACATTCACGCTAGGTACCTATATGTCTATGGCTGGTCCCTTTGTAGCAACCAGCTCGGGAAAATCAATATTGGCCAGACAAATGACTAACAAAAATTTAGGAATGATCAAGTTTAACTACTTAAGTCAATATGGGTCAGACTATATCAACAGCAAATACGTATTCACAACATAGAGGTAAGACATGGCTGAGATAGAGAAGAAATATTCGGACTACCAAACAAGCGAGTGTGACACACAAGAAACTATAGAGCCCATAGGTGATGATAAGCTTTGTCCAACATGCCAGATAAATCCTAACTGGAAACTACCAGCTGCGCACTGGTCTATGATACAAGAAGCTTATCTTAATGAGAGCGTCTGTGAGTATCACGTAAGAGTTTACGAGAAAGAAAAGGCAATAAATCAAAAAAGATTGGTACCCAATTTTAATTTGGAAGATGAGATAAAAAAACTAGCTGTGAAGAGAATCCTTGTGGACTTGGACAAGCCGCTAAGCGCAGCAACGGAAGACCCGTTATTCAGAGCTTCATTCATCGTAGATAAATTCGAAGATATGAATTCTGAAGAGCTTGGAGTGACATATCTAGTAGGTGTACCAGCTTTCAACATGGACCAAATTAAGCCAAACGATTCTGATGAAGCTGAAGATAGTGGAATAGAAGAGGGTTCTGGTGGCGAGATAATTATTGATCTCAATGGATTTAACCGCAAACTGCGCCAACTAAGGGCTGCACTCTGGACTTACAGTATGTATTACGCAACAGCCAATAAAGCTGGTGCCGGCTTCGTTATACGACAAGAAAACAATGAAGTGCTCAGAATACAATACGGAGATGCCCGAGACAAGCTAAAAAACTTTAAGTCAAAACTAAACGACAGACTTAAGCTAAAAGGCTATCCCAAAATAGGGAATACCGGCATCTTTAAAAGCAAAAGATTCAAGAAGATAAAATTCGTCTTTAGAGACAACGGAAAACCGTATGACCTCAAGCAAGTGTTCGTTCTAGACGCTGACTGTGACAAGTACAAGAAGATACCTATACCCAACGGCCACTTGTTGCGTAAACCATCTATGAGAGTGATATATAGCTTTCTAGAAAACTTCGACCAAGTCATCAATGACATTACGGCGAAAGAAACAAAGCCATGGCTTGACTTTACTTTGGAGCATTTTTATCCAAAATACATTGTAGATTATGGAGATCTTGGAGCAATTGACGACACAAAAGCAGGTCTCGAGTGTTTGCTTGAGCTTGAGCTGGGCTTAGGCAATGGACAAGTCATTGATTCTCTAACATCAGAAATCATGTCCGCCTTCGCCACCATCGAAAAACAAATGGCAGAACAGGCGTGCCGCTCCCTAAGCGAATTATCTTCCGGAGGAGCAACAGCATTAGCAGAGCAGAATGGCTTAGGAAAAACCCCTAAAGAAGAACGAGAACTTGCTATGAAGGCAAGATATCAAAAAGAATTCGAAAATAAAATCTACAAAGATATTCTATCTCAAGCAACAAAGCAGGTAGTGAGATCGAATCTCGTACTTAGCGGACAAATTCAAAACAATCCTGAGCTTAAATCTAAAATTTTGCCAAAGCCAACTAAAGAGAATGTGTTCGATTATGATTTTATCATAATAGGATATCAAGTTACAATAGCAGATGTGGAATCTCTCCCGAGCTTTACGAAAACAATTTCCAACAATAATGATGTGATAAACTTCACAAAAGAATTATCCGTAATAAAATTCAACAGATTGGAAAGTGGCACAGTTGGAAATCAAATCCAAAACTCTCCTCACTTCCAAGAAGCAATGGATGCTGCAAAAGAAGTTATAGCAGACTTTGAAAACACATATATCGACACAATAAAAAACAGAAACACCGACATGGAAATGTCAGACGTTATCTCTGCTATTGGTCTTTGTGGTATGTCTAAAATTGCCGGTAAAGCGATGAAGTGTCTTACTAATGGTGTGTCATTTGATGACTTTTTGGATATCTTAATTGAGAAAACATTTGATTTTATGGAGGTCAATACTCTTGGTCTATTTTTAAATGGATTGCCAAACTCATTCCGTACAAAACTTAACAAATCAATCGAAGAGCAATTTGGCAATGGAGTTGATATATCCGGATTATTAGGAGTTAAGCTAGCAGAAGGTGGCAGTCAAAAAATGAAAGACTTTGTTACCTTAAAGAGTAACGCAAAAAGAATTCAAAAACTTTTCGAAAAATATATTAATCCTTATATTGCCGCAACTGATGAAGAAATAAAATACTTAAAATCTCAGATTGCTGAGGAGTACTATGAGCCACTCGCAGCGGCATTCAAGAATGCTAAATGGGATCCTGAAGAAAAAGTGTATATAGGGCAAACACCCGACGGAAAAGTGAACTCATCGAATATCCTTGGACCAGCCCCAGATATGAAGCCGTCAAAATATTTTAAAAAGATAATTCGCGAATATATGAGGTATAGCAAACTTGATAGAAGGGACTTTCAAGCTTCCATGGAAAGAGTTGTAGACTCTTTAGTAATCACAGAAGATAACAATCAAGCCGATGATGCATTGAGTGAATTTGAAAAAGCAGCAAAGTCATTTGAAGAAACAGCGCTTGGCGTAAAAGTCGACGTAGTTTTTGACGTAGTTTTTGACTTTGTTATAGAGTCAATTATGGACTATTTCTCGCTTGACGAATTATTTGAGATGCTTCGATCATACCCAGCAGTTGATTTTGCTCTAGACAAAATTGAACAACTATTTTTGAAGCCATGCCCTATAGCTCCGGTTATATTCCCGCCACCTGATGACTTCATGAAGTCTTTGTCTGTAGATGTGTGTGACCCAACTCGCCCTCTTGTTGTTCCTAAAATAATCATTCCAAATATTAGCAATAGATTTCAAATTGATTACGAGTTCGGCGAAATCTTTAGAGAGGCAATGATCAAAGTAGTAACTGACATAGCCATTGGCATGCTGACGAGATTAATGTCAACTCTCGAAAGCGCCCTGTGTAATCTTGTTGAAGCAGCCGGCGGTATCGTTGCAGAAGGGTTAAAAGGAAACCTCAAAGGAAGTTTTTACCGCGCCTTAAATGAGGCTTTTTGCAACGATGGAGAAAACCCAGAGACAAGCCAAAGTAAAGCAGAAGAACTAGCTGAAGCATTGTTTGCTCCACTCTCTTTTGATTCTGGGCAGGATTACACTGGTGCAGGAGCAAAAGTATCGAATATCGTATCATCCGTCGCTACAACCGAAGAGTTTTTAGAAGCCATGGTCGCGAGAGAAGGTGAGGAGGATGACCAATTTAATCAAAGAGTCGCAAATGCAGTAACTGCTTTGGCTCCGGAGATGGAGGTTTTAATGGGCTCTCCGGATCAAGTTGCTTATTTCTTTAAGAGTCTAGGAAGTTTTTTGCCATCAGAAGATAGGAAAAGAATCAGAGACCTATTGAACGCAGGAGTCCCCAATCTACCAATTTCAGCAGCGCTATGTCTAACTAATGATCAATTGGATGAATGGAACAAGATGAGAGAGCAGCTATTGGGTGGAAAAGCTCCTGTCGATAAGCTAAACGAGGAGACGCTAAAGGCCTTAGAGGGTGTTATGGACGACGTCGCAGCTCTCGATTCGGATGGACCATTTGTTGGAGCTATAACAAATGAAGTGATGAAAGATGTGTGTAATCCCAACAACTTGATCAATGATGTTTCGCAAAGCGGAACCGACAAGATCTTAGAAGACGAGATGATTGAAGGCTTCTTCTCTAATATCATGATGCTAATTAAGAAAGGATTCATGGGAAGAGGTGGCCTTCTGGGAGAAGCAATGGCTGACGTTGCTGGTAGGAGAGAGTTTGGTAGAAAATTTCAAAAACTAATCCGTATGAACTACGCTAATACTCAAGAAGAAAGAAATTTAGATTATGAGTCTAGAAACGGATTTGGACAGTTTTTTATGGACCTTGGATACAATGAGGAAGAAGGCGCACCGGGTATATATCCCGAGACTGTTGCCATCAAGCAAAGAAAGGAGATCCTAGAAGGCGGAACGGCTTACGATTTTGCTCGAGTCAAGTCGGGGAAAGGGTCCTCTAGAAACGTTGTCTATAGCTTTACTGATAGTTTTGAAGGTCTTATTGGGAGCTTCTCATATGTAAAAAGAGTGACTGCTTCAAATTTGAGAGCGCCAAAAAAGACGTTTGGATACAATCTCCAAGTGATTGAAAACATTAATGATGAAGGTCCTCAAACTGAAGTTAATATGAATACACCTGCCCCAATCTCTTCAGCAGAAAATAAGTTTCTAGAATCTAAAGGCTTCCAGTACAAAAAGAACGAAAAGCAAGACATACGTAAGGCAGCGTTCCAAAAGATAATGCAAAGCAAAGTTCCATTCGACAAAAACTTCTCAGGACTTTATGAACAATTGTTCGAGACATCTAATAAGAAAATTGTAGAGGCCTTGCTGACTTCGGGCTCTGACGGCTTACCAATTGGATATCAATTTGGATATGTTTCAGATGATCTAACTGATGCATCGTTTGTATATACGCCAAATTCAGATCCAGACAAACTAGGAACTTTTGACAGCGACAGAATCATAGCGTTGGACCCCAAGATTTACGGTGGACGCTATTCAAATCCTCCATACTATGTTGAGCCTCGTAAGTTCACAGGGTGGCTTGAGTTGGCAACCACAGCCTTTGAGAGCCAAGATGGATGTGACCCCAAGACTCCTCCATTGCTGTCGTTTAAAGATATCGAGACAAGAACTAAAAATCTAGGAAGCTCTTTAAGAAATGATCCTAGATTGTCAAAATCTCGTGATTGTGTTTCTGTTAAGCCATTTCATCTGCTTCTTGATAGTAAAAGCAAGGCAAAGCTAGATGGAGTAGTAAGGACAACTTTTAGAACGTACATTGCTGAATTCTTTATGACTGGTTATGGATTATTCTCGAACCTTCAAATAAGACCCGAGAACTTCGACGCCTCTTTTCCTTCATACTTAGCTCGAAAAATGCAATCAGAAATGTCAGAGCTTGGAACCTTTAGATCTAATAAGAAAGTTAGAATTGTCCGAGAGAGATATTGGTACGCTTTTCTAGAACAAACCGTCGAAGCTTATCAGAGAATGGTTGATGTCGATGGCGTTGAGCCTCCCCCTGCTGTGTTTGAAGCTTTAAACAAAATACAACGAGGGCTGGATAAATACCGCGTAGTAGATGCAAGAATGAAGAAAAAACTTAGGAAAGAAGTGGGAGACATGGATCTCCGGAGACCGGAAGCCAACTACAATCCAATTGAAGAAATAAACAAAGGCTCTAGATACAATCTAGCCATGGCTATAGCATACCGACTAGCGGACGAAGATGTAAGAGAATCTTTTTTTGACGGGCAAATCGACGATAAGGTTACCACAAGAAAAGTGAGATATGCGAAACTTAAGAAATTACAATTCTTTCAAAAGATTTATTTCATTAAGTTGTTCGAGAAGGAAGCATTGCTTATAATGTCTGAATTCATACGAGACGAACTCAATAGAATGTCTCAATTGGTTGTAGACGGTCCTACTGACAAGCCTTATTATTTTGACCTTTATAAGTCTTTCTTTGGGATGCAATCCTTCTTTCCACAATCCACTAGTCGCGTTGGACTAAATTCATATTACTTAGACAAGCAAAGGTTCGAAGTAGCCGAAGCCGGTGAAGTGCCAACAGTCCAAAGTTCAAATTTAGAATCTCCATTATTTGCCACAGAAGAACCGCAATACATAGTCGAAAGTTATGTAAGATTAGTTGAGCGAGAAGGTGTAGATATGCCAAACTTTATTAGATCTCGCGACACAAAGTATCTAGGCGCCGTCTCTCTAACTGACATGTCCAGATTTGTAGACCAAAATCTCGACAGATTGGAAGATAAGAATCTGTCTGACTATTTTGGAGACCTATCCTTTACATACAGCGGATCATTCAAATCATTAATGAGTAAAGGGTTTGCAACAACAAACCATATTTCCAAACTAGTAGAGCTGAACAAAGGAACGGACGTAGACAATATATTGCTAATAAAATCATACAGAGCACATGTTGGCTCTAGATCTTTCGAAGACTTCGATGTCGTGTATGATGAGACATTTCTTCTAGAAGGTGAGACCCCAACACCAACAGGTACAAAAGGGTCAACCGGTGTGAAATATGGATTACGAGTATCAGTCGTTTTACCAGAAGGTGCTATGTCTACTGGAGAGATTCAAAAACTAAAAGCAGATCCCAATTTCTCCAAAAAATCAAAGGAAGAAAAAAGCTTTCTGTTTGAAGATGGAACTGTCATAATGCCTTTGGCTAGTGCTGAGATAGATGTAGTGGACGCAAAATTTGAAGACTTTGATCCATTTTACGGAACCGAACGTTATGATTTGGAGTGCTTGATCAACAAGATAGTTGAGACTCCGGAGTTTACTGTTATGTTTGACAAAATCTTAAACTTTAGACAAGCCTCTTCTATGCTCTCAGTATACTGCATGGAGACACTGCCGGCAGCTATAGGACAAGATGAAAGCGAAAGAAACGTTGTCGGAGGAAACCCAGAAGTTGAAGCATGGGACAAAACAGTCAACAAGAGAGCGAAGAGGTTCTTAAGAAGAGAATTTAAGTCTTTGTATTTATCAGATACGGAAGACGGACTCTCTGGAGATGACGATGATGAAGATTCAGGTATGATTAACCTAATAAAACTAAACAATCCGTTTGACGGCTTTGCTTTTCCAGCAGTTAGGTTGCCATGGTGGCTTAAGAGAAGAATGAAGACAAAAGTTTATGATGCAAACGGCGTAGAGTGTGCTGATCCTGAAAAAGATTTGGAATAAACAACTAGTTAGTCTTAAAGGAGACTAGCTATGCCCCTCTATGGCCCCAAGTGGCCCTTAAAATCAGGAAACGCCGATACATTTGAGATGTACAAAACTGTCGAGCAGCAAATAGGTTTTTATTTAAAGAACCTTCTGTTGACATCTCCAGGAGAGAATATAAGCGATCCTAACTACGGTGTTGGAATAAGAAGGTTTATTTTTGAACAAAATATAGACTCTGTCAGATCATCAATTGAGTCAGAGGTTTTATCTCAGATTTCAATTCATCTTTCGTACCTAGCAATTTCAGATGTTCAAGTTTTAGCATCAGCCGCAGACGTCGACAATAACCTCATGACAATTAGAGTGGTCTATGGTATACCAGGTGACGTCACACAAAAAGTATTCGAACTGGACCTCAAGCCAGAAACAACAATAGGGTTTTACTAATGCCAGACAAGAAAATTTTAATTAATTATACAAATAAGGATTTCGAGTCCATAAAAAGAGGCTTGGAAGAGCATGCTCGGAGATATTATCCGGATACATATAGAGACTTTTCTGAGAATTCATTTGGCTCATACATACTGGATACCGTGTCTTACGTCGGAGATATGTTGTCTTTCTACGTAGATTATCAAGTTAACGAGTCGTTTTTAGAGACAGCAATTGAATATGATAATGTAAGAAGATTAGCTAAAAATACTGGGTATAAATTTGCCGGTAGACCAGCTGCCTTTGGAATAGCAACTTTTTATGTGATTGTTCCCGCAAATACTTCAGGACTGGGACCAGATAGAACATTGATTCCAATTTTAAAAACAGGGACGGAGATTCGATCGACAACTATGACAACATTTGTATTGACAGAGGATGTGGATTTTAATAATACAAAAAATGAAATTATTGCATCTAGATTTAATACAACGACAGGTAAACCATCCAGCTATGCAATTCGAGCACAGGGTCAAGTAAAATCTACTGTTTTATTCAGAACAACTATTGATATTGGTGAATTTGCGAGATTTAAAAAAATACGTATTGGATCTCCATCGATTGCCGAAGTCCAGTCAGTAATTGATACAGAAGGTCATCATTATTATCAAGTTGATCACTTATCTCAAGATGTTGTCTACATAAACACTACAAATCCAAATGCAGCTTCTGATGGGGTGCCTCAAATAGTCAAGCCTAAGATAGTTCCTAGGAGATTTGTCTTAGAGCAAGATGAGACAGGCACATATTTACAGTTTGGATACGGAACCGATATTGAAACAACAACTACTGACATCGCAGACCCTTCGCAAATATCTCTCCAGATGACTGGAAAACCTTATATAACTGATGCAGCATTCGACCCAACTAAGCTTTTAGACTCTAATACTTTAGGCGTAGCACCGGCGAATACTACACTTACAATCTTGTTTTACCAAAATGATACAGACTCTGTCAATGTCGCACAAGGTAATTTAACCACAATATCTATTTCATCTATGGTATTTCCAAATGCCGACGGTATAAAAGATGGATTGCAAAGGGTAGTAGAGTCTTCCTTGGAAGTATCAAATGACACGGCCATAGTGGGCAATACAAGCCTTCCAACATCGGAAGAGATACGTTACCGCTCCTATGCCGCAAAAGCCGCTCAACAACGTTCTGTGACCCGTAATGACTATGAGGCATATATGTATATGATGCCAGCGGCTTTTGGATCAATAAAGAGAGCATGTGTAATTAACGATCCATCCTCCTCGAATAGGAGATTGTCCGTGTATGTAATTTCAGAAGATGGCTCCGGAAATCTCACAACATCGAATTCAACAATAAAGCAAAATGTTAAGCAATGGTTAAACAAGAATAAGATGCTCAATGACAATATAGACATTTACGACGCAAAAATACTAAACATGGGTTTTGAATATGAGATAATCGTCCACCCAACAATGGATAAGATTGAAGTACTAAATTCTGTGCAGAGACGTTTAGCATCTGAGCTAAACAATAAGATGTACATTGGAGAACCTTTCTATTTAACAAACATATTTAACATAATCAACAAAGTAGACGGTGTAGTAGATACAATCAAAGTAATACCAGTTTTGAAAACAGGAACAGGGTATAGCTCAGCACCAGTATCAATCGAAGAGATGAAATCTAAAGACGGAACATACATTCAAGCTCCGAAAAATGTAATCTTCGAGATTAAAAACTTTAACAGAGACATCAGAGGATCAGCGGTATGATTAGAAGATATTACGCCAAGAAAGACAATACAGTATCAAATGCTTTCCTAGAGAACTTGACAACCAGAGCAACTGGATCTAACATGGGAGCCTCAGATATACTGGAGGTATTCTCGATTTATGGCCAAGCTTCTGCCACTTCGTCGGAACTCGCAAGATCTTTAATTGAATTTAGCATAACAGAAGTATCATCTTCTCGAGAAACAGGAAAAATACCGGCTTCAGGATCTGTATCGTTTTATCTCAAAATGTTCAACGCTCCTCATTCGCAAACAGTTCCCTCAGAATTTGATCTTGAAGTGTCAGCTATATCAAGAACATGGGAAGAAGGTTATGGAATTGACATGGATTATTACGAGGACATAACTCGAGATGGTATAGGGTCAAGCTGGATTAACGCCAAAGAACGAACACCATCCACCGCAAATTTAGCAGTCACTACCGCCATAACACTAACATCTGTTGCCAAAGGTAGAACAAGAAACACAAACACATTTCAAACTGTTGTAAATGCTCCCGCTGCGAATGCTGGCGAGGCTGTATTGGTTTCGTTCACTGGTACATCTACTGCGGTGGTATGTACAGTCACTCCGGACGATGCCATTTTGACTCTTACATCGCAAGAGCTTGTTGAGCTTATTAATAACGGATCCGTATCGGGCAAGACTGTCACAGTTACTGACACCTCAAGTCTTAGAGCGCTACAGACCGCCACAGGTGGTTCCACTGCTAATTTAGCCCAAGCTACCACCACTGCCACATTTACTGGAGCAGTAGGTCAATGGTTGACAGAAGGTGGAGATTATCTTACTGATACCAGCTCTTCTTTCACTGCTTCATTCCCAACCGGACTTGAAGATATGGAGCTTGACGTAACAACTCTAGTAGAACAGTGGATCAATACCGATGGAAATGTTCTTGGGTCCAAAGACAACTATGGCTTCGGAATTAAACTCCCAGACGCAACCGAAACAGCAGCTCGCTCATTTTACACAAAAAAATTCTTTGGAAGAGATTCAGAGTTCTTTTTTCAACGTCCCGTGCTTGAAGCACGATGGGATAGTGCGAGAAAGGACGATAGAGGCTATTTCTACGCATCCTCGTCGCTTGTTAGTGCGACGGACAACCTAAACGCTTTGTACCTCTACAATCGCGTTAGAGGACGTCTGAGAGACTATCCTGTAATGCCAACAAGCGCAAGTCTTAGACTTAACTCAACAGATGCCGTTGGAAGCAATTTAGTTGCCGCAGCGGTTAGCAAGGTTTCAACCGGTATTTATAAAGCTGATATAGCACTTGATACAACAGCTTCAGTGGTATATGACATATGGTATAGCGGCTCTGTCGCTTATCGTACAGGGTCGGTATCTGTCAAGTCTTTTAATTCTTATGGTTACAATCCGGAAGATGTATATGTTCTTTCGATGCCAAGTCTCCGAGACGAATATAAAAAAGACCAGACCCACAGGCTTAACTTATATGTCCGAGAAAAAAACTGGTCTCCAAACATTTACACTCAAGCGGTGAAGACGGCTATACCAAGCTTGATAATTCCAAGCGCCTCATTCCAACTCAGAAGAGCAATTGACGACTACGTTGTTGTTTCTTACGGAACAGGTTCCAACATGCACACAGGATTGTCTTATGACGTCTCTGGAAACTACTTTGATTTAGACACAACTTATCTGGAAGCGGGATATTTATATGATATACAATACTCGTTTTACGATGAGGAAAACGGCTGGGAAGAACAGCCTTATAGGTTTAAATTCAGAGTGGTAGATTAATGAGCATTAAAGATTTATTTAACAGCAAAGGTTCTCCAAAAATTCAAAAGAGCGTAACGACTGAGGAATTAGTCGATCAAGTCGAGTCTTCTGATTTTGTCGAGGCAAAAAGAACGCAATTTGACGAGTTTGTCCCCCCGATTGACTTTTCAACTGCCACTAACTTCGCAAAGTTTGGTTCCGCCGAGCTTTATTATGAAAAATCTTTTGAAAGAATTTATCAATATTATCCTTATGATGGAACGCTTCATGAGAAAATTGAGTTCGAAAACTCCTCGTCCTACTTGGATAAGTATGTTTTTGATTATTTGTATCCTCGAACTAACGGATATTTGAACTTTAATTCATCATCATACATTTCTGTGTTCGGTGGTCCACATACAGCATCTGCTGGTATGGCCGGCAAGCCTTTGGACTCTACATTTGACTTGTCAATGAAATATGACGAAGAAAAAAAGAGAACGAGCGCCTTTGAATTCCGCGGAGAAGACGGTATTACTGCCGAGTTTTGGTATAAAAAGAATCCATCCACTTCCTTTCAAAGAACTATTTTTCACATATCTGGTACTGCTGGAGACATTGAAGTAAGATCAAACAGCGCCGAGACTTCACTAAGTCTGATTGTCAAATCTGGATCCGCTCAGATCAATCCAACTTTCGCATTTATTACCGATACAAACTGGAACCATTATGCAGTAACTCTCCTCTCATCTTCTGCCGGCCTTACAACAAAGGGCTATAAGAATGGCCAAGAAGTTAGTCAAGTGACGTCCGCTAAGAATATACCAAGTCTCTTGCCGACAACCGATGCTATGAATATGAGAATTGGTCGTCGCTTTGACGACGATCATAAGTTAAGCGGATCTTTGGATGAGTTTAGATTCTGGAAAACCGCGAGAACATCGGAAGATATTTTTAACACTTGGTTTATACCCGTTGGTGGTGGAACAAATAACTTTGAATCCAACATAGCACTGAGCTGTTATTTCAAGTTCAACGAAGGCATAACTGGAAACTCAGCTTTAGACTCACAAGTGTTAGATTATTCCGGAAGAATTAACAACGGAACGATTGAGAACTTTACAACAGACTTGCGAGAAACTGGATCAGCTATAACTGAGAAACTATCTGAACCAGAATTTAAAGATCCTATCATATACTCTTCTCATCCTGACGTCGTTGCGAAAAAGCTAGAATACAAGACTTCCGGCTCTTTGGCAGACTTGGAAAGCACATCGATGTTTAACAACTACTTTCCGGGCTGGATGCAAGAAGAAGACGAGCAGAACGGAAACCAGATGAAGCACTTGTCTCAAGTATTGGGTTCTTATTTTGACACTCTCTGGCATCAAATTGATTTTGTAAACAGAGTCCACGATCAACAATACGTCAGCGGATCAAACAAAGCACTGCCTTTTGCCAAGAAACTTCTTTACGATCAAGGATTTGTAATTCCAGATTTGTTCGTGGACGCAACAAAAATTGAAAACTTGCGACAAAAAGACGACAATGAAGTGTTCGAGAAAGAAATCAACGAAGTTCGAAACACAATTTATCACAATATTTACAACAACTTAGACGGAATATACAAGACTAAGGGAACTGAAAAGTCTTTTCGCAACTTCTTTAGGTCTATAGGTATAGGTCAAGACGTAGTAAAGCTGAAGATGTACGCAGACGACTCTACGTTTGTGCTAAGAGACAACTATGAATACAAATCATATGAAAGAAAGTTTGTAGACTTCAACATTGCCGGCCATTTCGACGCTACAATATATCAAACATCTTCTGCGAATAATTCTAATATATACATTCCCGGTGACAGTAACTTCACAGGATCGTTTACTGTACAATCAGAAGTACTTCTTCCCAGAAAGCAGAGAAAAAATGAACCAAACTACAACCCATACCCTTACTTATCTTCGTCTATATTCGGATATCACTCGGGACAGAGTTACACCCACCCATCACCAGACTATGGACTACAAGCGTATGTCGTACATTCAACTTTAGAGTCTAATCTAAGTCCGGATGACGAGCAAAGAGTAAAATTTGTTTTAACCGGTTCTGGTGTAAATTTAGAGTCAGATTGGTACTGGGGAGAGTACGAAAACAACAAGTGGTCTTTGGCCATTCGTGTAAAAGATGCATCTTATCCGAACCCTAATACGACCGGAAGCGCTGCAAACGACTATTTAATAGAGTTCTACGGAGTTGAAGCTGACGGGGACACGGAGAGAAATTCTTTCTTGTTGGCAACATCTAGCGTAGCGCACTCATATTTCTCCTCCGATAAAATATTCTATGCCGGATCTCACAAAACAAACTTTACTGGGTCAACTCTCCAATATACAGACGTAAAGCTAGGCTACTTGAGATACTGGCATAGTTATTTGTCAGACAACGCAGTTAAGCAGCACGCTTTTGATTCAGAGACTTTCGGAACAAATGAGCCATTTGAACAAGATCTCTATGACACATATCCTGTCGAGATCCCTAGAGAGAAGACTCTAGGGTTTCATTGGGCATTTAACGACCTGACGAGCTCAAATGCTTCCGGTGAGTTCTTAGTAACTGACTTATCCTCAGGATCTGCAGCAAATAATTATGGCTCACTGTCTCCTACGATAGAAAAGTATGTTGCAGGGCAAGCAGTAGGCTTTACAGCGTCTAGTTCAAAGGTTCTAGACAAGAACTACTTGTATTCTGCTAGAAAGCGCCTGCCGGATGATTTAATGTCCTCAGACCTCACTACAATTAAGAGTGAAGAGACCGAACAATTCTTCGTAGATGAAGATGTCTCTGATAACTTTTACTCGTTTGAGAAGTCAATGTGGGGAGCAATCTCAGATGAGATGATGAATATGTTCTCGACCGCATTGGACATCAACAACCTCATTGGACAGTCTAATCAGAAGTATCATCACAAGTACGGAATGGCAGAATTTCTAAGAGACAGATTCTTTGATGATGTCGAGAACGAACCAGACATAGAAAAATTTACATCTTTTTACAAGTGGATTGATGACTCAATTTCAATTGCTTTACAACAACTAACGCCAGCTTCAGCTCGATTCTCAGAGAAGATCAACAATGTGATCGAGAGTCATGTGCTAGAGAGAAACAAGTACGTTCACCAAATTCCAATTTTGACAAACTTTGAATCAACCGAAGGGTCGATAAAGGGTATTTCGGAGATGAAATACGATTGGCAATTCGGACATGCCCCAACAAACCCTAGCGATGAATCAAATCATGTTTTGTGGCAAAGAGATAGGAAACAAAAAGAAGGGTTCCGAGAGAATATAAGAAACAGTCGAAACAACAAATCAATCCAGTCATCTGGATTAATAAGAAGGGAAATTGATGGAGCAACAAGAATAAGCGATACTTATGCCATAAGAAGTTTTGCAAAGATCTACGACGTATCAATCGTGTCTCAACCAACAATCCATGGCGGGACTAACTTTGCAAGAAGGAAGAATATGCAATTATTCAACCAGTCAATCGCCCCCGCTGGTGCCATAGGGTCTCCATCAGGCGCCCCTCAAAACATAATAACCATTGGTGTAGGCACTGGTACGGACATTCACCCATTGTCACGAGGAATTTACAATAAGGATGAGACTCCATATAAAAGAAAGATCCAAGTAGACGCTAAGGTTGGAAATTTATTTGGTCAAGAATACGGTCATAATGTTTTTGGGGAAACAATTCTCCCGATTAACATAATGTCTGGAACAGTAAATTCAGGATTCAACAGTGTCGTGAGCCGTTCGTATAGCTCAGATGTCTATTTCACTAATTTGCATCATGATATTGTTGGCAACTATAATGAAACACCAATACAGGGCCCCTTCACAGAACAACATGTTGGAGGTTTACAGTATAGACATACTGATTTAAATCAATACGATTCCAACACTGATAAAGTAGACTCTAGAGAAGACAGACCCGAAGGTTGGGGGTTGGTTTTTAAAGATCACCCGTCTCAAGCTGACGGTGACGGATCATTCGGATTCATCGGTGCTGATTATAATTCGACATACCCAAGCCCTCATAAACTAAAGGCTACAAGGTACAGAGATGAGACTGCAAAGAGACCTGTTAATCTTAGAAATATCAAGACAGTGTCTGGTTCATGGAAAGTCGGGAACTATAAAAATGAACTAGAAATATTTCAAACTTCCCCAACGTTTCAAAAGACTTGGACGGTTGAAGCCAGCAATGATCCAAATATTGATATCTTGCCTCCATCCACCTCGACCTCTCTTCCGCTTACTACTCATTATCAAACTCTTGTTACCCGCGCACCATTAGCAGTAGGCAATGTTTTTGGTCAAATGAACAATAACCGACAAGTGGATTCTACAGGACTCGAGGTCCAATCTCTAGCTATAAACGCAGCAACAACAAGTGAAAATTATAGAATGGCCTCCTCAACAGCAATCGCGGGATACTCTGGCTTTGCCACTGGTGGTAAAACAATATCATTCTGGATCAACCTAGATAATGCCAACCTTGCTGCCCGCTACATTGCACGAGGCCAAAATGCAACTTCTGCTGCGGAATCATTTTCTATATTTTTCACATATTCTGGAACCCAAGCAAGGTTATTCTATAGAGTTAGAGGCCCAGGTGGAACAAGGGCTTGGCGTTGGGACATTGATTATAGTGACTATGTTGGAATCTGGAATCATCTAGCAATCGCATGGGATGGAAACACTACAAATGCTCCAAAACTTTACAGAAATGGATCTCCCACAATCGGAACTGTACAGTCAGGACCTACTGGTGTAACTACAATTTACGTCCCAGAAAGAATTTATCTTTTTGATGATGGCACTAGTAATAGTTCGAACTATGAATTGCAAGGATCTTTACAAGATTTTGGCGTTTATTCTGGAGAACTCAGTACATCATCTATCCTCCAAATCTACAACTCGGGCGTCGTACTCGATATTCCTTATTTATCTGGGAATCTTTATGACTATTGGAAACTAGGCAATGCAAACCCTGATATTACATTTGGAGCCACCGTTGTCAATGGCACCATCTTCTCTTCTTCGTATGGTTCCCAAAATGCGCTAACGTCATCTGAAGGATTAGCTGTTGTGGCTGGAAATAATACTCTCACAAGGAGAACTACTCCAACTAACATTGATCCTGCCCTATACAACACTATAACAATCCCCAGAACTGACCTTACAGGATCACAAAGAAACATTATAACAAGATTCTCAGCCCCCGGCGGCCCTGAGATTCAATCGATAGGATATTTGGATGCCTACACACAAACCCATACTGTTCATAATGCCATGCCTTTCCGTAACCTGTCTGTATTGGGCTCTGGAAGCGGCGAAGAGGGTACCATAAGGGTAGAAGACCATCTTGGACTTAGACGAGGTTTGAGGACCCTTAGAGGGCTTCATATGGGGCAATTTGGTATTGACTCTCAATACGGCGAGATCACATCTGGTGATTATCCATCAAGTGGTTCTTTCAATAAGCAGTTCGGAAATGTATCAAATTTATATCAATGGAATTCTTCAACCGATATTACAGCCTCTCTTTCAGAAAGTAACCTAATTACTGGTAGTAATTATGACAATGCTTTTATTAACACGCCAATACCAAGAAGTGAACTTCAGTACTCGTGGATCCACAATGCGACCTCCGGAGCAGCTGGAGCTACGTATGGCGCACCAGTCCAAAGAATTTTGGGCTATGCTCCAAGAGACGGAATCATTTCTTCGTCAGCTGGTTATGTTGAAGCAATTGTCTTTCCAAGCGCATCAAGTATTTTCGGGAGCTAATAATGCCAACATTTGTTGATTATGCAGGAATGAACACGCTAGTGTCCAGTTCCATAGAAGGGAACACCATATCATCCGGTAGAAACACGGAAGTTTTCTCAAGCGGAATTCCTGTCGTAGATGAGTTAGTTGGAATAAACATTCATCGCAACGGCCCTTATGGGTACTCGTCATGGAAGCAATTGAGAGTATCAGAAAATCCTGTGACAAGAAACCATGTCGCCAATAGTACAATGACATTTGTTGTTGAACCCGGCCCGGTTATGAACCTAGGTCAAAACGGAGAACTACGAATTAGAAGCCGCTACTCTGCACTTTACAACTACACAGAGCCGGCTATAGCACAAAAATCTTATCCACTAGTATGGAACGTCGGCCGACACTTCAAAGATGAAGATGGACAACTAGCTCCGGATCCACAGAAGTTCTCAATTGTCTCATCTTACGGCAACCAACAGATTGGTTTCGCAAACGAGAAGGTCGATAAGCTTTTAAAGTTCGACCCCGACGAAGAACAGACCGAATACGTAGCGATAGCAGACATGTATCTCGAGAACGGCTTAAACAAACAAGATTCACCTTTAACTTATTGGGAATTCTTACAATACCGAGAGACTGTTTATCCTCATATGAAAAACCAATTTCAAAATGAAAACTTGGAAAGACCAACATTCGAGAGTTTCTTTAGGCACAACAGAGCAGATAGAAACAAAACCTTAGGCAGTCTAGGTCCACCATATCCGTTTGGATTTGATCCAACACTTGGCTTAAAGAAGCAGAGCTCATGGACCATCGACGTGGGTGATGAATTTTTGACTTTTTCCGACAAAGGAAATATATCCCCCACTGTCGCCAACGACAGACCGACAGGGATTTTACTAAGTCGCAACACGACTTTTATTGACACAATGACGGCTTACAATGGAAATTTAAATAGTTCAAACCCAGCCCTTGTTGAAAACGGCGCAACATTCACTAGTAAAGTCTTAGCGCCCTATCCAATATATAGTCGAAGAATATCTCTATCAAACTCTGCGTCCGTATCTAGCCCATCCGGTATGGAAATATATGGAACAGCTAGTTCATTGATATTGTTTGAAGGTGGAGCTCTTTGGGAAACTGGTCCAAAGCGATATATTAAAGACACCAACGGAAGCTACATATCTGCTCCAAAATTGCCGTTCTACGACACATATGAAGACTATATCGAAGAAGCAAGAAGAAGGCACAAGAACTTCTCTGTCGTTCCTGAATTCAGAATGAGCACACAAGTCGAAGACTATCGCAGAACAAACAATGCAATCGAGCTAGACATGTTCGACGTGACAGGCGGAGTATCCGGAACCACTAATTCATCAGATGACAATTTTTACGAGATCTACTCAAACTCGGACTTCATGAGAAACTTTGAAGTGATTGACGACGACCACAAAGATTTCACAAACGGAAAGGTATTGTCCCTCCGCTGTAAAGCAGTCAAAAAGTTCCTTCCATACGAAGGATTTTACCCAGCACAACGAACAGTTGATTTGACAAAACAGTTTTACGACTCTTTCAAGGATAACATCAAGCTTTATAATGCGAACAACGTTGAGCTGAATGGTTTTAATTATGGACGACAAATGGTTATGACACCTTTGTTTGCGCCTGGTGTGCTATTCAATACCATCAAATCCGGTGTTGCTGTTGACTATCCAATTATTACTGGTAGCCTTTCAACAGTAGAGTTGAACAATGAATATTATATTGAAGCAGACAATTTTGATAAGAGAATTCCATTCGAAGCACTCATCGAGCCCCACAGACATTTGGCAGGCTTTGATTTAACATCAAACGAACCTCATCCAAGCGGTAATCTTTCTGCATCTGCAAACTGGGATGGCGGTGGAGATGGGCTATATGGGTTGATGATCAATAACTTCCTCGCTGAAGTTCCTGAGTTTTTCCTACCTAACGGAGAATTAACGTCTGTTGTTTCAAAAAAACAAGGAGACATAACTTTAATATCAGGCTCTGTATATGGAATGAGAGTGAGAATGGGAAGATCCATGGACAAGACAAGGGGATCCGTTTATCACTCAGGCGCAGCTGGTCTTCCTTATTACCCACCTCAAGACGTTGGATCTGGTTCATTTGCTCATGAAAACTTCACAATGTATTCAAGACCATCTGCTTTTGGTCCTCCAACATACGGCTTTAATTCTTTGGCCGGTAAATCATTGACGCAATATAACCAAGCAACCGCAGAATTCCATGGATTCTATTTAAATGATAGAGCTGAACTTGATTTACAAGGCGGATTCAATACCGCATTTTTTAAATTGGATTCTCTGTATGGATACAATTTTCCTTTCACTCCTCCATATTACCATGGTGAAGCATGGTGCGACATAACAATAACAGCATCATCAGACAAAATGACAATATCAGAAATTCAAGAAAAAGCAGAATACAACTTTACAAGATTCGATAGTAGTTTTTTCAACATAACCAGTAGCTCAGGGTCATTCGGCTCGACCGATCTTACTCCTTTCGGGCCACAATCATGGGGCAACATAGATTCAAACGCTGTTCAACTTTCAGCATCGTTGAATCTTAAAGGCATTGGGCGTACAAAAGACACTATTCGAAGATCTCGGGATCAAGCACTTGTTGTCGACACTGCTTTGGACGAATCAGATCGCTGGATTATACAAACAAAATTCGAAACACCAATGTTAAACTTTGCTCATGTATCTGGAAGTGACCATTTGACCCTTCCTGATTATGGTTCTGGATCCGTCCCTAGAGGGATGTGGCATCAACACGGAAGAATACCAGAGGAGAACGAAGGGGTGTTCTTAGAAGTTGGACCAATTTCTAGAAACTATCACATCCAAGCAAGGGGAAATACCGAAGCTGCTGCTGATAAGTTACAAGATCTTTCAGAAGCTTTGGGCTTCGCTGGTACATCTACCAAGATTGGACGCATAGCCTCGAGCAAAAAGATTTCCGAATGCGTCGTAGCAGTCCCATTCATCGAAAAAGAAGGTGGGAAGAAGTTTTTCCGCTTAGCATTAAGCGACGATCAACTCACACAATATAAGTCGGGCGACAAACAACCATTAATAACAGGACCAGCTCAATCCCAAATCGGACGTTCGGTCTTGCTTCAACTCGACAAAATGGAGAAGTTTGTGTTTCCACCGTCGTTTGACTTCTTGAGATTCCCTGACGTAGAACCAGTAGCAATGTACGCTTTTGAATTCTCACACACGCTATCTCAACAAGATCTATCAGACATTTGGCAGAACTTACCACCAGATATCGGCACAACAATGGAAGTGTCAGAACTTGCCATTACACACCCTCTCTTGCAAAAAGAGCTCTTGGGACAAGGCGGAGAAGAAGGAAATCAAACCATAGATATGCCTGAAAGATTGAAGTGGATGGTGTTCAAGGTTAAGCAGAGAGCCGCCACAAGTTACTTTAAGAAGACTGTTTTAAGGAACCCCGAGGTCAATACCGATGTGAATGATTCAAACGTCACCAAAGACGAATTTGGGGACACTAGCCCTATTCAATATAACTGGCCTTATGACTTCTTCTCCTTAGTAGAACTAGTTAAGATTGATGCTGAAGTTGAATTAGGAAACATTGATTTTACAAATTATACTGACACCCTACCAAACTGGAATGCCGTCGAAGCAGATAGAGAAAAGATTGTTAATATAGTCGGAGGCCTTGAGAATGACCCAATTGCTGAGGTCCAAATTCCGGAGTTTACTCCTGAAGAAATAGTGAATATTGCAGAAGACTTCCAGAGAAACTTGGAGATTCAAGCCAGTGCTGGTCAAACTCTCGTACAAGGGTCGATGATGGCCGGCCAAATCCAGCAGGACATCCTAGACACCACCGCGCAACAAGTCGGCGGGGAACTATCTCAAGTGAGAGATATGGAAATGTCTTTCAATATGGGTGTTGACTTTGGATCGTTTGATAACTTTATGAATTCGGTCCCTGCAAATGCTGTTTTACAAGCCGGCATTCCCATGGATCAATTTCAAAACATAGCAAGCACAGCAGCCAGTCAGGCTAATCAATATCAAGTAGCAGTTGCTCAATTTGGTGTTGGGTCTACACCTGCAAATGCGGCACAAGCTCAACTGCAGACGACACTACAACCATTACAAGGAACCGCACTTGGAACTAATTTAGCTAACAATTTAGGGCTAAATATGAATAGTCTTTTTGGGGGATCTAATTAATGACATTTTTTAACAAAAAAACAGAAGTAATGCAAATTGAAATGACTCCTTACGGTCGTTATTTGTATTCAATTGGAAAATTCAAGCCACACTCATACGAGTTTGTGGATGAGGATATCCTATATAAAGCCTCCGGCTCAACCGAAGCACAAGAAGCCGCTCACACAAGAATTATTAGCGAGACACCAAAGCTTAAAATCAACAGAGCGTTCCAAGATGAGGCTGCACAACAGGAGTCTCCACCAACTTTAGATAAGAAGAGGTTCATGGAAAAGAAAATGGATCAGAAGCAAAACGGATTGTTTGCTCTTGGGAGATCATCGTATTCAAACGACAGAAGTCCAGCATTTCAAGTAACAATGTTGCAAGGCGCCATATCTGGCTCTGAAGCTACTTTTGAAACGAACATTGTTGAAGCCACTAGTGAAGACGTAGGCGGTGTTCTAGCCATACCACAGGTCGATATTGACCTTAATTTTAGAGCAACACTTAAAAATACTTTAAATCAAATCAACTTGAACCCTGAGATAATAACTTCTAGAATTTTTGAAGATGGAACTTATGTGCAAGTTAATTACACAGACCCGATTATTCACTTGAAAGAGTTCAACTCATTTTATGAAAAAGAAAACTTTGAAATAGAAGTATTCCAAGTCGGCACACAAGGACGTCTAGTACCAATGAAGATGGTAAGAAAAACCTCAGCAATTGTCGATGGATTCCTGGTCACAGGGGACGATTTTCAAAACGCTGAGCCATCTTTTGGTGATTTTTTTGAAGAAGGACAGGGGAATGAATCATACACAGAATTCTTCTTTAGTGTCGAAGTCGACGAAGATATTGCCCCAGAAATTTTGTGTCGAGCAGTGAAGAATCTAGAGATCAATAGTCAGTTTCTTGATGAAGAACTTATATGTCCGGACCAAAGAACTGATCGCTTTGATATTTATGCTACAAGGGTTGGCCCTGAAGATCTGGAGGATTGCGACTAATGAATGACATGACCGTAGGAATGGAAAATCTTCCAAATGTATTTATCGATAAGATAATGGTTGAGCGAAACTCAATTGATCAACAAACAGTTCAATATTACATTAAAGTAATGCTAAAGATGTTTGACAACAAAGATAATCCTTCATGGAGAAATAAGCTTGACGGACTTAAAGTTAAGTGTTCGTTTATAGATGATGAAAGAATAGAGAGTTTAAACACCGGCGACCTTAGTTTGTACGACATTACCAGAAAAGATTCCAATACCACCATGACTGATTCTTGTGATGAGTTTCAAAATGGCAATACTCAAAACGGATACGAGTCTTTTACTAAGACTTTTGAGTTCACCACCCTAACACAACCAGAAAACTTGACCGTTTATGTTGCATGCTTTATAGATGGTTTAGAGTTTGGAATTCCACAATTTGATAAGTTTTATGGACCAATGGCCGCAGAGCGCATATTTGTTGGTGGAATTCCAAATCAAGAGTCTGGGTATTTTTACAATCCCGAGACGAACGAAGAGTATGGTGGCCCAGTCCACCAGCACAGCTCGGGATACATGGAAGGCTCGGAGCATATTGATGCAGCACACGCTGGTCTTAGATATGTATCGGAGGAGAATTATAAGATGATCGTCGGCACTTATCTGACCAATCAAGTGTTTGATGGGATCGACACGGGAATGATTTTTGATTTTGGGGATGGTACGCCATCACTAGACAACCTAGGTGCCAATGCGGTACTCACCAGTGATGATGAGTCAGTCGAACTTGACGCAACAGGTATTTCAACGGAGGTTTACTGATGAACAGGTCACTAGTATTTAATATTGAAACACAAACCGAAGACAGTGAAGTAGTCTCTCTTTGTTTTGTTAACGAGAACACCATCGCACTCGATACTTCTCAAATAGCCAGAACTTTGTTTAAAAGAAACAGACCTTTGTTTGACAGAATAAACTCATCCACAAAGATGTTGGGTGGTACTCTTTATAGACAAGAGATTGTGAAGTCCAAGACAAACACCACAAGATTGTATACACATTTAGATAACAAGTTTGAATCAAATGAAGTAGAAATTTCTCAACTATTTTTTGAAGACAATATCTTAAAGAGACAAGTAAGAGCAATTACGGGCCAAGGAAGGAAGGTTGACTACGATCCAACAAAACTAAAAGACGGAACTACAAGTGGATTTTTAGATTTTGATAATCTAACAGTAGATGATGTAGACAGTATGACCAAGGTTTGCGAGGTCGAAGAAATGTCTTTGTTTGGGAACATTGGGGTCAAAACCATTATAGTTACAGACAATCTAAAAGAAAAAAGATCTTTACTAAAAGTCGGATACAGAATTGAATTCAATGTGGATACAGATTTTAAAGAATACATAGACTTGGTTATGAGTCGATTAGACAAATCAATAACTTTTATGACGGCGTACCTCAGACAGATTCAAACTACAAGCTTTTACGATTCTGAAACATTGACATTCAAGAAAACTTTTGCGGACTCGATAATGAATGGTTTGGGCCTCGCTTCTTCGTTAATATCTTCTGACTTAGGAGATCCACAAGTTAAGAATTCAGAATTTGGCCAAGCTGCACTAAACTACTATAATGGACTTCTTTTGCTGTCTACAAATGTCGACAAAGAAGTGTATGGGACGTTCTTAAAATCAGTTTTGCCAACTTCCGGAACAAGCCCGTCAATAATATCAGAGACACTAAGATCTCTTTCCCTAGTGTATTCTAGAATAAAAAAAGCATATTTCTATGGGAATAGTAGCTCGAACAGAGATAGAAAGTTTTCAAAAGTAGGAAGCATCAAGGCCACTGAAAACAAGCTGGAAGCTTTTTCAACAGAGAGCTTTCTCTTAGATAAAGAAATATTGGGTTATTCCCTATTCTCTAGTGTGCAAAAGGGACTGAACAAGTTCTCCGCGACAGATTATAAAACCAGACTAGTTTTAGAACAAGCAAAGTATTATCCTAGGATTGAACCAGACGACGACACCGGCTTTATGACTCCCTCTGAGAAATCACAATTTTCTAGAATCGATAATGCACCAGCATTTGTAACACCAGTAGTAATGATGCTTGGAGATAGAACAGTTTCTACCAACAGAGGTATGAGGAACATGGACGTAGATTTTGTCAGACAGTTTAGATTAGCAAAATCCTCTAGAGCACAAAGATCTGACACAGATAGCTATCCCCGGGGAACATCGAGAGCAAGAATTTCCAATAACATAATGTCCGAATTTAATATACAGATCGGCGCGCCAAAAAAAGCCTTATTAGGTAGGGCATTAGAGCAAGAGATCGACCCATTGGTTGACGTCGAGCAGTACATAGGAGATGACTCCATCTTTTCAACTAGCAACCCTATATCTTTAATTAAAAGCTTCAGAAGGATTCTTTCGCGCGAAGACAAAAGGGTTCTTTCGATTGTTTCAGACATTGTACCTAGAAGATTTCTACGACAACGACATGCTACTAGATCAATTAAGCAGTTGCAATTATCAAATCCCAGTTCTTTGATTAGGAAAACAGTTACATCCCAAGCTATTGATTTGGCATCTATACCACCACAGGTAAAGTTTATGATGACTAAAGCGTTCAATCCAAATCCTGAATCAGATCCTATCCAAAACAGCGAGTCATCTCAAATAATTGAAGAAACTCAAAAAAACCTGTTTCTCGTTAGAGCACTAATAGGCTTCGGCCGCAACGGACAAGGATTCATTGATGTTAGACAGCCGATTTACGAAAATCTGTCTATGGATATGTTGGGTACCAATGGCTCAGTATTAGCCAAAGCTTTTGACTATGAGGTCCCAGAACTTGGAATTGTAAAAGATAAATTTGCAGCAACTATTTATAGTAATCTTATTTATATCAGGGGATAATAATGAATTATTTTGACACAGAGGTTGGAAGCCAGACAATTGACGTCTCCGCATCCACTCGAAAATTTCAAACATCAATCATTGTAAAACAGGATGAGGGTAAAAGCGGCATACTTTCTTTTCTTCAAAAAGTTGAAGAAGCAACACCGCAAGTCCCAACTCGAACTGCACCTCAAACTATGAGACCTAGTACACAAGGTAATTATTAATGGCAACAGTTGTAGATTCACAGAACGTAGTCAATTCTCTAGAGCAAGCCCCGGACGGCTTACGCGGAGAAATAGGAAGCTACTATTCTCCCACAGTCCCTGCTTTGTCTAATTTTACAAACTTTAACACGAACATCAATAAGAGTTTCATTGAGGATCTAGACTCAATCAATCAGGTACTAATACCTACCAAGAAATCTAGAGTGTTATTCACAGGTCATGAAGGTGCCTTTAGAGACCAGACACAATGGAATACTTATGTAAGCCAGATTGTGTCGGAAGGTGGGCAAAATTTGGATCATCAATTTAATTTAGACACTCCAACTATTGAAAACTCATTTCAGAAAAACTATCACAATCCATCTTACGAAGACGCAACAAAAGCAGCCGACTCAAATACCTTACTAAACTACAACTTAATCTCTTACCCCTATAAAGACCAGTCCGATACTGTAGCTAAGATAGGCGACATTAAGACAACATTTGATGAAGCTTCTGGATTTATAATAAACAACGAAAACACTCTCAAGACAGCAATGTCTCAGTTTCGCAATAGATTGGCTAACTTCTCTGGTAGTGTAAATGAGATATCAACAAAGCAACGCAACATTTTTGACTTACAAAAAACTCAGATAGTAAGCAATGGAATATCCCCAGGCGGCACAGTCTTAATTGATACTACTCCAACAATATCTCCAAGTAGGTTTCCGTATTATTACGAAAAAACTCTACCAAGAATTGGAACAAACCTAAACTCTCAAGAGTTCAAAGACATAATGGATGAGCACGGAAAGACAAAAAATATATTCCAATCAATTAAAAGGAACTTATCTTTTCTAAATAGAAACTTCAATATCGGCCCAAATCAAATCGGCGCAAAGCTTTATGACTTGATATCGATTATTACATCAACTTCGATAGTATCAATAACAGATGCTTCTGACGAATTGTTTCTAGTCCAAGAAGACGAAGTGAATTTTGGTAAAAGATCCGAGAGATTCACGGAGTCAATTGGAGCTGTTAGATTTTTATCACGCATGCGAACATTCATAAATGATCATGCTAGAAGTTTAGAAGATATATATAACTCTATTAGTTGTGAGACATTCTTTTTGGGCTATAAGATTGAAAAGTATTTGGACAATGATGCCACACAACCCATACAGACCTATTACACAAATGACGCAAACTTTTTTGACACTCAATTAAAATACGGTAGAAAATACATCTACAAAACAAAAGTGCTTTTAGGTATTTTAGGAAGCTCATACTCTTACTCGAATTTATTTGTTTCTCAGAACGAAACCCAAATGATGAATAACCAAGGAGAGTTTCCCACCTCGAACCCTTCTAATCTCACTCAAATATCTTCTGAAAAATACCGAGCATATGTGGACGTGGAAATTTCGCCATCATTCAAGATTCTAGAATATGAAATAGATGTAGATGAGGTAGCCTTTGTCGATGCACCCACATTACCACCGCAGGTTGACATGTTCAATCAAAAGAATAAGCCAACAATTGGTATGAGGTTTAGCCCCATCTTTGCAAAGGTTGAAAGCGTGTCTGCTGGAACGAACAAGGAACTAATGAGAGCGTTAGAACCACTAACAGAAGCAGATAGAAGGATCTCAAATCTATTGGAGATATCAAAGAACAGTGGAGTCTCACCAGATTACTTTACAGGAATCTACGAAATCTATAGAATGAGAAAGGCCCCACAAAAGGAGTCAGATTTTATGGATAGTTATCTAACAACAGTTGATGATACATCCGGACTTTCCTTTCTTACCACAAACCTGCCCGATGAAACAATAGACAATATGGATGGATTTTTTGAAGACTATCCGATTGTCAATGAAAAGTATTACTACGCGTTTAGATCTCTGACTTACCATGGCACACCATCAAACTTGACCGTACCCTTTGAAGTAGAACTAATGAGAGACTCTGATGAATACAAAGTGAATATATCTCAATATCACTATCCAAATGACAAGGCTTACGACATGAGTAAGGTGTCGAAAAGAATTCTAAAGATCACTACGAATATCGAGAGACTTCTATTTAGCGATGAAGAAAGCAAATCAAACTGGAAGCTCAATGATGGCTCTTTGGTGGATTTTGGAACTACAAAAACCTTTAAGATTAGAGTTACCTCTAAACATACCGGTAAGAAGATTGACTTGAACATAAGCTTTAAATTATCGAAAGACGATAGTTTTAGCTAGAATTAGAAATAAAATTAACAATAATCTATTTATTGAAGAATAGGAGAAAGAAAACATGGCTTTTCAAAATAATAGCGGTGATGTCATCTTAGATGTCGTGCTCACTGATGAAGGAAGAAGAAGATTGGCTCAAGGTAACAGCGGCTTTTCAATCGTTAAGTTTGCTTTAGCAGATGACGAAATTAACTATGGACTGTTTGATCTTACATCAACAACAGCTTTGCAAGATTTGAGTATTTTACAGACGCCGGTTTTAGAAGCGTTCACAAATAACGGTTCTTCTATGAAGTCTAAGCTTTTGTCCCTAACAAATCAGAACCTTCTATATTTACCCGTTCTAGAACTTAATACAGTCCCTGGTCAAGCTAGGCAGACTGCAGATAGTAATTATGTAGTGTGTGTCGATAAGAGAACGTTTGATGATAGCGACTTGGGAACAACAAACGCAATTGGTTATAGTACTGCTGGAGTCCGAGATGGGTTCTTGTATGGATTAGACACGGACAATTTGGGTGGCTACATTCGAATTGATGCCGGTATTGATTCTACCGATGTTACTGAGATTGATGAGTCATTAATTGAAACACAGTTCATGGTTGAAATTGACGATCGTTTAGGTCAAATCATTTCGAAAGATGGAAAAAGCTTTCCCGGATTTGTATCTCGTGATGATGACTTTATTGCAACATACGTTTTCACAAAACAACCAGGCGATGCTTTTGTTCGAACTCCAAGTCAAGAAAATCCAAATGACGCCTCAACTCCAATTGATGGACCAATCGCATCTAGTTTTGAATTCAAGATTCGTTCCTCGCAAGACTTGAGAGTATCAAACTTTTTGTTCACCCGAATCGGTGGAACCACTAATTACGATAACTCCAGCGGATCTGGTACTTCATCAACTAAATTTATCGACTCTATTGTTAGAGTCACCGGTATGACAACGGGATATGCAGTAGACATCCCTGTAAGATTTGCAAAAATATAAGGAATAAAGCATGACCATTTTTAAACCATTATCAGCTGACGACAGAGTTTCAACTAAAACACTATTGCATGAAGCAATTCCTATTACGGGGACAATTGTAAGTGGGAATTACGCAGATGAAAATATACAGAATTTTACACACGGCATGTTTCAATCTGTATACGATTATCCCTATCTTAGCTCGTCTGCTAATCATATTTTCGATATCACTTTTGGAACCTCTGCAACTTCTGGCTTGGCAGTAACCAATCAGATCGCCAAAAAAGACAACGTCTATAACCAAATGGCACAAGTCCTTATGGGCTATGACCAAAATGGATCAATTCAAAAGTTCGACGAAGACGGCGACTTAACAACTGCCGGCGATAAACTTAATGATGTATCCTTTCTGTCTTTCTCGAGACTTCTTTCAAAGGATGAAATTAAGAAAGGATCTTTCGAATTAGAGCTTGGAGTCAGTGCTTCATATTCCGATAATACATTTGGAAATAGAATTAAAATTACAGACTTTGGTGCGGCCACTTCTTACAAGGTAAATTCTCCAGCTGGTGAGTATGGTATTCTTTATGCTACAGCTTCAGCAGGAACGAATGTACTGGACACAACCAGTACGCATACCTCTTCATTAGGCGCTTCACCAACTACATATTGGAAAGCTGGACTTATCTACTATCAAGCAGGTGTTATAGTCTTAACAAGTTCATTCTTCATGAAGACTGCAGATGGCGGGTACTTGTCAGAAGCAACTGTTTTGGACTATGATGGTGCTGGAACTTCATTCACTGGCTCACTTATCTCTCAAGAGATATCTGGTGCAGCTGATCACCTGAGACATAGAATTTACAACCTCCAATTCAACAACACAATTGAGTTAAACTCTACTGTATACTTCTGCCGTGCAAAGCACAACGAATTTAACTACAGCGCCAATCCAACTTATTTATCCGGGTCTCAGATCAGAGTTAAGAATCAAGGAACTGATACTCCTATTTCTTACATCACCTCAATTGGTCTCTACTCTGCTGACAATCAGCTTCTTGCTGTTGGTAAATTTTCTGAACCAATCAGGAAAGATAGTAATATCGAATTAACTTTCCGAGCAAGATTGGACTACTAGGATGCTATGCACAAATTTGAGTTTACACCTGACGACCTTTTTATAAACAGATTAAAGACGTATGCTGAATATAATGTCTTTATCTATCAATCAAAGATGTCTATCAATAGAGGTGTACAGCCCAATGGCTCTGGTGGTCTTGTAGTCTATGATGTAAACGCAAATCGATCTGCAACAGACAAGGTATATCCTTTTGTTGAAACGGGATCTCTAAAAAACGTTTTTAAAAAATATAAATATCAACCAATTGTGAAGAATTATAGTAATGAATACTTTAATATTCACAAGTATTGGCTAGAATCTAGTGGTGGATTAGCAGAAAATGCCTCAGCCGTATCTAACAATGGTATTGTGACTTCTTCATATTCTAGCGAAAGTCCGATAAAAAGAAACTTGACATCTAGAGTTTCGACTATATCAGCCAACTATTGGAATATGACAAGCTCCGCTCTAATAACTGGACAAGTTATAACTTTGCCAAACTCGACAAATCTAAGCGCCTCTGCGCTTCAAAACGTTGCGAGAAAATACACAACTCTGTCTGATCACTTCATATTTAATTCAACACCAGCAAGATTACGTGATCTCGTAACTGGATCTGCTGGAGACTACATAAACTTTATTACAATTCCAAGCATGTACTATGGATCAACCATCAAGAAAGGTTCGGTAGAACTTAATTATTATATAACAGGATCTAAAATTGCTACATGTGCGGACACAAACCACAACGGAACTTTGATTGGAACAACAGGTTCTACTTCAGGTTCCGTTGTTGGCCTTGTGCTTTATGATGAAGGCATTATAATGTTGACCTCATCTACAAAGATTGAAGAGGGAAATCATGCAATACAGTATGATGGCTCATCAACGACAATTAGTGGCTCATGGCTTTACTATGGAACGACATTGAATGATGGAACTGGTTCCTCAAATACATTGGCCTCAGCTTCTTACGATCTAAATTTCAAGGGAACGAACTATGTCAACTCTTTGACTATGTTTGCTCATGCTAAAAAAGGCCACCTTAACCACTCAAACAATCCAACATACAGAGACTTAAGTATCGACAAAATTAATACAACAGGCTCGGACCTGACATTTGTTGAAGGTACAACAGCACTAGCTAATGTTGTATCCGCTTCTTATGTATCGGCATCATTTGAGAAAACAACTTACATCTCTAAAGTAAACATATATGACGAAGACGGAAACCTAATAGCCATTACATCAATGGCAAAGCCTATAAAGAAGACTCTGACGGACGAATTTACATTTAAAATGAAATTAGACTTGTAAAACCCTCACGTATGTGCTATAATATATAAAAGGAGTATTCATGATTTTAGGCTTAGACGTCTCGACCTCAAGAACCGGTTGGGCAATTATCACAGACGAAGGTGAGTATGTTGATTCAGACTTCTTCAAGATGAAACCAAAGACGCCATTGGAAGAACGAGCAACTCTATTAGAGGAGCAGGTCCTCGAGCCTCTCTTCGCAAAGTACATAATCAACGAAGTCAGAATTGAAGAACCATTCTCTATGTTTTCAGGTGGAAAGACCACAGCAAAGACTATGAGCTCCCTACAGCGGTTTAACGGCATGGTAAGTCTCTTGGCCTATCAACACCTAGGCAAACCTCCAACGATGGTTGGAGCCACAACAGCGCGCTCCAGATGCGGCATTAAGGTCCCAAGAGGAACAAAGGCAAAGGTTGTTGTCCTCCAATGGGTCGATGAGAATATTGACCAGTTTGAGATGGTTTACACAAAACACGGAAACCCAAAGCCGGGACTTGATGACGAAGCAGATGCAATCGTTGTTGCGAAGTCTCATTTTGATCTTCGAGACTAATTAAGAACATGAAACTTACCGAAGCAAAATTAAAGAAACTCATTAACGAAGTATTGGAAGAGGGCATGAATACCGCCTCAATGCTCCCAGATGATGTTTATGTTTTAATCATGAGGAGATCGACCGGTCTCTACGTTGTTGCCTTCGCTAACGAAGAAGGAGAGGTTATTATGCCTTGGACCATGGAAGGGGCGGAGAATGATGTCTATGGAGACGTAAACTTCTATACCAAGAGTTACGATGGCGAACCATGTGGTGGAGGTTCTATTATCGCTGTCACACAAGCTGCCGAGGGCTGGGGCCCTCTATTGTATGATATAGCAATGGAAGCAGCTACGATTATGACTAAGGGATTGGCTCCCGACAGAAACATTGTCTCAGACGAAGCATCCGAGGTATGGGACTATTATGATCAAAACCGCACAGATGTAAAAAAGAAACAACTTGACGATGAATACGGATCCTTAACCCCAGATGAACCAGAAGATGATTGTGGACAAGAATCCGCTCGCGATCGTTCATATAAAATGGAAGATTGGAACAAGTCTTCTTTATCAAGAATGTATAGCAAAGATCCGACAACCTTGAATCAGCTTCGTAATGCCGGAAAACTAATATTAAAACGAGTAACTTTAAATTTTTAACGGAGAACCCAAATGAAACTTACAAAAGAAGCCTTAAGGCAAATTATCAAAGAAGAGTTGCAAAACTCAATACAAGAAGCGGAGACTGGCTCTTTAGCAGACGTTTTAGACTTCCCAGAATGGCAAAATCTCGCAGACGATTTGGGATCTAAATTACTCCAACTTGGAAACTTTATGGAACAAAGAGCATCAGCGGCTGCTGGTGATGACATGGGTTTCTCATTTGGCGAAGAAGCATCAGATTCGGAAGTTCAAGTATTCTACAAGATGGCTTTAGCAAGAAAAAAAGAGACTCAAGCAATCCGTGATTTTCTAGAGCCAGATATTTTCCTAAACAATAAGCAAACCTTGCTGGAATTCCTACAAAACAAGGGTCTATAGAACTAATCTAAACTTTCTACTTGACAAACCTTTAATAACGAGTTATCTTATTAAAGGAGGACATTATGATCGAGAACAAAAGAAAAATTGTAACCCAAGTTCTTGGGAGTTACTATCAGAAGGGTGATGAGCATTTATACCATTGCCCTTATTGCAATCACCACAAAAAGAAAATGTCGGTGAACTTCGCAAACGGCTACTGGAAATGCTGGATTTGTGATGCAAGAGGCAAGAACATTTACCGAATTGTAAGAAAGTTCGGCACCTACCAGCAACGACAAAAGTATCTTGAATTACAAGGACGTCTTGATCTAAACGAGTTCGACAATCTGTTCAGGGAACTTAACAACATTGAAGAGAAGCAGCACATTGACTTGCCCGAAGAGTTCATCTCATTGTGTAACAAAGACTTGCCTATCGAGACAACGGACGCATTCCGCTATCTGTCCTCTAGAGGCATTGGTCGAAGAGAAATATTAAAATGGAAAATTGGCTATTGTAAGGAGGGTCGTTATGCAGGAAGAATTATTATACCGTCGTTTGACATGGATGGAGATTGCAATTACTTCATCGCTCGCAGTTACGTTGGGCATTCTTATAGGTACCTCAACCCTCCAGCGGATCGTGACATCGTTTTTAATGAATTGATGATTGACTGGGATGAACCAATCGTTCTTGTCGAAGGTGTCTTTGATGCCATCGCAGCAGGAGAGAACGCCATCCCAATCCTCGGCTCAACCCTTAGGGAGCAGTCACGCTTGTTCCAAGCAATTGCTATTCACGACACACCAGTCTACATGGCTCTTGACTATGACGCCGAGAAGAAGGCCGAATGGATCATTAAGTCCCTACTTAAGTATGACCTCGAAGTTTTCAAAATTCCAATCGACGAAGAAGATGTTGGAGAAATGGGCGAGAAAGAGTTTAAAGAAAGACTACTTAGTGCTAGACAAATAAAGAATGAAATGTATTTCTTTGAACAAATGTTGGAGAACATCTAATGAAACTAACGGAAGCAAAATTAAAGCAATTAATCAACGAAACCTTGGAGATTACAAACCAAGAAAGAAAAATTGCAGACCTCTTAACTAGTTCGGCTGATGACGCAAACCTAGGATTGTCTTTCATAGAGTCTCTAGGAATGACACCGCACATTCGAAGGCAAAGAACTGGACCACACTTAGGCTATCCAAAGAGTAGACTAGAGCAGCCATATGAAATAATGAAAAATGTAAATCATCTTCAAATCACAGAATCTCTTTATGAGGCAATCGTTGAAGAATCAAAAAACAAGAGAATCTATGTGGATTCTACTGTTTCCGGAATGATTGTCAATACTCAAGATGTTAGAATTTATTTAAATAATATAGACAAATCTCGTGTTAGAGATGGATATTATGGAGTTATTCAAGTGCAAATCGATGAGCGAGTTAGCGCATAATATTAAAGGGCGCCTAATTATTATTGTAAAGCGGAGTCTTTTATGATATTAGCATTTCTTCTCGCATGCGGAGGAGACATTGGCATCAGGCAGGTTGACAAAATTCCTTCCAACCCTGACACAGCGACAACAATAGTTGACACATCTCCCTCAGATCCATCTAGCGAACCAGCTATAGAACCTGCCGGAGAACCGTCTACTGAGCCTTTAAACGGCACTGTTGGACTCACTAGGTACACTCTAGAGCAACTAGCATGCCCAGCATGTATGGGAGCAAGTCAAGAGATTACTGTTTTGTTCGAGACTAAATTACATAATAAAATTAGTGAAGAACATCCACTTTGGTTCCCTCCTATGGAGCAGTGTACCACAAACACAAATCCAATAGAAATCAGCGTCTCTCCAATAAATGTTGGACAGTCTCTGAGCATACAAGGGTCGATGAATTCTTTCACGGCTTACAACAACGGTATGGGGCTGTACTCGAGCTATTTACAAGAGTGGCAATACGACAGAAATACTAGTATGACTGTCAACATGCAAGACAATACATCCTACTCGTTTCGCTCCATCCAAGGTTTTGATGAGATACAACCGCTAGAACTTAGATATGTTGATCCTTCGTATGCCTTTGCTGCTGTTGTCTCTAAATTTGGAACGACATTTTCATGGTTACCCGCAGGTGTGTCTGATGAGTTCAATGTTATGATAGCAACCTACTCTCCTGATGGCTCGCAGCTTTTAGGTGTGATTTCCTGTACTGTACCAGATACTGGTTTTATGAATTTTGATGGAAGCTACTTTCAGTCTTATCCGACTTGGTCATTGGCTGCAATATATTTAACAAGGATATCGAAACAAAGAGTTCCATATGCAGGCTTAAACGGGTACATTGACATCCAGCTTGAGTGGACTGTTGTTGGCACCGGCCATATCGAATAATTTCAATAGCACTCGATACTATATATTGGTGGAGGGTTTTACTTGAAAGAGATCAAAGTCGGAAGTCTAGTGATATTTTTAGACATTTTTCAAAGCGATTCAATCCCAAACGTTGGCATTGTTTTGGAAGTCATCGATTTCGACGAACTAATCGGAGATTTTTACGGCTCGGAAGTTGTTTGGTACGCTGTTTTGTTTGGAGAAGTCGACATGGTTGTGTCATCTGAAATGATTATCTTGCTTAGTTAACTTGACAAGTTATACTTAACATGTTATATTATCTTATACAATAGGAGGTATGACATGAATAAATTTATAGACGACGCCGTAAAAAAAGGTTACGAGTTTATTGTAATAGAGCCGCAAGAGTGCTACAACGATTCGATAGTGGCTTTTGATAGAGGAAGATTAGTTTATGATACAGAGAAGCTAATGGACCGTACACGCGTGTATTACGAGTGGGAGTATGAAACTGCTATCGAGTGGTTTGAGTATAACACCATGTCTCTCACATATATGAAGGGTGGTCCACTTTTTTTTGAAGAAGATGAAGAATTTTACTTGACACATGACAGTGAACGTGTTACATTAGAAGTACGAAACAAAATCCTGGAGGATAAATGAAACGAATTGCACACATATCAGATACACATATTAGAAACCTTAAGTACCACGAAGAGTACCGACATGTTTTTAAGCAAATCTATGACTCTTTGAAACAAGAGTCTCCGGACTATATTGTCCATACCGGTGACTTGGCTCACACAAAAACACAACTATCACCAGAGTACTTTGAAGTCGCTTCAAATTTCTTAAGGTCTTTAGCGGACATAGCTCCCACTATCATGATCTTAGGTAATCATGACGGAAACTTAAAGAACGGAGACCGTCAAGACGCCGTTACTCCAATCATCGAAGCCCTGCAGCATCCAAACTTTACTTTGCTGAAAAACTCTGGAGAGTATTCTCCGGAGCCAGGACTGACTTTTAATGTCCTCTCTGTTTTCGACAGAGACAATTGGCAGAGACCGTCTAATGACAAATCAATTAATATTGCAATGTATCATGGTTCAATCATGGGCTCTGAATTAAATTCTGAATATGCAATGGATCACGGAGAAGATGACATAACCATCTTTGAGTCATTCGACTACGCAATGTTGGGTGACATCCACAGAACTCAATATCTAGATCCAGATAAGAAAGTATGGTATGCAGGCTCTACTGTGCAGCAAAACTTTGGAGAGTCAAAGTTGAAAGGTTACTTGATGTGGAACATCCACGACAAAGACAAGCACACCGTTGAAAAGCGTTTGTTTCAATCTCCACGTCCTTTTATAACAGTCAGGCTTAACAGAGACGGTACGCTACCAAAAGAGATTGTACCAAAAGGATCTAGATTAAGGCTTGTCTGTGAACATAATTTGCCGATTGCAAAACTAAAAAGAGCATGTGATTATGCAAAAGTTAAGTGGGATTGCTTCTCTGTTAGCTTTGTTAACAATTATTCAGGTCCACACTCCTCCGTTAAGGTTGCTACAGGCAAAGCCATTAACATGAGGGACGAGAAGAATCAAGAAAAGTTTCTTCGTGAGTACATGGAGAACAAAGAAATAAGCTCTGATGTTAGAGAAAGGGTGGTAGAACTATCTCGAGAATACCTAAAAAAGATATCCGTAGATGATATTTCTAGAAATGTTGTATGGGATTTAAAGAAAATGGAGTGGAACTACCTATTTAACTACGGTAAAGGCAATTCTATTGATTTCAGCAAGCTAAATGGCTTAGTTGGAATATTCGGAAAGAACTACTCGGGCAAGTCTTCAATCATTGACGCAGCCCTATTCGGCCTATTTAATGACACTTCCAAAGGAGAAAGAAAGAATGTCCATATCATCAATCAAAACCAAGAAAAAGCTCTTTGTAAGCTCGAGATCGCTGTCGGTGATGATCTATACAAAATTAGCAGATCGATCGAAAGAACCAAAAGCTCTGCAAAAACAGATCTAGACTTCACTAAAGTATCGCTTGGCGTCCACTCCGAATCAAAGAATGGCGAGACAAGAAACAAAACAGACGAAGAGATCCAAAAGAAATTTGGTACAATGTCTGACTTTCTAATGACGTCTCTCGCTGCTCAGAATGATTCTTTTGGCTTTATCAACGAGGGTTCAACAAAGCGCAAAGAGATACTTGCAAAATTCTTAGACCTTCAAGTGTTTGACCAAATGCACAAGTTAGCCAAGGCAGATTCCTCAGAGTTGCGTGGAGTGATCAAGCACCTGAATTCAGCTGAGTCCGAAAAGAAACTTAAGAGAGCACAAGGTGAATTATCCGAGATTCTTGAAGACATACAAATTCAAAAAGACTCTTGCGACAAGCATCGAGCTAGATTGGAAATACTTATAAAAGAACAAGATATGATTAATAATCAGGTAAGTGCAGCTTCTCAGCGTGAAATCGATATCGAAAGCTTAAAAAGTCAAAAATCCAAGACCGAGAAGGCTCTCTCTAGAGCGTCTAGTAAAAAACTAGACCTAGAGCAAAGGGTAGAGGTCATGAGTGCACAGATCGAAGATATGGCCTTTGAACTAACATCCATGGCTTTAAACGCAGACTCTGCAGCCGTTAAATTAGAGGCTGTTGAGATGCACAAGAAAGATATAGGCATTCAAAAAAAGAAGGTTGAGAAGACAGATAGGCAAAGTAAAGCTTTACAATCTAAAATTGACTTGCTCCACGACCATGAATATGATCCGGATTGTGAGTACTGCTCCAACAACGAGTTTGTAAAGCAAGCAGAACAAGCAAAGATAGACATCGTCTCTCTAGCACAAAATCTGGAAGACTATATGGATAAGCTAGCGTTGATGGAAAAAAGCTTGAAAGATTATGACGTAGATTCCTTAGAGTCTTGCGTGAGAGAGCACAAAGAGACAGACAAAAGGCATCGCAATCTTCTAAACGAAAGCAAGTTTGAAAAGCTTGAGTTAGAAAACGCCATATCATCTATTGAAATCAATACAAACAAGCTGAGCAATATTGAAGCTGACATCTTGTACTATAATGAAAACATTGAAGCATATGAAAATCTTGTGTCTCTTCGACGCGACTTGGTAGCAATTAATAAAACAGTTGATATTAAGAAGGGAGAGATCAAGAAGTGTGACGATAAGGTTCTGGAGTACATGTCAGAAAAAGGATCTGCTACTAGGACAATTGAGGAGTGTAAGGAAAACATTACGAAAATCAAAGAAGCAGAGAGAGACTATATTGCTTACGATATTTTCGTACAATCAACTCATCCTAACGGAATCTCTTATGAAGTGATCAAGTCAATGCTGCCTGTAATCAATGGTGAAATTCAAAAGATTTTGGCATCAATTGTAGACTTCAAAGTATTCTTTGCTGATGAAGGAAGTAAGTTGGAAATTTACTTACAACATCCAAAGTATGATCCTCGACCGTTGTCAATGGGGTCTGGTGCTGAGAAGACAATTGCTTCCATGGCTGTTCGTCTAGCTCTAGTTTCTGTATCTTCTTTGCCAAAGTCGCAAGTGTTTATCTTAGATGAACCTGCAACTGCATTGGACGCTGACCATATGGAAGGCTTCACAAGATTGTTGCAGATGATCAAGACTCAATTCAAGACTGTTTTGTTGATTACCCACCTCGAATCTCTTAAGGATGTTGTCGATACAACGATTGAAATAGACAAAGTTGATGGATATGCTCAGGTCAATTTGTAGTTGTAATGACTATTTAGTTCTAAAATAGGAGATCTATTATGGGACTTAAAGAAGAATTGGCTGAAAAGCTTGCAGGCATTGACTGCAAAGACAAAATTAAAGAGACTCTGGATGAGCACAAAGATGACATTCAGAGAGCTCTTTATCTTGACAGAAAAGACAAAGGAGTATTCGATGCAGTTCAGGAGAAGGTTATTTCTCGCAAGCTGCTTGTATTTGGTGTGGCTACTGGGCTACTTTATTGGGGCGCAGGTCTTGATGCCGATACTTGGGGCATGATTGCAATGACTTACATTGGCGGACAAACAGCGATTGACTTCGCAAAAGTTTGGAGAGGCTAATGCTCAACTGGCTTAAAGATAAGTGGGAATTCGTAGCAGCAGGTATAACTGTTGTTGCGGTTTTCCTGCTTGGCCGTAAAGGCAAGAGTGCGGCCGATAGAAAGGTTGAATTAAAAGAAAAAGAAATTGACGTTGTAAGCAAAGCTAATGAAAAAGAGCTCGCTGCAACAAAGGCTGCTGCCGACAAGCATGTTAAAGAAATAATAAACATCCATGCTGACGCAGAGCGGAAACTAAAACAAGCGGAAGAAGACAGAGACAATCTCGTACGAGAATTGGTCAACGACCCTAACGCTATTGACAAAAAGATTAAAGAACTAGGTATCAAGGAGATCTAATGTTTTTTCTACTTATGGCTTTGGCTAGTGCCGACCCATTGATTACAAAGGTCGATGTAGGCGACAGAGCGCCTTTCGAGGGTAGACTATTCAATGATGAGGCCGTGGCTATTGTGCTGGCTGACTCTGAACTAGCAGTCCAACAGTGTGAGATAAGAAAAGATCTTGAATGGAAGACGCAGTTGTCAACACTTCAATATGATCACGACACTCTCAGTGCGAAACACGACTCTCTAGAGTTCAAACACACAGAGTTGATTGCTATTAAAGACGAAGAGATTGACTTGTTGCAAAGGCACTCGAGTCCTCAAAGAGGCATGTGGATGTTCTTAGGTGGCTTTACAATTGGCACCGCTTCGTCTCTTGCGACTTACTACGCTGTTAATCAAATATCGGAGAACTAATGAGCAAAGATCCAAACTACGCTGTAAAGGTTGAGAAAGCCATAGCAGAAAGATACGGCAAAGAAGCCGTAGTAAATCCTAAGTCAGAATGGGATGATGACAAAGAAAAAGAATATCTAGCCGAGCTGAAAAGCAACTATCGCCATGGCAAATCCGAAACTGAAAGAGTTGAAATTGGTGGAGTTTTAATCTCGGAAGAACTACTTAATAGAGAATCCGAGCGTTCATGCCCCACTTGTAACACTTATTCATTCAAATCCGTCGATGATCTTTACATGACAAAATTTGATTGTTGCTACAAATGTTACATCCAGTGGATAGAGGGTCGAGAAGAAAGATGGAAAAAAGGTTGGAGACCAAACAAATGAAACTTACAAAAGAAACACTTAAACGAATCATTAAAGAAGAACTTGATGCTGTTATGAACGAAGAAGCGACGCCCGAGTTAGATTTGCCTCAACAAGATGCTAAAAAAGCATTACAGGTGGCAAAAGCTACAAAAGATACGCCTAAAATGCAAGCAATTTTTGATAGACTTGAAAAAGATCCTAAGTTTATGCAAGCAATTGATCAAATGAAACGAGAAATGTCTTCAACGAACGAGGGTATGGAAGCCCCCGAAGGTTATAGGGAAGTTCCGGGAGAATCTTCAAGTGATCCGTCTGCTGGAATGGCAATGCTTGGATCCATGGTAGGTTCTGTAGCAGGATGGAAAGTTCTGTATACATCTGGTGGAGCAGCTGCGGTTGCAGCCCTAGCACCACACTATGGATCAGATCTTGCCACTGCAGGTGTTGTCGGCGCCGCAGTAGCCGCTCCAATACTTTTAGGATTTATACTTGATAGAGTCGGTGATGCTGCAACAGGTGGCAACTGGAATCCAGAGATAATAAAGAAACCAGAGGGGATAAGATGAGCAAAGAAACATTGGAAATTATACAGGGACTATCGCAAGCTGCTGCAAATGCTTACGACGGTTCCCATGACGAGAGATTTACTCTCGATGGACAAACAAAGCAGGTAGGTTTACAAAGAGAATCTGGTTGCCCACTTATAGACAAGAGAGTGATCGATGGGTTCTCCGTTAAGTTCTATGCGGACTCAATGATCATCAACTATCAAAGTGACGTCAGAATGAAAGAGCTTAAAGATAACAGTTTTGAGAACGATATTGTCAAAACAATCAATGAAGTTAAGAAATTTCTACAGAAAGAGTACAAGGCAGTTACCGGCAAGTCAGTTTCTTTGACGGCCAAAGGTGAGCCGAATATCCTCGTGCAAGCAACTTCTAGATATAGAACGTTCGTACAAGCATATCAGCACTATAAAATCGGTGGACTGAAGATGGATCAAATTAATGCACCATCAGAAGATCCTACTCGAGATATTACAAAGAAATTTTTGAAAGCAGCGAAAGCAAAGCGACCTCAAAATGAAAAAATTAAAGCTTCGGACAATCAGAAATGAAGCTCACAAAAGAAACATTAAAGCAAATCATCAAAGAAGAGTTGGAAGCTATTCAACAAGAAGGTTTTGTAGATTCCATTAAAGACACGTTCTTTGGTAGAAGCGCACCCAATCCTGCTATGAAAGGATTTAATCAAGGACCAAGCCCTCATAATTTTGAATTGGTTGATGAGAGAGAATTAGGATTCCGAAAGAGAAAGTTCCTACGCGATTTAGAACAAACTCGAACAAGTGTTGAAATGGGTAAAAACTCTAGTATGATTGACGCTCAGCAGATAATGGATGATATCGAAGCAGACTTGTCCGGTATTGATGCTATGGGATACGTTCATGCAAATGCCAACTCTCTATTCTTACCAGGAGTAATTGAGAACCCACCAATCACACCCGATTATGTTGGAGATCCAATGACTGGCTGGTTAACTCTCTCAAAATATCTTAGCGGAAGGACCAGTCGTCTACCGGTAGAAAACAAAGATCTTTTAGCAATTCAACAGGCGTACGCAGCGGAAGCAAAGCGCTCTTAAAATAAAAAAATTAACCCAAAGGATAATCAGAAATGAAACTCACAAAAGAAACATTAAAGCAACTCATCAAAGAAGAACTAGAACAAGTTGTCGATGAGGGATACACTGCCGGTGGTGATTTTCCAATGCCAAAGGCGTCCATGGGCGTCCTATACAACTTCAATGATGAGCAAAAAGAAGCTTTGAAATGGGGAATTGACCAGCTCGAAAGGGGCCCTAAGAACTATGATTGGTCAGCCAAAGTTCTCAGACATTTAGCTTATAGACATCCTGCCTTTAAGGGAGAGAATTATCCAACAATGGCATTACAAGATCAAATGAAAAGAATGGGATACGAAGGAAAAATTTACACAACTACCGCTGTTCCATAAGATATAGTGTCGAGGCCGAATGAAACTCACCAAAAATGAAATCGTTAAAGAGCTTGTAAAGTGCGGAAAAGATCCTCAATATTTTATTGACAATTATTGCAAGATCTCTCACCCAATGCACGGGCAAATTCCTTTTAAGACTTATGACTACCAAAAGGACATGCTTAAGAGCTTTAACGATTATCGCTTTAACGTAATTTTAAAAGCAAGGCAGCTCGGGATCTCAACCATCTCGGCTGCTTATGTTGCTTGGTTTATGTTGTTTCATCGAGAAAAGAATGTTCTCGTAATCGCGACAAAACTATCTACAGCAGTGAACCTCGTAAAGAAGGTCAAGATGATCTTCAAGAACCTTCCATCCTGGATGCTCATCGCAAAGATCCAAACAGACAACAAGCAATCATTTGAGTTGACAAACGGGTCTCAAGTTAAAGCCGGAACCACTTCAGGTGACGCCGGTCGATCAGAAGCTTTATCTCTTCTCATTATTGACGAGGCAGCGTTCGTTGACGGTCTAGAAGAGCTTTGGACGGGTCTTTACCCTACTTTGTCTACAGGGGGTCGCTGTATCGCTCTAAGCACCCCTAACGGCGTTGGAAACTGGTTTCATAAAACCTACACCGAAGCTGAAGATGCTCGGAATGATTTTAATCATATCGAACTCATGTGGGACGTACATCCTGACAGAGATCAAGAATGGTTCGAGAAAGAAACTAGAAATATGTCTAAGAGGCAGATAGCACAAGAGCTCGAGTGCTCATTTAATGCTTCCGGTGAAACAGTTATTAATCCCGAGGATCTTCAGAGAATACATGCGACTCTGTCTGAACCAATTTACAGAACAGGGTATGACAGAAATTTCTGGATCTGGGAGAAATACGAAGAAGGATTACCCTATCTTCTTGTTGCTGATGTGGCGAGAGGAGACGGAAGTGACTTTTCCTGCTTTCATGTCATAAGAGTGGATACGATGACGGTGGTGGCCGAATATCAAGGCAAGCCAGATCTAGACATGTATGCCGGGATTTTACAATCAGCAGGTAAAGAATACGGAACCTGTTTGCTTGTAGTTGAAAATAACGGAATTGGGATTGCTGTCTTGGAGAAGCTTAAAGACTTGGGATATTCTAAAATTTATTACTCCTATAAGTCAACCCACGAGTATGTCGAGTCTTATTTGGCTGAGTATGACGAAAGAGCTATACTAGGTTTTACTACGTCTACAAAGACAAGACCATTAATTGTAGCTAAATTAGAGGAGTACGTTAGAAACAAACTAATTAACATACACTCTTCTCGTGTTTTTAACGAACTGAAGACTTTTATTTGGCACAATGGTAAACCTCAAGCTATGCGATCTTATAATGATGACCTAGTAATGTCTCTTGCAATTGCCTGTTGGGTTCGAGATACTGCTCTAACGGAAAATGAAAAAGACATGGCATACAAAAAGGCGATGATTGGTGGGTTAATGAAATCTACCACAACCATGAACACTCAAATAAAAGGCCAAGACTTCTACAAAGAAACGTTCAATGAAAAACACGAGGAGGAAATAAAGAAAACAAAAGAATTTTTCTGGATATACAAAGGATAGAAAATGGCCCGTAATAATAGAAACCCTAATAATAATCAAAATGAACTCTTTAAGACGTTAACTAAGATGTTCTCTGGTCCAATAACCCAGCGAAGAACACAGTCTGGGAGACAATTACGACGCCGACACTTAGACAAATACGCTAAGAGATTCCAAACCGCATCGGGTCAGCAGTTCAAAAAGACTGAATATAACCCTATGAACATCATGGCTCTCAACATGATCTCGAACAGAAACCGTTCGGAACGATATGTTGACTTTGACCAAATGGAATTTACACCAGAGATTGCATCCTCACTAGATATTTACGCAGATGAGATGACAACACACTCGGCATTGAATCCGATGCTTCATATCAAATGTCCGAATGATGAGATCAAGTATATGTTGCATGCTCTCTACTATAACATCATGAACATTGAACATAACCTCTTTGGTTGGGCAAGAACTATGTGTAAGTACGGAGACATGTTTTTGTATCTAGATCTCGATGAGGAGAAGGGGTTGCAAAATTGTATTGGACTTCCACCTCAAGAAGTGGAAAGGCTTGAAGGAGAAGACCCAACAAATCCGAATTACGTTCAGTTTCAGTGGAACAGCGCAGGTCTTACTTTAGAGAATTGGCAAATGGCTCACTTTCGTGTACTTGGAAACGACAAGCATGCTCCATACGGAACATCTGTTTTAGAGCCCTCTAGACGCATCTGGAGACAGCTTACGCTCCTCGAGGACGCAATGATGGCCTATCGAATTACAAGGTCACCAGAGCGACGTGTGTTCAAGATTGACGTTGGTGGAATTGCACCTCAAGATGTTGAGCAATACATGCAGAAAGTTATGACACAAATGAAACGACATCAAGTTGTTGATGAAAAGTCCGGACGCGTAGATTTACGCTATAACCCTCTCTCGATTGAAGAAGACTACTTTATCCCCATTAGAGGTGGACAGTCCTCTACAGACATTGTGAACCTTCCTGGTGGGCAATTTACAGCACAGATCGAAGACGTGAAGTATCTCCGAGATAAACTATTCTCAGCATTAAAAGTTCCTCAATCTTATCTCTCTATGGGAGAAGGTGGTACCGAAGACAAGACAACCCTCGCACAGAAGGATATCCGATTCGCAAGAACAATCCAACGACTTCAGAGAGTGCTAATCACCGAGCTAGAGAAGATTGGAATCATCCACTTGTATACACTTGGTTATCGTGGAGACGACTTATTAAACTTTAAACTCAGCCTTAACAATCCATCGAAGATTGCTGAGATGCAAGAGCTTGAACACTGGAAGACAAAGTTTGATATCGCTGGAGCTGCAACAGAGGGTTATTTCTCTCGACGTTGGGTTTCTGAAAATCTACTCGGATTGTCTCAAGACGAATACTTGAGAATGCAAAGAGAAATGTTTACCGACAAGAAATTCATGGCAGGCCTTGAAGCTGCTGGTCAACCAGCAGAAGAAGGTGGAGGAGACTTGGGTGGCGATCTTGGTGGAGACATGGACCTAGGTGGTGACGACTTAGGTAGCGACTTGGGTGGTGATGATCTAGGTGGAGATCTAGGTGATGACGACTTAGGTGGTGACACAGGCGGAGAAGAGGAGGGCGACTTACTAGCTGAGCCTCCCGCCAAACGTGACGATGACGCAAAGCCAAATAAGAGAGGCCCATACAAGAAGCATAAAATTTCTTATCGCAAAGGTGGATTCTCGAAACAAATGAAGAACCAAGCATTTAGCGGAGAAGTTCGTGGCTCAACAGCAAGAACAACCTTTCCGGGCAAAGTTGGCTTTGGTGGAATGGATTCTTTGGCAAGAGGAATCTATGAAGAGAACGAAAATGAAGAAGCGAAACTATTTAGCATTGACGCATCAATAAAGACTCTACTCGAGTCACTCAACAAAAAGGAAAACCCAGATGAAACTTAACAAAGAAACACTTAAACGAATCATTAAAGAAGAACTCGAAGCAGTCATGAATGAGACGATGACAAAACCCCAAATCGGAGGCAATATAACTCCTGATCAACAATTAAAAATTGATGACCTTATCAACTCTGGGAAAGAAGATTATATCAACCAAGCCAGATCATTGGTAGATGGCTTAGGTGGAAACCCAGAATATGTCGATGCACTTTTGAATATAGAATATCAAGGAATCACATCAATGGCCCACCAACAAAGAGATGTTGTTGATTCCTTCCCTGATTATGAGGATGCAACAGATCAAGATACCAAAGATTTCTACGATGCGACAGTTAACCATGAGTACGACGCCCGTCAGAAAATAGAAGACAGATACTATGATACACCAGAGACCGCAAGCCGTGCAGGACGCATGTACCACAACACATCAAACTCTAGGATCCGTAAATGAAGCTTAACAAAGAAACACTTAAAAGAATTATCAAAGAAGAATTTGATAGACTAAGTGAAGGCATGTTTTCTCCTACTGAAATCTATATGGACTTTCAGAGACAAGGCGGCCGGGATTATTGGATCTCTAAAGCACATGGAATGAATATGAAGTATTCAGACTTTATGCATGCCGACCAAGCACTCAAAGCCTATATTGATGAGATCAACCCATCCTTAAATGATATGCCCCAAAATGTTTGGAGCCAAATAACGCAACTAATTAACGACACAGTATAAAACAAGGAAACAAACATGAAACATAATAAGAAAAGAAATACCGCTTTTCTTTACGAATGTCTAATTCGTGAATTGACAAAAGCAATTGTTCAAGAGAATAAATCCAAGCAAACAAAAGTCAAGGGACTTTTAAGAGAATTCTTCTCAAAAGGAAAGTCTCTCAAGCAAGAACTTGACATTTATCGTAGTCTTATGGAGACTAAGGATGTCAGCGAAGACTTTTCCCGACGGCTGCTTTTAGAAAGTAAGGTTGATTTTACAAAGCTTGATAGAAAAGAAATCTTCAATGAGCAGACAACTCTGATCAACAAGATCAACAAAGCTCTTGGCGGTGAAGCCTTTGCGAATTTTGTTCCCAACTACAAAGACTTGGCAACCCTTGGTTTGTTTTTTCAAAACGACAACCTCAACGCGAAAAAAAGAATCATGTTAGAATCTAAAATGGTAAATTTTCTTACCAGAAAAGAGCAAAACCAGACAGAAATGAAACCGGTTGATCAGCTTGAGTTCAAAATGTTTGTCAAAAGATTTAATGACACTTACGAGAACTCATTGCTCCGAGAACAAAAAGAATTATTAAGTAACTTCATTGTTTCCTTCGCGGACAATGGTTTAGGCTTAAAGTCCTATCTAAATGACGAGATTGGAAGACTCAAAGAAGCTGTGGCTACCGAAATAGTAGAGACGGACAGTGTTGCCTTAAAAGAAAATTTTGAAAAAGTTAAGGCCAAGCTTCATAGTTATGCCAAAACTCCTTTAAATTCGCAAATTGTAGAAGAAGTGTTTTATATACAGGATCTTTTAGCGGAGGTAAAGCGCAATGTCAATTAATATTACTATTTCCGATGAAGGAGCAGAGCAGTTACCACCAGAACCAAAAGGTGTAAAAATTGAAGTTGTCGAAAAAGACAATATCGAAGGGAAGCTGAACTTAAGATCAGCAATCAACGGCGACCTAATGATCATGGACCACAAAGACATTGATATAGTTGTGAAACCAAAAGACAAAAAGATAGTTGCATTTGCAAAAGATACTTTGTCAGATTTAGTTTACGGCGCAGAATCTAGACTACTTGAGTACCTCAGAAAAACTGGTGTGCTAGAGATAGACTCGATACAAGGTGGAAATATTTATGGATCATTAGAGGGTCAAATTCAAGAAGGAGAAAAGTCAGTGGAAATAGCTCTGATGAAAATCTCAGAATGGATGGAGACAGAACAGCCAATGATTGCAGGCAGAACCGGCTATGATGAAATGGAAGACGAACACCTACTAGAGCCTGACGGTGAGTATTCCACCGAGCTCGGAGAAGTACCTCAAGCAGAAGAGAAGGGATCGATTAACAAATCAACATTGTTCGCTCCTTATCTATACGGGAGATATTCATACTAATGAATCACAAACTTATAATGGAAGGGTGGAGAAAGTTCTTAGGAATGGATAGCAAGAAAGAAACTAGCGACTTTAACCCAGCACAAACATGTATGATTGCGTTAGACCAAAAGGGACGCAGAAAAAAAATAATCTTGTACAACCCAAGAGGCATTAGAAAGCTTTCACGCGATGAAATGAAAAACGGAGATCACTATACAGAGATAGAGATGATTGGAAGCATAGACCTGGTAATTTCCACTATAATATCAAAAGAGCCATGTATAGCAGACACGTATCAAATTGCAGCAATCTATGTCGCTGATGCTTATAGGGGTAACGGACTTCAAAAGCAACTAATGGATATAGCTTTTTACATGGCTTCTGAGGAAGGCGCTGGGCTGACATCGGACCATCAGTATGGAACGAGACCCAAGGCTGGTGGAGCATGGAAGAAGATTGAAAAAAGTTCAAGCTACGAAAAGAAGACGACGAGCAAAGGCAACGATACTTTTGACTACGATGAATCCACTTCAGATCCAAATGACGATTGTAGTAAGCCAAAAAGAGACCCTTCAGCTACTGAGCATAGTTTTGAAAAGAAATCAAACGCTGTAGGCGGAAACCTATACGACAGATATGGATCACAACACAAAGTAATAGCCAACTTCATGAAAAGTAAATTTGTAGATGTCGGCGACTTCGAAGATGCCATGAAAAGAATTTCTAATAGTGAATTCAGAGACGCATACGCTAATAGCTAAAGGGAAAATAACATGAATCAAAAGCTTATAATGGAAAGCTGGCGTCGCTTTCTTCATGAAGAAAAGAAGAGAGGCATTCGCTTAGGTGATGAAGTCGTCTGCTTGAGAGCAGAGATCAGTCCCAAGAGTGATGCGGAGTTTACACTCTATACACCAGGACCTGGTACAAAAGCGTCCAACAGAATTCTCAGACTAGAAATAATAGGACAAATAAACATTTCAAGTCTTAAAAGTAGTGGACCATGCCTGACGGCAGATGGGAAGAATCCATCTTGGCACGTGGAAGCCATTCACACAGCGGAGAAGTACAGAAACGTTGGCTACGGAGCCCTCCTTTATGGGTTTGCATTTTACGTAGCAAAGAATGACAATGCCGGTCTTACATCGGATAAAGACACGGGCTCGAAAAAAGACGCCGTTATCAAGTGGGATTCATTCGAGAAGAACACTCAAACATTCGACAAGGTAACAACTCCTGCTGGTAACAATACTTTTGACTACGACAGTGTAACACCTGATCCAGACGATGACTGTGATGTATTGGTCGATGATGAACAAAATGCTACCGACTTTAGTTTTGACCACAAGAACCCACAAATCTATGAAGAGTCAATGACGATGTATGAGGCAAACCATATGGAATTCTTAAGCGAAGTTCTCGACTCTGGCTTTATGAGCGAGAAAGAGTTCAATAAGTTTTTAGATCAAGCCGCTTTTACTAGCTTCACAAACGAATACGATGATTAACAACAAGAGGCCTACTTGGAACTTTTAAATTTTATTCTCGCAGCTTACGGTATGACATTTATGATAGTCTACGGTAAAATCTTTGAAGACATCAGGCCCAAGAAGGACTACACAAAGAAGTGGAACACGCTGTGGAACTGTCCATTGTGCATTGGTTTTCACGTAGGTTGGGTTTTAATGCTCCTTTCTCAATATACCGAACTATTTACTTACGAGTGTTCTTTCGGGAATGCTTTTGTTCTCGGTTGCATATCAGCTGGAACATCTTATTTAATTTCGGTCTTAGTCGATGATTTTGGACTAAGGCTATCGTCGAGATCAGGAGGTGATTATGTCGATGATTAAGCGCTGGGTTTTACAACCCGTCCGTCGCTGCTGCAGCGGATCCTAGCTCGAGCGGGTAACGCCCGCTAAGGGTGGAGCTTTGCTCTGCCCACCTTTTTATTTTGGAGAAAAGAATGAGTAAAAAATTATTAAGAGAGTTCCACGCATTGTGTCCCGATGGAAGATGTCTCGATCTCTTGACAGAGAGAGAGAAAAAAGAAGTTGTTCAAGACGGAGCAGTATATTTGACTGGTCGGATCCAAACAGCAGACAAGAAAAACGGCAATGGCCGCAAGTATCCTCATAAGGTCCTCAAAAGAGAGATGGACAATTACATGAGAATAGTAAAAGATAACAGAGCGACAGGTGAATTAGATCACCCTGACGACTCCGTAATTAACCTTAAAAACGTTTCTCACATGGTCACCGACTGTTGGTGGGAAGGTAAGGACGTAATGGGCAAGATCAAGGTCCTAGATACTCCTAGCGGTAGAATCCTAAAGGATCTCATTAATGCTGGTGTAAAGCTTGGAATTTCATCTCGAGGACTTGGTTCGGTCAAAGAATCTATGGGCGAGACCATAGTAGAGGAAGACTTCCAACTCATCTGCTTTGACATAGTTTCAGAGCCATCAACCCCAGAAGCATATGTTTATCCGGGTGAAGGCAAGCCAAAGACTTCAAACGCTTTCAATATGAGATTGAGAGAACAGAGAGAAAACAATATTGATGACCTATTTAAGAAGATTCTTGGAGATTAAATGAATAAAGATCAACTAAAAAAGACCTTGAGACCAATGATAAAAGAGTGTATCAAAGAAGTAATATTCGAAGAAGGTATTCTTTCAAGTATTATATCTGAGGTAATGAAGGGTACGTCTGCTCCTTTAGTGGAGTCTAGACAGCCAACATATCAACAACCACAAGTAGACTACGAAGCTCGTGAAAGAGCAGCCAAAGAGGAGCGAAGAAAAATGCTCGACTCAATTGGTAGAGATTCTTACAACGGTGTTGATTTATTTGAAGGAACTCAACCACTTCAAGAAAGAAGATCTTCCGCTCATTCTCCACGCGGATCCAAACCACTAGACGGTATAGCACCGAACGACCCAGGAGTTAACTTGGGCGCATTGGGTGTAGATACTAGGCTCTGGTCTAAATTAGCTAAAGGATAACAAAATGGCAACAAATTATTCCGAAAGGGCTCGCAAGAACGAGAACCCCGAACGTTTTATTAAAAGATTTTTAAAGAAATGTAAAAAGCTTGGAATCATCCAAGAAGCCCGAGACAGAAAGCAGTTCATTTCAAAATCTGAAAAGAAAAGAATTGCGAAACGAAAAGCAAAAAGAAACAATAACAAAGAGTAACTAATTACTTGTGAAATAAGAGAGGTTTAATATGTCATTAAAATATACAACTGGTGCAAGAACCAGAAACGTGGTCAACCTTGCGGTTCCCGGTGGAACAACTCCTGCCTTACAATTGACTGAAGATAACTTAGCTCCCTCTGGTGCAACAGCTGGATTTAAAAATTTTAATACACAAAGAATGCTACATGTATTAATTCATAACAATGGATTGATACGCAGTGGTGGAGATCTTGATGTCTCCAATATAGAAATATGGGGTTACAACGCTTCTTTGGGAGGTTTGTGGACAATACTCACTCATACTGAGAGAGCTAATGCCGGCGACACACTAATATATCCAGAATACAACAATATAGCAGCTGCTCATGATGCTAAAATCAGATTAGCAATTCCAATAGAAGGTGTCGAGAGAATATATGTCCGCGCAAGGACATTTAGTCATACTCGAACGGGCGGAACACTAGATATCTATCTCGGTGTCAACTCAATCTGAAGGAGGTCTAAATGGCTGATTTCGGCTGGGCATTTGTAAAGGGGAACCTATTAACCGGCTCCGCGCCTCCAAGTGGCTCAATACAATACAACGATGGAAACAATAAATTCGCTGGATCTGGTGATTTAGTATTTGTATCTGGTTCTACGTCCGAACTTAACTTGACAGGTACGCTCAATGTATCAGGCGCCATTAATACAAATGAATTTAACATCAACGTTACAAACAAGAGCGTAATCAACTTAAGTGCTACCGGTTCAACTAAGTTTGGAGACACAGTAGATGATACTCATGTTTTTACTGGTAGTCTAGACATCTCTGGTACCAGTAACCCAATAAGAATACAGGGGCTTCAAGCAGGTACTCCACCAAACACATCCAGCTATTTAGCTTTGGATTCTAATTATCAATTAGTTCTAACCTCAGCTGCCGGCAATGGAACTGGTGGTACAATTGGTGCAGCCGAAGACGGAACTTATGCTGATGGTTTATTTAGCGACTTTCTCACCACGACCACAATTGGAACCGCTATTGATAAATTTAATGAAATATTAAAAATCATCGTTCCGGGACCATCCCCGTCAGTAGATCAAATTAATTATACTAACCCTTCCGGTATAGCCACAAAACTATCTTTCGAGACAGGCGATCAAGCTCCAACTGGATATACTGATGTTGGCCAAAAAGGTCAATTCCAATCTCCTCCTGGATTAAACAGCCAATATACTGTCGCAACTAGCGGAGAAGACTTTCGACTTGGAGCATACAACGGTACACAAGAGGTCACCGGAGTCATAAACCACCAAGTAGTGGAACAACTAAAAAGCACAGAAGTTAATTATTCTACAGACTCCTTTGGAAACGCGGAGAGCGGGTCATTAAAATTATACTTGAACAACTCTGTACTTCACACATTAAACTTAAATGGTTTCACTGGTGCTGGTAATCCGAACACTGGATCGGCATCAAGTTTAAATAGCAATGGGTCTGGTTTTTTTGATATATCAACGGCCGCTTCAGCCACAGACCAAAATGGATCAACATACGACATATTCAAGCACAGAACAGCAAAGTTTGTTGTCGACCCTGCGGATCAAAACAAAGGATGGAATTATGTGAAAGTTGATCATGTTTATGGCGCAACAACATATACTACCAATTTTATCCAATGGTTTAACGATACAGACGCCTCAAGTCAAACAATGACGGTCACTAATCCTAGAGTAACTTTTACTGGTGGTGGATCAAAATATCTATCTGGAGTTCAATACTTTAGATCATCAACGCTTGTATACAACTCAGAAGTCAACAATGCTTATAAATTTACTTACCCTACCGGTAGCGTCTTAACGTTCAACGTTGACACGAATGACGTATCAGCAATAGCAGCACAATCAATGCCGGCAACTGATGGGACAGATCTTTACAATAAAATACTAAAGATAACTGGGTCAACAGCAACAGTGGACAACACTATGCTGAATGACTCAACCACAATCTCAATCAATCTAGATCACCCTCTCAAGACAAACCTAGCTTCGACTGGATCTGTTGCGACTAGTGGCATATTGATCTACAATGTTGACACGGCAAACAACAATTTAACAGAGAACTTTGATCTCGAGAACTTCAGAATAACAAGCCATGCCTATTCTTCCCAAAGCGACGTCACCTCCGGAGATTCTGTTTGGAACTCGCAAAACCATATGCTCGAGGCAGGACCATCTAGCCACAGAGATGGCTTGCTAATGTATAATGGTAGATTATATTCTCCTAAACAGGGAGCAAACGGCGGAAACTTTAACACTCTAGCTAATGGTCCAGCAGCAAACCCGAACTACTCAGGCGTTTCTGGTACCAGAACTTTCTTTAGAAAAATACAAAACACTAGCGGAGCAACAATTAGAGACTTGAAGATTTCTACCACGAAAGCTACTAGATTTGATGACGAGACGCTAACCACTAACAATGTAAAGTTTTCCATAAAAGTTCCTGGAGCTACTGGCTTTATGGACATATCGGAAATCTTCACTTACGGAAATACTGCAGATGACGATGGCGCCTTAATCAATGGCGCTACTGATAACTCAAACACTTTAGAAACCGATACAGGCGACGCAGTACATTGTATTACCTTTGGAACTCAACCAGTTGCTAACAATGAATATGTCGTTGTAAGAATCCAAGCCGACGAGTCTTGGACTGGGTTTATCAACACACTTACATTTCAACTAGGAGCATCTGACGATGCCTCAGCACCAACTGCCGCCCCTGCCCTAGACGATATTGACCTGTCAGACACAGCCGGAGAGACCGCTAAGTTATCTTTTGGTACTTCAAACGGTGTGGTAGGCTATACTAATGTTGCTGGTGGTGTTGGATCAATGTCAGCTGTGAATTCAAACGGACTCTACACGGACAACGAGGATACCAACAGAGGCGTCTTTAAAGCATCGGAGGTAATGACAGGTGTTTTGAATCAAGACGTAGCAGGAAACGGCAATAACTACCCAGCAAATAGCTTTCTCAATGCTTACACTGGCTCACTTTTGTTGATCGTCAATGACGCAACAGCAAGCACTCTCAGTTTGGTCAACTTGAACTCTATAAACAATCTATCATCAAATACTGGGTTTAGTGTTGGAGCAGTTGGATTCTCAACATCAACCGACAATATCCCAGATTACACCAAACCATATAGAACTGGTACATATAGTGTTGGAACTGCTCAGCAGAGATCCGGATGGAACTATGCGAGAGTTTTACATAGAATTGGAGCATCGGATACACAAACAAATTATGTCCAATGGGTTGTTGATCCTTCCGGCTCTACAGATGACACTGCTGTCTCAACTGGAACTCTTGCACGATTTAGTGGAGATTCAGATGACTATTATTATTCATCCGGAATAGCTTACTTTACTACGGATTCAGTTCCAACCGCTTCTTTTGCTTTCACGGGATCTAACTTTTACTCCAATGTATATTACAGTGGTTCAGACGGAGTTTCTTTCCCAACTACCACCAATTGCTCCATCAACAATACAAGAATTACCGGATCGGGAATAACAACTTTCAACTCCGGTGTCTCACAAGCCTCAATGCCACCATTAAACAACACAGCAGATTGCGAGCTTACATCGATTGAAGTCACCGGCAATGTTCTGTATAGCGGCGGAACTTCAATCATGAGTGACTTAGGTTTATTTAATACCAGAGCGGCTTCAATTGAAGGTAGAATAAAACATGTTGCTAATTTCAAATCAGACAGAGACACAAGCACTAGGAGCAGTTCAACATTTATGTTCTATTCCGGATCAATTGGGAGCACAACTCTGTCCAACAATGAATACTTCGGCTTAGAGACTCACAGAATTGTATCGGGCAACTATGCTAACCAAGCAGACCTTACATCAGAATCAAACACATGGAATTCAGAAACTCACATGAATGCAGCTAATGCACATGGAGACGGAATGGTAACAGCAAATGGATACCTATTGTCACCATTAAAGATTGGAGACGACGGAGACACTAGGAATGCCACAAACGGCGGATCACTAGAAGCCCCAGCTGGTAATCCAAATTATTCATCTCTAACAGACGACGTAAGAAGTTACTACAGGATATTCAGATACACAGGTGCATCAACGGTTGCTAGTTTTACTGCTACACTCTATGGTGATGCAACGCTGAGATCAATCGCTCCATCAAACGACCCGTACTATGCTGCGTTAGGTGCAAACAAAAACTGCAACGTTGAGCTGAAAATCTCTTACGATCCAAACTTTCCTGGTGCGGACGACCAATCAACCGGTTGGGCCGATTTGGGGAAAATATTTGATTCAGGTAATCAACCTAATAATGACGGAGCAGGTATCAGATCTGGAGCTTCTAGTGGAGAAGATGTAAGTATCGACACGAATGGCTTGGCTCTGTCTCTTACTTTGGGAACTCGGAGAATAAAGCAAAATCAATATTATGTCGTCAAAATCACAGCACACAAAGATTGGACCGGATACATATCTAGAATACAGGTGGCTTACTAATGGCAAAAACTAACGTCACATCAACCCAGTTCGCCGCAAAGAAGCTGCTTGGGAAAACACAAACAAGACCATCGCTTACAGATGCTCAAGAAGCTTATCCGTCGAACGTCTCTGTTCCGGGCGGTGGTGTATTTGCAGAGAGTATCCCGAGAGAACCCGGAACTGAATATTTTACACTCTTTTCAGCTTCAGCTGGACTGCCAGCTACAGTTGAGCGAGTATATTTTGACCTCGTAGCAGTTGGAGACGGATACTATGATGGTGATGCATCTGCAGAAGACGGAGGTGAAAGCGGCCAAAACGCTACGAATCACGCTTACTATCTCAAACTTCCTGCAAACTACGAAACAACCAGTTCGAATCCCAATAAGGGCTCTGGTAATTACGTAAATGGCAAGAGAGTCTATCTGTCGAAAGGTGGGCTACAATTAATTCCTCCATTCGCCACTGACGCTGGTCTTCCTGGTGCATCCGGAAACAACAGATATTATGTTGAGATATTCACTGGAGACCCATCTGACCCAGCAAACAAAATATCTTCTACAGATTCCATTGATTGGCAATTCGATTATTACTCTGGAATACTCTTCATTCAAGACTCTGCATCTGCTGCTCCTGTGACAGCATCCGCTTACTTATATACCGGTAAGTATTTAGATGAAAAACTGACGTCAATCTCAGCAGCTGCTGGTAATGATATCATAGTAAAAGATGAAGGATCGAATATAACAACAACTGCTACGAGCTTTAATTTTGTTGGAGCCACCGTTGTTGCAAGTAATTCTGGAAACGACGTAACTGTCACAATCAACGAAGGTATAGATTATGGAAGGACGGCTATAACTACAACCTCGACAGCTTCGGTGTCATCGAGGATTTTAGGGGTCAACGCTGCCGCTGCGATAGACATTAGATTACCATCCGCAGCAAATTATTCTGCTGGTCAATATTTTGTGATTAAAGACGAAAGTGGAACAGCGCACACTAACAATATTACGATACTAGCTTCTGGATCTCAAACACTTGACGGAAATACTTCAATTATCTTAGAATCTCCGTATGCTGCAGTTAATATTTATTCAAATGGAACAGATAAATTCTTCATATACTAAGTCTTTGTAGTCAAGTTCCAAACTATTTAGTGTGAATCGAAGAGTTCAACTCTTTGGTTCCTTTTTTAATATAAATATTATAATTAATTATCTTGGAGGATAATAATATGGCTTATAAATTTCAATTAGGGGCAGCTCGTTTGAGCGGGTCTCTTGTACAAGAAGGAAACCTGGAAGCACAAGGCTCCGGTGAATTCAGTTCTTTAAAAATCGCTGACGATGGTGCGATCGGTGCGATCGGTGATCTTGACATGATCACACTTGACGCTACAAACAGCGTTACTATCGCTGCTGATCTTGATCTTATCGTTGCAGAAGGACAATTCGTACTCGGAAGTGCTGCAGTAACGGCTACTGCTGCTGAGCTTAACTTGCTTGACGGTGTTGCTGGTTTGGTTCAGGGTGACTTTACTAAACTTGCTGCAGTAACGGCTACTGCTGCTGAGATCAACTATTTAGATAACGACGACTTGAGTGCTGCTGATATCCAGAAGTTAGCTGATTTAACTGCAACTGCTGCTGAGTTAAACTTGCTTGACGGTATTACTCGTGGATCTATCGTTTATGGTAACGCTTCTGCTGCTTCTGCTCGTTTGGCAAAAGGTGATGCGCATTCGTTTCTTCAATCTGATGGGACCGACATATCTTATGTTACTATGAGTGGTGATGCTACTTTAAATGCTGGCGTACTTTCTATCGGTGCTACCAAAATTACTGATGCAATGATTAACAACGACGTTGCAACAGAATTGGCATCCGGAAATGGTATCGGAGCTTCTGATGGCGTTCTTTCTGTTGCTGGTGGAGACGGTATTACTGCTGAAGCTAATGGTGTTAAGGTAACACCTGCTCAAACAACTATTACATCAGTATTGAATGCTGCCTTGACTATTGGTAGAGATGCTGACAACGTAGTTGACTTTGCTACTGATAATATGATTAAGTTCAAAACCAATGGTGCTGAAAGAATGTCAATTGATGCTGACGGTGATGTCATCATTGAAGGCGGTTTAACTGTTAATGGTACAACCACAACAATTAATTCTACAACAGTCCAAATCGATGACTTAAACCTTCAGTTAGCTGATGGTGCTGCAGCTGCATCTGCTGTTAATGGTGGGGGTATTACTCTTGCTACTTCTGGTGATGATTTTACTTTCGCATACAACCATGCAAGTACTGCTTGGAAATCAAGTATCGATATGGATCTTGCTAGCAACAAGCTTTTAAAGATCAATGGTGCTGAAGTTCTTTCTGCTGCTGGTGCTGTAAAAGTTCAAGATGGTGTTGCTGGTGCTGGACTTGCTGCTTCTTCTGGTGTTCTTTCTGTTGGTGTCGATGGCACTGGTATCGAGATTAACTCTGACGCTCTTCGCTTGAAGGACGGTGGTGTTACTGCTGATAAGATGGTTAACTTGGCTGCTACTAACTTGTATGTTGGTAATGGTTCAAATCGTCCAGTTGCTGTTGCTTTGTCTGGTGACGTTACCATGAGTAACGCTGGTGCGGTTACAATTGCTGCTACTGCTGTTGAAGCAGGCATGTTAAACGCCAACATTATCTCAGGACAAACTGAGTTAGCAAGTGGTTTGGCTTCTACAGATGAGCTTATAGTATCAGACGCTGGAGTCCTTAAGAGAATGGATATGTCCGTTCTTAGTACTTTCATTGGCACTAACATTTCAGCTGATGTTCAGAATGTTGCAGCTGCTGGCACTCTTGTTGTTGGAGTTAACTACTTCTCTGACATGACTGCTGACGGTGAAGATGTTGTAACTCTTCCTGCTTCTCCTTCTGTAGGACAATCAGTTAAAGTTAAGGCTCCTTCTGACTGTTCTTTCGAACGCTTCATCACGATCCTCAAAGCTGGTTCACAGACAATTGATGGCGCTGATTCAATTCGTCTTGAATCTCCGTTTGCTGCTGTTGAATTGGTATATGTAGCTTCTAATGCATGGAGAGTATTCTAATTTCTGATTAGAGTTCTACAAGATTTTTCTTGGAGGGGTCGGGCGAAAGCTTGGCCCCTTTTCTATTTATAAAAACGGAGATTTAATTATGGGATACAACTATTCTAAAGGGCCTCAAGTAATTGGAGACCTCAAAGCAGCTGATGACGCTCAAAGAGATACCTTGATAGACTTTGGCGAAGACTTAATACAACTACAAACCAGTGGATCAACGAGACTTCATATCGACAACGATGGTGTTTATATTCCGGACACCGCTGCCGACACTAGTCTCAGAGTCTCAGGAGCTGTCGAGATCACTCCCGGAAATAATGCCGGCTTAACGTTTAAAAAGGGCGAGAGCGAATTAAATTTTATTTCTTTCAAGAACGCTAGCGATGGAGCTTCATATAACGCAAGGCTAGCATACCAAGCGGCCGAGCATTTGTTCATAGCTCCAGGTAGGGGAGCGGACTTTTACATAAACTCATCTCAGAACTCTGGTGACGCTACTTTTCCTTTTAGAATTATGGACGACGGAACAGCAAGGTTTGAAAAAGGCTTGACAGATGGTTCAACATCATCAACTAACCTAGACTCGAGCATTTCATTTTATGTCTCGGGTACATTGGACGGAAACAACAACGCGGTATTTGACGGAAACGTGATGCTGAACGGCACAACTCTTCAAGCTTCAGCACAGAGAGTATCGGCCACAGTAGCCTCCAGCTTCCCATACGCAGTGGCCGAAGGTGACTATGTAATTTTAGTAGAGGGCACTGGCTCTCCGCGAAGAATTGAACTCCCAGCAAAGGCAAATCATGCAGGGCGAGTATTAATAATAAAAGACGCAACAGGCAACGCTTCGTCAAACAATATCGAGATCAAACCCAATGGATCAGAGAATATTGACGGCGCCGGCGACAAACTAATGAACGGAAACAAATCATCTTTGACAATTGTATGCGGATCCGACCAGTGGTTCGTCCTTGGAAATTATCCAGGATAAGCAAGAAACCTTCCTTTTATTAATCTAAATACTATTTATTGAAGAAATTATATTTTTAGGAGATTATTTAATGTCTAATATGTTAGAACAAGCAATAGCAGATGCGGCTGCCCTTAGAGAACAAGCAATTAAGAATGCTGAGCAGTCTGTTTTAGACAAGTACTCACGACAAATCAAAGAAGCAGTAGACCAAATGCTTGAGATGGATGACGCTCCGCAAAGAGCACAATCTATTGTAGCAGAAGCTGAAGAAGAATTAATGCAAGAAGAAGAAGGCGATGGCATGGGTGCTGCTCCTGCTGAATCTTCATTCGATGCTCCACCTTCTTGGGATTCACGCTTTGATGATATTTCCACAAAATTAACTGCAATGGTTGATAACTTACCAGAAGACGAAAACGGCATGGTCGATTTGGATCTTGGCGACTTCTCAGTTCCCGAAGATGAAGAGATGGCAGCCTCAGGAGCTCTAGAAGAGCCCACAAGCGATCTTGGAGACTTGGGAGGGGAAACACCCGCTGAAGAAGGTGGAGACGGTTTAGACGACCTTCTCGGAGGCCTTGAAGATGATGCTGGAGAAGGTGATGAATTAGACCTTCAAGAAGTCCTTAGTATGCTCGAGGAAGACATGGAGATCGATTATAATCCACAAACCGATTCTCTAGGAAAATGGAGAAACAATCGAAGCAGAGAAGAGTTCAACGGCGAAATGGCTGATGTTCTCTATGAAGAAGAGCCCGAAGAAGAAAGCACTGACGAAGAAAAGGAAGAGCTCATGGGCAAAGTTAACGAATTACACGAGACAGTAAAGAGTCTGACGCAACAAAGAACACAACTGGAAAGCGTCCTTACCAAGCTAGAATCCTATCTTGAGGAATCTTTATTGTCCAACGCAAAGTTTTTATATCAAAACCGCACACTGAGCGATGCCTCCCTGAATGAGCGACAAAAGTCAAAAATTGTCGAAGCCATCTCCAATGCGGAGTCTCCGAAAGAAGCTAAAAGACTTCACGAGACACTCAAAGCTACAGTGGGGTCGACGCCTAACAGCACAAGAGGCCCACAATCACTTAGCGAGTCTGTCAATCGAAGATCGAACTTAAGTTCTATGCTAAATTCGAGACAAAACATTAAAGAAAGCAAGAATTCTGAACCATCTCTCAAAGAGAAGATGCAGAGACTTGCCGGCATAAAATAATTTTAAGGAGATTTTAAAATGTCAATTATCGAAACACTCACAGAGGGCATGGTTAACCGTAATATGGAAACCGAAGGCGCCGCTCTGTTAAATAAATGGACTCAAACTGGACTTTTGGAAGGTTTGGACGGTGCTAAAGCACAAAATATGGCTGTTCTTTTAGAGAACCAAGCTAAGCAACTTTTGAAAGAAAGTTCTTCAATGGGAGCAGGTGATGTTGCAGGTTTTGCTGCTGTTGCTTTCCCAATCGTTCGTCGTGTATTCGCCGGACTTATCGCAAACGATCTTGTAAGTGTTCAACCGATGTCTTTGCCATCTGGTTTAATCTTCTTTCTTGACTTTGTATACTCACCATCATTGAATGGTTCTGATACTCAAGATTCTCGTTTTGGTAATCTTAAAAACGCTTCTATCTACGGTACTAACAAGGTTGGTTCTGGAGTAATCGACGGTGTTGATCTTGTTGATGCTCGTGGTGGCGATCTTTCACAAACTCGTGGAATGGTTGGATATGCTTATGGTTCACCAGAAGCTGTTGGCTTAGCTGGATCTGTTTCTGTAACTGGTGCTGTTGGAGACATTGGTCTTAAAGCTATTATTACTCTTGATGGAGCATTGACAGACGCAGAGAAGAAAGTGTTGAAATATGACCCAGACCTTTTGTCAAAAACTGCTGGAACAGAAACCGTTGTTGTTTTTGATATTGCTGATTCACACTTCACCAACCCAGACTTCGACAACATGTCTGCTTTCGCTTTGAAAGAACTTCAAGACGGTACTGACCTTGCCTCTGTGCAAGGTATTTCTGACGGAATTAGATTGTTCTTGGATAACAACGGTGGTATTACACCTGGTGTAATCACTGGAATTTCTCAAGTTCGTCGCTTGACTCAACATCTTGAAGATTCTACTTCTGTTATTACTAGTAATGCAGCTGCAGTTCGATTCTTCTTAGTAGATGCAGCTGGAACATACACTGACGTTATTAATACTGCAGCAACAGCTGTTGGTACTGATGCTTTACGTGTCGAAGCTGTCCGTTATCCTGCAAAAGACACTGCTACTGGTGGTGCCGGAGACGGAACAATTGATACCTTCACAATGTTATTGGAGAACAATAGCGAAATTCCAGAGATCGACATCAAGGTTGACTCTACAGCGATCACTGCTCAAACCAAAAAGTTGAAAGCAAAGTGGACTCCTGAATTAGGACAAGACTTGAACGCTTACCACAACATTGATGCTGAGGTTGAATTGACTTCTATCTTGTCAGAGCAAATTGCTTTGGAAATCGATCGTGAGATCTTGGCTGACCTGTAAAT
>Ga0257110_1000047_pt1 | contig 64921 bp, 73 predicted proteins | sample LP_taG_7_FD_190184 | JGI IMG/M metagenome (GOLD analysis project Ga0257110, IMG submission 190184) | Marine microbial communities from Northeast Subartic Pacific Ocean, Canada - LP_J_2015_P26_10m | ecosystem: Environmental > Aquatic > Marine > Oceanic | place: Canada: Northeast Subartic Pacific...
ATGTAGGCGAATTTTGTTTGGATGTAGGCGATTTTTGGTTGAATGCAGTTCGTTTTTTTGTTCCGGTCGGTGGCATATATAAATAACATAATATTATTATTTATTTCACAGTTCTTCTTCTTCTCTTCTTTTTCCTTCGTCTTGAAGAGCTGGACGAACGTTTTCGTCGTTTTGCCGTCTTCTTCTTCTTTTTCTTCTTAATCTTTCCACTGGTCAGTTGCTTCTTGTTTAACATTTCTTCGGCTGCCTCATTTAAACCCATTTCATTGAATATCCCCTTCTCCGTCAATTGTTCTACTCTCAATCTTTTTTCATTTTTCTCTTTAGCCTTAGCTGTGGGTAGTGGGTTGTTCTTCCGGTATCGTTGAATATACTCCATTAGTTTTCTGTCTTTGCTTTCCTGCCGCCTTGGGCTGTCTAATGTTCTTTTTGGGATGTCAAATTTTCTTTTTCCAGACATATATAAATAACGCAATATAATTATATTTTTTCTAAATAACAGTTTTTGTTGTTTCGTAGAATATCAATCTACTAAACAATAAATAAAAAATACTTATAAACAAATAAAAAAAGAGTATAATGGAGAATAGTTATTGTTTGGCTATTTTTATGGCTATGAGCATGTCACAAAACATTATTAATGTGATTGGACCTTATATAATGTTTTTAATTTCAACAATATTTAATATTAATATGTATCGTATGATAAGTGAGGAGAGTATAAATTACATATCAAATAACGTAAAAAATGATTTTTGTTCAAGTTATACGGAGCAAGGAAATCCAATAGGATTAATTATAAACAAAGCATGGATTCCAAGATATATACTTTGGGTTAACGGGACGGATTATGATAGAACCGTGAATATATTTTGTACAGAAAAAACAAAAGATAAATTAAATACAACCAAAAAATCATCTTATCGAATAAAATTATTGGAAAGCATGGATGATAATTATGATAAGGAGAATGAGGATGATGAAAAAAACAACGAAGTGAAATATTATACAAGGCAGGGGAATTATGAATATTTTTATTATACATCACGAACGGTAGAAATTGACAAAGAATATACAGCGGAACAGAAAGAAATAGCAACCCGTATTATAAATAAATTTAACGAAAACAGTTATTTAACCTGTTTTATTTATGGTAAAACCGGTTCTGGAAAAACAATGTTATCTTATTTACTTGCAAAAACAATAAAAGGCTCACTTTGCGATACATTTAATCCTACGGATCCTTGTGATTCATTAATGAATTTGTATTCAAAGATAAATCCAACAAAGGAGGAACCCCTAATTTTACTATTGGACGAAGTAGATAATATCATAAAAAATGTGTATGATAATAATATAATAAAACACAAAAAATATCCAATTCAAATATACGATAAACCTTCATGGAATTTATTTTTTGATAAAATAGACATGGGGTTATATCCAAATTTAATCGTAATTTTATGTAGTAATAGAACAAAAAGAGAGCTGGATTATATGGACGATTCATATTTAAGAAAAGGTAGATTACATTTAACATTTGAATTAAGTTCAAAGACTAAGCTTATTTAATGAAAATTAAGTTATTTAATAATAAATATATAAATATAGAAGTTTATATATTTATTAGTATGAAAATTGCATTTATTACAGGAATAACCGGACAAGATGGTTCCTATCTTGCAGAGCTTTTATTGGAAAAGGAATATATTGTTTGGGGATTAATAAGAAGAAATTCCAATATCAATACGGAGAGAATAGAGCATTTATATAAAAATAAAAACCTTATTTTAAGGTATGGCGATTTAACAGATAGTTCAAATCTGTTGCACATTATGTATGAAATCAAACAAAAATATGAATTAAGTATTTTTGAGGTATATAATCTTGCAGCAATGAGTCATGTGAAGGTTTCTTTTGAAATGCCGGAATATACAGCGGATAGTACGGGGGTTGGAGTATTGCGTTTACTTGACGCCATTCGAAGTTCAGGGCTAACAGAAAAGTGTAGATTTTACCAGGCATCATCTTCTGAATTATATGGAAAGGTTCAGGAAGTTCCGCAAACAGAAAATACTCCATTTTATCCGCGTTCTCCTTATGGGGTAGCTAAATTATATGGGTTTTGGATCACAAAAAATTATAGGGAGGCGTATAATATGTATGCGTGTAATGGAATATTATTTAATCACGAGAGCCCAAGGCGTGGTCCTACATTCATTACAAGAAAAATAACACGAGGATTAAACATGATATTAAGAGACGAGCGACCAAATTTAATAGTGGGAAACTTGGATGCAAAAAGAGATTGGGGACACGCGAAAGACTACGTGGAAGGTATGTGGAAAATGCTTCAGCAAGATAAACCGGATGATTTTGTTTTATCTACAAATGAATTTCATTCCGTAAGAGAATTCATTGAAAAGTCATTTAAGTTAAGGGGCTTTAATATAAAATGGAAGGGGGAGGGGTTAGAAGAAGTTGGATATGACGAGACCACGAATAGAGAGTTAATTTTTGTTTCTGATAAATATTTTAGACCTACAGAGGTAGATGAATTGTTAGGGGATTCAAAAAAAGCAAGAGAAATATTGAATTGGGTTCCAAAATATAAATTTGATGAATTAGTAAAAGAAATGGTAGAAGAGGACTGCCAAAGTTATTTTTGATTTAAACATATGGCGATAGCATCATAAATATTATCCGTTACGATGTCTATATAATTTGGTTTTTTTTTCATTTTTCTTTCATGATCAATATAAACAGTGGTCCAACCCATTTTTTTTCCTGTTTTTAAATTTTCTGTTAAATCCTCGAAATAAAAAATAGTATCTGTAGATTTAAATTTAAATCGTTGGTTAACTAAAAGATATGGATGTGGGTCTGGTTTGACTTTACCATTAAATAAGTCATTGTATGCGGTATGATGCGGTTTAAACAATGATTTTATTTTCATATTTTTAAGACATTCGTCCATATGTTCCTTATTTCCATTTGTAAACATATAGTTATTTTTTGTTTTTTTAAGTAATTCACTTAATTCGCGATCTGGTTTTAGATTTTTATAAAATTGGTAGGCGGTTAAAGTCTCGGGATATTGCAGTGGGGAATACAATGTATTATCCAAATCAAAAATAAATTTTTTGGTGGAATTTTTCATATATATATTATATTTTATAAAAATCCCCGCCACAATACATATCAAATATGTCCATTTTTGAATAAGTGGGGTCTGAATGTAAAAAGTTCGGTTGAAATATATTTATATCATGACTTTTTTCAAATGATTTCAGTTTGATTTTTTGATTATTAGGAAATGTATGCATTCTTGAAGCCTTTAATTGAATAATAAATATATTGTCCGGTTTTTCGGTTTTCATATTAAATTCATTTTTATATATGCGAAACGTATATCCAACAAAGTAGGGTAAGTGGGTTTTATCATAATTTTCTACATATCTATCATATATTTGATAACCTATGTGTTTTTTATCTTCCTCATTTGTTTCTTTAAAAGTAATATTTCTATAACTGATAAAATGTAATTGTTTAATGAGTTTAGCTGTTGGATGAACATCCATTTTTAAATTTAATTTATACTTAAAAAATGATTCAATTTTAAGTATAAATTGCATCTAGTTGATATAAAACAATTAAATCTGTTCTTTTGGGTATTTTTTCCGGTTCCATGACAACAAGTTTTTCCCAACTTCTTCCTAATATATCTTCATTATTTTCAATTCGTTGTCGAATAAGTTCTGGATTATCAATACATTCGCGAACATTTTTCATACTTGAATGTGAAAATTCACTTAATTTTTTTCTAACCATTTCAACCCCTCCAAAATAGGATAAGTGCCAGCCCATTTTTTCTTTGTCTCGAAGGGGTCCTGTCTTATGTTGTATTTCTTCAATAGTAAATTCTTTTAAATCTTTTGCACGTATAATTTTCAGTCTTTTTTGAGGAGACCAATGCATATTACTGGGTCTTCCAATTTTTAAACTGTAATAATGAAATCGTAAAAGAGGTCTTATTGGGTGAGATAATGCACCATCTTCTCCAGAAGGTTTCTTGATTTTTAATATTTCATCTTCATCGTATATCTCGTCAACATCACTAACTACAGATAAAATATCATCGGGATTTAAAATATTTTTATCCAATAAATCCTTTATTTTTTGAATGCCAATATGCCTACTAAATTCTTCGAGACCAAAACCATGTTTTTTTTCAATAAGTTTTTCATTAATTACAATCACGATTAATTTATGCGCCCACCGATGGAATCTTTCAATGTTACTTGACGCATGCAAAGGCTTGGGTTTTCCGCTAAATGTTTTGCTACTTTCAATTAAAATAAAAAGGTCTGTAAAAGAATCGTGCTCTTCAAAACGAAATTCTAGTAAATCTAATTCATCGTTAAATATAAAGCAATCTACGAATCTAACCATATAATTAGAAAACGAATATTCTACTATTGATAATACGAATATGAATGATAATACTAGTATTCATATTAGTGATAATTAAGTAGTATTTCGGTGGGTGTAAACAGCATAATCATGGAATATCCTATGCATTCACATACCCAAAAGCCTAATCCAGAAGAAAACGGCATACAAGCACAGGCTAAGATACCGATAATTAATTCAATTTGACCAGCTTTGGTTGGTTTTGTATAGTGCATGGTCATAACAGAATGAATGACAAATGCAGTGCAAAACATGACAACAGTTAATGTATGCAACCACATAGGTACATAGTTCACGGTGCAGACTAAAAATCCCCCGTAAAACCATTGATACGCAATCAATGTATAATACAGGATTTCTTTACCTTTCCCTGTGCAAACAGTCACGACTCGAATGTCTTGATACTCCCACATTAATGTGAGAGGAGTAAAGGATAAAGAGGCTAAAGCTCCAGTAGCATGAGCATTTGCAATAAATCCAGATATGCTTGTTGCGCCCTTTTCTGCGAAACCAATTCTTGCCAAATAAGGTAAAGACCAAATATATAAAATGATTGCTCCCGAAGAAATAATACGAGATAAATTGAGTTTTATAGGTTTATCGTCTTGATATATATCTAATAATGAAATTTCTGCCATGTATATATTAGTAAATATAATTTTAATTGTATTTAATAGTATATTAACGTAGCGTTTTTTCTCTTCTTACTACTCTTAGTTCTTCTTCTTTTTCTTGTTCCTCCTTTATTGCTTTTTTTACCTTTTCGTTTATTTTTGGCTGAACGTCCAGAAGTTAGTTCTCCATATTTTATATCATATACATACTTGAGCATGTATAACTCATCTTTTTTGTCTCTTAAATACCAAGGGTCATGCCACCCCTTGTCACGTATGTCAGAAATTTCAGTTTTTAATTCTTGTATTTTTTCCAAGTCTTTCATTTGTTCGGCTTTCATCGCTTTTTGTTGCATTCTTTCAGTATTTTGGGCTTTAATCTTTTTTGCTGTGTCTTTCTTGGGTTTTAAAGTGCGTCTACTTTTGTTTGGCATTAATATATATTATAATTATAAAATATATTAATCTTGTGAAAATCGATGTCTAGATTGGAACCTTGGATTAAAAGCTTGTAAAGATTCTTCAATCATAGATTAGAGATTTAAAGTTCTACGCCATTACCACAAAAGCATAGCATAAGTAATAATATACGCCATAATGGTTCACCGTTTTCTTTCATTTTTGTAGCGCTTTTAAATCCTTCGTCATTGTCGTAAAAACCATTACCATAATAATATCCTCTTTTGGTTCCATCTTTATTAATGTGAATAGGTGGTTGTTTTAATCCAACATACATACCATTATCATAGTCTATTACTTTTGCACGTTTTTTTACTTTGTGCATGTAACTATAAAAAAAAACCATAAAAAAAAAAATAAAAAAAAAATTAATCAAATGTCTAAACCTTGCGGAAATCGGTGTCTAGACTGGAACCTTGAATAAGGAGCTTGTAAAGATTCTTCAATAGAGGAACATCTACCTTGTTCTCCATAAGCTTGGGGTGAGCGTAGTTGGAACGGTGGTTAATTTCAATGATTTGAACATTGCCATCCGCATCAACAACGAAATCAAAACCAAGGATTACGAACTCATTTGGTTCAACGCGCTTAATTTCATCCTTGTATACATTCTTGAAATCCTTGCAGGCAACGAGCATGTTTTGCTGGATTTGCTCAAACTTGTCAAGCTCCTCCGAAAGAATAAACTTAGTGCCGCTGGTTTGGAAAATAACATGCATCTTGCGAAGAACCTCTTGGTCAACGTCGCTAACGGTATCCTTGAAATCCTCACTCGCTACAGTAGCGAACGACTTGTTGAAAAGGAACACATTCTTGTCATGGAGCACAACATATGCGCGAATCTTGTATCTCTTATCATCATAGAGGTCAGGAGCAGCCATATTTTCTTGCACCACACGTTCAGTGTAGTCAAGATCCTTCATAGCACTGTAGGGGTGAACATCAACGCCGCGGGAACCAGTCGAGCCATTTTTCTTAACGAAGAAAAGGGTGTTCTCAGGGGTATCGGTGGGGATTTCATCAAAGTTAAAATAGGTCTTGGGAACATATTGCGAATCCTTCATTTTCTTTGCGAAAAGAACCTTTGCATCCATACGAAGGGTCTTAGAGCGGGGAGCAACATGGTAAACACTCATACCCTTTGTTTCCTTTTGCCAAGAATCAACCATTTTGGGGTCGGCATTGAAATCATTGTAAATAATACCGACTTGATCCTTGCTTCCAGAAAATTCTTTTAAAACATGATTTCCTGCTTCCTCGAAAAGACGAGAATTTTTATTGCTAAAAACTTTAAGTAAAAAGCCATCACTCATTGTAAAGTTGGACATTATAATAATTAATAACACATTTTTTTTAAATAATTTAACGAATTTACTAAATTACTGGAAGTCGGCGCTTCGGAAATGTAAAAGAACGATATAATAATAATCGCATTCCATTTTTTCTCTGTAGTGAATATGGTCTGTTCCGTTAAACATCATCAAACTATTTGCATTACCGTCAACTGGAATACATCCTTCTTTGGGGGGATAAAACCAATATCTTCCCTTATTTTTAACAGGCTGCTTTGTCTTATCAACATAGATTGGCCAATTTGAACCTTCAGGTTTATCTATAATATAAGAAACCGTAAATTCGCAATCCGGTCTATCCGTGTGAGGAGGCAATTCAGTTTCTTTTTCGGCGTCTTTAGTGTAGCAGGATACATAAATATAGGTAGGATGCATCTTTTTCTTAACAATATGCTCAATGAGTGGCAACAATTCATATTGAACAAGTCTGGAAAAGGATTCATTGTTTGATTTATAACGATGCGATTGACGATCGCCTAAAGCAAAATTGCCAGCATCAATATTGGAATGGAAATAATTTTTAATAATAGAATGGGCGTTTTCATTATAGACATTATCAATGACAAGAGGGTTATATTCATCAATAAAATATTCTTTTTCAAATACTTGCGGATTAAGAGCACCATGCTTTTCGGTTCTTGTGGTAAATAATTTGTTTGCATTTTCAGTAACGATTTGGAACGGGATTTTATTAATAAATTTCATACTTTTATGTCCTCTCATGGTAATACTACCATCTTTAAACTTGTCATAAACCTCCAATAAATCGGCATTGTAGTCTTTGGTTTCGTCAAGAGGCGGCTCTTTTGATTCTGGTGCTTTTTTTTCAGTCATATTGTTGCAGGTCGGTGGAGGCGCAGGAGGGGCATTTCGAACTGGTGGGTCCGGAACATCCTTTGTGGTTGAATTGGATTGTGCTACATCTTCGGTTTTAGTAACTTCCACTTTTGTAGCTTCCACTTTTGCAGTTTCGGTCTTGCTCTTGTCTTCAATCATAAGTTGTATATTTTCCTGATGAAAATGGGATGGATATACTTCTCCTGCCGCATTTTTTTCTCTTACATAGACATTAAACAACATGGCACCATCCGTATTTTCATTGGAAACCTCGTGATACATATCCATAGAGCGCTGATTGCTGCTGTCTAATGTATTACAGTATGTTAACACACTGCCTTTCTTGGGCTGATAAATGATATCTAATTTATTAAATTTATAGGTGATCTTATCATCAAGAAAGCAAACAATTGTATATAAACGCTGTCCGGTTTTTTGGGTGTTTCGTTTACCACTTTCACTATTAAAGTCATATGCATCTAAAAACCGATTATGAGTATTCGAGGGAGCATATTGAATAACATTTGTGTTTTCATAAAAATCGTGTTTATAACCGGTACTTGAAATAAGTTTAAGAACAATTTCCGGAATTTCGCCATTTTTAACCCAAGCACTATTACGCTTTTCCGTTTTTCCCAAGTTAGCTAACTTTTTAACTTTCACAATATCCTCATCGGTTAAGATATTATTGTGTGTATAAATCATATGCTGTTCATTTAGTGTTTCCTGTTTCGTCCCCGAACAAGTGGTTACCACTTCTTGATGTATAAGCTGTTCATTTTTTCCAGAAGCATTGGAATCATTGGAAGCATTGGAATCATTGGGATCATTGGAATCATTGGAAACATTGGAAGCATTGGAATCATTAGTATTATCTGCTTTCAGTTCTAATGGAGTATCAGGAGACTTAATGTCAGGTGGTATATACAATTGTGTTTTTGGATTCTCGCGGAACCACAAATTAAATGCCCATTTTTCTCCTTTAATTACTGGACGCCCCGCATGTTCAGATAAGGGGTGTCGTTCACTTCTACCAGTTTCCTTCCCAGAACCTTTAATGACATTTTGGAAGATTAGAAGCTTTCCTTGTTTTGGAGGAACTTCAATCTTTAAACGCGGAAATCCTGTGCACCCCCCCTCCTCCACATCATTTAAATAACATAACGCAGTTGCCACACGTTGTCCTCCATATTTCATACATCGATTGCTTTTCTCTGAATTATTATGAAGCCATCCGTCATAATGGGAGCGATACTCTTGCGTTTCGTCGTAATATATAACTTGATAAATCTCGGCATTGGACAAAGGAATCCCTACAATATTTGAAATTCTATCCGCCACCTTTTTAGTAATTTTATCGTGGTCATGTTGAAGCCAGCAATTTTTACCGCTTCTGCCCGCAGAAACAAATCCCTTTTGATTATTGCTAACAAGTGCATCTTTCAGTTTATCTTTGCATACACTAATAAAGTGTTCGCAGTCTTCTTTAGAAATAAAGTCTTCTTTTACAAGAACTTGTGGGTCTTCGTGAATAACGTCCATTACTTCTTGTTCAGTCATTTAAGTATTATAATTAGTATCTCTTTAAATAAATACAAATTATAATAATTCTAATTCAAATTGTAGATCAAATTGATTATTATTCAATCTAACACCGTTTCTTAGTTGTTGTCTTGTTTGTCTTCTTTGCTCCCGCCTAGTCCTTGTAGAAACACGATTTGTATTATTTCTATTTCTGTTATTTCTATTTTGTTCTGAAATAAACCTTCTTCTCATACGTCTTATTTGTCGTCTTAAAATCCGTGAATCCGCGAATTCAGGGTCATGTGGATTAATTAACAGTTCATCTTCCATAAATGATGTCCATGATATTGTTTCTGGTGCGGATTGAACATGTAAATTATTTACCAATAATCCTTCATCTAGGGTATTTCTACAATAGGGACATAATGGGGATCTCAAACAATTTATACAATTATTACAAATTTTTTTATCTACATCACAACATTTAAGAGCATGATAAGAGCAGGTTTCTTCATAACAAATCGTGCATGTTTCACAGGGTTGCATATTCTTAAAGTAAATATAGAATAGAAAATATACAAAATTTTTATGTATAAATATTATTTTATAAACATATATATTTACATACTTTGAGTATATTTTTCATTGTTTTTTTAATCTATTTATAATTTATGAAATTAGATAGTATTGTATTATTGCTGGGTATTGTTATATTTTTTTGTACATTGCAAATAAGAAAAACAGTAGAAAATATGGAGGATCATAATTATGTAGTTTTGCTAGGTGACAGCATATTTCAAAATAAAAAATACGTCAAACCTAAGAATTCTGTGGAATATAGACTTAAAAATAAAATTAATTCAATGGTTTTAGCCCAAGATAATTCAATGATAAAAGATATATCGGTCCAATATGAAGGACTACCTAAAAAACTAGACAATTCAAATACTTATTTATTTATATCCGTTGGGGGAAATGATTTATTAGAAATATACAAATATGGAAATATGGAAGTAGACAATCACGAACCTTTAGACTTTATTTTTGAATTGTATAAAAAGGAAGTAAATAAACTGCGTAAAAAAACAAATTGCACGATGGTTTTAACGGATTTATATTATATTACAGACCCAGAATATAAAAAGTTTTATCCAATTATAAAAAAATGGAATAAAAATTTATATTCCTTTTCAAAAGAAAAAAACATAGAAGTGTATAAAATAAGTAATTTAGTAAAAACCCCTTCACATTTTACAAATAGTATTGAACCGTCTTCTATTGGTAGCAAAATAATAGTTGACAACATAATTAATTTCTAATTATATATCAATGAGTTCTAAAAACCATGAAGAAAAAGAATTGCAAATTCTAAGAAGCGCTATTGATAAAGCTGAAGAACGATCTGACAGAAAGTCAGCAAATGCTCCTATTGTAAAACAAATTATCGCGGTAGTTGAAGAGTTTTTAAGAAAAAAGAAATTAGTTTGCTATGGAGGAACTGCAATTAATAATATATTGCCACAAGCGGACCAATTTTATGATAAATCTCTCGAGATACCTGATTATGATTTTTATTCTGCAACTGCATTAGATGATGCAAAGGAACTTTCAGATATTTATCATAAACGAGGTTTTCCTGAAGTAGAAGCCAAAAGTGGGGTTCATCATGGAACTTATAAAGTATATGTTAATTTTATCCCGGTTGCAGATATAACCGCATTAGATCCATATTTATTTAAAAAGGTAAAAGCTGATTCTATTAGTGTAGATGGAATATTATATGCGCCACCAAATTTTTTAAGAATGGCAATGTATTTAGAACTTTCTCGTCCAAAGGGAGATGTCAGTAGATGGGAAAAGGTATTAAAACGCTTACTTTTATTGAATAAAAATTATCCAATTGTAAATAAAAAATGTAATGAGGTGAACTTTCAACGGTCTATGGAAACCTCAGTGACAAAGGTAAAGGGTGAAGAAGTAGATATTTATAATATTGTTAAAAATACATTTATTAATCAAGAAGTAATATTTTTTGGTGGATTTGCGAATACTCTTTATTCCAATTATATGCCTTCAAAATTAAGAAAAAGATTGCAAAAATCTCCTGATTTTGATGTATTGTCTAGAGACCCTATTAAAACCTCCACCATTGTAAAGGAGCGTCTTGAAGATGAAGGTATAAAGAATGTTAAGGTAGTTAAACAAAGCGGAGTTGGAGAGATTATTGCAACTCACTATGAAATACTTATTGGAAAAGAAACAATTGCGTTTATTTATGAGCCATTGGGTTGTCATAGTTATAATGTTATTAATATTTCTGGAAATAATCTTAAAATTGCAACGATTGATACCATGTTGAGTTTTTATTTGGCTTTTATTTATGCAGATAGACCTTATTATGATACAGATAGATTATTATGTATGTCTCAATATTTATTTAAGGTTCAGCAGAAAAATAGATTACAACAAAAAGGATTATTAAGGAGATTTAGTATTAGTTGTTACGGCGAACAGACAACATTAGAATCCATGCGACAAGAAAAGACAGAAAAATTTGAAGAACTTAAAAACAAAAGAAATTCGCGTGAATACGAGGAGTGGTTTTTAAAATATACTCCGGGTGAAAATAAAACAATTCAAGAACCAAAAAAGGGAACACAGAAAAAACAAAAAAAACAGAAAAAACAGAAAAGAAAAACAAACCGTGTATTTTCTTGGAAATAAAATATGTAATATAATATAATGACCGATAAAGCACCACTTCCTGATATGTCTAATCTACCAAAAATACCTGATATGCCTAATATGCCTGATATGCCAAAAAATATGAAAATGCCTGATATGCCCAAAGATATGAAAATGCCCGATATGCCCCAAATGCCTGATATGCCGGACGCTGAAAAAATTGCAGAAAATATTGCAGAGATCGCCGACTCGGAACGTGCACAAACAAGTGGTAAAATATTTCTTGTTATAGGATTTATGTATATATTATATATTATCTATTTTCTTACAAGAGAATACCGCGAACCATTTACCTCTTCCTATTCATCCTGCACAAGTCAAGGATATAATAATGATTTTTGTTTAAGGGTTCCCTTTGATTCGTGTTTGAATTGTGATAAAGAATTAAAGGATAAATTTATACCTAAGCAGTTTTACACATTTAGTTCATAAATTATTTAAATATATAGTAAATAATTTATATATGACTTTACTTCATATCATGATTTCAATAATTCTTCCTTTTTTTACGCATTGTTATAATTCTCCAGAAATGACAAGAATATATGCCCGTGATAATTATAGATTAGTTCCTTATTTTGCAAAACCTTATATCATGAGAAATAAATTAAATCATGAAGAAGCAATAGAATTAATACAAGAAGGTTCTGTGGGTCTTTTATATGCATCTCGTAAATACAATGAATCCAAAGGTTATGCTTTTTCCACTTATAGCAGTTCCTGGATTAAAAAATATATGGGGGATTACATTAAAAGTCGGTATCATAAAGCGTTACCTTTAAAAGATGAAAATAGAATTGTTCTCCAAGAAAATGAAAACTATGACTATCTTCTCTCCGGATTAACTAGAGAAGAAAGGGATATTATTGTAAAACGGTATTTATATAAACAAAAGGTTCAGGATATCGCAAAGGAATATGGATGTTCGCGAAATACAATTACATATAAGTGTAAGAAAATAATTAAAAAAATACGTAGAATAAATCTATAATGGAAACTGAGCGACCAACCTGGAGAGATTATTTCAAAGAAATCGTTTATGTAACATCAAAGCGTTCTCCTTGTGAAAGGCTGAAAGTAGGATGTCTTATTGTAAAAGATAACCGTATTATATCACAGGGATACAATGGATTTTTGCCGTGTTGTCCTCATAAATCTTTTGTGAGAAACAATCACGAACAAGCCACGGTTCATGCTGAGCAAAATGCAATAACAGACTGCGCCAAACGTGGAGTGAGCTGCGACAAAGCGGAGGCTTACATTACGCATTATCCCTGCATTAACTGCACAAAGATATTGTGTGCTTCCGGAATAAAAAACATTTACTACATAGAAGATTATAAGAACGATGAATTGATACCAGAAATCACGGAAATGGCGGGGATTATGATCGAGAAGATTTAGTATATTATATATATATATATATATATATATATGAGTAAACCTAAAAGTATACCTAAAAGTATACCTATAAGTATACCTATACGTATTAACGATAGAGATAACTTTAATCAACATTTGCGAATTATAAGGACTAAAAATAATGAAGAAAGTAATAATATAACAGATGGGATTGCGGTAACGGGAGATGAAAGAGCAGGTGAATTTAGAAAAAATCATGATATTACATTATCAGGAAACTCACGAAAAAAATCAACAAAAAAACCACGAAAAAAATCAACAAAAAAACCAACAAAAAAACCAACAAAAAAACCACGAAAAAAATCAAGAAAAAAATCAAGAAAAAAACCACGAAAAAAAACTAGAAATAAAAACTAGAAATAAAAAGAAATAAATTTATCTATGATAAGTATTTGAATGTTTATTTCTCTATTTTTAAATGTATAACCTTAAAAATAACTAGTTTAATCAATACCGTTTGTCAAATACAAATACATTTTACTATTTTTATATGATTTAAATGTATTTCTATGACTATAACAAAAGGCATCACATGTATATCGCTTGCAACGAAGCCCCTTTTTTGTATATCCCTTGCATTGATGTTTTTCAGTAGTATAAAACCAATAACTATCAGGAAAATAAATAGAAAGAGATTTGTGTGTTGGGCGTATTTGTAGCGCATTTAAGTAATCGATGCAGTTAAAATATAACGAATAGTTTTCTCTTATTTTTGGTGTGTATATTTTGTAATATTTTCGATTTACGCAACGAAGTTCAAGCGTCGGTTCCATATATTGAATGATTTGATGTAAGATTTCAGGAATGAGATGGGATACCATTGTTTAGTTACAAATAGAATTTTATATAAAATGTATTTCAATTTTATTTTTATTTTTTATATTTCCAATTGGTCTAGGATAGAATCTGCCAATTCTTGACGAGGGGTTGAAGCGATTAATGTTTTTCCATAAGATAGTGCTTTAGGTTTTAAAATAAATGTTTTCAAATTAGGATATTTATTTTTAAACATATTATAGTTAATCATTTGTTCTTGCTCATTTTTTGCTCTATATACATCATCCAAATACCAATGATTTATTGCTACTATACCTAATTCATTTTTATTTAAACTATCCCCTACACCATATGCACTTACCAAGGTAAGCGTTTTACAGGTATCCGGCAAATCTTGTAGTATTTTGCACATCAATATATCTGAATAATCATCCTTAAAGGGTTTCGCACTAGTAGTAAAAACGATATGTTCGTAATTAAATATTGATAAGTCTTTCCAATAATTTTCCTTTACTACTTTATTTGTAAGATAAAGTGGCTGATTCCTAATCTCATTAAAAGAATTCGTCCTACACGGAATCGTTAAAAAATCCTTTGTGGTTAAAGCTAATACGGTATTGTTTCTATTTAATGAAGCCTGATACACTAACTCTTTACCTAGTCCACTTGATGCTCCAACCACACACAATTTATATGCATGGATTGGTAAATTTGCAAAAGATAATAAAACTAATGAATAAAAACGCATATATATATATAAATTATAAGTTAGTTTTTAAATAAATATTTAAACATATTTCGCTTTATTATTTTAAATGTATCGTCAATTATTTAACTTTGTTAAAAAAAGAATTCCAAGAATATCCGATACAGAGCTAATCGCATTAAGAAGCGGAAATACCTCTATTGATAGACAAATACTTGAAGGAAAGGTTGAATTTCCAAACAAATTTAATTATAAAAATAAATTTTCAAATAGAACTTTGGAATATTTACTTAAAAACTTCGATAATTCTGTTATTTATCCCAATAATAATGAAAACAAGTGGATAAAACATCTAGCCAAAAATAAATATTTTAGTTTTTTAATCCATGAAAAATATGGTGGCATAAAATTATCAAACAATGAACTATCTGCCGTCTTAACAAAAATAACTAGCGTGGATCCTGCTTTAGGTGTAGTAACTATGGTTCCTAATTCTTTAGGTCCTGGTGAACTGATAACGCTATATGGCACAGAAAGACAAAAAGAAATGTTCTTGCCGAAATTAGCAACCGGTAAATATATACCCTGCTTTGGATTAACCGGTCCTCAAAATGGTTCTGATGCCACGGGTTCTATTGACAAAGGTGTATTGGTTGAAAAAGATGGAAAGATTATGGTGAAAGCTAAACTCAATAAAAGATATATTACATTGGCTCCGGTATCTAATCTTATGGGAATCGCATTTGATTTAGAAGATCCTGATAATCTTCTTGGGAAAAATGGCATTACGGTTGCCTTAGTTGAAAGAGGTCATGATGGATTACTCCAAGAAACTTACCACAATCCCATGAACGTCGGCTTTCCCAACGGGACGATTAAAGGCGAAATTTACATTGATGTAGAACAGATTATAGGTGGTCCCGATAATATTGGCAACGGGTGGAAAATGTTAATGGAATGTTTATCTGCCGGTAGAGGAATTAGTTTGCCCGCTACAGCAAATGCCAGTAGCAAAGTAGCTTCGTTTGGAATATTTCATTACATAAAAATCAGGCATCAATTTAAAATGCCCTTGTCGGGCATGGAAGCCATTCAAGAAAAATTTAATCAAATAATTTTCAATACGTGGATTATCCAATCATCTGTGGCATTAACCAATGATATCTTAGACCATGGAAATTCTCCCGCCGTCCTTAGTGCTATTATGAAACAACAATGCACAGAAAGAGGCAGAGAAGTTCTTAATCATGCCTTGGACATTCATGGGGGTGCAGGAATTTGCATTGGATACAGCAATTTCTTGGAAAAATTTTATAGAAGTGCTCCTGTTGGTATTACGGTTGAAGGGTCTAATACGTTGACCAGGTCGTTGATTATATTTGGTCAGGGTTTAAACAAAAGTCACCCGCATATCTTTCCTATTCTAGATTCTATATTGAATGATGACCTAGCTAGTTTTAAAAGAAGTTTAAATAATATGATTCGTCACTCTCTTGCGTTATATAACAAGAGTTTCAATCTTTCAAATTCACTTGAACAGCAAATTATCAGTTTTGCCAATTTAACAAATTTTGTAGCCTTAAAAGCGGGCGCATTAAAGAAAGAACAAATGTTATCTGGAGATATGGCAGATATATTTAGTAATTTGTATTTAGCAGTTAGCGTTATCTATTATCATAAAAACAATAATGCTAGCCAAAAATTAACAGACTACATTGTAAATAGACTTATCAATGAAAATCAATGTAAAATAAATAGGGTTGTTGATAATCTAGGTCCAGAGAGATTTTTGCTTCAGCACTTGAAAGGAAAGGTTAAGGAGATTTCTTATCGTGAAGAGCGAGAGATTTTCAACGAAATTATGAATAATGAAACTATTCTAAATGAAATAAAGAAGAATATTTATGTAGGAAACAACATATTGGGAGATCTTGATACGTTTAGTAAATACGATAAAAAAAGTTCTTGGGACGATATGTTGCAAGAAAGGATTATAAATGTGGATGAGTTTCCAATCTCTGAAATTTCCGTATTGAAAAGGTAAAAAAATATTATTTTATCTATAAATCATATGAACGATTATGACGTTGTTATAGTTGGAGGAGGAATATCTGGTTTATACTTAATGCATCAACTTCTACAAAAAAAAAATATCAGGGTATTACTACTAGAATCGTCTGAAAGATTTGGTGGTCGAGTTCATACACACTATGAAAAGATTGATGGTAAAGACTATGTCGTTGATTTGGGTGCAGGAAGACTAGGATTCCATCATACACACATCATGGAGTTGGTTAAAGAACTTAATTTAGAAAAAGATATATATCCTATTCCATCTGCAAGTGAATATGTAGAAAATGGAGTTAATAAAACCTCGTTTAAAAATAAAATAATGAATAAGCTTTACCACTTTTTAAATCTTAAAAAAATAAGAAATCTCTCCAAGAATATGGTGAAAAACTTTACTTTAAAGGGATTTCTTGAGAAATACATGTCGAAAGCAGTGATTCAGCAGATGATTCGTGTATTTGAATATACATCTGATTTCACCTTACTTAATGCCTATGACTCTAGTCGTCTTTTTAAAAGCGACTATAAAGATTCGGCGAAATACTTTGTACTTAAAAATGGTATCCAAAGTATTACCGATGCCATGATTTCCAGAATAAAAAAGCATAAATCATACCCTCGTAAATTTGGATTGAAAAATCTCTCGACGGTTACGGATATTAAACTTCATGATGAAAAACCGGGTTATATAGTTGAGTATAAACATACGGCTTCTGAAAAGGTTTTGCGGGTCAATGCAAAAAAGGTTGTTTGTGCCCTTCCAAGAAAAAATCTTGTCGCGTTACCTATTTTAAAGCCATATTTAAGCGATTTAAATTCTGTTCAAGATGTGAACCTTCTTCGTATATATGAAATTTATGAAAAGCCCTGGTTTGAATCTCTGAAAAAAACGATTACAAATGATCAACTTCAATATGTGATACCTATTAATCCTGTAAATGGTCTTATCATGACTTCTTATACTGATTTAGAAAATGCAAACTATTGGCTTAAATTATATACGGATAAAGGAGAAGAGAAACTGAAGCAGACTCTTCGCGAAAAGATCAAAAAAAACTTTCACATCGATGTGCCGCCCAGCAAATGGTTGAAATTTAGTTATTGGGATATGGGAGTAGGTGTTTGGAAAAAAAAGGTTGACAGTGATTATCTTAGTGAAAAAATGCTTAATATCATGCCTCATTTTTATATTTGTGGTGAAAATTATTCCACTTACCAGGCTTGGTGTGAAGGTGCTCTTATTACCTCCAAGAAAGTATTTGAAAAAATAGCTTGCGATTTAAATCTCTCCAGAACATCTACAAGAAAGAAAGGTGGTTCCAGAAAAAGAAGGAATAAGACAGAGAAAAAGAAATCTAGAGAGAAATCTAGTAAGAACTCACGTAAAATAACCATGGATGAAGTTAAAAAACACAATAAGAAAACAGATGCATGGTTGGTTATTGAAAAAAAGGTATATGATGTCACTTCCTGGATATCTAAGCACCCCGGTGGAATGATTATTATGAAGGGTGTTGGAAAGGATGCTACAAACCTTTTTAATAGTATTGGGCATCCTTCTTTTGTTAAACAAAAACTACTTCCAAAATTTTTAATTGGAGAGATTCAGTAGAATACTTATATTATTATATAATATACTATATACATAGTATGAGACAGAATATAAATTTTCTTTTCAAGACAAAAATACATAGTAAAATAAGCTCTACTAAAATAGGATTTATTGTATTAAGACATGTAACTAATAAATTAACTAATTATTATTGGATTAACTGTTGTAATTGTATAAAAAAATACTATACATATCCTATTATTATCATAGATGATAACAGTGATTATAATTATGTAAAAGTGCCAAATTACCTGAAAACTATAAAAGTGATTGACAGTGAATATAAAGCAAGGGGAGAACTATTACCCTATTATTATATGTTAAATTATAAATTATTTGATGTTGCTATTATTATTCATGATTCTGTATTTTTTAATAAGTATGTTAAATTAAATAGTTATACTAATACTGATAGTTATCATTTTATATGGAATTTTAAACATAATCCACTACAACTATGTAATAAAGACATTGAAATAGAAAATATGATAGAGCTATTTAATGATGCCAAATTATTAGAATTCTATAAAAGTAATAATTGGTCTGGATGTTTTGGATGCATGACCGTTATTAATTATACATTTTTAAAACATGTTAATAGTAAATATAATATAAATATACTACTACCAGAAATCACAAACAGATCTAAACGTATGTTATTTGAAAGAGTTCTTGCGATACTGTTTCAATCTATTGTTAATGATAAAAGAAATAAAAGTATTCTTGGAAATATACACCACTATTGTAAATGGGGAATCCAGTTTAAAGAAAAAAATAAATACAATTATTTACCAATTATAAAAGTTTGGACTGGTAGATAATATTATATTTTGAATACCACCCCCTTTCTTTCTTTGAATCCATCCATCTTGCTTCTTCGCCCCAGGAATTTAAAATACTTTTCTGCCAGTTTAAATCGCGATACAATATTTTTAGCCTTTTTATATTTCGTATTTCGATACTTATACATTGCCTCCAGTCTTACCTTTAAAATCATGCCTACCTGCCAGATCCTTTTATGGGTATATTTTCCTGCTTTAAATAATCTCTCCAACTTTTTAATGGTTTCTTTCACATCATTTACCGTAGTATACTTCATTGTTATTGTATCTTTTGGATTTTTATCGATATAAACATCGAAACTTTTTTGGGGATTGTTGGGATTATACAAAAACTTTCTTTGTGTTTTTTTCTTTTTTCCTCCTTGTTTTATCCTTTTTTTTTGTTTCATTTCGTTTCTCCTTGTTTTATCTATCTCCTTTATAAATAAATCCTTTGCTAGTTTATGTGTCGCTCTGTAATTAACACGTGGTGCTTTTTTATTAGTTCTTGATTTTTTGTACCGATCCATACAGATACACCAATTATCCCCCTCCTTTGCTACTCCTCGCAAATTGTTTCCTCTTTGTGCCGTATAATCTAAAAAGGTCTTATCTAACTTTGCGCAAACCAAATGCTTACCAACATCACCATCCATAGGTCTACATAATCCATCTCTGTTATAACCAGTTAAAGGTTCTTTAGAACAAATTTCTAGTTTTTTATCAAATATATTTTTATTCATAGTATAAACATATATTTTTATAAAAAATACATAATAAAATAGAACGTATTGTATTAAGACAGGTGACTAATACATGATTAGATTAAATGTTGTAATCCAATAATGATACGAATTATAATTCATTTAAATCAGTTTTACAATTAGGGCATACTATTTTTTTATTTAACCATTCATATAACCACGCCTTATGATAATAATGTTGGCATTTTGTTAAAATATATGTATCATCAAAGGTATCTAAGCAAATGGAACAAATAAGATTATGTTCCGGAGGAACAGGATTTGTTATAAGATACCTTTCATAATTAATTACTTTAATCTTATTCTTATAACTGGAGTATTTTTTTAAAAGTGTAACAAGTATAACATATGAAATAAAATTTAAAATCATAATAGATATGAAAAATAAAAGTATAGACGGAGAACGGTTAGAAGAGGTTGGTGTAGAAGTTACATTTTTATCAACAATGGAATCAACTGGATAATTATCCATTTTAAATAAAATAATAAATTAACTGATAAAGTATATTCAATTTTATAATTTTTACGATTTCTGTGTGGTGTATATTTTTTCCTAAAAATGATTGTCTATATATCACTTAGCTAATCTAAATATAAATTTTGTTATTTTTATGAATAAAATATAATTTTTCCTTTTCCACAAATAATTTCTTACACCGTTTTGGTTCTTTTAAAGCTATAAAATATACATTGTCGTGTTGTTTGTTTATGTATTTATATATATTTAACTTATATTTATGTTTTAAAATACAAATTTCTTTTGCGGTTATTCTTAATTCTCCCTGTTCGTTTTTTAAAAGTGTTGGGCTTGTGATTAATCTTATTACATTACCCGTATTAAAATAATTCCACGCATAACAATCTATAAATATTTTATTTAATTCCCAACTCCATTTTTTAGGATCCATGTGAAGAACCACAAACTGTTTAGGTAAATTTAAATAGGGTAATAAATATTTTGTATTACCTAATACCATTTGTTTTTTTTTACTAGTAGGAAATAAAGGAATATTTTCTTTAGCGGCCCATTCTATACTCATTTTTGGTTTTTCAAAAAAAAGTTTTTTATTTTTTTTACAGTTTTTAAACGTAGTTTTTTTGCTTGTTTTTTTTAAATTTATATTATTATTTAAACATCTTTTTTTTGTTAAATATTTAAATGTTTTTTTTTTAAAAGTCATGTATATATATTAATAAATATAAAATTTATGATAAATTTAAATAGATTTAAAAATTACAATCTATAATAAAATATTGACATGAGACATCTAAATCTATTATTACCGATTTTACTTTTTAAAACAGTTACTTCGCGGATTTTTGGTAACTTATTTCCAATTCCTCTAGTGTCTAGTGTTGATTTAAAAAAATATATTGGAAAATGGCACCAAGTGGGTACTTCTAGATCTACAAAGTTATTTGGAACAGGAGTAGATTATTATAATGTTACAGCAACTTATGAATTACAAAAAGAGTATAATAATAATATTACTGTTTTAAATGAAGGTTATAATTCAAACGAAGAATTTGAAAATATTTCAGGATATTCCTATTGTAATAATAATGATATCCCAGCTAAACGGAAAGTCCATTTTACAGGAGTACCAGTAGATGGTTCGTATTGGATTGTTAAACTTGAAGAAGAACAAAATCAATACGAATACGCAATTGTAGCAGGTCCATTAACTAGATGGTTTGGAACTAGATTTTCATTATATGTATTAGCTAGAGATAGAAAAATCTATAAAGAAAAATATGAAGCTGAAGTAAAAGAGTGGTGTAAAACCAATGGATTTACAAATTGGTGGAATTGTTATGTACCCACCAATTAAAATGTTTTTTTAGGCTTATTGTGTCTTCTTTTTCTTGACTTTTTACAATACTTGTAAGGTGCACATGATGAACGCATGGTAAAACCACGCACCTTTTGCGTTAAACACCGCTTTCTAGAAAAACGCCGAGGCAAAGAAAAAATCTTTCCGTCTTTTCTTTTACATTTTTTTGCTTTTCTACTTGCGCAACAGCAGTTCATTTATATATTTTAAGATTTTAATTTTTGTTTTATTAAATACTTAAATATTTATTCAACAACGTAAAAATTAAAATCGTAATCAAATAATACTTTTTTTATATATATTCCGGGCATTACATTCCATTCTTGTGGACCAATCATGGAAAGAAATCTCTCGCCATCTTTCTCGTATATGTAATAATGATTACCAGGAACCTTTTTAAAAGTGCATTTAATGCTTTTAAAATCTAAATTCATTTCATGATTTTTTAGTATATTATAAACTTCGTTTTTTAACATTAGCATTTGTTTTGATATAAGATCCAACCTTGCATAACTAGCATAATTTCCCTTGATGGAATCTATGGCGTTTTGTTGATTTGAAGTAATATCAAGCATTTCAAATAAATTTGTAATGGTTTCTTTGCTTAGATTAGACAATGACATATTATATGTATAATAAAAATGTTTCATTTTTAAATGTTTTATGTGTTTAATAATTTTTATTTATATAATAATAATATCAATGAGTTGTAAATGTGAAATTTCACCAAGACATTTAAAATTAGGTGACTGGTTTTCTCATAAGACAGACTTTGTTAATGTGTGTCTTGAATGTGGAGGACGCGGAGGTATAGCTGGTAATGTGAACCATCTTCCAGAATGTAAGTATGGCTTATGTTTCCATGATGGAAGATTCCATGTAAAATATTCTTCATTTGTCCATGAACATGATGATGGACTTAACACAACATATGGTGGGTGGAGTAAACATCAACCTACTGCAAATATACGTAATTATCATTTGGAATGCATGAAAACGCGTAAAGATGAGATTGAATTAGCGCGACGTAAAATGTCCAGAAATAATATGTTAAAAGTATATGCTTTGATTCAGGTAAAAACAGGAACAAATCTTAATTTATATGTAGGAGATAACGGGTATTTTGACAGCGATAAGTATATTCAAAAATGGATTCAAATTCTATCCAAATCTAAATAGAAAAGTGTTCAATGATGCGTTCTACACCGTAATAAACCGCGCCAAATAAACAACTTACAAATATATATCCATAAAAATTGTAATTTCCATCTTTTTTAAATAGAAATTCCAAATACTTATTCAAAATGGATTTAAAAATGGGTAATTGAAATAAAAAAAACAAAAGACTCACAAGAATGGATACTCTAAACTCATCAAATAGCATATCAAATGTGCCTTTTTGGCGATTCATTGCACGGGCTCTTTCCATGTATTCTTTTTCATTATTGTGGTTTTTGATATAATCTTCTGGGCTTTCTGGGGATGGAACATAATTAGCATTGGTGGTTTCATCCGTGACATGATGTAGTCCGGTTGTGGGTATATCTCTGGACGGGAGCTGGGTTAAGCCCGCATTTTTAGCATCAAGAACGTTATCAGAGAAACTTTTCTTTTCTTTTTGTTCAAGGACAATATTATTTGTAACAGCAGATATTCCTGGATCAATAGGAAGTTCGCTTATACTTGTAGTTGAAGGAGCAGCAGCCATTATAAATAATTAGAAACACAATTTTTAATTATTTACGCATTAAAATGGATTAACATTAATTAAAAAATTCAATGATTTTTTTTTTAGGATTACAACTTTGAGGGGTTGCAATGGGGCGATAACAGTCGCCATTTATTTCATAAACAATGTCTTGGTTTTTTAATTCTTGTGGTGCTTTAAAAATATGACAATTTCCATTTTTACAATTTTCTCTAAATAATGTTGCCAAACCAAAACCAATTATTGCGGATATAATAACTGAACTATAAGACGAGTTTAATAATCGTGTGATGTACATGTATATATATTATTAATATTATTATTGCATAGGTATTTGCTTAATTTTACTTTTATCAGCAGGACATTGAACCTTTTCTGTTTTAACAGAAAAGCACGATCCACTAGTGTCTTTAATTTGTACATTTTCTATATTTTTATTGGTGGGATATATGTATATGTGTACAGGCTCTCCTGAATGATAATATATAAAAATAACTCCTAATAGAAAGGACGTAATTAGAGAGGGCCAATGTATGTAAGAGAGTAGATTCATTATATATTTATTGAACAAAAGAATTTATTGTAGGTGGTTTATTGTCCAAAATATTTTCTAAAAATGTGGTTGATACTCCTATTTTTACAAGTTTAAATTCATTGGTGTTTTCATCCTTCTCAACATCATAATAATCATATTTTAATTTTTTTAATTCACTAAGTTTGGGAATAAGTTCATTAATGTATTTATTTAAACCGTCTAAAATGAGTTGTGGTTCTTTTGAATCATGATATTCTTTTATTGTTTCTTTTATAAACCTTATATCATTTTTTATGCCCTCCGTATTTTCTGTGAGTTGTGATTTATTCTCTGTTTTGTTTACAAGATTTATAATTTCTTGAGATGTAAAATTAATCCCATCGGTATAATAGTTATAGTCTTCTAAACTTTCTTCAAATTTTTCAAGAGTTTCTTCTTCGGTTGAATATTTAAATAATAAATCCATTTTTAATCGAACAATAGTTTTTTCTATATCGCGTTTCATTTCTAAAAATTCATAATACATATGTTCAACATGTCCTATGATTCCTTTATCAATATCTATATTTAGTGTGCATGGTTTATGCTGTGAAGATGTTACGTTATTTGCGCCACATTTTGCAACTAATTTTTTATTTGAATTAATAAAGACGGTTCCTACTGGTTTGTTGCAATATATACAATTAGGTTTCATTTGTTGTATAGCAAGTCTTTTTTCTTCTGTTGTTTTTTCTACAGTATAAGTTGCACCAGTTATTTTATCCTTTATTTCTTTAGGCGCTTTAATCTTATTTTTAGCATCTTGAATTCGTTTTTCATAGGAATGTTTTAATCTGTAATATTCATTCATTGCATCATACTCTTCTTTGTATTCCATTATATACTTATCTATATATTTTTCTGTTTAATATATCGTGATTTGTTTCCCATTTTGGTAAATTTGTAATTAGATCTTGCGAATTTTGTCTTTTTATATCTTGCATGATTTTTATTTTAGATAAAATATATTCCTTTGTTTTTTTATCCTTTACTTTTTTTTCTTCTTCCGTAGCTTTACCTTTGTATTTAATAATTAATATTATTCCAAATAACAAAATTAAAAAAATAAAAGCTAAAATGTTATAAATATAGTTATAATAATTTTCTTTGAATGCGTGACATTTTTTTAAATTTTGCCTTAAAAAAAATTTGGTGTCTGCTTCTATCAAACTTGGTTTATTCATACTTAAATAGTCTAAATTAATTAATTTATTTATACATATTATATAATGGATAGAGATACTATGCAAATGATTAGTGAAGTAGGTAATGAAAATGCTCCAACAGCATTATACGTAACATTTTTTATTATTACAATAGTGTATTTAGCTGCAAAATTTTTTATGCAACAAAAAAATACACTTAAATACGTGAGTAAAGAAAAAAAATGGGTATACAATCCTGGAATGTCGTTTGCACTTTCATTCGCATATTTGTTTACGGTAATCGTTACTGAAATCATTATTTTAATTACTGTAAATCTACAAAAACATTGCGGTGGGCACGTAAGTAATAGAAATGCATTTTCTGTTATAATGAAATCATTAACAAATTGGGGTATAATCTTTTCAACGACCTTTTTAACCGTCAACTTTCTTCCAGGAATTCATTGGAAGGCTCCTTTTTCAAATACTTTAGGATATGAAATTGCTTCGCGATTATATGGTGCTAATGATTATGAAACCTTTTTTAAAAAAATATTAAATAATCCTAATGATCCGTCTTTGAAAAATTCTAAACTTGGTAAATATTCAAATAATTTAGTTGAATTGTTAAATTTATTATTAGATAAAAGCCAAAAAAATCTAAGACCTTTCATAAATGGTATTACATTAGAAGACTTTACACAGTTTATAAATATATCTATATATGAAAAAATTATTAATGATGTAGGTGACGATGCTATAGCACAAGCAGAAAAGGCAAGAGACAAAAAAATAAAAAACACGGGTGAAACCCCTGCCCCTGCGGAGGAAGCCCCTGCCGCTGCGGAGGAAGCCGCTGCCCCTGCCCCTGCGGAGGAAGCCGCTGCCCCTGCCCCTGCCGCTGCGGAGGAAGCCGCTGCCCCTGCCCCTGCCGCTGCGGAGGAAGCCGCTGCCCCTGCCGCAGCGGAGGAAGCCGCTGCCCCTGCCGCTGACCCTGCGAAGGAAGCTACTACTACAAAAGGAGGTAAAAGAAAAAGAAAAAATCAACGTGGTGTTAAAAAGGGGGGAGCTGAACAGGAAGATAACATGAATAGAATTTTAGAAGAGCTAACGTCACAACAAAATAACATTGTAATAAAAATGAAAAAACAAAAAGAAGCAATAGATATACTTACATCACAGCAAAATAGATATCAAGAACAGTTGAACATACTAAAAAATAATACAGACAATGTAACCACAATTCAAACACAGAAAAAGAAAAACATGGAAAAAATAAAGGAATTGGAGGAAACCATTCAAAAAAATAATAATGACATAACTCAAAAAGAAAAAGAATTCGAGGAGTCATTAAAAGAAAAAGACGAAAAAAGCAAAGAAGCAGAGAGTAAATTAAGCCCCGAAGCGCTAGAACTACTTAAACAGTCAACCCAACAAGTTATTGAGGATGGTGAGACAGACACCACATCAGGAGATGACGAAGATTTTGATCAAGAACAACTAAAAGATGATGAAATTTATAAATTAATCATGAAACTTTTTAAAATAATATGTTTAAAAGAATTAATGGGTGAATTTATGTGGATCTCTCTTGCCGGGTTATTAACAATATTACTTAGTTACACAAGTGTTCTTGAAGAAAAATGTGTTGGAAAAGGAGATTCGGTATTTTCAAATATGTCACAAATGGTGGGTGAGTTTGGTTCGCAAACAAATGATATTTTTGGATTGAATAAAGATGAAGCAGAAGAAAACAAAAAATCATTTGAAGAAACCATCCAAGAAACGGGTGAACAGATACGACAAGGAACAAGCAATTTTAAAGCTATAGATGATAATTTTAAAGCGGATAATCCGGAAAACTTTACTTTATTAAAAGAAACGAAAAAGGAAGAAACAGAGAAGGAAGAAATAGAAGCTCAGGCAAATAGAAGTTTTTATAAAACCATGCAAGACAATACATTTTGGAAAGGCGTAAAGGATACATCATCACTTGAGCTTGGAACATATAACTCTAACCAATTTAATAAAGAGACAAGAGATATAAAAAAACGAATAAAGACACAGGGAGTTCCTTTTTTAAGTCAACAGTTTGATTTATGATTTAATACTTAATTCTAGGTATTGTAATATAGTAAAGAACTAAAAAGTAACATATTATAGCTAAAATAACAGAAATTAACCACAATGGTAAAACTGTTTTTTTACGATATCCTATACCAAAATCTCTCAATATATTATTGTTATAAATGAAATTAGGTTTTAAAACATTAACTAAAATATAAGTTACAATAAATAAAGAAAGTGCTACAGTTAAAATATTTCTTCTTGCATAAGTTATAGTAAACATAATTATATATATAATAAATATAATTTATATATAATTTTTACTTTCCTCCATTATATCCTTCATCATCCATCTCTCCGGCATCATCATCTTCTGGTATATCATGTAAGTTTAAAGCATCAAATTCAATTTCAGCCGCAACATGGGCATCTTCTTCATATTCCATTGCAAATATATTTAAATTCATATTAGTTACGTCTGGATTATTTGCTAAATCGCGTTCCATAATAATCCGTTTTTCTCGTTCTTTTACTTCCTTATCAAAAAATTCTTTATCATATTGTGTAATACCTTTTTCTTTTCCTTTACCCCAATCTCCCAAATTATGATTTTTAAATAAGTTATTTAATTCTCGTTCTTCATTATCCATATTTGCAAGTTTATCCGTAAAGTCAAATTGTTTTTCCTTTTCTTTTTCTTTGTTAACATTGTTTTTTATGTCTTGAAGACTAAGATTTAGTGCCTTTTTTTTAGTTAGTGAAAAAATACTGCAGCAGTCTATAAGATAATCTGCTATTAATTGTTTATTTGTATTTGTGCTGTCTTCTACGAAGTCAATTTCTTCTAATTTAAGTTCATCGGATTGTAATGCATAATCGGTGGTTGTTACATTTGTTAAATCCCTTTCTCCTTGTTTAAATACAAAGGTTTCAACATCAGGAATATTAATAAATTCAATAAGCAGACTACTTGCAATATATTTATATAATAAGGTACAAAGGTTTCTATCAAAAGTAGTAAATTCATACATTATTCCTGATGAAGTATTTGTATATAATCCATTTTTAAACTGAATCTCTCCAAGTATTAATAAATAAACGGAAATAGATTCTGGAAAAGCATTGAATATTTTACATATAGTTTCATTTGACATATACTTATTTAACTTTTTGTAATAGGTAAGAATATTCGATTCAAGACTCATTTTGCCGGTATACGTAAAATTCCATTGAGAAGGTATATTGACTTTTGTATATTCATTTTTCGTTTTAATCATATTTGGAAAAATGGTAAAGGTGTGTTTAATAAAATCACTTATAAATGTAAAGATACGATCCATATCATCATCTGTATTTGCGCTAGTTTCATTTATTTTTTTCCAGACATTTAAATTCGTAAGAAAAAGAAATACATCATTTATTTGTTTTTTACTATAAGACGAGTGTCTTTCAAAGAAAACTTTTATTTCATCGTTCATTGAAATGGTGCTTTTGTATAAGTAATCTTTAAATGACGCAAGTTCATCACTGTTTTCTGTATAATAGGTTTCCGTATCTTCCATTAAAGATATAAATCCATCTGTAAAAACGGTAGGTAATAAATCATCCCTACTGTTGCTTGCATACCCGAAAATATCGTTTAGTCTTTCATAGTTGCTAGTCTTTTGTGAAATTCTTGGAGAGATTGAGTTGGAAAGAGAAACTATTTTTAATAGATTAAAAAACTCTTCAGTAGTTAAATTTTTTCCTTGTTCTTTTAAGTATCCAATCTTCTCACTAATGGTTTTATGTTGCTTTAGTTCGGGCATTTCTTCTGTGAAAAATATCTTAAGCTTTTCAGGTATTGGGTCGTCGTTTAAAAGATTACAATAATCTATAAATGTTTTATAAATTGTTTCTTCATTATATTCATTAAATACGATAATGGGTATTTTTGTGTTTGTTAAATCCAATATCATAGGAGCAGTATAAAAATTACGATAGTCGTGGAGTATGTTTTCAATCATAACAATTTGTAAATTATTGTTATCTATAGATTTATTTTCTGTTACAAAATAATAGTATGTATTCATAATTCCATCATTACAACAAGAGTTTTCAAGAAATGGTTCAAGTAAATTATTCGTTAAAATAGGGGTTTTGTCTTCTACTATTTTCTGTATAAATTTTAATATTTCCATCGTTAGATTTCTTGCCTTTGTATGTAATTCAAGATACTGTTCGTTTTGATTCTTGGATCCTTTTTTCATATTTTGACGAAGATTATCTTTAAACGTATTGCTTATATTATCTACTCTTGTTATTTCTACTCTATTAAGAGGTGGTAAAAAGTTTAACCATCTAGTAAAATGTATGTTATATGGTATATTATTTGCTTGCGGCAAGGATAGGTATTTTTGTTTATCTTGAAGTTTCGATATTACGATGGGTAATTTCAATATATGCTTTGTTATTGTATCTTTCATTTCTTTTTCTATTGTTGCTGCTTTAATTTTTTTTATTCCATTCCATGGAGATGTGGAACTTGCCATTTTATTTGCAATACAAGATACATATTGTATACCGGATTGGTTTCCATCTCCGTCTAGTGGAAATCCAGAAAAAGCTTGTTTACAACCAGGAAAGGAATGGCGTGTTTTTACAGAAGGAATCATGGTTTGAATAGATACATGAATAAAGGATAAGGTCAATATTACTAAGGATTTATTTACAGATAATTCATAAGAAGGTATCTTTTTTTGTTTTTTTTCCGCAAGTTTTTCTAGTTTGTGATATATTTCTTCATTAATAATTTTTGGTAATAAAGACATCACATGATTTCTTATAAATTCACGGTCGGTTTCTAAGAATATTTTTAAATTACCTGTTACAGATGTAATTATATTATTAATTGAACTTTCAATAGGTCCAAGTTCTTCCGTTGTTGTATTCAATATATTATAGGTAGGTTCAGGTAATATATCTGACATTTTTACGGCGTATCCACCTTCATCATAACCCATATCTGTGCTATAATTTATGTTTTTTATGAAATATCCACTGTGTCTGTCTACCCAATATGATTCATCATCACTTATAGCCCCTTGTGTTTTGCATATATTTTCAAGAGTTTCTTCGTAAGAACTCCACGAGGAAAAATAGGAAGATGCTAATTTATGCATAAAAACAGGAACAAGTTTTAAATTACTTTCTATACAGTATAACCAATGTATGTTTTCACCATGAATATTTTCTCTTGTATATTTGTTACAAAATGTTAAAATATAACTTTGTTTTTCTACAAAATTATTGTGAGCAAGTATTAGGTTTTTAAGGTTTTCATATGGAGATTGTTTAACTTCTATATCATTTACATTGTTACCCATCATAAATTTCAAATTGTTGTATTTCAATAAATTAAATTGGTTTAGTTTTTTTTTATTGATAATAGTTCTTTCTTGTTTTTCCATATTTATTTTTGTTTTTTGCGTGATTTCGTCAATGGTAAATTCCATTTTTTTATCAAATTCTGATAAAATATATTGTATGGCATTTTCTTTCAGTTCGCTTTCTGCAAGTTCGCTTGAACTACAAACATTGTTTATTTGAAAACAATTTGATTTCATATTACAAAAGATGTTTTGGTTTTCCGCATAAATACTTTTCATATTTTCGTCCCGTTCCCATTTATTGTTTAATCGTTTAAAAAACTTTATGTTATATACATTATCTTTATCTTCATCTTCATCGTTAACAAGCATTGCATAATTTCCCTCTTTTACGGGTCGTTTTCGTAAAATCATTGCTTCTGCATCTTCTATGGCTTTCTCTGCGCTTAATCCAATATTTTTCTTTAGTTCATCTATTAAAAATACCTTGAATTCTTCGGTAGACATGGTCTTTTCCTGTTCGCTGTAATCATCTATAATATCATATATTGTCGTATCATAATTCTTATCAAAATAAATATCCTTATCATTATCTTCAAGCAATTCATCATATTCAAGATATTTCTTTGATAGTACAAAAGCATTACAATCATTTTCTTCCTGTTTTTTTTCTTTGTTTTCTTTGTATTCCCTTTCGAGAGATTTAATCTCGGTTTCAAGATCTATCATGCCGAATAAATCTAATCCTGAAAAAATATTTGAATGCGATACAAGTTGAAAATCATCTATTAAAAGTTTTTTAATAATTTCACACGTTGTGTCTTTATTTACCGAAACTCCATACAATTCTTCATAAACATAAGCATCTAAGTATTTGTCATTTATAGGATGCTTTACATTATTCAATGAAAGAACAAGTGGATTAATATTTTGTCTTTCGCTTCTCGCATGAATGCGTTTAAACTCCTTTGATCTTTGAACATATTTCTTTTTGTATTCAATGATTTGTAGCTTTAAAAATAATTTAAATTCTTCATACTGTTTGTAGGTAATGTCACTGTTGTATACAAAAAAGGGTTCCATTTCTTTTATAATTGATCTAATGGAAAGTTCGTCCGTTAAAAAACTCTTACTGAATAAAAATAAGTTTTTAATTCTTGGTATCATATAATCAAGAAACTTGTCATAGCGATCTTCGTCCTTTATAGAGGGGTCCATTATAAATTCGGTTATACTAGATAAAAATTCTATTTTTTCATATTTTGTTTTATTTTCAAAATCGTTAACATGAACCGTGTTAGGGGTCATATTTTTATTTAATAATTGATAATAGAACAAGGGGTTTGTATTTAATTCACATTTGTCAAGAATACTTGAGCCTGGTAGGTATGCCTTGGAATATTTCATTACATTCTTGGGCATTATTAAAAATGACATTATTTGTAATGTATCACCATTTGTTATGGTCACATTATAATTGTTGTTTAATTTATCTTTACGAATTGTTTTTAAAGATGGAATATAATTATGCATCAAATATTTAGTTTTATGGATGCCCATATTTTTTACAATAAAACTGTCATAATCTTCTTGATTATTTACGATTACTGTCATTATTCCATTAACCTCCGTTTCATCTATAACAAGTTCCTTTTTTTCAGTTTTTATAAATGGTGCATTTTGGTCTGTTATTTTTTTAAATAGTATTTTATACCTTTGATTTTCATGATTAAACGTGTTTTGTTTATCGCTTTTAAAATGTGATAAATAATCATTTTCATTAAAATTTTCATTTGGTAAAAGAGAGTTCATTACATCCATTTCATCGTATTCGCTTGCTGCTAAAGGAATATATAAATTCTCTCCTAGTAAATTTTTTATGTTTGTTTCGCCGTGATATAATTTTTTTTTATTTTTAACAGTTGGTAATATCCAAGGTATTTTGTTTTTCATTGTTTTTAATTCATGAATGAGTGGTTTATTCATAATACCTTTATAATTTGGCATGTTTGCATTACCATTTGCATCAAAACGTGAAAATTCTTGCCGCAACTCTATAAAACGGTTTATTTGTTGATGAAAATAATTCGTTAGTGAAGCAGTTCGTTCCATTGTTGGTATTCTTGATAACATATCATCCATTAAATCATTTGTTTGATCGTCTATTGCAAATCGTCTTTTATCTTCATCCACATTGACCTCTTGAAAAATCTCTCCAAGTTCGTCTCCAAATTGTATTGCATCTCCTTCTAAAATCACTTGATCCAATTCCAACTCTGGTTCTTCTTCTTCTTCTTCTTCTTCTTCTTCTTCTTCTTCTAATTCTTCATCATGTTTTGTTTCCTCTGGATCTATTTCTACACCAGGTTGTTTATCTGCAACCTGTCCCTCTACAGGAGGTTGACTTGTCGAATCCTCTAATGAAGCGCGGGATTCTGTATCTAATTTCACATCCTTTGGTTTATCGCGAATTATGATTTCTTTTATTGGTAATTCTTCGGGGATTCCTTTGTAAGCAAAATCTATATATATTATTTTATTGGAAGGATAAATTCTAATTTCAATCATATCTTCTTCTAAATTAGTGATTTCTCCGGTAATAATAGACGGCATTTCTTCGCTAAAAGTTATGTCAATCCATGTCTCTGGGATGAGATTATTTTGTATTGCAAAACTAGGATTATCATCCCTGCTTAATAATGATATGCTTTCAATAGTTGAATCCAATAAATTTCCATCATCGTCTATAGGTAAACTGTACTCCCTTAATGCGTCTTGTTTTGATTCTAATAGATTTATTGGCGCATCTAATATTTTTATTTTACTTTCACTTGCATAAATTATGATGAATGTTTTGTTGTGAAACATGGAATTTTCGGGAGAATTTATTTGAATAATATCATTTAACTGGATTTGAATTAAATTATCAGCCATATCTTATATTTAAGGCAGAAATAAATATATTATGATTAAACATTTAAAAATTAGTTAAAGACAATAATCAATATTTATTAACGAATGAGTAAACTAATTATAACAAAAGACAAGATAAATGCTCTTAAAAGTGATGATGGTATGAAAATATATCAAAATAAATATAATGAAAATCATTATATTTTAAGATACAACAAACAAAAAGTAGATGATATTTCAAAATATGAACAATTTCGTTCATTGGTTTTAGATAAAAACGATAATATTGTGGCTTATTCTCCAGCTAAATCTACAAAAGTAAACCAGGATTCATTGTCTTGTATTAGCGATGATGAAAAAAGGATAAAGATTGAGGAGTTGGTTGAGGGAACCATGATTAATTTATTCTTTGATACATTTAAAAAGGAGTGGGAAATCGCTACACGTAGTAATATTGGTGGAAAAATAAAATATGTTCAAGAGCCAGATAAAAAATCATTTAGAGAAATGTTTTTGGAGGCGTGCCTTTCGGCTGAATTGGAGTTTGATAAATTGCCAAAAAAGTATAGTTTTAGTTTTGTTTTATCGCATCAGGATAATATTATTATTAATCAAAATCATAAATATCCCAGTTTATGTTGCGTTGAAGCGTATGAAATAACAAATCAGGATACTGAAACAAGCATTCGTTTATTAACGAACGATGAAATGGTTACTATTCTTGGATGGAGTGGTTGTAAATATCCTCAAACATATGTTAAATCTACGGAATCAGCATTATTTAAGGACTGGGTCCAACAATACTTGTATACATTGATTATAAGTGAAGGTTTTCATAATGATACCATGTCATGTATGCAAGGCGTGGTGATTAAAGATGTAACAACAAATAAGCGATGGAAAATCCGTTGTCCCGAGTATGAATATCTTAAACGATTACGTGGTAACCAAATCAAGCCGAAGTATCAATATTTGACCGTAAGAAAATCTAAGAAAATCACGGAATATTTGCATTATTTTCCGGTGGATGCGGACAAATATTTAGAATATAAAAATGAGGTCGCATCTTACATTCATAGTTTATGGAAAAGTTATGTGGGTTGCTATGTGAAAAAGCAGAAGCCGGTAAAGGAATGGCCAAACGAGTACAGAATTCATATGTTTAGTTTGCACAAGATATTTTTAAAAGATAGACAAACAATGACATTAACACGAGTATTTGACTATTTTAACAGTTTACATGAATCGCAGCAAATGTTTGTGTTGAATTATAAAGACCGTCCAAAGAAACCAGAACCAGAAGCGCAAGCGCAAGCTGAAGTTGAAACGGACGTTAAAGAGGTGGTCGAGGAAATTGTTAATAATGTAGCGTAATATGTATATAAGTATTATGAAATAGTTATATAAATATAATTCAATAAAAAGAGTAATGTGTGGTATATTTGGTTTCATAGGAAAAGATTCCATTGATGTTGATTTGCGCAGTAGATTAATACAGGAGGGAAATAAAATGAAACATAGAGGACCAGACAATACAAAGGAATTAATAGTAGATACTATGTTTTTTATGTTTCATCGACTTTGTATAAATGATTTAAGTGACAAAGGTAATCAGCCTATGAGACTAGAACAGTTTCCAAATGTTATCTTGTTATGCAACGGAGAGATATTTAATTATCATGATTTAATGAGTGAGCATAAATTTCAGGTATATTCGAAGAGTGATTGTGAGATTATTATTCATATGTATATGAGATATGGTATAGAGGAAACATTACGTAGATTAAATGGAGATTATGCTTTTGTGTTAATAGATTTGGAGAAAAACAAAAAATACATGGCACGAGACCCGTTTGGGATTAGGTCGTTATATGTGGGAAAGACAGAAAAAGACGAGATTGTTTTTGGTAGCGAGTTAAAATCTTTGACCGAGCTATGTCGTGACGCAAGTCAATTTGAACCTGGATGTTATGTGGATTTAAATGACCTGAATCATCCAAAAAGATTTTATGAATATGTGTATACCGAAACAAATGATGACCACGATACGTGTTTACATAAAATTAGGTCTACGTTAGAAAATTCGGTAAAAAGGCGACTTATAACGGACCGACCAATTGGGTGTTTATTATCAGGTGGATTAGACAGCAGTATTATTGCCGCGATACTGACCAAACATATAAAGGAAACCAATGGAAATAAACTAAAAACATTTTCGGTTGGATTAAAGGGTAGTGTAGATTTAGAATATGCAAAAAAGGTGTCCGTGTATTTAAATACGGAACATTATGAGTTAATATTGGAGAAGGATGAAATGTTTGATTCTATTGGGGATGTTATATATAATATTGAGTCATACGATACAACAACCGTGCGAGCGAGTACACCGATGTATTTACTTACAAAATACATAAAAGAGAAGTTTGATATAAAGGTATTATTTAGTGGCGAGGGGAGCGACGAGGCTTCAGGAAGCTATTTATATTTTAGAAATGCGCCAAATAAACAAAGTTTTTATGAAGAAACGGTGAGATTGTTGAAGGATTTAAATTATTTTGATGTATTGCGGGGAGAAAAATCAATTGCATCATGGGGATTAGAGGCTCGTGTTCCATTTTTAGATAAAGAATTCATAGAGTATTACATGTCTATAGATCCAGCATTAAAAATACCTGAAAAATGGAATGGTGTGGAGAAATATTTGTTGCGACTTGCATTTGAGGAGTATTTACCAAAGGATATTGTATGGAGAACAAAGGAAGCATTCTCCGATGGAGTATCATCTAAAACAGAATCATGGTATTCTATTATTCAAAGAAAGGTAAATGAACAAATCACGGATGAAGCATTTAAAGAGGGTAGCAAAAAACATGTTCACAATAAACCAACTTTAAAAGAAAGCTTATACTACAGAGAGATTTTTTCGAAGCATTATCAATCCTTTGACAAAACGATACCATATTTGTGGTTACCCAAATGGAGTGGAGATGTAAATGATCCATCAGCACGAATTTTAAATTGCTATGAATAGTTCTTTATATATATAATATTTATATATATATAATGTATTTAAAGAAGTTGATTATATCCTTTCTTTTTTTGGGGACAAATAGTTTTTCAATAAACCGCCGCCAGGCTTTAGGCACGTTTATAGGGATGTCTTCTTCTTTTGATGAAAAAAATAATGATGAATCACCTAATATAGTAAAACCGGTAGTTCAAAAAGTAGTTCCATTAAAACAGGTATTTTTAAATGATGATTCAGTCTCTAGTGAATTTGGAATTATTCAAGATGTTAACAACGAAATATATTTCTATGGTCCTGTATCTCAAAGAAGTTGTTTTGAATTGAAAAATAAATTAAATGAGTTAGATTTAAAATCCCGTACACTTCGTTTGCAGTATAAAATGAAACTTCCTCCTATACATTTACATATTCAAAGTTCAGGAGGAAGTTTATATCATACTTTGTATATAGTTGATTTAATTGACAAATTGGAAACCCCTGTATATACATATGTAGATGGTTTTGCCGCAAGTGCTGCTACGTTAATTAGTGTTGTAGGAAAAAAAAGATTTATGACAAAAAACTCTTTAATGTTAATACATCAATTATCCGGTGGAGATGCTGGAAAATATTATGAACTCCAAGACCAGATGACGAATATGGGCGTATTAATGAAAATAATAGGAAATGTTTATGTAAATCATACAAAATTAAATGTGAATCATTTAAATTACTTATTACAGAAAGATTTGTGGTTGGACGCGGAGACCTGTTTAGGATTTGGATTGGTGGATGAAATTATATAAATAAAAAACTAGAATTTATAACTGAAGCCTATAATAAACTTATACGTATATCAAAGATTATGCCAAATCATTGAATACATATTTATAAATTTCAACATATGAATCCTTGCTTTTTATCTCAATCGAATAAATACGATAGAATGGAATTAAATAGATATTACTAGAATGTGTCTCCCGTGAATGAAATTTTCCTGCTTTTTCGCACGTTGTGCTTATATTTTGTTTCAATCTCAAGAAATCCGCAAAATAGGAATTATTACAAAAGATTATTTTTTGTAATATGCCTTCTACGCAAATAGGGTCATAATCATTAAATCCATTAGTATTGAATTGTTTTATGTCGAGGTCAACATCCCAGTATTTTACATGAACCATTTTTCCGTGGAGTTTTTTAAGTTTGGTTCGGTCTATAAATAGCATGGTGTTTTGTGTTTTGTGTTTTGTGTTTTGTGTTTTGTGTTTTGTGTTTTGTGTTTTTGATGGATTAATTTCAATTTTGTATTATACATAGATGTATTATACATAGAAATTAAATTAAATAGATATGAGTGACAGTAATGTTGTAACAAAATTAGAATTTCGAACCGAAATCCATGAATATTTTTTTCGCTTCTTGAATTGCGGTAGAACAATATTCACGTATAATTTCTTTATCCATAGCTTCAGCTAAGGCAATTCTAATAACAGAGAAATTATCATGAGGGTGTTTTTTACGAAATCCGCACAGAGTAATCAATTGTCTTTCCATATAATAGATTTCATATAGAATATACTCAAGTACTTTTCCAATGGTGTGGTCAATTCCTTCGAGAATAACTTCATATTCATTTTCGGTAGTTGAAACAGGTTTGTTTATAATTATAGAATCTGACTCAAATTTGTCTCCCAGTTCTTTAAGTTGTTCAATCAGTATGTCACAGGACATTTTAAAAATGGTTTCATTAGTTAGTACACCAATTGTCTGGATTGAAAATTCATAACTATTTTCAATACATATACGTTTTGCATCTAATAAAAACCAATTATTTTTAATATATTCAATATCTTCTTTAGATTCCTTTTTTTGTTTAAGAGTCTTTTCTTTTTCAATCCACATATCATTTGCCTTAATGGTATCGGGAGTATTAATATAACTGCATAGAGAAACGCAGTTATAGCATCCATTTGATTTAGCAGTATTAATATCAAGAGTTGCTTCAAAGTGTAATTCTTCTCCGGGTATATCTCCTGAAATTTCAGATTTTAGACGATTGAAATCTATAAAATCTTCTGTGATTTTATCACTTGGAAATATCTTTCTTCTATCATCAGCCTTTATTGGTTTTTGTGTATTTATATCATATACTTCAAAATCTTCGGTAGTTACATATATAGTTTCATTTGTATCATTTTTAACCTTTACTACTATTTTTAAGGATTTATAGGTTTCATCATTTGGATCTAAATAGACAGGAACACATGATAGGCGATGTTTTACAATTTCGTTATTTAAAGTAGATGTATTCTTAAATATTTCACATTTATTTTCATCATGGGGAAAAGTGGTGAATGATACAACGGGAATATCTGATAAAATGGTTCGTCGAAGAGCATTTACAATACTATAATTTGTATTTGTGAAAGAAATATTCATTTTTTCATCTTCTTGATAAACGCGATCTAATCGGGGATTCATTATATATTTTATTATTTAGATTTTATATAATTCAATTTTATATAATAATATAATATTTAGGTTTAATTTAAAAACAATAAATAATCGAATAAATTATATGAATTCTATATTTTTTTATAGTAATTTCTGCAAAAATTGTGAAAAATTATTAACACAAATTATAAAGCATCCATTAAGAAATGAACTGCACTATATATGTATAGATAAAAGAAAAATTGGACCGGAAGGAAACATAGTTGTAATATTAGAGAATGGAACAGATATGGAGTTACCTAAAGAAATAAATAAGGTTCCCGCTTTATTATTGTTAAATAGAGGAAATAAAATAATAGAAGGCGACAGTATTATTAGGCATTTAAACAGTAAAACTAATCCTGCAAGTAGTTTAGCGAATGATGATCCGGATTGTTTTAGCATGGGTTCAAATACTTTGTATGGGGTTCAATCTGATAATTATAGTTTTTATGATATGGATGCTGATGAATTATCAGCAAAGGGTTCTGGAGGATTAAGACAGATGCATAATTATTGTGCTCCTTTAACAGAAGATACTATTGAGACACCTCCTGATAATTATACTCCTGATAAAATTGGCAAAAATGGATTAGATATGGATAGAATTGTACAAGATAGAGAAAAAGAAATACAACAACAAAAAAAAACTATATAAATATATAATAAATAATTAATATTATGAATCAGATCCACAATATTGACAGCAAAACTATCTTGAAGGCATTTTCTACAAATCACAAAGAATGGATGGAATGGACCAGTACTTTATTTACGGAAGAACATACCCAATCTCACAAAACAATAAGAAATGGTTGTGAAATTGTTATAAATTTCATTAAATATAATCCTCCATTATATATAATTGGTTTTTACAAGCAAGTATACTCAAGGTATAAAAAAAACATTGATACAGAGGATTTTGATTTTTTTGTAGAAAAAGACTATTCGTGGGATATTGAAGACGGAACACTTGTAAATGCAAAAAAAGCACTAGAAACCATACATATTATAAGAAAAGGATTGAATAATTTTCCAGATGAAACTAAAGCAAAGTGGATGAAGTATGTAAAAACCGTGTCAAAATTGTCTCTTATGTATGTGGTTAAAAACGCCCAATAATATATTAACTTTAATTTAATTTAAACATTATAAATTAAATTACTTATATGGATATTACTGAAAATAGCCCCAAAAAAGAACAAGAGGAGGAACAAGAGGAACAAGAGGAACAAGAGGAACAAGAGGAACAAGAAGAGGAGGAACAAGAAGAGGAGGAACAAGAAGAGGAGGAACAAGAAGAGGAGGAACAAGAAGAGGAGGAACAAGAACAAGAGGAACAAGAACAAGAGGAACAAGAAGAGGAGGAACAAGAACAAGAGGAAGAAGGACAAGAGGAAGAAGAACAAGAGGAAGAAGAAGATAAAATGGAAAAATTTACAAATATAATGAAGGAATTTTTAGTAGATGTAAATAAAACGTTTCCCGAATATAACATACAAACAGAATTGAATCCAGAAGAGTATGTAAAATTATTAGAGTATTGTAAATCAGTATACCCAAAACATTTTTTAAATATTTTGTACAAAAACGAGGATCTTTTTAAAGAAAATGATTCAGGCGATACCTATTTTTTACCAAACATAGATTTTAAAAAGTTATGGAAAAATGATATTACAGATAATACAAAGGAAGCAATTTGGAAATACTTACAAATTATACTATTTATAACCGTAAATGATATAGATTCCAAAAATATGTTTGGAGATTCTGCAGATTTTTTTCAAGCAATAGATCAAGATCAGTTTAAAAAAAAACTAGAAGAAACTATTTTAAATATGAATACCATGTTTGATACGGATGTATCACAAAATATTCCATCTGCAGACGATATGCATTCTCATTTAAATCACTTATTAGATGGTAAAATAGGGAATCTTGCAAAAGAAATAGCAGAGGACACCGCTAATGATTTTAAAGAAAGCGCAGGTGGGTTAGAAAACATGGATGATCTATTTAAGAATTTATTGAAGGACCCACAAAAACTAATGAAGCTTGTAAAATCAATTAGTACGAAATTAGAAAGCAAATTTAAAAGTGGTGAGATTAAAGAAAGTGAATTATTAGAAGAAGCATCTGAAATATTAAAAAAAATGAAGACTATGCCTGGAATGAAAAATATGGATGAAATGTTTAGAAACATGGGAATGGGGAGCATTCCAAAAGGATCTGGAAAGGTAGATTTAAATGCAATGCAGAACAATTTAAATAAAAATTTAAAAAATGCAAAACTGAAAGAGCGGTTGCGAAAAAAATTAGAAGATAAAAAAGAGAATGGTGTATTAATTGATAATAAATTTGTGACTGGAGAAAATATTGAGAAATCATATGTAAATACGGCTGAACCATGTGACATACAGAAAAATACTACAGGAAAAGGAAAAAAGAAACCAAATAAAAAAAAGAAAAATAAGAAGAAGCGTGGGTAATTGTTGTTTAATCACAAAAAAATAACAAATCATATATATAATGACAACTAATTTTTGGATTAATGATCCTGTTATTTTATTTGATAGTAAATATATAAGTGAAGTATGGCCTTCTGAATTTATGACATTTAATCAAAAACTAAATGCATTATCAAGAATGATTATACTTTTATCTATTTTAGGGTATTTACTTTTTAGGTCATTAAAATTTTTATTTATGGGAATTTCCGTATTATCGGTTATAATAGTAGTTAAATTTAGCAATTTTAATACAGAAGGATTTACAACCATACAATCCATAGATGTTATGGATGAAAACAAACAAAATGAAGATGAGATGATGAAGGAAAAAATGGATGAATATAAAAAACCAACATCTAGGAATCCACTTGGTAATGTATTATTAACGGATTATCAAGACCATCCTACTCGTAGGTCAGCACCACCTGCATTTCATGAAGATATGAACGAAGAAATAAATTTAAAAACAAAAGAAATGATAAAAGAAATCAACAGCAATAATGTTGAAATTGAAAAAAAATTATTTCAGGATTTAGGAAATAATACAATGTTTGACTATTCGATGAGAAACTTTTATTCTACTGCTAACACACAAATACCAAACGATCAACAATCATTCAAAGATTTTTTATATGGTGATTTAAAATCAACAAAAGATGGAACACTTCTATTGCCAAAATAAAAAAAATAATATATTTTAAAATTATATATGCAAAGAACAGATTATATGTTTAATGACATGTCAAGAATAGGAAATGATATGTCCGATCTAAGTCAGAAAAATGTTCAAAATGTGAAGCAAGGTAATTATCAATTAGAGAATCCTTATCCAACTGATTTGGAAATGAAATCTGGAATGTCATTTGCTTTAAATCAACCCATGTTTAATTATAGTGGAACATACCAAACTTCTTTAAATGGAACAAATGTTGATACAAGTTCTAAGCTATTGATTGATAAAAATTTATTGCACGATAAAGGTAGAATTTCTTTACAAGAACGACAATATTTAACAGTTCCATATTTAGGAAAAGGAAAAGTGGAAACTGATCTTGAAACAAAACTAAGAACAGGGGCTCAAGAAACACATCGTAAAACAGTTACAAAATTATCGGAAAGGTCATTTATTCCATTACAGAATACACCTATGATACCTGAGGTAGCTTCAAAAATACAAAATCCTTCCAATCTTATAGAAGGCGCTGCTTCAAGCGGATGGATAAGAGGAGGGCTACCCAGTCGTGAATATGCGAAAAAACAACTTAACTAATAAATCAAATATGCATTTAAAAAATATTTCATAATTAATTCATGTATAATTATGAAATAGATATATGTTATAATACATTTACGGAATATCAAACCGAATTTTTAAAGGTTTTTGGATTGAATGACTGGGATAATGATGTTATTTCGTCAGGGAGAACTCAACTTTATTTTTCTTTAAAAAAAGAACCTTATTTTGAAGACCTTTTTTCTTATGCATGTAAAAATAATTTTTTACAAGAGAATAAAGAAGATACCGAATGGGGTTTAGTAAGACTTTTTGCAGAAGAGGTATTTTATGAATTTCATATGTGTATAAAAGACTATTTTAAACATAAAAAGGTTTCAGACACAACTCTTTTACATATGAATAAGGTAAAGGAACTCCTAGATATATTATAATTTTACATATAAATAATAATAGTATTCATAGTATTCATAGTATTCATAGTATTCATAGTATTCATATTATTCATATTATTTATATTATTAATATACATTATATGACGTCTACAAGAAATATTAATACATTTGGAAACTATGAACTTGAACAAGAGGAATTTAGGAAGTTTCAAAATTATAATTTAGATACAACATTATCTTATGGTGAACCTTATATGGCATCGATACCATCTGGTGGTTCTGCTCCACCGAGTAAATTAAATAGAACAGTTTTAAGTAGTAATTCTGTAGACATTGAATCAGCTTTAAGAGGAATTGGTTCTACAAATTTAGTAAAACCGCAATTTCCAACATTTCCTCAATTGATCCCATTAAATACAGTAGAGTTTTTCAAAAGAAATCCGGTTATTATGCCAGCAAAATTAGAAGTTAGTAATACAGAAAGACCATTTCCAAATATAAATTCTTAAGTAATATATATTATGGCTTTAACAAGTATAAAGAACGATGCAGCAAGAATAGAAAAAGAATTGCAACAAGCTACCGGGACTGGTAGATATACATTAAATGTTCCTGGACCCGGTGACTTCATGCCCTTTCAAAATGACCCACACATAAGATTACAAAAATGGGGGGCAAATTTTAATTCAAATATAATTGATTTAGAAAATAAATTAAGAAGAGTGGATAGACCTTTAAATCGTGATGAGCATAAATATGTGTATGAAAAGGTGAATCAATTACCAACATCGTATCCTTCTGTAAATATGATGACAGATCAGTCAAGAGCCACTCATCCAGCATGGTCTTACTTAGATAAAGAACATGATAGATGGGATATGCCATTACATAATTACCAAGATAAGTCCATGATTTCTTTTGCAAATAATGTTAGTTCAAGAGTGCAACAGAAAAATATTTTTGAAAAAAACTTAGAAAATAGATAATTTTAGTATTACTTGGTATTAAAATTATCAAAAAATATAATAACATATATATAATGGCTGAATTAATCGCTTTAGCTGGTGCATTAGGTTTATATCAAACAATGAATAGTAAAGAATCCTTCACGAACTATCCAGACGGAAAAAAAGAAGTGTATGAGAAACCAACAAATCATTATGAAAGTAATAGACGTGCAGCTCAAAATTATATCTCTCCACAAAGGTCTTTACAAAATTCCATTACAAATGTTGAATCTCAAAAGGTTACCCACGAAGACCTGCATGGCGGCGAACAAAATTTTAAAGGTGCGCAATTTGTATCATTAAGTGGGGATACGGTCCAACAAAGCGACTTTAGACATAATAATATGGCTCCATTTTTTGGTAGTAAAATTAAAGGTATTAATTTAGATGATAATACAAGTGAAAGCATTTTAGATAACAAGATTGGTTCGGGTTCTCAAAGTTACAACAAAGAAGAAGTAGCTCCTTTATTTAAACCTGAAGAATCTGTTCAATGGGCGCATGGTGTTCCTAACATGACTGATTTTATACAATCTAGACAGGTAACTAGTTTACAACAAAACAATACAAAACCATGGCAAGAAAAAAGAGAGACACCGGGATTAAAAAATGGTGAGGGATTTCAGGGATTTAATAACGGAATGGGCGCAAGAGAACAATGGATGCCTCGCTCTGTAGATGATTTAAGGGTAAAGACAAATCCTAAACAAACGTATGACCTAGCATCACACGAGGGTCCGGCATTATCGCATATACAAAATCGTGGTATTCATGGTAAATTTGAACAATATAATCCAGATTCATATTTTATGAATGGTCCAGAAAGATATTTAACCACAACAGGAATTGAGAAGGGACAAACAAATAGAGCAGTAAACATATTACCTGATGTAAATCGTATAGACACACTTTCTTCTTACAGCGGAAATGCAGGAGGTGGACATATGATTAAGGGAACTGCTCCTGAAAACTACGAGGGAACGATGCGTCCTCATGTATATAAGGAAAACTTTGGTGTATCTACGGGGGTGAACAACAATCCTACAACAGTGGCAAATAATGGCAGAGGTTCTCACACAGTTCTTCCAAATAATCGTGTTACTACAGACAGTGGAGATGTATTTGGAGCGGCGGGGGGTGCTATTGGCGCTTTAATGGCACCAGTCATGGATTTTTTGCGTCCTACCAGGAAGGAAAATGTTATTGGAAACATTAGAATTAATGGAAATGTTCAAAAGGTGGGAGCAGGTGGAGAATATGTATATCAAAAGAATAATCCAAAAACAACAATTCGAGAGATGACTGGAAGTCAACCATATAACATGAATATTCAAAGAAATGGAACACAAAAAGGAGGATATTTAATGGACCAAAACCGCAGAATTGAAAGTCAAAGAAGTTCATTACATGTTGAAAATTTTGGTTCAGGCAATGGTGCAAATGGTCTGCGTCTATCAGATGCAGAATACGCGCAACGTAATAATGTAAATCGTGAAACATATGCTTATACTCCTTCTGGGAAAACAGACACCTTTAATAATCAAATTAATCAGGATTTAACAACCCAGAGAGATAACATGAACTATCGCACGTCGGCTACAACTATGGGTCCGTCTTATTCGCCAGATTTGCAAACTTATGGACAATTGCACGGAAAACAAGAATTACCAAATCCAAATACAGACAGAATTAAACCTGATTTACTGCAAGCATTTAAAAATAATCCATTTACACAGAGTCTAAGTAGTTATTAATAAGTATAAATAGTATTTAAATTATATATATTAAATACTATTAGATGGAGTTAAACATACATAAAAATATAAAAAAAAAATTAGATTATTTTATACAAACCAGAAAGGTTCCGCATATTATATTTCATGGTGAAAACGGAACAGGGAAACGGACATTATTACATAATTTCATAAAAGATATTTATAATCACGATAAGGAATTAATGAACTTATATGTAATATATATAGATTGTGGGCATGGAAAAGGGATTAAGTTTATACGTGAAGAGTTGAAATTTTTTGCTAGAACAAATATTCATAATTCGCAAAAGTTATTTAAAAGCATCGTATTATTAAACGCTGATAAACTAACAATGGATGCACAGTCAGCATTAAGACGATGTATAGAATTGTTTAGTAATACCACAAGATTTTTTATTGTGGTGGAAAACAAGTATAAATTATTAAAACCAATATTATCAAGATTTTCGGAGATTTACGTATCGCCACCATTAATATTAAATCAAGAAACGAATTTACATACTTATTTGTTGAATAAAACATATGATTTTAATAAATTAGAATATCAAAAACTAATTACAGTTAAATCAATTATTAAAGATTTAACAGAAAATACCTCTTATAACGAATTAATAGAAAAGGTAGACAAATTATATAATAAAGGGTTTTCAGCGATTGATATTTTAAATCATATCAAAAAAAATTATAAGAATAAGCACCGAAAAAATAAAATACTTATCGTATTTAACAAAATTAGAAAGGAAATAAAGAATGAAAAGATGTTAATGTTTTTTTTATTAAATTTTGTATATTTGCGTAATGATTATAATTTAGAAAATATATCATTTATGTAAATGGATGATTATAATATACATAGTTTAACTGAATCACGAAATGAATGGACGGCGCGCCTTGTTACAATTATGTGTCCATTTATTATTGAAGGATTTAAATCTATATATAAAGATGCTTATAAACTTTGCATTGAGAACGATGAAGAAAACAAGTATTTAATGACATTTCAAAATTTGTTATCAAGAATACCAAAATGGAATAAAGAATTAATAGAAAATGAGGTAACAAGAATTAAAGAAAACAGCAAATGTGGATATATAGAGGATTTAATTACATGTGTACACATTATTCAATTAAAGGCACTTACATGTATAAGAGTAGGACAAAATCAAAAGAAGGTGGACATTGATATTCCAAATTTAGCAGTTTTTATTCATAAAATTTATATTTTAGTTGCTAGAAAATTATACACAAATATTTATTTATTTCAAAATAACATAAATCCATTAGAAATTCAAAAACATAATCGTGAAATAGAACTAATCATTAAAGAATGTATATTAAATGCAATAAGAGATACTATTCCAATCGAAACAATACTTCGTTCGTATTTAGATGAAGTTACAGAAGAAACCGTAGAAGTAGAGGAAGAGTTTATTCCTGCAGAGGATACTTCTGATGTTGGTTCAGAGGTTGGTTCAGATGGGGAATCGACGATTGATAATGAAAATGAAAAATCTAACTCTTCAGAAAATAACAATATTCTTATTGAAGAAGTGATGAATGATTCTGGAACAGACACAATAAAAATAAAAGATAATGATAATCTTGTTATTAGTGACGATAACTATGGTATTATGTTGGATATTAAAAATTTAAATGAAAATGAAGAATCCAATACAAAAGATTTAGATGTAAATCCAAATATGGAGACATTGACGAAAGAACAAATATTAGAGCCAGATACATCAATACCAAGTATAATAAATCCAATTGTAAATCAAGAAAAACCAGAGGTTAATTTTTCCAATAAGGTAGATGTAACAGAAATTGAAGGACTGGATGATTTAGAGGATGATAAAATAAAAATAGAAGACAGTGATTTAAAATTAGATGATATTATTTCATTAGAAAACATAGATATGGGACCATCTTTACTTGGAGATATTGAAACTCTTAGTTAATTCGTTAAATATGAATGAATGTATTATTATTATATAAAAATGAAAGATCTTGTAATGATGAGTCTTGTTATTTCATTGTTATTTTTTGCAATGAAGGTTTTTGAAGTAAAAATGATAAAAAAAGGAGAAATAGATTTTAAAAGTTTAGCAAATGAATCTATGTATGTTTTAGTTGCAGCGGGAATGGCACAATTTGTAATGTCTCAAATTGGAGATATGTCTGGATTGTCTGGATTGTCTGGATTGTCTTCTATGATTGGAGGTGATGGTGAAGTACCAACTGTTCCAGGAGCTTTCACAAATGAACCAGAATTTTAAACCTACGAATACATAATTTAAATTATTTATTTATATAATTTAAATTAATAATTTATTTATTTATTTATTTATTTATTTATTTATTTATTTATTTATTTATTTATTTATTTATTTATTTATTTATACAATTTGAAATATAATTAAACACAACACGGAATAGCGTCTATATTTATTATTTTAGTTTTTTTATTTAGTTTTTTCTTGGATACTCTATATTTATCAAACATAACTCTTTCGAGTTGACGTTGTGGAGTATGATTATGAACGGTTCGTGAAATCATTTTATAAAGTTTAAATTCTGGATATCGTTCTTCTCCATTATTTTTATACAATACATTTTTATTTTTATCGTCTTCACACCATTCTAATATGAGACATTGTAAGTTATCACAATCTCTTCTATCTTTTATACCTTTAATATTATCTATAAAATAATCAAATAAGGAACAACCTAATCTACATAAATCAAAACTCTTATTAGGTTCTACTTTTGGTTTTTTGTCATTATAATACGGACCAAAATTGTATTGTGTAGCGGCATCACCTTTACTAGAAAAACTATCACTAGTAATTAAATTTCCAGAAAATGTAAAAATGGATCTTCCAAAATCTATTATCTTCCACATTTTTCCAAAAGTTGGAATTTTGTATGTTTTACCGTTATAAGTATAATGTAAAAATTGTTTTTCGGTAGAAGTAAACATTATATTATTGGTGTGTAAATCATTATGAGTAAAATCAAATACTTTTTGGTATGTAATTAAAGTAAATATAATTTGAAGGAGAATACATTCCCATTCGGTTTCTTCAAGTTCATTTTTTAGCATATAATAATCAAGGGTTTGCTCACATTTTTCTAACATAATAACATTTACAGGAAAATCTTTAATATATGCACAAATTTCTCTTTCCTCATCTTCATCACTTTCATCACTTTCGTCACTTTCATCATCTTCATCACAATCACTATCATTTTTGTCTTCGTCTTCATTATCTGTATCTGATTCTGTATGTGAACTTCTTGAAGAACATGTTAAACTAGAACATCTTGAATCTTTTTTATTTATATTTGATGATATATCAAGGAAATTTAAACTTAAATCATTCAATTCCGATAAATTTACGAAGGATTTATTACTATCTATTTCTTTACTATTTTCTAATGAAGAACCAGCTAATTCTTCTATGTTAAGAGGATCTACTTCCGTACCTGAAATATTTATTTTTTTTTTATTATTATTAGAATCATAATTTGAAAGTTCATCATAAAAATCATCATCAATCTCAAAATGAACATTCTTGCTTTTATGAAAATCTACAGAATCATTCAAAAAATCAACATCATCGAAAATATTAATTTTCATATTATTATGATTTGCAAGATATGAACCATAAAAATCAACGGAATTTAAAAACTTATATTCATGTAAAAGTTTACTTGTCAAAAAAGAAAAAAATCCATCAACATATGCACAATTATTATAATCTTCTAATTTTTTTTTTGTTTTAGAAACAACAGTATTTTCATTTAATTGAGGCAACGTAAATAAAGAATCATTGTCAAAATCATATTTACCAATCATGTATTTTATAGGATCTATCAATGGAGCAAATTTAACAAATACTTCTTTTTTTTGAAAATTATTTTTATGTCCAATTTTACATAAATAAGTAGAAAACGTTTTTTTCTCTAAAACACCTAATAATTTATGTTGGTGATTTAAAGTGATTTTGTTGTAGTTATTTTCTGTTAGTTTAAAATATTTTGTATAAATAGGGTTATACTTTTGTGTGTTTTTAACGTTAAGATAATCCATGTTTTCTAAATCATCCTCACAATAATCGTAGTTTAACGATAATTTATCCATTGTTTTTTATATATATTAATTTACCTGCTTTTAAACTAATAATGCGTTTTTAAATAATGTATTTTTTGTGATTGTTTATATTATGACTCTTGAATTAAAAAAATTCGATATGAGAAGTATAAAATTTGAAGCGAGTGGTGTGGGAGGCAGTGGACCTGTTATCGTTTTAATTGGTCGCCGTGATACAGGCAAATCTTATTTAGTAAGAGATATTCTATTTTATCAACAGGACATTCCTATAGGTACGGTGATTTCAGGAACAGAAGCAGGAAATGGATTTTATTCAAAACATGTTCCAAAATTGTTTATTCACGATGAATATAATAGCGCAATCATTGAAAATATTTTAAAACGACAAAAACAAGTGATAAAACAAATAAAAAGAGAAACCGAAGCCTACAAGAAATCTAATATTGATGGTCGCACATTTGTTATTTTGGATGATTGTTTGTATGACGCAGGCTGGACAAAAGATAAAATGATGAGGTTGTTGTTTATGAATGGGCGCCATTGGAAGGTCATGTTGATAATTACGATGCAATATCCTCTTGGTATTCCTCCAAATTTAAGAACAAATATTGACTACGTGTTTATCTTACGCGAACCTTATATTGCAAATCGCAAAAGAATTTATGAAAATTATGCGGGAATGTTTCCAACATTCGAATCTTTTTGTCAGGTTATGGATCAATGTACAGAAAATTATGAATGCCTTGTTATTCATAATAATGCAAAAAGTAACGCACTAAAGGATCAAATTTTTTGGTATCACGCAGAACCGCATGGAAATTTCAAGTTGGGGTCTAAGGAATTCTGGGAAATGTCAAAAGATATCAATTCAGACGAGGAAGATGAAATGTATGATCCAAATTCAAATCGTAAAAAATCAGCAGGACCAAGAATTAACGTTAAAAAATCAAGATGGTAATAAATAAATATATTTATAAATATTTATTTATTCGTTTTTATGGTTTAATCTACTTTTTCTAGATTATCATTTCCACTGTTAGTTTCCTCACTGTTAGTTTCCTCACTGTTAGTTTCCTCCGTTTCTGTACTTGTAATGAGTTTACTTTTTACCCTTTCAAGTGGACTAGGATGATTTGGATCACTTAACAAACGGTCACGATTAATATTTTCTTCGTCAAATAATTCCTTACGAACATCAAGCAGAGGAACTTCGCTATTTTTATCGTTGTTAACACTGTAAAGGTTTCCATCCTTGTCTACATTTTGCGTAAGTTTATTATTATTTTCAATTGCGATTTTCTTATTTTCTTCAATTGCTTTAATTTTAGCATCTTTAACCCGTTGTTCAAATTGCATCTTAGCTGTTTTTTCGTTTTTATCTTTTTCGTGCATTAAACGATTTAATTCATCTTCTATATGTTCAACGCGACCAGTTTTATATGCGTCTGGTTCCCAAGGCATCCACAATCCAACTGGACCTACATAAACATCATGATTTGGATCTAATTGTTGCAAAACTTTAGAACGAATTTCCGCTTCTTTTTGTGTTTCAAAAACACCACGAACTTTTATGCCACGAACATTCGTTTTAAAATTATGTTCTTCATTGAATTCATTGTCTAGTTTTTGTTCATATTTATCAATAAAATTCTTATATTCATCTTCCACAGTATGTGATAATAAATTTGGATGCTCTTCTTTTACAAATTCCTTTAAATCATTTTGTACATCTTCCGCCGAAAGATTATATTTAAAACATAAGAAATTTGTAAACTGATTATATTTTTCCATTGATTTTTGAAAATCCCAATTCTTTAGGAATTTATCAAATAAAAAAATGGATTTTTCCTTTAATATTGTTTCAGGGGAAACAAATGAAACGCACACAAATTTTTGTCCAGGTAAAGGATTGTCTTCCTCTAATAAATCAACTAATTTAGGAGATTCTTCCATATACTATTAATAATACATATGATTTAAATACTTTTTTGGAAAATATTTTATCTTTACCATTATTATAATGAATCAATTGGATCTTGGAGAACTTATTAAAAGAGCGATTAAATATCTCGTTGAAGGTATCATGGTTGGTATAGTTGCTTCAGTTATCCCCAAACAAAAACTTAAGCTTGAAGAAGTTGCTTTAATTGCTCTAACCGCTGCGGCTACCTTCTCTATTCTTGACACCTATGTTCCTTCCATGGCTGCCTCTGCACGTTCGGGAGCTGGATTCGGTATTGGCGCCAACCTTGTTGGATTCCCACGATAAATTCATATATAATCCATAAATCCATAAATAATAATTGTATTTATATTATTATTTATAATGTTGGAATGAATTCCCAATCTAATTCTTTACATATTTTTTTCCAAATATCATCTTGTTCAATCCTTTTTTCTCGATCTTTTAAAACCGGAAAATAAGGTAAAAATTGTCTTTCGTTTAACAATTCACATAATTTAGAAATTGTATAATAATAATTAAGAAAATTTACCCGTCCATCGGGACAGTATTTAGCATAAGGCGCTTGTATTTCCATGAATAAATTACATAATTTTTCTTCTAATTCTGGACTCATAATAGGCGGTTTTATACCCAATTTTTCTTTAATGAATGGTATATGTTCATAGTATTTACTGTAGCCAAGTTTTTTTAAAATTTCTTTCGCTCTTTTATTGGTGAGAGATTCGAGTGTTATTCTTTCTTTTTTCATTTGAAACATAATATCTTGTATAACCATTTCCGGAATTTGAGTGGATTCTTTAGCCTGAAATTGCGCCAAAATCTCTCTAAAATGATTAATTCTTTTATATGCATAAAAACATACTTCTTTTGGAGGTTCTTTATAGGATGGCTTCTCATTTTCAATGAGGAACTGATAGTGTTTGCCACATTTAGAATTGTTACATACCATAATCCCTTCATGTTCAACCGGTATCATTTCACCTTTATTACAACACCTACACACATCTGTATCCGCAATAAAATTATTAATATTAATAAAACTATCATCAATATTCTTTAAATAATTCTGTAAATTACTATTCATATTTACATCATTGTCGGTTTTTTTTTCTTTAATATTAAAAAAAGAATTCAAGACAGTTGTATTGCTATTACCATTTGCAATCTCTTTTTTATCCTCGAAATAATTAAAAATATATTTTGAATTTTTTAAATAATATTGTTTCTGTTTATTTTTTATTTTACGAACTTGCTCTTTTAATTTACGTATTTCATCTTTTATATCAAGACGTGTTTCCAATGTAAGATCTATCACATTTAATTTTTTTTTAAGTAATTTTAATTTTTTTTTTAATTTTGGAATAACAACTTCATTTTCATTTTGAAATTTTTCTGTTATTTCCTGGTGTTTGTTATCTAAAGTTATTGTATCTTTTTCGCTAACAATGATTTTCTTGTTTGTTTTTGGCTTAAAATTAGGCATATATTATTAAATTATATTCATTTTTTTATATTTTTATAATATTTAAGAATAATTTCTATTAACTTTTTCTAATTATGATTTAATGGACATTAATATATCAAATTTAGATTTTAATAGCATAAAAGATATACATTTAAAAAAAATGATCTTTATTTACAATGCACTTCAAAATGGTTGGTCTGTAGTAAAAAATGAAAATTCGTATATTTTTAAAAAAAATCATGAAGGTAAAAAAGAGATTTTTTCAGATGATTATTTAAGACTATTTATGGAAGAGAATTTAGATATTAATTCTCTATTAAATGACTGAAAATTAATTAAATTAATATAATAAAATTTTTTTTCTTTAGCAATATTATAACTATGGGAGGAGGACTTATGCAATTAGTCGCTTATGGAGCTCAAGATGTATATCTAACGAGTAACCCACAAATCACATTCTGGAAGGTTACCTACAGACGTCACACTAATTTTGCCATGGAAGCTATTGAGCAAACTTTCAACGGACAAGCCGATTTCGGCCGCCGTGTAACATGCACCATCTCAAGAAATGGTGATCTTGCTTACAGAACCTATCTTCAACTCACTTTACCTGAGATCGGTCAAAACGAAGCCTATTACGCTCGCTGGCTTGATTTCCCCGGTCACCAACTTGTTTCGCAAGTCGAGATTGAGATTGGTGGTCAACGCATCGACCGCCAATACGGTGACTGGATGCACATCTGGAACAGCCTCACTCAATCCAAGGAACAAGAGGTTGGATACCACAACATGGTAGGACAAACCACTGCCCTTACCTACATCACCGACCCTAACTTTGCGGATATCGACACCCCTTGCTCATCGGATGCGCCTCGCCAAACCTGCGCTCCTCGCAAGGCTCTCCCTGAGACCACTCTCTACGTTCCTCTTCAATTCTGGTACTGCAGAAACCCTGGTCTTGCTCTTCCCCTCATCGCTCTTCAATACCACGAAGTCAAGATTAACATTGACCTCCGCCCTATTGATGAGTGCCTCTGGGCAACCAATGACATTGCTTGCTCTTCTGGCACCTCTGGCAAATCCACAAGTGGTGCTTACTCGCAATCGCTTGTCGCTGCTTCGCTCTACGTTGACTACATCTTCCTCGACACTGACGAGAGACGTCGCATGGCCCAAAACCCCCACGAATACCTCATTGAGCAACTTCAATTCACTGGTGATGAGTCGGTAGGTTCGTCGTCCAACAAGATCAAGCTCAACTTCAACCACCCTTGTAAGGAGCTTATCTGGGTTGTTCAACCCGACAGAAATGTTGACTACTGCGCGTCGCTCGATTGCGCCGCCGATCTTTTCAAGCTTCTCGGCGCCCAACCTTTCAACTACACCGATGCCTACGATGCTCTCCCCAATGCGTTCCACGCGTTCGGCGCCAAGGATGCTCTTGACGGCATGGTTAGTGCCTCGGGCTTCTTCGACAATGTTGACGCTGATCAGCTCAAGGCAGACACCGCTTCAGCCGAAGATGGATGGGGGTCGGGGCTTCAAGGGGCAGATGGCCCTGACGACGCCGCTGGTGGCTCGCTTGTATCCGACGCGGGCACCTTCGTTCTCGCCGAAACCGCCCTCAACATGCACTGCTGGGGACAAAACCCTGTTGTCACCGCTAAGCTCCAACTTAACGGACAAGACCGCTTCTCGGAGCGTGAGGGCACCTACTTCGACCTCGTTCAACCATTCCAACACCACACCCGCACCCCCGACACCGGCATCAACCTCTACTCGTTCGCTCTCCGCCCCGAAGAACACCAACCTTCGGGCACCTGCAATTTCTCGCGCATTGACAACGCGACCCTTCAACTTGTTCTCTCGAACGCCACCGTTGAGGGCACCGCGACTGCTAAGGTAAGAATCTACGCTGTCAACTACAACGTACTCCGCATCATGAGTGGCATGGGTGGTCTTGCTTACTCCAACTAAATTCATTATCTTATTTTTTATTTTTAAATAATTATTAATTGTAATAATTAATAATTATACTATCTTAAACTAAATTATTTTTCACAAAAAAAATAATTTAAATTTGTGTAAATACATTAACAAAAACACATGTAGTTTTTATCTTCTTCTGTTTCTATTTCTTGTCCAAAAACATATCGCATATAATAATAATAATGTATTGTATATAAAGTATCTTTTAATTCGGTTAATATTATATTTACGAGGCCTGAATTCCCCCTTTTTCTAAAAAATCACGAATATCTTTTCGTAACCTTTTTATTTCCGCAAGTTTTTGTCGAACATTAACGCATTTTTCAGACTTAATAATTTCTATACATGCTTTATTTCTCTCCGCCAATTCATTTGAAAATAGATGGGCATTTTTAAGACCCTCGGTTATTTGTTTAATGTCATTTACTTGCTGCTCAATTGTTGTATCATTTCTTTCGATAAAATTGGTTATACATCGTATATTTGCTTCATCTGCTTTTATCTTCGTCTCTACTTTATTATTAAGGCTTGTTTTAATATTTAAGTCACTCCTTATTTCATGTATGTATTTATCAATATCGTCTGTCTTATACGTAATTAAACCCGCTAAAATATTTCCCATACTCTGTTCCATTAATTTCTAGAAAGATTTATTATTTTACAAATATAATAAATATACTTAAAAGGATATTTATTACAATGTATAATGCGAACCCTATTACTTCTTAGTTTATGTGTTGCTTCTTATGGAGCTATAACTCCCATTAACGAACATGAACAATACGATAATTTCGTTGCTTTTATGAATAAATATAATAAACGGTATAAAACGTATATGCAATACAAAAACTCATTTGAACAGTTTGTAGACAACACTAATTATATTAAATATCATAATTTTCCATTTGATCTAGATGAGAATGAATATATGGATTCATCCTTTGAGGAGTTTCATGTATTTAAAAAGGGATACACACAGAAAAACAAAACGACTACTTGTAGTAATTATGAATATGAATATTTGAGTGTTCCTGATTCTGTAGATTGGCGTGATAAAAACGCGGTCACCCCGGTTAAAAATCAAGGACAATGTGGAAGTTGTTGGAGTTTTTCAGCAACTGGAGCTATGGAAGGAGCATGGGCAATTCAAACCAATGAATTGTTGAGTCTATCAGAGCAATTGTTAATGGACTGTTCTATTAGTTATGGAAATTTTGCTTGCAATGGTGGAGAGATGGAATCCGCGTTTGAATTTGCGATTGATAGCGGAATGTGCACAGAAGACGAAGACCCATATATTGGAAAACGTGAAAAGTGTGACTATTGTGATGCAATTGCCTATTTTACAGATTGTGTTAGTGTTACTCCAAATAACGAATTGCATTTAAAAGAGGCTGTGTCAAAGGGTCCGGTGTCAGTTGCAATTCAAGCAGATACGAAAACGTTTCAGTTTTATTCAAGCGGAATTATATCCGGTGATGCATGTGGAACCCAGCTAGATCATGGTGTTTTGGTTGTTGGGTACGGTGAAGAAGATGGAGAAAAATACTGGCTCGTTAAAAATAGCTGGGGTACATCTTGGGGTGATGCAGGATACGTTAAAATCGAGAGAACAGACAGTGATAATACTTTAGGAACTTGTGGTATTGCCATGCAGCCATCCTATCCAATCTCGGGAAATCCCTATTTATATTAAATAATAGGATACTATATAAATGGAACAAGTAAACCAAATTCTTAATAATGTAGAACATTTTGTTGTTAAGAATAAAATTCTAATTTTCGTAATTGTAGCGGTAATTGTTGCGGCGTTTTACTATAACAAATATTACTCTATTGATATTAGTTTTGAAAATATTCTACGAGAACCTTTATGTAATGGTAAAAAACATAAAAAAAAACAATAAACTTATAATAATATTAATAGTATTAAATATTATTATAGTTAAATACTATTTATGGACACATCAAACACAATAAAAGCACTTGGAATTCTTGGATCTCTTGGTGTAGGAATAAGCTTATTTCCGCAAACCTATAAAACATGGAAAGAAAAAGAGATCAGTTCAATATCGGTTACCTATATTTGTATTACATCTATATCTTCTATATTAATGGTTATTTATGGGACTTATTTTTTGGTTTATCCTATGATTATAGCTAATTTATCCGTGTTTGGCAATACGTGTGTACTTTTACTTTTTTACTATAAAACAAAATATGCTTGTAGTATTATGATGGAAGTATGATTTTTTTATATACATAATTATTGTATATTTAAAAGTAACTTAAAAAAAATTATATTATATTATAGTATATGCAGATTTTCGTGAAAACGCTTACCGGGAAAACAATTACACTGGATGTTGAACCAAGTGATACAATTGAAAATGTGAAGCAAAAAATTCAAGATAAGGAAGGAATTCCTCCCGATCAACAACGACTTATTTTCGCAGGAAAACAGCTTGAGGACGGCAGAACACTTACGGATTACAACATTCAAAAGGAATCTACACTTCATTTAGTGTTAAGACTTCGTGGAGGCATGTAATATACATATTATTTTATATTTATAATATGTATATGTTTGATATTAATATAAAAAAAAAGGCATTGAATTTCTTTGTCCAACTAGAGAAGATTTGGTGCAAAGTTTTTAATATATATAATCCGTATCGCGATCCATGGAAAGTCCGTATTACAAAATGTATTCCTGATTTTGATGGACAAGCATATAAACAATATCCAGAACATAATTTTGTCTATGACAAACTATTTATTGCAAGATCACAAAGTATATCCTGCGGAACTTTAGAAGATTTATTGGAAAATAAGCATCGTGTAAAAGAGTTTCCTATCTTTATAAAACCAAGATATGGTCACAAAAGCGCATCTAGTAAAAATTGTTATAAAATAAATTCTTTTGAAGAACTTAAAAACTATAAAGATATTCCAGACATGATGTGGTCGGAATTCATAAACGATACTGAAGGAATGACTGATTTTTTTATTCATAATGGAACCATTGTGTACCAAATGACTTATGTGTATTCTGAAACCCAGCATGGTGTTATTGCGGATGATTGGAAGTATATCTCTCCAGATAACAAACCACCAGAAAAAATTGTAACATGGACACAAGCAAACATGAAAGGATATACGGGAGTTTGTAATGTTCAATATCGCGGGGCAAAAATAATTGAGGTTGGTTTACGTCTTGCAAGAGGAGGAGCTTATGTATTAAACACGAAAAACGAACACCTTATAAAATCAATCAACACGCTTTGTGAGCATAAAGTATGGGATTATGATAATTTATCAGATTTATCTTATGAATCATTTTATAGTTTCAAGTGTTATACAGAAGCGCCGGTATTATATTTATATCCGCAACATTTATTAGATTATGTAATGAAAACAAATGATTGCCTTGAATTCTATGAATACTATTTTGAACCTTCGGGGAAAACAGGCATGGTTTTTTTACAGTATTTACACAAAGATTTTGACGAAGGAATGCAACTAAAGAAAAATATAGAACAAGTATTCACTCTATCTCAATACCTATTTTTTATACTTTTTATAGTAACCATAATTTCCTTTGCGTTTCAATACAAACATAGAAATCAAATACTTATTGTATTTTCGCTTATTTTTGCAAGTCGATTTATAAATGCCATAGTATCGAATTACAATCTCTTGAATGCACAGAAACAAAGTTTGTTGCACTGATTTTAAGAACGAGGTATGGAGAGATTATTATTATTATTATTATTATTATTATTATTATTATTACCAAGGAATAGTTGTATCATTATACTTTATATTATCCTTTAAGTAATGAAGAAGTAGCCATATTTGATACCTTTTTTCATCTATTGTAGAAAAACTAGAACTTATCCACCCAAGTTGTTTCCCAACATATTTGTTATATTGTAAATGTCCATTATAATGAATTCGACAGTCTGGATGCAAATTAAGTTTTTCAATTCCTCTGTGATTTGGCATGATAACAATATTATAAGCACTATTTACATGAAATCCTGTGTCTCTTAGTAATTTATGATTTCTAAATTGTTTTGGAATACAGTGATGATCTTGAACATATCCCGTATAATTTTTAAGCTGTTTAAAATCTCTCCGGCTTTGTGTTCCATAACTATATTCTATACAATTGTTACCAAAAATACTGTGGTAGAACCGAGGTTGAACATTGGTTTTACAAAAAGAAAACATAAAATAGGGGATAATTCTCATTTAGTATTTATTAATATTAATTATTCAGTAAAATATAAATTAATTTTAGTTATATTCGAACAGATTCTATATATTCTCCTGAATGCGTCAAAGCATGTATGGCTTCTAATCTTAACCTTTCATTATCTGTCTTAACCTTATACCAAATCCAAAGTGTATAACAAAAAATACTTGCAATACTTTGAATATCTAATAAATACTGCATTAATGCCCATGAAAATAGGTCTGTTTTACGAAGGTCGTCTACGCACGAAATACTGTAAAATTCCACAGACCCCCAGATGAAAAATAAAATTTTAACACCTAATACTTCAAGATTAGGTTTAATAATAACAAATAGTTTTTCTTGATTAAAATCTCTCCGGACCTTCAAAAACAAACCATTTGAAAATAATGAGAACAACAAATACAACCATAGATTGCTTAGCACACATATTTTATGTTGTTTCTTATATGGCGTATCTGTTAATGCTGCTGCGGATAAACCATAAAAAATTAACATATATATTCCAGACATAAAGATAAACAATTTTTTTATTACATTAGACACCTTCTTAGAACACATCGAATCTTTCGAGTCTTTTGGCGCTTCATATTTCGGCAATATTTCTTCTTTTTCTAATTTTCGATAGCTTTCATGAGTTGAAAGTTCAAACTCGTTGAATGACATATATAATACTACAATAATATATTTATTTTTATTTATCATAATATATTATTTTTCCACAATGTATAAAATTGAAAATGTTTAAAACAATTAAAATACTATTAACAACAACAATGGATCTTTGTCAACGCAAACTAACTCGCGCAGAATGGGAGGGTATTGAAATTCCCGTCGATGCCTCAGAAAAACAAATTTTAGAACTGATTAAGAAGGGATTTCATGATACATCTATATCTTACTGTGATACAAAATCTCTCTACGCTTATACCAAAATAGATGAATCCAAAGAGATGACCGCCTTTTTATTCACCAAATACTTTGCAGATAGAATTAAAAAAGTAACAAAAAAATATAATATTGATTTTACTTCTACCGCAAAAAGTAATTTGAAACCCAAGAAAAAGGATATTATTCGAATTGATAATTTCGACAGAACACTTGACCAGGAACAAAAAAATATATATGAATTCGTTATAATGGAACTCGCAGAAGCAATACTACATAAATATTTTAAAAAGGACTCTTCAAAAAAATCAAACAAATCAATGAAAATATCAAATCATATATTTTATTATTACACGGTTTATCATTTGAATCGAAACTCCATTGAAAAGGTAAATACTTACTTCAAAGAATTTGTGGATTTTATCTTGGAACATTTTAAAACCCACGAAAATATTTTGGAAGAAATTCCACATTTAATTAAAAACGCGGCTAATGTGATTGAGCACAATTCTTATTTATGGAATCATAGAAATATAACCTTATACAAACACCAGAAAAATATATTTGATTTATTTAAAAATCCTACACCAAAGCTAGTTTTATATATTGCACCAACTGCTACAGGAAAAACCTTGACTCCAATTGGGCTATCAGAGACGTATCGAGTTATATTTGTCTGTGCCGCAAGGCATGTTGGTCTTGCTCTTGCAAGAAATGCTATATCTTGTGGTAAGAAAATAGCTCTCGCATTTAATTGTGGGGATGCCCAGGATATTAGGCTTCATTTCAATGCTGCGAAAGATTGTATTCGCGACTGGAAAAGTGGCGCGGTTCGAAAAGTGGATAACAGCAATGGAACAAACGTAGAAATCATTATATCCGATATTAAATCTTATGAATACGCAATGTATTATATGATGGCTTTTAACCCAAAAGAAAAAATAATAACATTTTGGGATGAGCCCACGATAACCATGGATTATGATAAGCACGATTTTCATGAAATTATCCATAATAATTGGTCACAAAATCTTATACCTAATATCATTCTATCTTCTGCTACTTTACCCAAAGAAGGAGAGTTGATGACAACACTTCAGGATTATAAAGGTAGATTTGGTGGAGAGATACATAGCATTATTAGCCACGACTGTAAAAAAACAATTCCTATTATAGGTCCTGACCTTGCTGTATATCTTCCTCATGTTTCATTTCCCACTTATCCAGAACTACTGAGAACTACAAAATACATTGAACAAAATAAAACCTTACTTCGTTATTTGGATCTTGGAGAGATTGTGAGATTTGTCTTATATATTAATGAACACAACCTGCTTAAAGAAAATCGAGATAACCTAAAAATAAAAAATTATTTCATGGATTTTGACAACATAACCATGTATGATATTAAGCAATATTATTTGCTTATTCTTAGAAATATAAATCCAGATAAATGGAGTGAGATTTATACCTATTTTAATACGGAAAAAACCGTGCCCTATGACTCAAATATCCATGTTGTTTCCAGCGATTCGCATACCTTAACGGATGGACCTACTATATTCCTGACAGAAAATATTCAAAAAATAGCAAAATTTTATTTAAAAGAATCTGGTATTCCTGAAAGAACGATTCAAGAGCTTATGACCGATATTGACTATAATACAAAATTAACAACAGAAGTTAATAAACTGGAAAAAAATTATGAAGATTTGGATATGAAGGAAAACAAGGTATCCGATGAAAGAAAAAATTCGGGTTCGCGTGTGAATCCAGAAATGAAAGCCATACAAAAAAAAATAGAACAATTGATTGCTGAAATTAGAGTCATACGTATGGATGACGTATATATTCCAAACACACAATCTCACATTAATAAATGGGCGGAAGATAAAGATACATCGCAGTTGTTTACTTGTGATATTAGTGAAGATGTGATAATTAGAATTGCACAGCTTACGGACATTGACGCTTCTTGGAAAATCTTATTAATTATGGGAATTGGTGTATTTACAGAACATAGCAGTATTGCCTATACAGAAATCATGAAAGAACTAGCCAATGATCAAAAACTGTTTATGATTATTGCGTCAAGTGATTATATTTATGGAACAAATTATCAGTTTTCACATGGATATATTTCCAAGGATTTATCAAATATGACGCAGGAAAAAACCGTTCAAGCCATGGGAAGAATTGGAAGAAATAAAATACAGCAACAATATTCCATTCGATTTAGAGATTCAAGTATCATAGAAAAAATATTCATTCCTCAAGAAAATCGCCCTGAAGTTGAAAACATGAATAAACTGTTTTCCTCTTAATACTGTTTAAACATACGGTTTAACAAATAATATTTAAAGTAAAAAGTAGTTTAAAAAAACGAAATTACTATTATTAGATGTCAAAAAGTTATAGTACACAAAATGATTTATTAATGACTAAGTTACTAGCTTTTTATCAACAGGAAAATAATTTGCAGAAGATGCTTAATATTATTAATGGAGAATCCAAAATATCTTTGCGGATTGTGGATTGGTTTGCAACGAATTATGCGAAGAAAAATTTCACTATTTACAATATGCAGAAAAGTAGTGAAATGATTCGATTTAAAGTTTACAATGATTATAAGTTAAAATTAAAGGCTTATTCAAAAAGAAGATTTGATCCTTTTTGCCGATGGGAGCGTATCAATATTCCCTACAAAAACAACACCTATATTCAAACTACCATTGGGCAACTTAATTTTTTTAAATGGGCTTTAGAAAATAAGGTCATTGATTATATTGAAGAGAATTACGAAATTATTGAAAATGATATGAATAAAAGGAATAGCACATCGAAAAGAAATAATGCGTCAAACACAGCAACTACATCCAAAACCAGAAAAAAGCGCGAGGAATTGTCGGTTTCTGCTGTAAAAAGTATTAAAAAAGAAGAGGTTGAGATTGTGGTTCGGTTTGATTAAGCAACTGTTATTAGAGTCCATGCAATTGACGATTCACCATTTGCAACGATGGTTTTCTTCGATATATAATATTTAGTAACATCATTTGCCCCCTCTGCGGCAACATACCCTAAAAGTCCTTCTTCTTCGACTGCGGCGCCAGTGTCTATTACAGGTAATTTCATAAGTGTATTTACTGTTACTTTGTCACTGGTTACATTTGTGGCTGTTAAATTAGTGGTATTTTTATTAGTAGATGTGCTTGTATTATCTACATGTAAATTTTTCATTACAAAATTTTGTCTTGTTTTGTTGGTAAAACTTGAACCTCCGGGTCTAAAAGCGGATAAACTGCTAGATGTATGTCTTCCACCTCCTGGCATTTTTATATACTAAAAGAAAATATTTTTATAGATATTTGTAAAAATTTATAAATATCTTTATATATAATAAATGTCCGGTGAAACATATGTAGTTCGTGAATGCATTAATGGTACATTTGTGAATACTACTTTAACAAGAACATGGGCTCGTGCAAGAGTTCCACAAAGAGAACCAGGAAAAACAGAAGAATACAACATGAGACGAAAAGCCGAGGTTCTTAAATACAATCAAAATAAAATACAAGATAATTCCGTTACAAAACTAGCTAAATACGCAAGGGTCGTGAAAGGAGAAAGGTTTAGAAATCGTATTGCTTTAACGAATTGTTCCAAGAAAGCACCTGCGTATCATTCAGGGGTTCCAGGAAATCAACTTTTATTTTTAAATCCATCTACACCTCTTCATGATTTTGGAAATCCCAATAGAACATACTTAACGGATTAAGGTTCAAAATTTTTGATATACTCTAGATCGTCTTTAAAAGGTTCAAATAATTCTTTGTCCTTGTCAAAATCATATACATGCTTTTCGCGATCGCCCCAATTTGGCCATCCGGTGTAGTCTTTATTCAAAAACTTATTGATTTTATCTCTCCCTGCATCTGTGAAAAACTCTTGAAAGGTTAAGAAAAGAAGGTTTTCTTTTCGAGGTTCCTTTGTCCATGCTCGAAATTGCTTTATCATTAATTCCAAAAGATTTT